>Ga0316204_10000380_pt1 | contig 173371 bp, 167 predicted proteins | sample 6monrhotite_MG_2_FD_205661 | JGI IMG/M metagenome (GOLD analysis project Ga0316204, IMG submission 205661) | Microbial mat bacterial communities from mineral coupon in-situ incubated in ocean water Damariscotta River, Maine, United States -... | ecosystem: Environmental > Aquatic > Marine >... | reverse complement strand
TACCCTAAAAGCACCCTTAAATACCCTAAGTGACCCTACATAAGCGGGGATAAGTTCGAAGCGTCCGCAAGAAGGCTGAGTTTGCTATAATGGGGCTTAACGCGAGTACCATGTATTCGCTATTGCTGTTTGACATGGTGAATCATCACAAAAAACCAATAAAGCATGGGTTTGCGTGTGGTTAGTTGCAGAATCAACCTTGCAAGTAATCATATTGCCACTGAAGCTTTTGCGTGTTTTGCAACGGTCAATCCGGCGGGAAAGTTGTTGCGACGGTTTTTTAAGTGACTTGTTTGGGATTTGCAGCATTAGTTATTGTGAGAAATAAACCTCACCGGCTGATATTTTGATGACTTGTCCTGAATTTTTACGCAAAATCAAAGCTCCAGTTTCAGACATATCCTCAAATCGGCCTTCTATCCGGTTTGAAGTGACAATCCGATTCCCCAATCCATAGGCGCTTGCAACCCAGGAATTTCTTAGCGGCGCAAAGCCGTCGCTTTTCCAGAGCTTCACCCATTTTTCGAAGGACTGGATCAAGTCAGGCATGATATCAGGTGGGCTGAGCTGTCTATCCATTGACTTTCGATATTGCGCAAGACATGCGGTTTCCCGGTCTATCAATTGCGGAGCATGGGCGACATTAATCCCGATACCAATTACAATAAAATGCGCCCCATCAGCTTGAGGTAAGCACTCCAAAAGTATCCCGGCAATTTTAGCGCCATCGGCCAGCACATCATTTGGCCATTTTAACCGCAAAGCCTCAGCCGGCATATGCTTTGATAAAACATCAATTACAGCCAATGCTGCAGCGAACCCCAATTGCGCCAATTGCTCCGGGTTTTGTTCAAATCGGTAAAGGCCGCTGGCATAAAGATTGCCAACTGAGCTACTCCACTTACGATTTAGTCTGCCTCGCCCGTGGCTTTGCTGATCAGCTAGCACCCATATTGGTTTCAACTGGCCAGCTTTGATAAGCCGCGCACATTCGCTATTGGTGCTGTCCGTGGAGGCTAGGTGCCGAAATGAGGTGGGGTTAACCACCAGCAAACAGGCTCATAGCCGCAATTTGTGACCATTGGGACAGGGCCGGTAAAAACCAGATTGCTGCTGGCAACATTAAAATCGCGCTAATGGTAACAATTCCACCCGGAACAAAGTTGACTGGAACAAAGGACGGAGCAGGCTCATCAAACCAAATGATTTTGACCATTCGAATATAAACAAATGCACCAACTACACTCGCAACTGCGCCAAAAACAGCTAGCCAAACAAGGTTGGCTTCCATTGCCGCCATGAACACAAAATACTTTCCGAAAAAACCAGCAAGCGGAGGAATTCCGGCTACTGAGAACAGCAAAGCCGTTAATCCTACAGCCAAAGCAGGGCGGGTGCGGGACAGGCCGGCTAAATCGTCGATCTGCTCAACCATTCCTTCGGGTCGGCGCATTGACAAAATACAAGCAAAAATCCCCAAAGTCGTAATCAGATACAACACCATGTAAAACAGCAGACCGCTTAAACCATCAACCGTGCCGCTAGCAATAGCAATTAAGGCGTAACCCATATTAGCAATGGACGAATAGGCCATCATCCGTTTGATATTGCGTTGCATGATCGCGCCAAGATAGCCAAAAACCATCGACAAAACAGCAAGAGCAATGACCACCTGTTGCCAATCTGAAACCATTTGCAAAAACGGATCAAGCAGAACTCTGGCAATTAAGATAATCGCGGCAATCTTTGGTGCAACAGAGAAAAACGCAGTTACTGGCGTAGGAGCACCTTCATAGACGTCAGGTGTCCACATATGAAACGGCGCTGCTGAGACTTTAAAAGCAAGTCCACTAAGCAAAAAGACAATTCCAACAACCAAGCCTACCGAAGCATCATTAGCAATAGCAGCCGCAATACCCTCAAAGCGTAAGGAGCCAGAGAATCCGTAAATCAACGATGCACCATACAATAATAGGCCAGAAGACAACGCACCAAGTACGAAGTACTTCAAGCCTGACTCAGATGAACGAAGACTATCGCGATTGCTGGCAGCCAAAACATAAAGCGCCAGACTTTGCATCTCAATTCCGATATAAAGCGCCAGCAAATCAGTGGCTGAAACCATTATCATCATGCCTAAAGCGGCAAAAAGAATAAGCACTCCAAACTCGGTAGTCAGCCGTTTATCAACTTTCAAATAGCCATAGGCCAGCCACAACCCAAGCGCCGAAGCTATAAGGGCGGTAAATTTCCCAAACACAGCCAAATTATCAAGCTTTAAAGCCCCATGGAAAAGAGAAGTTGGCTCTTCTGGTATCCGCAACAGCACCAAAACCGCAACAAACAATAACGCAGCTACCACTGACAGATTTACTATTGGTACGGCTTTCTTGCCACCAAACGCTCCAACTAGAAGCAAAACCAATCCGCTTATTACCAGAATAATTTCTGGTAATAGTGCGGCCATACTTGAACCCAAATCAGCCACCGGCCCCTCCTATCGGTGCTGCCAAAGCTAGCCCCGCGTCTATTCTTTCAATCAATGCTTCAACAGCTGGCCCGGTAATATCAGTGACCAATACCGGCAATACACCCATTAGCAATGTTGCAATAATCAAAGGCGCAAACATAAGTATTTCTTTTCGGGTAACATCTGTAATCGCGGCAAGTTTTTCGTTTACCAACTCACCGAAAATCACTTCCCGATATAAGTTTAGGGCGTAAACAGCTGATAAAATAACACCTGTCGTTGCACCAAAGGCCACCCAAGTATTGACCTGAAATGCGGCGACTAATGTAAGTATTTCACCGATAAAACCGGATGTGGCTGGCAAGCCAACATTGGCCATAGTGAATAACAAGAAAATAGCTGCATAAACCGGCATCCTATGCACCAAACCACCATAGGCGGCTATTTCACGGGTATGCATGCGATCGTAAACCACCCCGACAATCAAAAACAGCGCCGCTGAGATGACCCCGTGACTGAGCATTTGAAACATCGCGCCTTGCAGGCCAATGAAGTTCATCGCAAACAGACCAATGGTCACAAACCCCATATGCGCTACTGACGAATACGCAATTAGCTTTTTCATATCCGTTTGTCGAAATGCTACTAATGAGGTGTAGATAATCGCAATTACCGATAATACGAATACCAATGGAGCAAAAAATTGGGAAGCAACGGGAAACATAGGTAATGAAAACCGGATAAACCCATAGCCACCCAATTTTAGCAATACCCCTGCCAAAATCACAGACCCTGCCGTTGGCGCCTGTACGTGAGCATCAGGTAGCCAAGTATGAACTGGCCACATCGGAAGCTTAACTGCAAAGCTGGCAAAAAACCCGATCCATAACCATATCTGCAAACCGGGAGCAAAATCAAAAGCCAGCAACTCAACAATGTTGGATGTACCTGCCACAATGATCATGGCGATAACTGCAATCAGCATCAACATTGATCCAAGTAGCGTATAAAGGAAGAATTTAAACGCAGCATAGACCTTATTGTTGCCACCCCAAACCCCGATGATCAGATACATTGGAATCAGGCCAGCTTCAAAAAAGACGTAAAACATAACAATGTCTAGCGAGCAAAACACTCCAATGATTAAGGTTTCCAGCACTAAAAATGCCACCATATATTCGGTGACCCGGGTTTTAATCACCCCCATGCTGGCAATGAAACAAAGCGGCATCAAAAATGTCGTCAATAATACCAACAAAATCGAGATGCCATCGACACCCATCCGATAATGAAACCCCGAAAACCAAGTAGCCTCTTCAACTAGTTGAAACCCAGGATCCGACGGGTTGAATTCAAACAGCATCAAAATGGAAAGCGCAAAGGTAAATAATGAGGTTACCAAAGCAACCGCAGGTGCGTTTCGTTCAACAATGCCTTTATCGTCCGAACGAGCAAAAACTTTGAACAAAACCAAAAGCAAGGCGCCAATAGCTGGCGTGAACGTCACCAATGACAATAAATGTGGTAGATTATTCACCTCAATGCCCCCCAACGCCGCGCACGATCACCCAAGTGGTAAAGCCTACCAATCCGATCAACATCAAAAATGCGTAATGATATACAAAACCAGTTTGCAGTCGTGCCGCCCGCCTAGCAAAGGCCGTCGTCATTGCCGCAAAACCATTAGGGCCAAATCCATCAATCATTTTCTGATCGCCGATTTTCCAAAACCAATCCCCAAATCGTTTGATATTCTTGACTAGCAAAAAGTCATAAAGCTCGTCAAAATACCATTTGTTATACAAAAACGGGTGCAAGAATCTCGATTGTTCTGCCCATTTCTGAGCCAATCCGGCATGGCGAATATATAGCCACCAAGCAAAAACAAACCCTAAACTCATAGCCACAAACGGTGACCATAACACCCAAGTTGGTACATGGTGCCCATCGGATTTATCTGCTTTTTTCACAGCTTCATGTTTGGTCTCATCTGATGCATGGGCATCTGTTTTAGCAGGCACATGCGCTGTTGTCTCGATAGGGCCATGAGGCTTCGTTTCTGCGCTTGCATGACCTTCTACTACGGTTGACCCACGCCAGAAGTCTGCTGATTTAGACCCAACAAAGTCGCTTTTGAATACCACACCAGCAAATATTGCCCCTGCGGCCAACATGGTCAAAGGTAGCATCATGCTAAACGGGCTTTCTTTGGCATGAGCAAAGGTATGATCATCGCCATTTGGCTTGCCGTGGAAGGTCATAAATATTACACGCCATGAATAAAAACTGGTCATTAGGGCTGCGATAACACCAACCCAGAACGCTAGATAACCAAAGCTTTTTCCGGCATCTCCTGCCATCCACGCGCCTTCAATGATTGCATCTTTTGAGAAAAACCCGGAAAATCCAAACGAAGTTCCAGGGATGCCGAACCCGGTCAGCGCCAAAGTACCGGCCAACATAAATACCCATGTCAGTGGCATTTTTTTCCACAAGCCGCCCATTTTACGCATATCCTGCTCATGGTGCATGCCAACGATTACTGAACCGGCTCCTAAGAACAATAACGCTTTAAAAAATGCGTGAGTGAACAGATGGAACATCGCCACATTATACATTCCCAGTCCGGCCGCAAAAAACATATAACCAAGCTGGCTACAAGTTGAGTACGCAATCACTCGTTTGATGTCATTTTGCACTAAACCAATGGTGGCTGCAAAAAATGCAGTTAGCGCACCAATGATAGTGATGAAACCAGATGTAAACGGTGCGGCATCAAATATAGGCGCACAACGTACAACCAAGAACACCCCTGCCGTAACCATGGTTGCGGCATGGATCAGTGCTGAAACCGGAGTCGGCCCTTCCATAGCATCTGGCAGCCACACATGAAGAAAGAATTGCGCAGACTTGCCCATTGCCCCGATGAATAATAAAAAGGCCACCAATTCAATAGCTCCAACCTGCAGCCCTAAAAACTGGAACATCAGATCAGATTTTCCTTCGACACCAGCAAAAACCGTATCGAATGATAACGAGCCAAAAATTACAAACACCGCCATAATACCTAGTGCAAAACCAAAATCACCAATCCTATTGGTAACAAATGCTTTAATCGCAGCCGCATTAGCTGCCGGTTTTTTATACCAAAAGCCGATCAGCAAATAAGACGATAGACCGACGCCTTCCCAACCAAAGAATATTTGCATGAAATTATCTGCAGTCACCAGCATCAACATGGCAAATGTAAACAGGGATAAATAAGCAAAAAACCGCGATTTATGCGGGTCATCAGCCATATATCCCCATGAATATATATGTACCAGACACGAAACGAATGTGACAACAACCAGCATGACTGCGGTTAAGGTATCAATGCGCAGGCTCCAGCTTGCTTCAAATGCACCGATAGAAAACCACCTAGCAATATCAACAGTTTGTTCATGACCAAGATAGGCAACATCATAAAACGCATACAGCGACAAAACTGCCGATACTACCAACATGCTGGTAGTAATGATTTGCGCTCCTAAATGCCCGGTGATTTTAGGTAACAACCCCGCTACAGCCGCAGCCAATAAGGGTAAAAAAACAATCGCCAAATACATCATGTTCGGCTCAGCCCTTCATCAGGTTGATGTGATCGACACTTATGTCGCCACGATTGCGGAAATACACCACCAATATGGCCAGACCAACCGCAGCTTCAGCAGCAGCAACAGTCAAAATGAACAAGGCAAAAACCTGTCCAGCCAAATCATTCAAATAGTAAGAAAATGCAACAAAATTAATATTCACAGAGAGTAGAATTAATTCCACTGACATTAGAATTATAACCACATTTTTGCGGTTCACAAATATACCGAATATTCCGATAGTAAATATAATCGCTGCAACAGCCATATAATGGGCAAGCCCGATTTCCATCTCTAAATCCCCTCGCCCGGTTTTACATCAGCGCGCTTTAGTCCGTCTTTTGGCGTTCGCGCAACTTGATCAGATACATTTTGGCGTTTTACGCCCTTTTTCACACTTAACGTAAGCAAAATAGCGCCGATCATTGCCACTAGTAAAACCAAGCCCGCAGCTTCAAAAAAGAAAGCATAATCTGTATAAAGCACCCGCCCAAAAGCTTCGATATTACTTACATCTGCGTCAATAGGGGTCTGCGCAACAAAGTCTTTTGGAACCCGAAACGTCGTTCCCAGAACAATTAGTTCAATCGCCAATACAAAAGCAAGCAGACCGCCAAGCGGCAAATATTCTGCAAAGCCCTGTTTCAGCTCAACAAAATCCACATCCAACATCATGACAACGAACAAAAATAATACGGCTACCGCACCCACATAAACTACGACCAGTAATAAGGCTAAAAACTCAGCCCCCAGCATGACAAATAAAGCTGCGGCGGAAAAAAATGTCATAATCAAAAACAAGACCGAACGCACCGGATTACGGGCGAGCACCACCATTAAGGCGGATATCACTGCGACACCTGCAAACAGGTAAAACGCAAGGGCCGGAAGCAAAGTTGCAAGTTCCATATTAATTCTCCAACTCCCTAGCGATAGGGTGCATCCAGCTCCAGATTTTTAGCAATTTCACGCTCCCAACGATCACCATTGTCCAGCAAACGTTCCTTGTCATAAAACAATTCTTCGCGGGTTTCGGTGGCAAATTCAAAGTTCGGCCCCTCAACAATAGCATCGACCGGGCAGGCTTCCTGACAATATCCGCAATAAATGCATTTGGTCATGTCAATGTCATAACGAGTGGTGCGCCGTGAACCATCAAACCGAGGCTCAGCCTCAATTGTAATGGCTTGCGCAGGACAAATAGCCTCACATAACTTGCAGGCAATACACCGTTCCTCGCCATTGGGGTAGCGCCGCAAAGCATGCTCACCGCGAAATCTTGGTGATAAAGGCCCTTTTTCAAAGGGATAATTCAACGTAGCTTTGGGCTTGAAAAAATACTTCATGCCAAGAGCAAACGCATGGACAAAGTCCAACAAAAACAGACTTTTTACGAACTGGAATATCCGTTTCATATTAAGTCCCTCCAACTACGAATGTTATCCAAGCCGCCACCAGAATTACTCCAGTGAGGGTTAAAGGCAGAAATACCTTCCAGCCTAATCGCATCAACTGATCATAGCGATAACGTGGAACCAAGGCCTTCACCATGGAAAACATAAAAAACACAAAGCATATTTTTATCGCCAACCATAAAACCGGTGGGACCCAAGTAAATGGCGCAAAATCAAACGGAGCGTGCCAGCCACCTAAAAACAATAAAGCTATCATGGCGCACATCAACACGATATTTAAGTATTCGCCGATCATAAACAGCAAATAAAACGTGGAGGAATACTCTACTTGATAACCCGCAACCAGTTCAGACTCAGCTTCTGGTAGATCAAATGGCGGTCGGTTTGTTTCCGCCAGAGCCGAAATGAAAAAGATGATCATCATTGGAAACATCACAAGAGTGATCGGAGATAAAGCAATCCCATTCCAATGCCAAAAACCACCTGCTTGCGCCTCGACAATGGTGCTAATGTTCAAAGATCCGCTTAGCAGTAAAACCGTGATAATAACAAATCCAATTGCAACTTCATACGAAATCATTTGCGCAGTAGAGCGTAACGCGCCCAAAAATGCATACTTTGAATTTGAAGCCCAACCACCCAGAATAATCCCATAAACACCTAAGGATGAAATCGCCAAAACGTACAAAATGCCTAGGTTTAGATCAGCAATCACCCAGCCAGGAGCAACCGGAATAACCGACCAAGTGATAAATGCCATTACCAAAGTTAAAACCGGAGCCAGCGCGTAAATCGGTTTATCGACACCAGCGGGTATCACAGCCTCTTTGAATACAAATTTCAAGAAATCAGCAAAAGACTGCAATAACCCAAAGGCACCAACCACATTTGGCCCACGGCGCATTTGCACTGCTGCCCAGATTTTACGGTCGGCCAACAAAAGAAAAGCCAATGAGACAAGAAGCACGACAACAAATGCCAATATGACAAGCGTTTTAACGATGAACCAGCCAAGTGGTGTTGCGGTATCGAATAAAAATTCCATCGCCCTACTCCGCTGCCTCTAATTGTGCTGTTTTTGCGTTTGCGCATTGCGCCATGACTTCTGAAGCCCTGGCAATTGGATTGGTAAACCAAAAAGATTTTTCCGAAGGTGCAAATATCGCTGCCTTGATTTTGCCAGCGGCACCAAGTTTTGCAGGATCAAATTGCTGATCAGCTGGCACAGCCATAGTTTTGCGCAACTCTTGCACCGTATCATAAGGCAAGGTGCGCCCTACCACATCAGAAAGAGCCCGAATAATTTTCCAATCTTCTTTGGCATCACCTTTGGGAGCAATAGCTGCACGAGTTTGCTGCCACCTGCCCTCGGTATTTGCAAAAGTAGCCGTTTTTTCTGTATATGCAGCACCGGGCAAAATAACATCAGCACGATGCGCCCCAGCATCACCATGACTACCCAGATAGATCACAAATGTATCAGATATTTTATCCATATCCAACTCATCCGCCCCTAACAAGAACAATGTATCAAGTTCATTTTTCTGTGCGGCATCTAGCATTTGCTTAGTATTCTTCCCACCCTTTGAAGGCACAAAGCCCAAATCCAATGCTCCAACCCGTCCAGCGGCATTATGCAACACATTAAAGCCATTCCAGTCCTCACGAACCAGATTCCATTCAGCAGCCAACTTACCTACAGCTCGCAAAATTTGTGCGCCATCGGAGCGACTAAGCGCATCCATTCCGATGATAATCATCGGACGTTTGGCTTTGCGCATTGCAGTAACAAATGGATGTTTCTTTTGTGCCAATTCGCTTAATTCACCTGGCGCATTGCCTAACCAAACATGAGGATAAGTTAAATCTGCCTTAGCGCCTAACAATGCAATATCAGCATCATTCTCAACCCATGCCTTGCGAATACGGGCATTTAACACCGGCGCATCTACTCTTGGATTTGCTCCAATCAGCAGAATCGCATCGGCCTCATCAATTCCAGCAATGCTTGAATTAAAGATGTATCCAGCTCGCTCCTGCTCGCCCAATTGCGCTGCATCCTGACGGCAATCCATAGAGCGAACGCCGATGTTTTCCATCAAATCTTTTAACGCCTTAATGCTTTCCATATCGGCCAAATCTCCGGCGATTGCACCAATGCGATCTGGATCACCTTTTAGGTTCTTGGCAACAACACCCAAAGCTTCGTCCCAACTTGCCGGACGCAAGCGACCATTTTCACGAATAAACGGCTTATCAAGCCGTTGTCGTTTTAATCCATCCCAAACAAAACGGGTTTTATCGGAAATCCATTCCTCGTTAATTTCTTCGTTAAGACGCGGCAATATCCGCATTACTTCGGCACCACGAGCATCAACACGAATGGCAGAACCCAACGCATCCATCACATCAATAGTTTCGGTTTTGCGCAATTCCCAAGGCCGGGCATTAAAGGCGTAAGGGCGCGAAGTCAGTGCTCCTACGGGGCATAAATCAATCACATTGCCCGACAATTCAGAAGTTAAGTTAGCCTGTAAATATGTCGTTATTTCAGCGCTTTCCCCGCGATTGACAAGGCCAAGTTCCTCGACCCCGGCAACTTCGGTTATAAAGCGAACGCAACGAGTGCATTGAATACACCTGGTCATTACGGTTTTAACCAACGGCCCCATATTCTTTTCTTCAACCGCGCGCTTGTCTTCGTCAAACCTAGTTTCGGAACGGCCATAACCAATAGCTTGATCCTGCAGATCACATTCACCACCTTGATCGCAAATAGGGCAATCCAGCGGATGATTGATTAGCAAAAACTCCATCACTCCTTCGCGGGCTCTTTGTACTGTCGACGAATTGGTGCGGATGTTCGCAGGTGTACCATCACGGTTGGGGCGCAAATCATTCAATGACATGGCGCACGATGCCATTGGCTTGGGCGCACCCACCCATTCAACCAGGCACATCCGGCAGTTACCCGCCACCGATAAGCGCTCATGATAGCAAAAACGCGGAATTTCCGCACCAGCTTCTTCGCACGCCTGCATCAATGTGTAGCGCCCCGGCATCTCGTATTCTTTGCCGTCAATATTTACTTTGCGCAAGACTTCAGTCATCGACCTACTCCGCCGCTACTTGGTGGATGCTTTTACCCACGCGATATCTGTTGATTTTATCTTCAATCTCATGTCTGAAATGCCGGATCAGACCTTGTACTGGCCACGCAGCCGCATCGCCCAAGGCGCAAATGGTATGGCCTTCAATTTGTTGAGAAACATCCAGCAACAAGTCGATTTCTGACATTTGCGCTTTACCTTCGCACATCCGTGTCAGCACCCGCCACATCCAGCCGGTTCCCTCGCGGCACGGCGTACACTGGCCGCAGCTTTCATGCTTATAAAAATAAGCCAAACGAGTAATGGCCTGCACCATATCGGTACTTTGATCCATTACAATTACCCCGGCAGTTCCAAGACCTGACTTATGCTCCTTTAGGGCATCAAAATCCATCAATACCGTATCGCAAACATCCCGTGGCAAACACGGAACCGACGAGCCGCCTGGAATAACTGCTTTCAGGTTTTCCCAACCGCCGCGCACACCGCCAGCATGCGTTTCAATCAATTCTTTAAGCGGAATCGACATAGTTTCTTCGACATTGCATGGCTTGTTCACATGCCCGGAAATACAATAAACTTTGGTGCCGACATTTCCCGGACGACCAAAGGACGAAAACCACTCGGCTCCGCGACGTAAAATAGTTCCAGTTACGGCAATGCTTTCAACATTATTAACCGTAGTCGGACAACCATAAAGACCAGCATTAGCTGGAAATGGAGGTTTTAAGCGTGGCTGACCCTTTTTGCCCTCTAAGCTTTCCAGTAATGCAGTTTCTTCGCCGCAAATATAAGCTCCGGCTCCATGATGCACAAACACATCAAAATCCCAACCTGAACCGCAAGCATTTTTGCCGATCAAACCCGCAGCATAAGCTTCATCAACAGCTGCCTGAAGGCGTTCACGCTCAAATACATATTCACCGCGCAAATAAATATAGGCAACGTGTGCCTTCATCGCAAAAGAGGCGATAAGGCAACCCTCAAGCAATAAATGCGGATCATGACGCATCATGTCACGGTCTTTGCAAGTACCCGGCTCACTTTCATCGGCATTAACCACCAGATAGTGAGGCCTTTTACCTACTTCTTTGGGCATGAATGACCATTTTAAGCCAGTTGGAAAGCCCGCCCCACCACGGCCGCGCAAACCTGAGGCCTTGATTTGATCAACAATCCAGTCCGGGCCAAGGCCCAAAAAGTCACCAGTTCCATTCCAGCACCCGCGTTTCTTGGCAGCAGGCAGTCGCCAGTCTTCACGTCCGTATAGATTGGTAAAAATGCGATCCTTATCAGCCAGCATTATTTTGCCCCCTTCTTGGTCGCAGTTTTCTTGACTACTTCTTTTTTCGTAGCGGCCTTCTTCTTAGTAGGTTTTGGCTTGGATTTAGCAGGCGCATTGGGGATAGTTTTTAGTTTTTTAGCTTTTGATCCATCAAACAATGATGGATCAAGCAAAGTCAGGTTTTCACCAATCGGCGCCGAAGTAATTCGATCAACACGCGGCCCAGGCAACGGTGCCTTACCAGATGCCAATTCATCAAGCAGGTCATTCATGCTGTTCTCGTCTAGGTCTTCGTAATAATGATCGCCATCTTTATTAGAAATTTGCACCATTGGCGCATTCACACAAGCACCAAGACATTCCACTTCCATCCATGAAAACAGGCCATCATCTGAGACTTTACCGGCTGAACCAATCCGGCTTTGGCAAATTTTGATCAAATCGCCAGAGCCACGCAACATACAAGGAGTAGTACCGCAAACCTGAATCAGATGTTTTCCCACTGGCCGCAGATTGAACATGGTGTAAAAAGTAGCGACCTCTAACACCCGGATATAAGCCATATCCAAACGATCACCGATCACCCGCATAGCCGCTTCGGGCAGCCATCCGCCATTGTCTTTTTGCGCAATCCACAACATTGGAATCACCGCAGAGCGTTGTTTGGTTTTTGGATATTTCTTTAGCCAATATTTGACTTGTTTTTCACCGGCAGCAGAAAACTTAAAATTCTCCGGCTGCTCTTTGGCAAGATGGCGCGATGACATCAAGCAACCCCCTTTATTTCGACACCGTTTAATTCGGCAGCCACTTTGAAGCAACCAAGGCACAATAAACGTCCTAATTTAGCCTGATCTTGCTCCCACTGTGCTTCGCTCAGATTATTGCAGGAATTACAGATAGCATCATAAGTGTCATCATTATTTGACCAGTAAAAACCAACTTCCTTGCCAGTTTTCATTGATTGAACAATGTGTTTGCAGACAAAGGTTTCCGGTTGTTCGCCGTGAGTACCACAGATCAACATGTTGCTCATCGATCAATCTCCCCAAACACGACATCCAGCGACCCAATCAAAGCAGACACATCAGCTAACATGTGGCCCTTGGCCATAAAGTCCATCGCCTGCAAATGCGAAAACCCCGGCGCTTTAATTTTACAACGATATGGCTTGTTGGTGCCATCGGAGATCAAATACACACCAAATTCGCCTTTTGGAGCTTCTACAGCTGCGTAAACTTCACCCTCTGGCACATGAAAACCTTCGGTAAACAGCTTGAAATGATGAATCAAAGCTTCCATTGATTGCTTCATCTCATCACGGCGCGGCGGTGCAACCTTACCACTGGTTTCCATCACTGGCCCAGCAGGCATCTTGGCTATGCACTGTTCTATAATATGGATGGATTGGCGCATTTCTTCCATCCGCACCAGATAACGATCATAACAATCGCCATGCACCCCAACAGCCACGTCAAATTCCAGTTCGGAATAGACCTCATAAGGTTCAGCGCGGCGCAAATCCCAAGCCATGCCGGAACCGCGCACCATAACCCCGGAAAAACCCCAATCCAGCGCATCTTGTTCACTTACAACACCGATATCGCAATTGCGCTGTTTAAAGATACGATTGTTATCTAGTAGACCCTCAATATCCTTCAACACCTTGGGAAAGGTTTTGCACCAATCGCCAATGTCATCAATTAGCTCTTGCGGCAGATCCTGATGAACTCCGCCGGGGCGAAAATATGCAGCATGCAACCGTGAACCACTAGCGCGCTCATAGAACACCATCAATTTTTCGCGCTCTTCAAAACCCCACAGCGGCGGAGTTAAGGCGCCGACATCCATGGCTTGAGTAGTAACATTAAGTAAATGGCTCAAGATTCTACCGATTTCCGAATACAGCACCCGGATAAATTGGGCGCGCCGTGGCACCTCAATATCGGCAAGCCGCTCAACCGCTAGGCAAAACGCGTGCTCCTGATTCATCGGAGCCACATAATCCAGCCGATCAAAATACGGCATGGCCTGCACATAGGTTTTGTGCTCGATAAGTTTTTCCGTACCCCGGTGCAACAGCCCTACATGTGGATCAACCCGTTCCACCACTTCACCATCTAAGTCCAGAACTAGGCGCAAAACCCCATGCGCAGCCGGGTGCTGCGGCCCAAAATTGATAGTGAATTTACGTTTTTCAGCAATCGGTTCAGACATACCTCATCCCCAACATCTGCATAGCGGAGCTATTAACCGAGCGAGCGCTGTTTTCGGCCAAAAACTTACCTGTAAACAAACCCAGCACAAAAAAACCAGCAACGATTACCGAAGCGACAATACCAATACTTAACCCAACAAGAAAAACGGACTTATCCTTAGGTGCATCGTCCATTTCATTTGAATGCTCACTCATTCACCTTGACCTTTTGCTTCTTCATCGCGGACATAATGCGCACCCTCCCACGGGCTTAAATTATCAAACGAACGAAATTCCTGAGGTAAGGATACCGGCTCATATATGACCCGCTTTTGCTCTTGATCATAGCGACATTCCACATGCCCTGACAGTGGAAAGTCTTTTCGAAGTGGATGCCCATTAAACCCATAGTCCGTTAACAAGCGGCGCAAATCTGGATGATCATCAAAACGGATACCGAACATGTCAAACGCCTCGCGTTCAAACCAGTTAGCCGCCGGGAACACTGAAACAGCGCTGGCCACGCTTTCGCCTTCCTCAACCATCACCTTGATCCGAATTCGAGAATTTTGCTTCATCGAAAGCAGATGGTATACGACATCAAACCTAGAGCTTCGACCAGGATAATCCACCCCACAAATATCAACTAACGTGGTGAATTGGCACTGGGAATTATCACGAAGAAAGGTCAGAACAAAAAGCACCTGATCAGGATAAATTTCTATGACCATGTCGCCATTAGCCACCTTAGCGCTGATCAAAGCATTACCAATATGGCTTTCCAAATGACTTATTGCGGCCTCAAAAGAAGAATCGCTCATCTGATGATATCCCCCTCGCGGCGAATTTTCTTTTGCAGTTGTAAAATACCATAAACCAGAGCTTCGGCAGTTGGAGGGCACCCCGGAACATAAATATCTACTGGCAAAATTCGATCACACCCACGCACTACAGCGTAAGAATAATGATAATAACCGCCGCCATTGGCACACGAACCCATTGAGATAACGTACCGCGGGTTGGGCATTTGGTCATAAACTTTGCGCAAAGCCGGTGCCATTTTATTGGTCAATGTCCCGGCCACGATCATAACATCAGATTGTCGAGGGGACGCACGAGGAGCAAAGCCAAAGCGCTCAACGTCATATCTTGGCATTGCTGCATGCATCATCTCTACTGCACAACAGGCCAAACCAAATGTCATCCACATTAATGACCCGGTTCTAGCCCAAGTGATCAATTCATCAGCACTTGCAACCACAAACCCCTTATCCATCAAAGCATCATTGACGCCATCAAAATATGGATCGTGTTTTTTCGGGTCATAAGCAGGTGTCACGGCCCGAGCCGCTGAAAAAGCGGGGTTATTGCTCTCACTCATTGCCTTATTCCCATTCCAACGCCCCAACTTTCCACGCATAAATATAGCCAATAATCAGTTCACCAAGAAATACCATCATTGTCCAAAAACCATAAGACCCAAGCTCTCCTAAAGCCACGGCCCAAGGGAACAAAAATGCCATTTCAAGATCAAAAACAATGAACAAAATTGCCACAAGGTAGAACCTGATATCGAATTTCATGCGAGAATCATCAAAAGCAGGAAATCCACACTCATATGTAGAGTGCTTTTCCGGGTCAGGTGATGACGGCGCCATAATCAGCGGCATCGCCAAAAATGCAAACGCAATCACTAACGCAATAGCAGCAAAGATTAAAATGGGAAGATAGTCCAGCAGCAACCCGCTCATTGGAACCTCGTTGGAACCTAAAAATACAGAGGCGACTCATTTCTAAACGGCCCCCACTCGCGCAGAAACTAAAACCCAATCGACGCGAAGGCAACGGCTGAATCACGCTTCTTGACCGAAAAAAGGAACCGATGATCGTGAATTACCAACAAATCACGAATAAATCGCGTAATTGCCCAGCTTTCGGCATGATTGCACCGGTAAAAAGGATGCGTAGGGACAGGAAAACAGGATCCAACTTCAATGAAGAATCACATTCAGGTCTCCATTTTTGCAATTTCTGCGGTATTAGCTGGTGCAAGCATTAGCGCTTCAACTCCGGCGCATGCAGATTCGAGATATCAAAATGTCGAAGTTGCATTTGTTTTAGATACTACTGGCTCAATGTCTGGACTTATCGAAGGTGCAAAGCAAAAAATCTGGTCGATAGCCAATGAAATTATTGATGTAGAAGATAACGGCCAAACTCGCATTCGTTTTGCATTGATCGGATACCGTGATCGCGGCGACGCCTATATTACTCGCAAATTTGACATGACAGATGACATTCACGGCATTTACGGTAATTTGCTTGAATTCCAAGCTCAAGGGGGTGGAGATCGCCCTGAATCGGTAAATCAAGCCCTAAATGAAGCTATTTCTGACTTGAGCTGGAGCAAAACCCCGAACACTCTGCGCATGGTGTTTTTAGTCGGCGATGCACCACCACATATGGATTATGCCAATGAGATTCAGTATCCAGGTGTTCTAGCCCATGCGAACACGCACAATATTATTGTCAATACCATTCAAGCCGGTAGCGATCGTGAAACCTCTAGAGTTTGGCGCAAAATTGCCTATCTCGGGCAAGGTGATTTTGCGATGATCCCTCAAAATGGCGGCATGCAAGTAATTCAATCACCCTATGATCATGACATTGAGCAATTACAACAACGGGTCAACCGCACCTCTTTGGGTTATGGTAATGAAGATCAACGCAAACAATTTCGCTCTAAACGCAACCGAGCGGTCAGCGCCTCTCCAGAAACCGCGTCTGATATGGCACAATACCGCTTAAAAGCCGGAAAAAAGAACCAAGTGATTACCGGAGTCCAAGAACTGGTTGAAGATTATGAAGATGGCAAAGTTAATCTGACAACCATTTCAAAGGCAGCATTACCAAAAATTTTGCAGGATCTCACACCTGCACAGCGTAAAGAAAAAGTAGAAAAATTAGTGGCTGAGCGTTCAAAGTTAAACCAGAAACTGGAAGCATTAGTCAAACAACGCGAGACATTTATTGATACAAAGCGCGCAGAACTAGAAAGCAAGTCCGGTAAGGATGCTTTTGACACCCAGATTCGCAAAACAATAGAGCGGCAAATGAGTACCAAAAAGCCAAAACCTCAAAAACTCGAGAAAACCCCTTAAAATCAAAGATCCCAATCGGCCAGAACCTCAGACCGGTTCGCTCCTGGTACAGGGGGCGGCCCTCCGATCGCTCCTGGAGTTTTTGAAAACCTAGGAGCAGGAGCCGGCTGCAACACATTTTCAATCTCAACCAGTGAGTTTCGCGCCTGTATATGAGGATGCTGCATTGCTGAAATCATATCTTCGACCGGCGCAACACAAGCATCGCTGCCTTCAAACAGTGCAGTCCAGTGCTTCAAAGGCTGTTTTGCCAACACACCAGACAATTGCGCCTTGAAAACCGGCCATTTTTTACGGTCGTACTGGTTCTCCCTCAGATCGCTACTTAATTGAAGCTTATCACACAATAAATTGTAAAATTGAGGCTCTATGGCGCCAACAGCAATATATTTACCGTCTGAACAAACATAAGTTCCATAAAAATGAGCGCCACCGTCCAACAGATTGTTTTCCCGACCAACATGCCACATTTTGGATGCTCGCAACCAATGAATCGGAGCCATAAGACTTAGAGTGCCATCGACAATGGCCGCGTCAATTACCTGCCCCTCTCCTGTCGCTCTGGCATGGGTCAATCCGGCCAGCAGACCCATAACCAGATATAGCGCTCCACCGCCATAATCTCCGATTAAGTTCAAGGGCGGCGGCGGCGGCGCACTCTTATTACCAATTGCCGCAAGCGCTCCGGTAATGGCAATGTAATTAATGTCATGACCGGCTTGATTGGCCAAAGGACCCTCTTGACCCCAACCGGTCATCCTACCGTAAACTAGGGACGGATTTACCGCGAGAACCACCGATGGGCCAAGCCCTAAACGCTCCATCACCCCGGGGCGAAACCCTTCCATTGCCAGATCGGCTTTTGCAAGCATGGCTAATGCTAGTTTTTTATCGGATGGCTTTTTCAAATCAAGAATAACTGAGCGCTTACCCCGACCTTGAATATCTGCATTTCCCTGATTCGGAGTTCCAGGGCGATCAAAACGAACCACATCAGCGCCCATATCAGCCAGCAACATACCGCAAAATGGAACCGGGCCAATACCTGCAAACTCCACTACTTTAACGCCTTCTAATGGTTTTTGTGCTGGTTTTTGCATTATGATAACCTTCCATTATCTCAATTAAGAGTAGTTTTGTGACGAATCTCGTTTCTGGACAAGAGCATGCTATTTTCTCAAACAGCAATTTGTGGAACATCAATATGAATTTTACTGCGCAGATATTGGTTTTGGCTAATGAGCATGGAGCGGTTTTTCAAGCTGCTGGCAAGTTACAAGACCGAGGGCTTCCGACCATATTGGCTGAAACTGAAGAAACTGCAATCATCGCAGCTCGAGATATGAATGTTGACGCTATTTTGATTGATGCGGTCAACAAAACTCCAGAGCAAGCCATAAAGTTGGCCAAAAAGCTCAAAACAGAATGTAAAGGACGATCTGTTCCGATCATTGCGGTTTCTGACATACTATCACAGGACAAAAGCAGCCAGTTTGCCAGCGTTTTATATCCACCAGTTCATCCAGCGCAATTGGCCGCCCGGGTTCAGTCCGTACTGCGCCAATCCTTAATGGAAGAAGAAGTTAATTTGCGCACAAACACATTGCGCGAGCTTGGTTTAGAGCCGGAGTTTGATACTGTTTCCGAATTAGATCAAATGCCGGTATCAATTCTGTTTACTGGCGGTGCGGCTCCACAATTCATTGCCTTGAAAAATGCTCTTGAACAGGCTGGAACCGAAGTAACAGCAGCACTTACTTCATTCACTGCATTTGATTATTTACACGACAAGACCTTTGATGTGATTTTGCTAAATGTACTAGCCGAACTTGAGCCATCCTTTACCATCGCATCTGCCATGCGCCGTAACACTCGTCTGTTCCACGTCCCAGCCGTGATGTTAGTTAACCCCAATAAATTCGAAGCCGTAGATGAAGCCTATGCCAGAGGCGCTTCAGATTTGATCAACCCTAGCAATGACACGGAGGTCATTTGCCAGCGAATTATGAATTTGGCCCATGATCGCCGCCGCCGGGAACAGGTTAAAAAAGCATTTGAGGCCATTCGCAGTCCCGCGGTGATTGATAGCGAATCCGGCCTGTTTACTGCGCAATTTTTTGCCAAGCACTTGGCCAAAGCAAGTGAACGGGCCAAGCAGGTCAACCGCCCGCTTTCGCTGACCGTAATCCGCACTGCGCCACCTTCTGGAATTAATGAATCCCATGTGGAGGCTGCCAGACGCCAATTTGGTGGTATGTTGCGGCATTTAGTTCGGGCCGAAGATATGGCCGCTCGTATTGACCCTGGCGTATTTGCCGTTCTTATGCCCGGAGCCAGCAAACAAGCAGCACAATTAGCGGCCAAACGTATCGAGGGCGTTGTTGATTGCACTGCGTTTGAAAGTGGCGATGCTGAAAAGCCGTTTCAATTAGAATTAGAAGTTGAAGTGCTTGAATTGCAACCTCGTGAAACCCCTGATCACTTGTTCGATCGAGCCGTGCAATCCTGAACACAGCACAATGCGACCGTTCATAAACCATTCAGCCGCCAAATCATATATTAGCTTCAAGACCGGGGTTCGTCATTTTCGTCCCTCGCATGAACGCTGGTTTTACAAGGGTTGGAAACGACCTCTTATGCGCCGATCCTGATGCGTTTCAGGGTCGGCGCTTTTTTATGGCTACAGACAAACTGCGGCTTCTCTTTTTGCTCATTTGAGATAGATTACAGCTAACAATCATCCGATTCAGATGGGAAGCGCATTTATGGCCAGCAAGATATATCAAAACGCAACGCAAGCATTAGACGGTCTGCTATTTGACGGCATGACATTGATGGCCGGTGGATTTGGCCTATGCGGCATTCCCGAAAATGCGATTGCCGCCATTCACGCCTCCGGGGTTTCAGGCTTAACTGTGATTTCCAACAATTGCGGGGTCGATGGTTTTGGCCTTGGAATTTTGCTTGATGCCAAACGAATTCGCAAAATGATTTCGTCATATGTGGGCGAGAACAAAGAGTTCGAACGCCAATTCATTGCTAAAGAGCTGGAGTTGGAATTCAACCCTCAAGGCACACTTGCTGAGCGCATACGGGCAGGAGGCGCGGGAATACCCGGGTTTTATGTTAAAACCGGAGTTGGAACCATGATTGCCGAAGGCAAACCGCACAAGGAATTTGCCGGCGAAACCTATATCATGGAAACCGGACTTAAAGCCGATGTCTCGATTGTCAAAGCATGGAAAAGCGACACGCAGGGTAATCTTATCTTTCGTAAAACCGCTCGTAATTTCAACCCGATGATGGCTACTGCTGGCAAAGTTACCGTAGCCGAAGTCGAGGAAATCGTCGAGTTAGGAGAGCTTGACCCAGAAAACATCCATACGCCTGGCATTTATGTACAGCGCGTAATTCTGGGTAAGTTTGAGAAACGTATCGAACAACGAACAGTACGCCATAGGGAGGAAAGCTGATGCCTTGGACACGCAATGACATGGCGGCCCGAGCCGCATTAGAAATGCAAGATGGTTTTTATGTCAATCTTGGCATTGGTATTCCAACTTTAGTTGCCAACCATATTCCAGAAGGCGTGGACGTTACCTTACAATCAGAAAACGGCATGCTTGGCATGGGGCCGTTTCCATTTGATGACGAGGTTGATGCTGATTTGATAAATGCCGGTAAGCAAACCATTACCGAATTGCGCCGTACCAGTTACTTTTCCTCTGCCGATAGTTTTGCCATGATCAGAGGTGGACATATTGATCTATCAATTCTGGGAGCCATGGAAATATCCGAAGCCGGTGATATTGCCAATTGGATGATACCGGGCAAAATGGTCAAAGGCATGGGCGGAGCTATGGATTTGGTTGCCGGGGTAAAACGAGTTGTTGTGGTGATGGATCACACCAATAAGGCTGGCGCGCCAAAACTTTTACATAAATGCTCACTGCCCCTTACAGGACAATCATGTGTGGATCGAATTATTACAAACCTTGGTGTGTTTGATGTAGTAGATAATGGCCTGCGTGTGGCTGAATTGGCCCCTGATGTAACCATGGATCAAATCCGATCAGCAACCCAAGCTAATCTGGTAGAATAAACAGTAATAAATCCAGACAACCATAACCGTAACGCCGAACTTAATCCGGCCTTACGGTTTTGCTTTCGGCTATAATATTATAAAAATACCCAAAACGGTGTTTGAAAAAACTTTCGCAACAACTTTCCCGCTGGATTGACCGTTGCAAAACACGCAAAATCCTCAGTGGAAATACGATTACTTGCAAGGTTGATCCTGCAATCAGCCACACACAAACCCATGCTTTATTGGTTTTTTGCGACGATTCACCATGTCAAAGAGCAATAACGAATACATGGTACTCGCGTTAAGCCCTATTATAGCAAACTCAGCCTTCTTGCGGACGTTTCGAACTTATCCCCGCTTATGTAGGGTCACTTAGGGTATTTAAGGGTGCTTTTAGGGTAGGTTAAGGGACAAGGAGGCTTTTTGTACTGTGAGCATATGGTGCAAGAAGGGTGTTCAAGGGTAGGGTCTTTAAGGGTCAGTGAGCCTTGAGAGTGTTTGTTTGACCTCGCGGCAGTTCGTTACACTCACGCCTCCGGTAGGGCGGCGAACGATCGCCGAGGCGCAGTCGCACCTAGTTTCTAGCGTATAATATTCGTCCTAACGCTTTGCTGCTTGAGGACTCTTGTTATGTCTCGCGGCCAAGTTGCTACGCAACGGCCTACGACAGGCGGAGTCTTTTGATGTCCTATCGCTTCGCTACTTGAGGACAGGTTATGTCTCGCGGCCAGTTGCTACGCAACGGCCTACGATATGCGGAATCTTTTGATGTTCTATCGCTTCGCTACTTGAGAACGGAACCGGGCGGCGGGCGGTCGCCCTTGCCAACCCAAGAGGGTTGGTTGTTTACCTGTCCTACCGCTTCGCTGCTTGAGGACTCTTTGTTGTCCTCCTCCGCTTGCGGGGGAGGTGCCCCGAAAGGGGTGGTGGGGGGGGTTCATGTGAGCACCGACGCAAACACCCGTGGTCATCATCTGTACCGTGCCACGCGCTCAAGTAGCAAGAGTCAGCATTGCGGTAGCGCAAAAAATATGGTGCCGTCGAGAGGAATAACCTCGAACCGCGCCACGCGCTCAAGTAGCAAGCGCCAGCATTGCGGTAGCGCAAAAAATATGGTGCGGATGAGAGGACTTGAACCTCCACGTCGTAAGACACTGGAACCTAAATCCAGCGCGTCTACCAATTCCGCCACATCCGCACGTTTTGGAAGCGCGCTGTTTAGCCTCCTTGACGGGGGCTTGGCAATCGTTTTCATTGCTTTGATATGAAAAATTTTGAAAACTATGAAAACAAAGACAGCATTGCCCGCTGGGAAAACCGATATCAGGACAAGTTAACTGGTTGGGAGCGCGGGGAAGTCAATCAAGCCTTGCTTAACTGGTTGGATCAAGGCCACTTACAACCCGGCACCATACTGATACCTGGATGCGGTCGCTCACCTGAACCGGGTTTTCTGGCTGAACTGGGTTTTGACGTAACCGGACTTGATTTCGCCCCCAGCGCTATTGAGCATCAACGTGCAGAAATCAAAAAATCACCTAAAAACTTAAAGCTGCGATTTGAACAGGTTGACGTATTAACATGGCTACCGGAGCAGCCTGTAGATGCAGTATACGAACAAACCTGTCTGTGCGCTTTACAGCCAAAACACCGCACAGCTTATGAACGGCAATTGCAGCGCTGGTTACGACCAGGCGGAAAACTATTTGCGCTCTTTATGCAAACTCCAGAGGATGATGGCCCTCCATTTCATTGCGATTTGGAAGATATGAAAACCTTATTTGATGACTCACGATGGTATTGGCAGGATGTCGGTCACATCACATCAGAGCATAGCGATCAAAAGCAAGAGTTAGGTCGAATTTTGATTCGACGTTAACAGCGATTATTTGCCATTAGAAACCCGGCTCGTATTTTTGGCAGCTTCCATACTTGCCTTGCGAACCCAGAAAAAAACAAGCACACCAGATACCACATTAGCAAAGGCCAAAGACACGATCACACCGGGAATTCCAAAAAAATGACGACCGACCCAAACCCCGATACCGATCAATATGAAAGAGCGACCAAAAGTCATTAACATGCCGGGCAATGGTCTTCCCAGTGCGTTAAAACCGGCGGCTGCGGAAATAACAATACCATATCCCATTGCCGTTAACGGAACTATGGAAAGGTGCATCTGGATTACATATTGCACCGCTGGATCTTCAGAAAACAATCTGGCGATTACGCCACTGAATAAAAATAAAGTAATTCCAGTGCCGCTAGCCCAAATTACCGATACCATGAATGAAACACGAAACGCTTGGCGAACTCTATCTTGCAGCCCTGCTCCACCATTTTGTCCGGTAATTGGGCCAATGGACGCCGATAATGCCAGTAACGGAATCGCGAATAAAAACTCAATCCTGCCAGCAACGCCAATACCAGCGACGGCAGCATCACCAAAAGTAGCAAAAGCTGCGGTAACAATAAAAATCGTGATCGGGTTGGCAATATTAGTGGCCGTAGCAGGGACCCCTACTTTTAAGACTTGCCACCATGAATGAGCTAATTCATGCCACGGCGGAATATGCAAAGTTATCAAGCGCTCACGATGTACCATATACCATCCCATCACCGCGATCGCCAACACGTTAGATAAAACAGTTGCCAACGCGGCACCAGCAACTTCCATGCGCGGAAACGGCCCGATTCCAAAAATTAAAAATGGGTCGAGTATCAAATTGATCATTGCGCCGGCGACCATAGTAATGCCCGGAATTCTGGCATCACCAAGAGCGCGCAGAATGTTTCCGGCAACCATCGGGCCAACAATAAAAGCGGAGCCGATGAAGGATATGTTCAAATAAGAACTAATATCCGGCATTAAATCTTCAGAAGCCCCGGCAAATCGCAAAATGGCTTCATAACTAAAAAAACCAACCGTAGCAAAAACCGTTACGATCAACACGGCTAGCAGGATCGAGTCTGTTGTTTGACGGCTCAAACGATCATGATCCCCGCCACCAGCAGCCCTAGCGACCACAGATGCGGCACCAGCGCCTAATCCAACCGACAAGCTTTGCAGTACAAACAATAAAGGCACGCTAAACGATACTGCCGCTAATGGGGTCGTGCCCAAACGCGACACATAAAATGTATCGACAACAGAAGCAGACATTACGGCAAAAATACCGATAGACATTGGAATGCCTAAGCGCAGTAAATGGCCCAATACCGGCCCTTCGGTCAGCTTGGCTCTGGCTTTAGTGGGTTTGCTAGTAATAGTCATCGCATGGGGCGATACGGAAGTATTAGCATAAAGGCAAGCTGCAATGCTGTTCATAAGCATTACATTTTTGCTATAAATAAAATTAGAGGCCTTAAGACGCTAGCAACAAATCTTGTAGCATTGACGCAATAGATGCGGGTAAGTCTTCGGCGATCAATCCTGGGCCGAGCCTGCGCCCCAAATCACCATGCATCCAAACACCAGCGCAAAGAGCGTCAAACCCACAATGGCCTTGCGCCATAAGCCCGGCAACCATTCCAGCTAGCACATCTCCCGTACCTAATGTGGCCAGCCAGTTGGAAGTATGATTATTAACCACCACCTTTCCTGATGGCGAAGCAATGACGCTATCAGCACCTTTTAGTAATACTGTACAACCAGCGAGTTTAGCTGCGGCTCTCACTCGATCAATTTTATTACCAAATTTTGGCCCAAAGAGTGCAAACAAGCGCGCAAATTCACCTTCGTGTGGCACCAGAACCGTATTGCTATGGCAGGCGCTAAAAAGCATTTCAGGGTTTGTTGAAAAAGCGCTAAGCGCATCGGCATCCAATACGATCGGCACCTCACAACCCAATGCTGCCAGCACATCGGCGCGCATGTTAACGCCCAGACCACCAGCTGGGCCAATCAGCATGCAGTCCGGTTTTTGTGTCTCAATTAACGGCAAAAGCGATTGTTCTGGCTCGCGCTCCACCAAGACCACACTGGTTTCGTGGTTTGCGCAAATCTCCATTGAAGCGGCACTGCCAGCCAAAGTTACCCACCCTGCCCCGATACGCAAACCGGCAATAGCTGCTAGCCTTGCTGCTCCTGTGCGCAATGGTTCACCACAAAGAACCAACAAGCGCCCTCGATTATGTTTATGACTCATTTGGTTTGGGATTCGGGGAATTTGTGGCCAGTTTGAACGATGGTTTTGCACAGCTATTGGCGAAAACGATTCCATTAACCCTTTTGGGAAACCAATTTTGATAACTTCAACTTCACCGCATTGACTGCGCCCTGGCTCCAATACATGAGCAGGCTTCATGCACTCAAAGGTAATCGTCAAATCTGCTTTGACCGATGGTATCTCACCTTCCCATTGAACTTGCAGATCGCCAAAAACTCCAGAAGGTAAATCCGCTGAAACCAGTTTGGCTGGGTGTTGATTTATACCGGCGATCAAATCAGCCAATTCCCCACTAACAGGTCGGCTAATCCCGGCCCCTAACAAACAATCCACGATCAACTGAATACTCGAAGGTATCTCCGTTGGGCTATCGAGCCGTTCAATATCTGTTGGTAGCAACTCCTCCATAGCAGCAGCTTCGGTATCAGCCGGTGGGTGCCCCCATTTACTGACGACAACACTCCATCCTGCCAGATGTAAATGCCTAGCCACAACATAACCATCACCACCATTGGATCCGGGCCCGCAAAACACCAGAACTGGACATGGCGCAAAACGCGAAATTATACGCTCGGCAATCCCCGCACCTGCGGCTTCCATCAAAGCAATAGCAGTTGCACCTAGTTTGGGCGCGGCTTTGTCAGCTGCATAACAAGTTGCTGTCGAATAAACATCGAAACTAGCCATTGTTTGCATATTTCCTTTGCATACTGTGCCTATTTTTTATACATACTCGAAAAACTAGCAATCTGGTAGTAAAAAGGTTTCCAAATCATAACAAACAACTCAAAGTCATCCATCATATTTACCTTGCACATTGGGTGGTTTGGAAGAGAACATGAAAAAAATTGAAGCCATCATAAAACCATTCAAACTCGACGAAGTAAAAGAAGCGCTGCACGATGCCGGAGTGCAAGGGTTAACTGTGGTCGAAGCCAAAGGCTTTGGCCGCCAGAAGGGCCATACAGAATTATACCGAGGCGCCGAATATGTCGTGGATTTCCTGCCCAAGCTGAAAATCGAAGTTGTGGTAACTGACGGTCAGTTGGAAAACGTACTATCAGCAATTGAAACTGCTGCTCGTACCGGAAAAATCGGCGATGGAAAAATATTCGTCAGCGACGTGATCGAAGTGATCCGCATCCGAACCGGCGAGCGCAATGAAGAAGCTCTTTAACACTATACACCCAAAACGTTAGGCGACACATTATGTCAAAAGAAATACTAAACTTGCTTAAAGACGAAAATATCGATTTTGTTGATCTTCGCTTCACCGACCCACGGGGTCAGATGCAACATTTGACCATGGACAAAAGCATGGTCGATGAGGAATTCTTTGAAGAGGGCGTAATGTTTGACGGGTCTTCCATTTCCGGATGGAAAGCAATCAATGATTCGGATATGGTGTTGATGCCAGACACCAGTACCGCAAAACTTGACCCATTCTTCCAGTCGCCAACCTTGACCTTGTTCTGCGATATTCTTGAGCCGGGCACACTCTCCCCTTATACCCGCGATCCACGCTCTACAGCCAAACGCGCTGAAAACTATCTGCGCGCCTCTGGTGTTGGGGATACCGCCTATTTTGGCCCGGAAGCAGAATTTTTTATGTTTGATGATGTGCGTTGGTCAACCCGCACCGACAAAACAGGGTTTACTCTAGATAGCTCAGAATTACCCTCAAACACCAATTCCAAGTTTGAACATGGCAATATGGGACACCGCCCTGCTTCTGGCGGCGGGTATTTTCCGGTGCCTCCCGTTGATTCTGGACAAGACATTCGAACTGAAATGTTATCGGTAATGGACGAGCTGGGTTTGGCTCCTGAGAAACACCACCACGAAGTAGCCCCAGCCCAACATGAGTTAGGGATGAAATTTTCAACACTTGTTGAAATGGCTGACCATTTGCAATTATATAAATACGTAGTTCACAATGTAGCGGCTGCTTACGGTAAATCGGCAACTTTTATGCCAAAACCGTGCGTTGGTGAGAACGGGTCAGGCATGCATGTGCACCAGTCAATCTGGAAAGATGGTAAGCCGCTTTTTGCCGGAAATAGATACGCGGATCTTTCAGAAAAATGCCTGCACTATATTGGTGGAACTATTAAACATGCGCGAGCGATTAACGCTTTTGCTAACGCCTCCACCAACTCATATAAGCGCTTGGTACCGGGCTTTGAGGCTCCAGTTCTGCTTGCATATTCCGCCCGCAATCGCTCAGCGTCCATTCGCATCCCTTATTCTCCATCAGCTAATGGCAAACGCCTAGAAGTTCGTTTTCCAGATGCTGCGGGAAATCCTTATTTAACCTTCACCGCTTTACTAATGGCTGGACTTGACGGAATTGCTAACAAAATTGATCCCGGCGAAGCCATGGACAAAGACCTGTATGACCTTCCTCCTGAGGAGCTAAAAGACATTCCTTCAGTTTGCGGTAGCTTGCGCGAAGCCTTGTACGCACTAGATCAGGATCATGATTTCCTACTGCAAGGCGATGTAATGAGCAAAGACCAAATTTCTGCTTATATTGACCTAAAAATGGAAGAAGTAATACGGTTAGAAATGCACCCGCACCCGGTTGAATTCGATATGTATTATTCTTCATAACCCTCGAAATCCTCAAACCTGATTTTCATTTGATCGAAAAAGTATGGTTTGGGGAATCGACGAACTGGTTTTTCCAGTCTACAAGACCGCTTGTGCGACTTTGCGTCATTTAGTCGCAAACTGGATTTTACAGTCCGGTTTCTTAAAAATCGGTTTTTAAGGGTATGGTTTTTTATGCGTAAATTATTGTTGCTTTCTGCCTCTTTGCCCATCTTTGCTTTTGCTAATACTGCTATTGCACAGGTGGAAATAAATACAGAAACTACAGATCCAATTGATACTCAAACCATTGATAATGGCAATCCTGCAGATATCGTAGTGCTTGCGGCAGGTTCCGTATTAGTTGGCGAAGGATTGACAGCAATAACTCTAAACTCAAATAATGCTGTAACCAACCAAGGAAATATCGGTTCCAACAATGCTGATAACACCACCGGAATTCTAGTCTCTGGAGCAGTAACTGGTGAAATAGTCAACTCAGGAACTATCAATCTAGTAGAAGATTTCACCGGCTCAGATACAGATGGTGATGGTGATTTTGATACTCCGTTTGCTACCGGATCCGGTAGAGTCGGGATTTTGGTTGAAGGCGGCTCATCTTTTACTGGAAACATTTTAAATGACGCTGCCGGAAGCATTACCATTGAGGGAAATGATTCTGCCGGCATTCAGGTTGCCGGTATTCTAAATGGCTCATTATCCTCACTCGGCAATATAAGCACCACTGGTGATCGTACTTACGGAATTTCAGTCTCTGGCACGGTAAACGGCGATGTGATCACTGCTGGTCAAGTCTCGGCTGTTGGCGAAGGTGCTAGCGGTGTGCGGGTTACGGGCGATGTCAATGGTACGGTTCGCAATACCGGAGTCATCACATCAACTGGATTTAGATCGGTCACTCGCGGCGACCCTGATAGAAGAGCCGCCCTTGATTCAGACGATTTACTAATTGGTGGTAGCGCAATGGCTATCGGGGGTAATGTCACTGGTGGGATTATCAACGATATTTTCATCGCTGAAAATAACAATACTACAACCGGGGAGCTACGTTCAATCGGCTCAGCCCCAGCTCTATTGGTCACAGCATCTCTTGATGGAACCGATAATGGCGACGTAAATATTGGCGCTGTCGGTACTTTGGCTGATGATGAATTTTTTGGCATTATCAATCGGGGACAGATAGTAAGTTCGGGAATAAATGACGGAATATCCGCAACTGGGATTCGCGTGGAAGGCACAGAAATAAATGGCCTTTTACGACAAACAATCATTGAAGGTGGCTTGTTAGCAACCGGAAATATTTCTGTTGATTCTTTTGAAGCCGATAGTACTGCCATTTCAATTGGCAATGGCGGAGTTGTACCTGTCATTGATATTAGATCTTTGACTCAAGCCGCAATCTTATCGCAATCAGGAGGCAGAGCCGCTGCCATACTGATTGAAGCTGGAGCGCAGGTAAATGAAATTCGCATCAATGCATTTTTACGTTCCAACTATATCGGAACCGGGGTTGGTGGATTCGCCGCCGGAATAGTTGACGAAAGCGGCACCCTTGATCTGTTACTAAACAATGGAAGTATTATCACTTCTTTTAGTGAACTATTGCCCAGCGGCACTGAAACAGACCCAACTGACACCACACGCAGACAGGTCGCCGTAGATGTTACAGCAAACACTACCGGAACTACATTACGGCAGGTCGCTGCCATTGACCCAGACCCCACAGATGCTGACACCCCCTTGGTGCCGAGCATTGTTGGAGACATTTTGTTTGGCAGCGGTGGAGACACTCTGGAGCTGTTAGATGGATCCATCGAAGGCGATATCTTGTTTGGTGACGGCGACGACTTGTTAGTAATTGATAACGGCGCTGAACTTACTGGCGCTATTTTTGATACCGATGGTCAATTAACACTTGATGTTCGTGATGGGCTGTTAGCTCTGGGTGCCGACACATCGCTTTCCTTAACTTCAGCAAGTTTTGGCCCTAGTTCTCGTTTGCAGCTAACTATCGACCCAACCATTGCCGGCGGTGTTCAAAGCGCGTCATTCAACGCTTCTGGTAATGTTACCTTCCTTGCCGGGGCCCGCATCGCCCCTAGCTTGTCTGGCCTGATAGCTCAATTCGGTTCGTTTGACTTAATCACCGCTGGGAGCTTTAACTTTGCTGACAGCTTTACGGCCATGCTTGATAGCAGTTCACTGCCATTCTTATATAATGTTGGCATTGAGCAAGCTTTGGGCACTAACACCCTAACCATTACCCTTGATCGCAGAACATCTGCTGAATTGGGTATGGACGTAAATCAATCCGCAGCTTACGAAGCATGGTTTGATGCCATTATCACCAGCTCTGACAACGCACTAACCAGTGCATTTTCAGGCCTAACAAATGCTGATGATTTTTATGCTGCCTATAATCAATTACTACCGGAATTCGGCGCTGCGGCTTTGCAATTTACTTTAGCAAACACCGATGGAACCACCGGAGCAGTTGGAAACCGTCTTGACTCATTGCGCCGAGGTTATGGCTCCGGTGGCGCATGGATACAGGAAATTGGCTATTATATGAACCGCAATCGCAGTTCAATATCCCAGCCATATAACGGATTTGGCCTCGGCCTTGCCGCTGGTACAGATCGTCCAATGGCTGGGCTTGATGCAGTTGGTCTTTCTTTGAGTGGGTTTTCCAGTGAGATGCGGGAAACTGACGGATTTGATACCCCGATGTCGTCAATCTCGGTTCAGTTGGGGGCGTATGCCGGAAAATCATTTAATGGATTTGATTTTCTCACCCACACGGCAATTGGCCTAGACAATTTTAATTCCGAGCGAAATCTGCAACTTGGGTCAGTGGCACGAACTACTTCGGCCAAATGGCGTGGCTATCACATTGCCAGCACCACCAAGCTTTCCAAGGATTATGCTTTTGGCAAATGGCTGCTTAGTCCCAGTGTTTCTTTTGATTATTTGAGATTGAGTGAAGAGGGTTACAAAGAAAACGGCGGCGGTATTGGTTTTGATCTGGCCCTCGATTCAAGAGTATCCGAAAACATTTCAGCCACAGCCTCTTTCACATTTGGACGCAAATTTGGATCGTCCCGCTCATGGTGGGCTCCTAGATTGCGTGCCGGTGTGAGAAATGACATCAAAGGCGACCCCACATTAACTACAGCACGTTTTGTCGGATTTAATGACCGCTTTACTCTGGCACCACAATCACTACCAAGAACTGCTCTACTGGCTGGTTTATCATTTACCGCAGGAAGTAAATACACTTCATTTGGTTTCAATTATGACGCAGATATTCGCGATGGATTTACACGCCATACGGGTAAAGTTGTGATTCGCTTCATCTTCTAGCATTACCAAAGCATTAACAGTACCACCCTCAACCAGCGTAAGGCTTTGTAGTTACACGGTTTATTTTTTGACAGTTGCACCTTGACCAAAACAACAACTTATACGATATTCGAATTGCGTACACACCTGACGCAGTCCTCGAATAAATGAACACGTTGTCCATTTAATCTGGGAACCTTTTAAGAGGCTGACATTCCCCCGAGTGTCAGCCTCTGTTTTTTCAGATACGCTAGACGTTTCGAATCAACTAAAGGACTTCCCGTGCGTAGCATCGTATATATTTTTTCAATCATAATAATTCTCGTTACTGGGGGATGCCAAACTACCCGTTTTTCCCCCACAGCCCCACAGAACGCAGAACTTATAGAAGTCCCGACAAACCCAATTGTTTTATTGGTTCATGGCGGTGCCGGCTCGGCGCGTCCCGGAGGTTTACCAGAAGAAGATGAAGCCGCATATCGCAAAGCATTGTCTGACGCACTGGATCATGGCTATGCGGTATTGCACGCGGGTGGAAGCTCTATTGACGCTGTGCAAGCCACTATAACTAGGTTGGAAGACAATCCATTGTTTAACGCGGGCAGAGGTTCTGTTTTAACCGCAGAAGGCGAGGTTTCCATGGATGCTTCCATTATGGACGGCTCCAACCGTAATGCCGGGGCCGTTGCAGGTGTTAGCACTATTAGGCATCCGATTCTTGCGGCAAATTCGGTTATGCAGCATAGCCCCCATGTAATGTTATCTGGAGCTGGAGCCGAAAAATTTGCTATAACGCAAAACTTGGAAATGATGGAGCCATCGTGGTTCATAATAGAATCCAGAAGAAAGCAGTTAAAAAGAGTTCAACAAGCAGAAGCCAATAAAAATACAGCACAATTATCCGCATCCACCTATTTTGGCACTGTCGGAGCTGTGGCTCTTGATCGCGTTGGAAATTTAGCGGCAGCAACCTCAACCGGGGGCATGACTAATAAAAAATGGGGACGCATCGGAGATTCTCCCATTATCGGAGCCGGAACCTATGCTGACAATAGTTCATGCGCTGTCTCGGCAACCGGATGGGGCGAGTACTTTATCCGTGAAACCGTAGCTCGTGATATTTGCGCTCGTATCCAATGGAACGGAGCCGACACTCAATTAGCTGCCGATCAGGAAATTGCCGATGTCGTGGCGGCTGGGGGTAGTGGCGGGGTTCTGGTGTTAGCGCCTGATGGCAATTATGCTTTTGCTTTTTCTACTGACGTAATGTTTCGTGGTGTAAAGACAGAAGCTGGTGAGGAAGTAGCAATCTTTGCAAATCATGGTAACAGGCAGTTCACCGATTGAGTCGCAGTACGGATAGACCATATGACCTCGGCCGCCAAAAATTCTCTGTTTGATGATACCAAATCATCCAAAGCAGAAGCAGAATATTCCGCCAAGGATATCGAAGTCCTTGAAGGACTTGAGCCGGTACGCCGGCACCCCGGCATGTATATTGGTGGTACTGGCGTCAATGCCATGCACCATCTGTTTGCAGAAATTCTTGATAATTCAATGGATGAGGTGGTTTCGGGCCATGCGGATCGTATTGAAATCACCCTCGAAGCTGATAATTGGCTAACGGTAAAAGATAATGGCCGAGGCATCCCTGTGGATCCACACCCAAAATTTAAAGATAAGTCAGCACTGGAAGTCATTATGACTACCTTACACGCTGGCGGGAAGTTCACCTCAAAGAACTATCAAACATCAGGCGGCCTGCACGGTGTTGGCGTTTCTGTCACCAACGCACTATCGACCCATTTGCAAGTCGAAGTAGCCAGAAATCGCAAATTATTTGGCCAAAGTTTCTCCCGTGGAATCGCCCAAGGCAAATTGGTTGATCTTGGCGTAACTCCCAACCGGCGCGGAACATCAATTAGGTTCCAGCCTGATCCGGAAATTTTTGGCAACAAGTTAAAACTATCCCCAAAGCGGCTTATCCAAATGGCCCGCTCCAAAGCTTACCTGCACCGAGGTGCTGAAATACGTTGGAGTTGCGACCCTTGTCTTGTTGAAGGCACCGACATACCACATGAAGCCCGCTTTCACTTCCCCGGCGGCCTTGCTGACTTTTTGCAAGAAAAACTGGGTGATAAAACCACAATTACTGAAAATATTTTCAGCGGACAGGTTGAGCGCGAAAACCGTGACGGCTCCGTAGAATGGGCATTGGCGTGGACACCGCAAGGCTTTGGAGATGCTGACGGTTTTATCAATGCTTATTGCAATACTATCCCAACCCCAGAAGGTGGCACCCATGTCGCAGGGATGCGCAGCGCCCTGACCAAAGGCCTACGTGCATATGCGGAGATCACCGGTCAGGGTAAAAAGGCCGTAATTATCACAGCCGAAGATGTAATGGGGTCGGCTGGAGCCATGGTTTCCGTGTTTGTAGCTAAACCAGCATTTCAAGGCCAAACTAAAGAAAAACTAGCAACACCATCGGCAACAAAAGCCGTAGAAAGCGCCATGCGCGATCGCTTTGACCACTGGCTAACCGCCAACCCACAACAAAGCACTAAACTACTGGAATGGGTGATTGGCCGCGCTGAAGATCGCGTGCGCCGCCGCAAGCAAAAAGAGGTGAGCCGCAAATCCGCAACTCGCAAATTAAGACTGCCAGGGAAACTTGCAGACTGCTCCAACAACTCAAATGTGGGAACTGAAATTTTTCTGGTCGAAGGCGACAGTGCGGGCGGATCTGCAAAACAAGGGCGTGATCGGTTTACTCAAGCCATCTTGCCACTAAAAGGGAAAATATTAAACGTCGCCAGCGCCCCCAAAGACAAAATTATGGCCAATCAGGAAATCAAGGACTTAACCCAAGCTTTAGGTGTTGGAATCGGATCAAAATTTAATACTGATGATTTACGTTATGAGCGTGTCATTATCATGACTGATGCTGATGTGGATGGTGATCATATCGCAGCTTTGCTGATGACATTTTTTTACACCTGCATGCCGGGTTTGTTGGAATCTGGACGACTGTTTTTAGCTTTACCGCCATTATATCGACTGACCCAAAAGGGTAAAAGCGCTTATGCGCGAAATGAAGCTCACCGTGATGAATTGCTAGCCGGGCCGTTTTCTGGCCCCGGCAAAGTTGAAACCAGCCGCTTTAAGGGTTTGGGTGAAATGATGCCGGCGCAATTAAAAGAAACTACAATGAATCCAGAAACCAGAACCTTAGCCAGAGTAACTGTTGATACTGACAACCTGCCGACCACAGAAGCTCTAGTTGAAACCTTAATGGGTAAAAAGCCGGAACTACGTTTTTCTTTTATTCAAGAGCATGCTGCAAAAATTGAAGATCTCTACCTGTAAATACCGCACACCCAAAACAAATAACTGATTTTGCCTTGCAACCAAATCATATCACACCATTTTGAATGAATAAATTTCTTTGACAATAGAATTGCCTCATGCCGGATAAGTTCTCACCTTCCCCAAAACCAATAGCAATCACCCCAAATTTCTCGGTAACCACTCAGATATTCCCCAAGCAGTTTCCCACATTTGCAAAAATGGGATTCACCTGCATTATAAGCGCTCGACCAGATAAAGAAGAAGATGAAGACGAACAACCTCCCAGATGGTTGTTAGAGCAACAGGCGACTGCAAACGGACTACACTTTTCACACATCCCGATTGAAACTGGCGCCGCCTTTCCTGAGATTGCTATTCGAGCCACCGCACATTTGCTTGAAAGCAACCCGGAAAAGACTTTGGGGTTTTGTTTAACCGGTATTCGTTCCGTTCGGCTTTGGGCTTTGGGCAGCGCATTGGCCGGTTTAATCCCACCAGAGCAGATTTTAAGCACAGCAAAAGCCGCCGGATTTGATCTATCACAGTTTCAAGCCCATTTAGACCGATTATCCCGCCGCAAGGCACCATTTTATGTAGCCGATGATACCGCCAATTTAATCTAACTTTGAATTTGGCGACTTTCTTAAAAAATGGTCATAACCGCTTTGTTTTCACTTCAGGTTCTTGCGGCCATGAGTTCAGCAGTTTAGCTTGCCCAAATTGATTTGGGAGGGTTTTATGAGAACACGTGATTTTGGTGGGTTTATTTGCGGATTTGGGCTGTTGCTAAGTTTGCCAAGTCTCGCAGCTACAGATACAGCCCCCTACCCTTCAACCTATCAGCCAATTGCCTCTACTGGCGTTATTTTACAAAACGCAACAGTGTTTGATGGCATTGGCGGAGAGTTTTCACAAACAGATGTTTATTTGCTCGATGGCAAAATAAAAGCCATCGGCAAGGACTTACCCATACCCACCGGCGAAACCGTGATTGATGCCAGCGGCAAATGGATCACACCAGGGATTATTGATATTCACTCGCATTTGGGGGTGTACCCGTCTCCAAGTGTTGGCGCCCACAATGATGGTAATGAGGTCACGTCGCCTATCACCTCCGAAATTTCATCAGAGCACGGGGTCTGGCCACAAGATCCCGGCTTTAATCGTGCCCGCGCTGGCGGCGTTACTTCGATGTTAATTCTGCCCGGATCAGCCAATTTGTTTGGCGGCCGCGGCGTAGTATTAAAAAATGTGCCATCACGAACCGTACAAGGCATGAAGTTTCCCGGCGCACCCTACGCACTAAAAATGGCCTGCGGCGAAAACCCAAAACGGGTATATGGCCAAAAAGGCGGCCCTGGATCTCGGATGGGTAATTTCTCAGGCTACCGTAAAAACTGGATCAAGGCCCAAGAATACCAAGCTAAATGGGCAAAATATGAGGCCGATCTAAAAACTGCCGAAAAAGAAGGTAAAAAACTGCCATCTGCTCCGGCTCGCAATTTGCAATTGGAGACACTTGTTGGGGTTTTAGACGGTGATATACGCGTCAATATGCACTGCTACCGCGCCGATGAAATGGCGCAAGTCATGGATATGTCAAAAGAATTTGGTTATAAAGTAACTACATTTCATCATGCTATTGAAGCCTATAAAATAGCTGACCTGCTAGCCAAAAATGATACTTGCGCTGCGATGTGGGCTGATTGGGGCGGCTTTAAGATGGAGGCCTATGATTCCATCCGCGAAAACATTCCAATGATTGAACGCGCCAATGGCTGTGCAATCGTTCACTCTGACAGCGACACCGGCATCCAACGCCTATACCAAGAAGCCGCCAAAGCACTGGCTGACGGTAGAAAAGCAGGCATTGATATCAGTGATGCCAAAGCATGGACGTGGCTAACCAGCAATCCGGCAAAGGCTTTAGGTATTGCTGATCAGACAGGATCGCTGGAGGCGGGAAAAATGCTGATGTAGTTTTGTGGAACGCTAACCCGTTTACCATTCGCGCCCGCCCCGAACAGGTGTTTATTGATGGGGCGTTGTTATATGATGCAAATGACCCAAAACTTCGAGCAGTTTCTGATTTTGAGTTGGGCCAACCTGGTGAAGGAGATGTAAAATGAGTAGATTATTTCTTGCAGCACTGAGCATTATCATCATTTTATCCCCTGCGGCTTTAGCGCAAAGTTTTGCCATTATTGGCGGCAAAATCATCACTAATGGTGATGGTAAAATTATCGAAGATGGGACGGTTATTATTTCCGATGGAAAAATAGTATCTGTTGGCCCACGCAATGAAATTCAAATTCCGGATAATGCCACACAAATTGATGCTACGGATAAATGGGTGACACCGGGGATATTTGTGCCGTTTTCACGGGTTGGTCTGGTGGAAATTTCACTAGAAAAATCCACAAATGACACCCGGGCCAAAGAATCACCGTTTTCTGCCGCTTTGCAGGTTGCTGACGGATATAATCCAAAGTCTGAAAACGTCGGGATCACACGCATTGAAGGCGTAACCAGAATGGCGATAATACCTGCAGCTAGCCGAACTATTTTTGCTGGCAGCGGTGCTTTGGCAAACACTTCTGGGACATTTTCATCTGTGACTGACACTCCGGCTTTTATCTATGTCCAAATGGGTGAGTCTGGGGCAGCTATCGCTGGCGGATCCCGGCCGGCAGCTTGGACATGGTTGCGCCAAGCATTAAAGGAAGCCAAAGCTTGGCGCCGAGGCCGCGAACCTGCTGAACCTTTGCTAGATGAAGCTGACGCGCTGGCCTTGCAGGCAGCGATGGTTGATAAACTACCGTTCCTAGTCTCGGTTGAACGGGCTTCAGATTTAATCACGCTAATTAAACTTAAACAGGAGTTTCGGAACTTAAATATAGTAGCTGTCGGCGCAACCGAAGGCTGGATGGTCAAAAATGAATTAGCCGCCGCCGCAATTCCGGTGATCTTAGACCCTCATAATAATCTGCCACAAAGTTTTCAAAGCTTAGGCGCGACTATGTATAATGCAGCTAGATTGCACAAAGCCGGAGTTAAAATCGCCATTGCTACCTTAAGTGACGAAGCATTTAATGCCAGACTTGCACCGCAACATGCCGGTAATACACTGGCAACCGGTCTTGATTGGGACACCGCCTTTGCTGCCATTAGCTCGGTGCCAGCCCAAATTTTTGGTCAAGAAAAATCCTTAGGTCAGTTAAAACCCGGAATGATTGGCGATGTTGTGATCTGGGATGGTGACCCGCTGGAGTTAACGACCTCTCCAGATATGGTTTTTATTGACGGGCAAAACCAAGATATGACCTCGCGCCAGACCCGCCTTCGTGATCGGTACTTAACCGTAGGAAGCGAAAACCCTATGCCCTATGGATACCGCTAATTACTTGCAGACATTGACTCCAAGAGCCCGGCGCGTATGGTTCGCCGGGTTTAGCAATTTGCTGGCCTTTGTTCAGTTGCGAGCTAGCGATTTTTTATGACGTTTGATGAATTGGGTCTGGGGCCCAAAACCCTAAAGGCCGTTTCCGAAGCCGGATATACCGAGCCAACTCCGATACAAGCCGGAGCGATCCCCAAAGTACTGCAACGACAGGACGTTTTAGGTATTGCACAAACCGGCACCGGCAAAACTGCCTCTTTTACTTTGCCAATGATTGATATTTTGGGTCAGGGTCGAGCCAAAGCTAGAATGCCGCGCTCGCTTATTATTGAACCGACCCGTGAACTGGCCGCGCAAGTGGCCGAAAACTTCGAAAAATATGGCAAATATCACCGCTTAAATATGGCGCTGCTAATTGGCGGCGTGTCTTTTGGTGATCAGGACAAAAAACTGATGCAGGGCGTGGATGTATTGATTGCAACGCCAGGCCGACTGCTTGATCAATTCGATCGCGGTAAAATTTTGATGTCCGGAGTGCAATTACTGGTAATTGATGAAGCTGACCGGATGCTTGATATGGGGTTTATGCCTGATATTGAGCGCATCTTCAAAATGACGCCATTTACCCGTCAGACTTTATTCTTTTCTGCGACCATGCCCAGTGAAATTCAACGCATTGTTGATACATTTTTACACAATCCAGCCCGCGTGGAAGTGGCTCGTCCGGCCTCTACAGCCAAAACTGTATCGCAATACCTGATTACACTGGATAAAAATGATCCTAAAATCAAAAGAGCAAAGCTGCGACAGATTATGCAGCAGGAATCTTTAAAAAATGCAATTTTATTTTGCAACCGAAAGCGTGATGTGGACATTGTCGCCAAATCCTTAAAGCGCCACAAAATCAGTGCCGCACCAATCCATGGCGACCTTGCCCAATCAATTAGGACAGAAACTCTGGCCCGCTTCAAAAGTGGGGATATTCAAATTCTGGTTGCCAGCGATGTTGCTGCTCGAGGGCTTGATATTCCTGATGTAAGCCATGTGCTTAATTTTGATGTTCCATTTCACGCTGAAGATTATGTTCATAGAATCGGACGCACAGGTCGAGCTGGTAAAAAAGGGGTTTCAATTACGCTAGCCACACCTATTGATCACAAAGCCTTAGCTGCAGTTCAGCAAATGCTTGGAACCACCATCAAGCCTTATCCCATAAATAATGATAAAGCAGAATCGCGCGCGGCAAAGTCTTCTACGGGCACACCAAGCAAAACCCGGACACCAAAGCGCAAGCCTGCGCCATCCAAAAACCATAAACCGAAACAGAATCAACAACAAAAAAACGTAACATCAAACCAACAACCAAATACCGGATTTGCCGGACATGTGCCAAATTTCTTCAAATAATACCGATCCGTTTCACAATCCAACAAATTCTTTAACTGCTTCTCTCGAATGTTTACCAACTGTTTTTATTTTGTTTCTATCTTGATGCAATTAGGTCAATAAAGAATCAAACCAACTGGTAGGAAGATATGACGAGCGCTGCAAAAATAAAATCTGCCAATCCGATTGAAACAATGCAGCGGTTAAATATTGATCCCGGCCCCCAAAATTATGAATTATTCTATATCTATTCCCTCGGCACCAAACCTGCTCTGACAAAAGCAATGGAGCCATTTGCCTCTGGAAAAAAAGCATGGACTGATTCCATCGCTAGCTCACTTTACGAAAAACATATAGCTGATGATCGTCTATCTAAAATTTTGGACGAAACCACCAAAGAAGTGGGCGATGAGCTAAAATCCGTAATGCAAGTATTGCAGCGCGCCGGACAAGATGCTGCCAATTATGAGAAGGCACTTGAGGGAGCTGGCGGTGAACTTAAAGAAATTTCAGACCCAAGATCCATTCGTGATATTGTCGATCATTTGGTTAAGGCCACGGCAACAATGCAAGATCGCAGTCAAGAATTGGAAAGTAAACTCACAGAAACCAACAAGCAGGTTGAATTGCTACAAGGCAATCTGGATAGAGTTAAAATCGAGGCGATGACTGACTCATTAAGCGGTCTGAGCAATCGCAAACGCTTTGACGAAGTATTGAAGGCTGAGATGAAAACAGCCAAAAAAACTGGCAAATCTTTGGCACTGCTTTTTTGTGATATTGACCATTTCAAACGGTTTAATGATACTTGGGGACATCAGACTGGTGACCAAATCATTAGGTTTGTCTCAAGCACACTAAAACGAAATGTAAGCAAGAACCACTTGGTCGCTCGCTATGGCGGTGAAGAATTTGCTATTGTAATGCCGGTCACCAAATTATCGAAAGCCAAAGATATTGCTGAAAATATTCGCAATTTGATTGAACGTAAAAAACTTGTTCGCAAATCTACCAATGAGGATTTGGGGAGAGTTACAATTTCAATGGGCCTTTCCTTATATCGGGACACTGATGAAATTGAGGAATTGATCGAACGGGCAGATATGGCTTTATATGCGTCCAAACAAAATGGCCGAAATCAACTTAGCGTCGATGCCGATTGCACGCAGGAAAAAGCAGCTTAAAGTATTTTTCTACTTAACTGGCCAACTGAAACAAATGCTAATTTTCTATTAGATGCAGTGTTGCGCACCAAAACTGACGAATTGTAGTTCTGGAGCAAGCTATTTTTGTAGATCAATTTTTAGAAACTCGATACTATCGATTGATCCTTGCAAAATCCAAGGTTCAATGGCTGATAAAATCAAACTTTCTAAATTGCTTTGATCTAATTGAGCGCCATTATTACTTTCCAGATCAAGCAAAGCATCCTTCTTAGTATGGCTTTTACGAATAATAGCGTCCTTTAGAAAATGGCTTTTGCCTCGCAATGCCCATGCATCTTGCCCTTCTCCCAAGTTAATTCGAACAGAAACATAAGCATAATTAGATAGATAGCCTCTATGCATTAATGGTAAAACAACCATTGGAATATCAACTGCTTTGCCTGCCTTTTTAGTGTCCACAGCTTCTTTAGTGGACTCTTTATCTTCTGTCTGCCAATTGGCTTGAAATTTATTAGAGACCTTACTTGACCCGCCTTTTTTCTCAGCCCCAGCAGCAGTTGCCGGTGCTGCGATCATAGTTGCTCCCAAAACAAATATTGCAAAGCTGCGCATGAGAATTCCCTTTTCTAACAGCGCAAGCTTACCTTAAACCTGTCAAAAATGAGTAAATCCAACATCTGACAATTTAACTTCCGTACCTTCTCGGAAGAACTTCATGTATTTTCCGGGCTTTACTTGGCCAATTCGTGTAATTGAACAACCGGTACGAGCAGAGATACTCATGATTTCCTCTCTGTCTGTGCAATTTGCAGTAAATAACAACTCATAATCATCGCCGCCAAATAACACAGAGTATTCCATACCCAGTTCCGTAGTCTTATCTGCCCACTTTCTAAATGCCGCTGATTTTGGCAATAAATTTACATCAATTTTCATTGCGATATTGCTTGATTTAGAAATATGCGAGGCATCAGCTTTTAGTCCATCTGAAATATCGATCATCGCAGTTGCAATCCCCCCAAGAGCTTCCCCCAAAGCAATACGCGGCTCAGGCCATCTGTAACGAGAAGACAAATAACTTTTTTCTACCGCATTTAATGTTAAAAACTCCGAGCTATTCTCATTGCTTTGCAATAGGCGCAACCCCAATGCCGCGTCACCTAATGCGCCAGAAACCCAAATATCATCTCCAACCATGGCCCCAGAGCGCAAAATTGCCGGGCCGGCCAAATAGCCAATTGCTGTAATGCAAACGGTAGTTGGCCCCTTCCCCATCACTGTATCGCCGCCAATTAGAGCTACATTGAACTCTTTGCACTCACTTTCAATGGCTGCAGCCAATAACTTTGAATTTGGAATTTCGTTAAAGCAAATCGCCAGCAATAAAAACTCAGGGCGCGCACCCATTGCCGCCAAATCGGATAAATTCACCCGAATAGCCTTGCGAACAATATCAATGTCGGTGTCATGATCTAGCGCATGCACACCGGCTTGAACCAAATCTTTGACAACAACTAACTTACGGTCGCCGCATGAGATAATGGCCCCATCGTCCTGTAGCCCAAGGCTTTGCGGATGTTTGTTGGCAAAGTTCGCCAAGGTTTGAATAAATTCAAACTCGCCGGAACTCACTCGGCATCCTTACATTGCTTCATATTTATAGGCAGTTCACCTTTGGCGATTGAATCTAATGTGGCATTAATAAACCCAACTTCGCTTTTGTCGAAAAATGCTCCTGTTATTTCCACATATTCGTCAATAATTACTGCGCGAGGAGCCGTACTATCAACTAATAACTCATAACTACCACATCGCAGAATTGCTCGCAAAGTTCTGTCAATTCGGCTCAATCGCCAATTACCAGACAACCGGTGTCGAATAGCTTGATCAATTTGATCTTGGTTTTTCACAACCTGTTCGACCAATCGTACAAAAAAGGGTTTATCGACCTCACCTTCAGGCAGAGACTCAGATGGAGTCTCAAAACGCTGCTCTAAAAATTCCTGAATTACGCCGGCAGCACCACGACTGGATATTTCCATTTGATATAGAGCTTGAATTGCCGCAATCCTAGCATGATGTTTGCCAGGAGCTTTTCTTTTCCCTGACTTTGTTTTTTGTTCTGCACTCATTTTAATTCTCAAATTTATCGCAGATGCAATGCCCTACGCATACAGCTATCATAAAGTTTAATTACCCAATTTCTCATCGGCAATAAACCTAGCAAAGTCTTTAGTTTCACTAAAATCCTTATAGACTGAAGCGTACCGCACATAGGCTACCTGATCCAGATTGGCCAGAGCTTCCATCACTAATTTGCCAATACGACGAGACTTTACTTCTAAATCCCCCTCACTTTCTAATCTCCGAACAATTGATGAAATCATATGCTCGACTCGATCTCTATCCATTGGCCGCTTTTGCAACGCCATAGAAACTGAGCGCATTAGCTTTTCCCGATCAAAACGCACCCGCCGCCCCGAGCGCTTAATTACGTTCAACTCTCTAAGTTGCACCCGCTCAAAAGTGGTGAAGCGCTGCCCGCAACTCAAGCATTGTCTACGCCGGCGAATTGCCGCGCCGTCTTCTGCACCGCGAGAATCTTTTACTTGCGTGTCTTCACTTGAACAATATGGACAACGCATGAATTACCTCCGGTAAATCGGGAATTCTTCTGTTAGACGTAATACTTGCTTTTGAATAGCAGTTTCAACCGCTTGATTGCCATTTTCATTATCAATCATTGCATCTAGCACTTCGACCATCATCTCACCGATCAGCTCAAATTCTGCTTGAGCAAACCCACGAGTGGTGCCTGCAGGAGAGCCAATACGAATCCCCGAGGTGACAGTAGGTTTCTCTGGATCATTGGGAACACCATTTTTATTACAGGTAATAAACGCCCGCTCCAAAGCCGCCTCAGCCGCATTACCCTTTAAGCCTTTTGGCCGCAAGTCCACCAAAGCCAAATGAGTGTCAGTACCCCCAGACACCAAAGAATACCCGCCATCTACCAGCTTATTTGCCATATGCTGACAGTTTTTAATAACCTGTTTTGCATAGACCTTAAACTCGGGAAGCAGGGCTTCTTTAAAGGCAACTGCTTTGGCCGCAATAACATGCATAAGCGGGCCGCCTTGCAATCCTGGGAAAACCGCAGAATTTATTTTTTTAGCGATTTCAGGGTTATTAGTTAGCACCATACCACCCCGTGGCCCGCGCAAGGTTTTATGGGTAGTTGTGGTAACAACATCAGCGAATTCCAATGGATTACTATGCTCTCCAGCGGCCACCAGACCAGCAATGTGCGCCATATCAACCATTAAAGCAGCCCCGACTTCGTCGGCAACGTTCCGAAACGCCTCAAAATCAATAGCCCGTGGATAAGCAGAACCACCTGCAATAATTAAACAAGGGCGAACTTGCTTGGCTTTTGCCATCACGGCATCCATATCAATCTGATGAGAATGTTCATCCACACCATAATGCTCGGCATTAAACCATTTGCCAGAAAGATTAGGTCGAGCCCCATGTGTCAAATGCCCACCAGCATCAATAGACAGGCCTAAAATAGTATCACCCGGTTTTACCAAAGCCAATAAAACGGCTTGATTGGCCTGACTCCCAGAACTTGGCTGAACATTGGCAAATTTAGCATCAAAAAGCAGCTTTGCACGATCAATGGCCAAAGCCTCGACTTCGTCAACATATTCGCAGCCGCCATAATACCTGCGACCCGGATAGCCCTCGGCATATTTATTCGTCAATAAAGACCCTTGTGCCTGTAATACGGCTTTTGAGACAATATTCTCCGAAGCGATAAGTTCAATTTGATTTTGTTGGCGCTTCCACTCCTCGCCAATCCAGCCAAATACTTCTGGATCTTGCATCATCAACTCTTGATTAAAAAAATCAATTTTATTCATTACTTTTCCAACCTCAACAAAGCCAAGCCCACTTACAATGCAAAAGAAGCAATGGGCAAAAGGTAAAACTACACGCACACTCCCTACCGCTAATTCCGGGGTTCAGACAAGTTATTCATCAACACAATATCAAGATTTCCTCTCATGGCATTTACTTCCTATATTAAATTCAAGCACGGTGAGAATTCCAAATAAAATACATTCAAGAGTTTCATTTTATATGCCTTTTTTAAAAATTCTTACCAAAATAGATGAAATTTCAGAAGTAAATATATACTATATAAGAAATTATTGGTAAAAACATCCAACCTTAAGCGCAACCAATATGCTTGGAGCATGCCTGCAAATGAATTCAATTTCTCCCAAAACTAAAGAAGATCAGTGCATTTTGTCACTCACTTCCAATATTGTTTCTTCTTATGTTGGTAAAAATGCCTTGGCCCAAGAGGAATTATCAAACTTGATTCGATCTGTCTATCAGTCGCTTCTTGACGCAAGTAAAAACCAGAAACCAGAACGAACAGCTTCCAAACCAGCGGTGCCTATAAATAAATCCATCCAAGATGAATACATTATCTGTCTTGAAGATGGAAAAAAGTTAAAAATGCTCAAACGATATTTGCGTACGAGATTTAACTTAACACCGGAACAATATCGCAAGCGCTGGGGTTTGCCTGCTAGCTACCCAATGGTAGCTCCGAACTATTCTAAACGTAGATCTGAATTTGCACGAAAAATCGGCTTAGGACACGGTGTTGGCAGACAAAAAACCACAAAACCGTGAACTCAGACAATAAGACCGCGCCGACGCTGCTTCTTACGTTTTGCCGAATTCACGTTATTATGCCCCTCCCGACCCAATTTTTGCTCTAATTTTCTGGCGACAATATTTCTTGTGTAGTTTTCGTCTGCATTTAAGGGTGCAGAAATACTCACCTCAACTCCAGTTGCCACATCAATTGCGCTAATCTTTTGTGCATTTCCACAACGAAGCGTCTCAAAAATTATTTCCAGTGATGTTTCGTCACTGCTCATGCAGCCTTGGCGACGATACCCAGTCGATCCCAGACTTCACGAAGTGCCTGAACCAATTGTTCCATCAAAACATCATCATGCAATGGTGAAGGAGTTAACCGCAAACGCTCGGTTCCCTTTGGAACTGTAGGGTAATTGATCGGTTGCACATAAATCCCATAATCCAATAACAGGCAATCTGAAACCGCTTTGCAGCTTACAGGATCCGCAACAAGCAACGGAACCACATGAGTATCAGATGCCATAACCGGTAAATTTGCCTCTCGAAGCAAGGTTTTTAGCCGTAAAGCCCGCTCTTGATGTTGAACCCTAAGCTGATTATTGCTTTTAACATACTTAATGCTTGCTACTGCACCAGCAGCTAAAACCGGAGCTAAAGCCGTAGTGAAAATAAAGCCGGGTGCATAACTACGAATAGCATCGATAATTAAGCTATCCGCAGCGATATAACCGCCCATCAAGCCAAATGCCTTACCCAGAGTTCCGTTCACAATATCGATACGGTCCATTAAGCCCTCACGCTCGGCAATACCGGCGCCGCGCTCACCATACAGCCCAACAGCATGAACCTCATCCAAATAGACTAATGCGCCGTATTTGTCTGCCAAATCACAAACTTCGCGCAGTGGGCCTACATCTCCATCCATTGAATACACCGACTCAAGGGCAATTATTTTGGATGCATCTGGAGCAGTAGCCTTTAATAATTCTTCCAGATGCGCCACATCATTATGGCGCCAGATATGCTTTGCACCCTTGGATCTGCGGATACCCTCAATCATGGAAGCATGATTTAATGAGTCAGAGAAAAACGTACAATTTGGCAAAATACGAGCCAATGTTGACAATGTAGCCTCATTGGCGATGTAACCAGAGGTAAAGAGCAATGCGGCTTGCTTACGGTGCAAATCGGCCAACTCAGCCTCAAGGCGAACATGAAAACGGGTGGTTCCAGCAATATTGCGGGTTCCACCAGCTCCGGCACCTACTTCACGTATTGCTTCATGCATTGCCTCAAGCACTACTGGGTTTTGCCCCATGCCAAGGTAATCATTCGAACACCAAACCACGACATCTCGATCCGATCCCGCCTGCGTACGCCAATTGGCTTTTGGGAAATTCCCACGTTTCCGGCGCAGGTCGGCAAAAACCCGATAACGACCTTCGGCCTTAACCGCATCTACTGCAGTTTGGAAATATGCCTTGTAATCCATACGCTACGCCCGTGTCCCGTAATTTAATTCGTTGACAAAATTTAGTTCTGCCTTGGGAGCATATAACAGGCTGTAAATCAAGATGGCAACATTGACCAATTGCCGCGGACTAAGGCTAAAGCTTATTGTTAGAGCTGAAATCTAATGTGATCGCACCAATAACGCTCGAGTCGCAGTAAAGCGCCATTTAATTTTTGCAAGTCGCCACTGCCAACATTTGCCACTGGCTCCAACGCCCGCAACTGTCGGTCGAACAATTCTTGAATGATTGCACGCACGTGCTGGCCTTTTTCCGTTAGACACACATGAACTGCTCGTTTATCTGTCGGTGAGCGCTGATGACTAAGATAGCCAATTTGAACAAGTTTCTTGAGATTATAGGACACATTTGAACCAAGGTAATGGCCACGGCTACGCAACTCCCCAGCGGTCATTTTTTCATCACCGATGTTAAACAGCAACAGTGCTTGCACACTATTGATTGCTTCTGATCTGGTTCGATCCAACTCGTTTTTAACCACATCAAGTAATTGCCGATGCAAGCGCTCAACTAAGGTCAGCGTCTGCAAATATTCTGTGGTTAAGGATTCATCGTTTTTTTTCGATGATTCTGGTTGCTTCTGCGCCAGGCCCATTGGTTCACCCCGTATGTTATTGTTTTTATCGTTAGGGATCAGTAACGCAAAATGGCTAAGAACGGATTAAAGCCCGCACAAATTTCAAAAAAAGAATTAAAAATAAGCAGGAAAACTAGAATTGCTACTTAATCCAAACCTTCACCACGCAACATTTTTACAATGCCGGAGAAGTCCATATCATGGCCACCTGTCTCATCAAATTTAGCGTAAAGCTCCTGTGCTTGCGCACCCAATGGAGTATCAGCACCCGAATTTTGAGCTGCATTTTGGGCCAAAGTTAAATCTTTTAGCATCATTGCCGTTGCAAAGCCCGGTTGATATTGACGATTTGATGGCGCAGCAGGAACCGGCCCCGGCACCGGGCAATACGAAGTCAATGACCAGTTCTGACCTGAAGCTTTGGCGGCAATATCAAAAAACCGCTGCGGATCCAAACCTAGTTTTTCAGCCAACACAAATGCCTCACAAGTTCCGATCATGGAAATGCCAAGCAGCATATTATTGCAAATCTTTGCGGCCTGTCCGGCTCCGGCATCGCCAGCATGAATGACCGCTTTGGCCATTGGCTCCAATATCGGCTCAGCGCGGGAGAAATCATCAACATCGCCGCCAACCATAAATGTCAACGATCCGGCCTGCGCCGCTGCAACCCCGCCTGACACGGGGCAATCCACCATGGAAAAACCGTTGTCAGCCGCCTGCTTTGCTACTTCGCGTGCTGTTGGCACATCGATGGTAGAGCAATCCAAAAACAATGCGCCATCTGCTGCATGGGTGAATACACCATCATCGCCGCCATAAACCCCCATCACATGCTTGCCAGCAGGCAACATACTAACAATCACTTGCGCGCCATTTACTGCCTCACGAAGACTTGCAACAGCAGTACAACCACCATCTTGCGCTAATTTCCTGGCACTTTTCGATAAATCAAACGCCCGAACCTCAAAACCGGCCTTGGCTAAGTTAATCGCCATCGGCCCGCCCATATTCCCAAGACCAATAAATCCAACAATAGATAATTTTGACATTTTTCTTTCCTATTCAACAAATGAAAGAGCTTCAGGTGGCGCCAATGGCTCAAAATAGTTTGAAACAACCGCGTCTGACACATCTGCCAATTTTTTGGGGTTCCAAAGCGGCGCATTGTCACGATCAATAAGCAGCGCCCTCACCCCTTCATAAAAATCAACACCGTCAACAAACTTCATACTCAAACTAAATTCCATTTGCATAGCATCGCGAAAGCCCAACTTTTCGCCGGCAATCATTTGACGCAAAGTAACTTTTAATGCGGTTGGAGATTTTGTATTAAGTAGCTTGATCTGCTCTTGCGCCCAATCTGAACCATCCACCTTTAGTAATTCAAGCACATCTTCCATAGTATTTGCCGCAAAAGCCTGATCTATCCGTTCGCGATGTCGCTCTAATTGTGAAGCTCCTGGCAAGCCCGTCAGGCTGTCAATAATTTCGCTGACATCTTGACCACAAAAGGCATCGTCAACCAGCCGGTTCACAATCATTTCATGCTGATCGCTTGGGGCGAAATCTGTTGCAATACCCGCATAAAACACGCCATCGGCCTTTAGTCTCGCACCAGTTAACGCCAGCCAAACCCCAATTTTACCCGGCAATCTCGGCAGAAAGTAACTGCCACCCACATCCGGATAAAACCCAATTCCAGTTTCCGGCATCGCAAATAGTGTCGAACTGCCAGCGATCCGGCGGCTGCCATGAATTGAAACCCCGACACCGCCGCCCATAACAAAACCATCGATCATTGCGATATAAGGTTTTGGGTATTCCTTGATCAATAAATTCAAGCGATATTCTTCGGCATAAAACCCACGCGCATAGGATAATCCCTGCCCCCTGCCCTCATACAACATCCGAATATCACCACCAGCACAAAAAGCGCGATCTCCGGCTCCTTGCACTATCACCCCGACAATTTGTTCATCTTCGCGCCAGCCTAGCAATGCAGCATGCATCAACCGGATCATATCCAAAGTAAGCGAGTTTAATGCTTTGGGCCGATTCAAAGTAAGAATTCCCATTCTTCCTCTAACCTCAACAAGCACTTCAGGTTCTTTTGTCATTATTTTAGCTCCTGCCTAGCGATGATAACCCGCATAATTTCGTTGGTTCCTTCCAAAATCTGATGTACCCGCAAATCCCGCACAATTCGCTCCAAAGGATAATCACGTAAATATCCGTAACCGCCATGCAATTGCAAAGCATCATTAGCCACATTAAACCCGGCATCGGTAGCAAAACGCTTGGCCATGGCTGCAAGTGAGCTTTTGTGTGGATCATTAGTATCAATTGCCGCCGCCGCCCGGTACAGCATCATTCTAGAAGCTTCCAACTCGGTAGCCATATCAGCTAATTTGAATTGACTAGCCTGAAAATCGGCAATCCTTTTTCCAAACTGAGTTCGGCTCTTGGTGTATTCCTTGGCTAAATCATAAGCAAAAGAAGCTCCGCCTAAAGAACAAGAACCTATGTTTACGCGCCCGCCGTCTAATCCGGACATAGCAATGGAAAAACCGTCACCTTCTTGGCCCAACCGGTTGCTCACCGGCACTCGACAATCTTCAAAAATTACCGCCGCCGTAGGTTGCGCATTCCAACCCATTTTGTGTTCATTGGCTCCAAAAGATAGTCCCGGAGTGTCCTTTTCAACAATCAATGTTGAAATACCTTTTGGCCCGGCCTCGCCGTTACGCACCATCACCACATAAATATCCGAAACCCCGGCACCTGAGATAAAGGCCTTAGAACCATTCAAAATATAATGATCGCCTTCACGCACGGCTTTGGTACGCAAAGCCGCTGCATCAGAGCCAGAACCAGGTTCAGTTAAACAATAACTGGCAATCAGCTCCATGCTCATTAAACGCGGTAAATATCGTCCACGCTGCTCCTGATTTCCGTAGGTGTCGACCATCCACGAACACATGTTATGTATTGACAAAAACGCCGCCGTTGCCACACATCCGCGGCTTAGTTGCTCAAAAATCAAGCTGGCATCAAGACGTGATAAGTCCGATCCGCCAAACTCCTCACCTACATAAATACCCGCAAAACCCAAAGCCGCCGCCTCACGCATCACCTCCACCGGAAATACTTTGTCAGCATCCCATTTGGCAGCATCAGGTGCCAACTTATCCTCAGCAAACTGCCGGGCCATATCCCTAATCAGTCTTTGCTCTTCAGTCAGTTCAAAGTTCAATGTTTGCTCTTTCTTGCTGATGGTTGGCTTTTAGTGCCAGATCAGACACTATCAAAGCTAAGCACCACCTCCAAGCCCAAGCGTACAGGTTCAAGAGTTTTTTTCACAAAGCAATCAAACAATGGGACTCAAAACTTCCTCAACAACCCATATCCACTTTCATCTGAAGAAGAGGCTATGCTTGTAGTTATACGGGAGTGAAAAAAGCACAAGGATGGAGACCCGAGCAAGTTATAGCAAACTCTCGGTTAGAATATAACACAGCAGGCTTTAGTTAGCTAACTACTTTAGTAATTACTCGCCTCGATAACAGCTAATCAAAAAATGACCAAATCGCTGCAACCATGCCATAGCCAATTAAAGTGTAGGCGCCATCAATTACCGCCATTTTTATGGGAAAGTTACCATAAACCCAACCATATGCTTCTGTAGTAATTGCAAAAAACACAGCAATAATAAGACCGTATTTAATCGCAGTCATCATATCACTGACCTTTAGCCATTTTAGCAACAATCCTATACCCAACGAGATCACTGCTACATTGATAAAGCCCAATGTCAGGCCCATACCAAAGCTAAAATTCATCACCGTGCTTTCATCATATCCCATCAATGCTGTCATTTTTTCCATAAAAATAACGCCAAAAAAGACATAGCCTAACAAAAAGAAAGCCACGCTGGTGATAATCCAACCCAACAAATTAAGTCCAAATATTCTAGGCATTTTCATTCTCCCCTAAATTAGCACCTTCTAACTATTGTAAGTCGGCGCATGCCCCTTTATTCATGACAGACTAAGCCTGCCAATAGTGGTAGTATATGCATAAATTGGCGCACTTGCGAATGAAAACTTTATCATGAAACGAATTCTAATCACCTCTGCACTACCATATATCAATGGAATCAAGCACTTAGGCAATTTAACTGGCTCGATGTTACCTGCCGACATCTATGCCCGCTTTGAACGCCTGCGCGGCTCGGAAGTTTTGTATATTTGCGCAACCGATGAACATGGTACACCAGCGGAATTGGCCGCAGAAACTGCCGGGCAGGATGTCAAAACCTATTGCGATGAGCAACACGAATTGCAGCGCGCCGCCGGCGAAGGCTTCGCCATGTCATATGACTGGTTTGGCCGCTCATCCAGCGCCCAAAACCACGCTTTTACCCAGCACTTTGCCGCACGTTTAGAGGCGGAAGGATTAATCGAAGAACGCACCTCGAAACAAATTTATTCCATTGATGATAAGCGCTTCCTGCCTGATCGCTATGTGGAGGGCACATGCCCGCATTGCGAATCTAAAAAAGCCAGAGGCGATCAATGTGATGAATGCGGCCGCTTATTGGATCCGGCAGACCTGATTGATCCATATTCGGCTATTTCTGGATCGCCCAACGTTGAATTGCGCGACACCACGCATCTGTTTTTAAAACAAGCAGCTATGCAAGACACCATCCGTAAATGGGTGGAAAGCTCTACTGATTGGCCATCATTGGCGCGATCAATTGCTTTGAAATGGCTGGATGAGGGCTTGCAAGATCGGGCAATTACCCGTGATTTGTCATGGGGAGTGCCCGTGCTAAAAGACGGTAAGCTCAGGCCGGGGTTCGAGAATAAAGTATTTTACGTGTGGTTTGATGCCCCGATTGAATATATTGGCGCCACCCGTGAATGGGCCGAAGCTAATGGCAAAACATGGGAAAACTGGTGGCGCACCGATAAGGGTGCCGATGATGTTTCGTATGTTCAGTTCATGGGCAAGGACAATGTGGCCTTTCACACCGTAAGTTTTCCAATCACTATGTTAGGCTCAGCTGAGCCATGGAAAACCGTGGATCGCCTCAAAGCCTTTAACTGGGTGACTTGGTATGGCGGCAAATTCTCTACATCGCAAAACCGCGGAATCTTCATGGACCAAGCCCTTGAAATCGCCCCATCAGATATGTGGCGCTGGTATTTGATGTCCAATGCCCCTGAGAGTTCCGATGCTGCGTTTACGCTGGAGCAATTCCAAGCCGGAGTGAATTCTGATCTGGCCAATGTTTTTGGTAACTTTGTCAACCGGATCAGTAAATTTGCTACTGCCAAATTTGACGGCAAAATTCCAAATGGCGGCACCCCCGGAGAACTGGAACAAAAGCTGTTTGCTGAGCTTGATACAAGGCTGGCGGCATTGACCGGCTATCATCAGTCGATGGAGTACCGCAAAGCCACCGCCGAGACCCGCGCCATATGGACGATGGGCAATGAATACTTGGCCGAAGCCGCACCGTGGACGGTTATTAAAACCGATCCCGACAAAGCCGCAATGATCGTACGAACAGCGCTGAACTTAGTGGCGATCTCAGCGATTGTGGCTCAAGTGTTCATTCCTAATGCAGCGGCTAAAATTTTGAAAGCCTTAGGCGTGCCAGATCAAAATCGCAACTGGCCTACTGAGCCAGCCAGTGTTTTGCTGGATGTCCTGCCAAAAGGAATGTCATTTCAAACGCCGGAATTACTGTTTGCTAAAATCGAAGATGAACAAGTGCAGCAATGGGCCGAGCGCTTTGGCGGGGCGTGAAGCTTAAAACACATACTAGGGTTTAGACTCATGTTTTTGAATTTCTTTTCCGAATTGCGAGCCGCCAAAGTTCCGGTATCATTGCGCGAATATTTGACGCTGATGGAGGCATTAGACAAGGGCGTAATCGGGCGCAAGGTTGAGGACTTCTATTTCTTGTCACGGGCATCTTTGTTAAAGGATGAGCGCAACCTCGACAAATTCGACCAAGTATTTGGTCATGTTTTTAAGGGGTTAGAGTCCACTTCTGAGCTGATTGATGATGCGCAAATTCCTGAGGACTGGCTGCGAAAGCTTACTGAAAAATACCTAACCGAAGAAGAAAAGGCCGAGATCGAAGCCTTAGGCGGCTGGGATAAATTGATGGAAACCTTGCAAAAACGCCTAAAGGAACAAGAAAAGCGCCACCAAGGCGGCAATAAAATGATCGGCACCGCCGGAACTTCACCATTTGGGGCCTATGGCTATAATCCCGAAGGGGTACGCATCGGCCAAGATAAAGGTCGTCATGGCCGAGCGGTAAAAGTCTGGGACAAGCGCGAGTTCAAAAACCTTGATGGCGATAAAGAATTAGGCACCAGAAATATCAAAATGGCCTTGCGCCGTTTGCGCAAATTAGCCCGCGACGGCCATCCGGATGAGCTGGATTTATCCGGCACCATCAATGCCACCGCTCGCCAAGGTTGGCTCGATATTTTGATGCGTCCAGAACGAAGAAACACCATCAAGGTGGATTTGTTTTTGGATGTTGGCGGCTCGATGGATCCGTTCATTGAAACTTGCGAGGAATTGTTCTCAGCCGCACGATCCGAGTTCAAACGGCTGGACAGTTTTTACTTTCATAACTGCCTTTATGAAGCCGTCTGGAAAGACAATTTGCGTCGGCGCTCCGAAACCATTCCAACTTGGGATATATTGCACAAGCACCCAAGCGACACCAAAATCATCTTTGTTGGTGATGCGAGCATGAGCCCTTATGAGATTACCATGGATGGCGGATCCGTAGAGCATTGGAACCAAGAAGCCGGGGCCACATGGCTGCGCCGCGTGGTCGATATTTATGATGATGTTATCTGGTTAAATCCGACCCCGCAAAAATATTGGGACTACACCCCAAGCATTTCAATGATCAGCGATATTATCGGCCCGACCCGCATGTTTCCATTGACCTTGGACGGCCTAGAAGAAGCCATGCGCGAATTGGGGCGGTGAAACAGTTTCTAATTCCGCTGTTTTAACAGTCAGACCAGCCAATCTAGTGGCTTGATTTCACCACAATCTTAAAGCTCAAGAAAAGTTCGGTGTTTTCGCAGAAACAGGCGCTTGTGCAGCGTCGCTGATTTCACCCATTCCCGGCCCCTCCACATGTATTGTACGGGTTGGAAATGCAAAATCAGAGCCAGCATTGGCGACAATCTCTTTAACTGCCAGCGCAAATTCTTCTTTTACTTGCAGCCACTGTCCCCAATCAGTGGTTTTGGTAAAACAGTAAATCAACAAATCAATTGAACTTTCATTAAAGCTATCAATATGAATGAGTAATGTGCCTTCAGGGGGGTGCAAAAAATCGTCACTGTTCATGATATAATCATGCACACCTTGGCGAATTTCGCGCAATTGTTCAACGCTTGAGCTATAAACAAGCCCCACGTTCCAATAAATTCTGCGCGCAGTCATCCGCGAAAAATTGGTTACAGCATTGTCTGATAAATTTGCATTTGGAACATAAACCGGGCTTTTGTCGAACCTGCGAATGGTGGTTGAGCGAAAATTAATCAGCTCAACAGTTCCCTCAACCACACCATCAACCTTGATCCAATCACCAACTTGAAAGCGCTTTTCAGCCAGTACCAGAAACCCGGCAATCAGGTTTTTGAACAAATCTTGCGCACCAAGTGCCACCGCCACGCCAAAAATACCCAAACCGGCTAAAAATGGCCCAACTTGGATCCCCCACAGCTCAAGTATCGCCGCGCCGCCGATAAATGCGAACAAGCCTTTTGCTGACTTTCGCACCCAAGACATAATTTCTGGTGTCAGTGCATTTTCCAGCGGTTTAAGCACTGCGGCCAGTGGATCGACAGCCCTAACCAATGTCCAAAATATTGAAAACGCAATCAGCGATGAAAGCACTTTGTCAAACAATAAGGTGGTTTCCCCCTCAGCCCCTAACACCCGCAAGGCAAAGAACAATCCGATAATTACCGGGATTAGCTTCAACGGCTCTTCGAGCGCCCGCAATAGCTCATCATCAATCTGTGTCTTGCTGCGCTTGGTTAACTTCGATAAAAACCCAACAAAATGATAAGCAATGAAGCCGCGCAGTAATAAAGACAGCACAACCACAACCACCGCCAAAATTGCATTTCCGGCATTAATTCCAAACAGGCTGGTCTGCCATACCTGCATTGTCTGCGCCCAAAGATCAGAAAAAGCTTGAGGCAAACCTATTGCAGAGTCTTTCATTTTAACGCTCCTTGGTGGCAGTGAATGAAATATCAGGAAATTTCTCTTGAGCGTAGTTTATTTCCCAGCCGCTTTTGGCCAGAAATACTGCCGCCCCATCCACATCCTCGGCTATCTGCATTTTATGCCGATCTGCAAACTTTTCTAATGTCACATCGTCTTTGGCACTGATCCACCGGGCGATTGAATACGAGCATGGTTCAAACAAAACATCTAATTTGTATTCAGTGGCGATACGCTCGGCCGTCACCTCGATCTGCAATTGACCCACGGCCCCTAAAATCATATCGGCCCCGATCATTGGTTTAAACAATTGCGTCACCCCTTCTTCGGCCAGACTCTCCAGTGCTTTGCGAAGGTGCTTGGCTTTCATCGGGTCTTTGGGCCTAGCCCGGCGCAATAATTCAGGGGCAAAATTGGGCAGGCCCGGATATTGCAATTTGCCGCTTTCGCTTAAACTATCACCAACCCGCAACACACCATGATTAGGAATACCGATCACATCGCCAGCATAAGCTGTATCAGCAATGCCGCGCTCTTGGGCAAAGAACATCAGCGGCTGCGAAATAGTCATCGCCTTTCCAGAAGTAGTTTTTAATTTCATGCCGCGCTTGAACTCACCTGAACAAAGCCGGGTAAAGGCAATGCGATCCCGGTGGTTTGGATCCATATTGGCTTGCACTTTGAATACAAAACCGGACACTTCGGCGCTGCCAGGTTGTTGCTTAACCTCCTTCCCTGCCCTTATTGCGCCGGAAACTCCCGGAGAAGGAGCCAGATCAACCAGAGCATCAAGTAATTCACGCACTCCAAATTTACGCAAAGCCGAACCATAATAAACCGGGGTTAAATGACCTTCGAGATAACTATTGCGGGAAAATTCAGCAAAACCACCATCAGCCAGTTCCACCGCTTCGGCTAATTCTTGCGCTTCTTCTTCTGGAAGATATTGTTTAAGCTGCGGATCATCCATTGCCAAAGGTGACAGCATTTCGTCTTGCCCTTTTACAAACGGCAGAAACTCATTCTCAGCAAGTTTTTGCACGCCGCAGAACCGTGACCCGGAACCTGCTGGCCATTGCATCGGCACCACATCCAGCGCCAGTTTATCGGCAATTTCTTCTAAAATTTCCAGCGGGTCGCGGGCCTCGCGATCCATCTTGTTGATGAATGTTAAAATAGGAATATCGCGCAGTCGGCAGACCTCGAACAGTTTTAGAGTTTGCGGCTCTATGCCCTTGGCCGCATCAAGTACCATTACTGCGCTATCGGCTGCGGTTAAGGTGCGATAGGTATCTTCGGAAAAATCCTCATGACCGGGTGTATCCAGCAAATTGATCGTGCAATCACGATACTCAAAGGTCATCACCGAGGACGAAACCGAAATACCGCGTTCGCGTTCTATCTTCATCCAGTCTGATGATGTGCGCCGGTTTTCACCGCGCGCCCGCACTTGACCGGCCAAACGTAAGGCGCCGGCTGCAAATAACAGGTTCTCGGTCAAGGTGGTTTTGCCAGCATCCGGGTGCGAAATAATCGCAAAAGTACGGCGGCGCTTAGCTTCGCTTAAAAACGGAATTTGGGTCATATTTTCACTCTGGCAATCTGTGGCCCTCGCTTAGCCCAGCTTGCCCGCCAACGCAATCGACCCACACTTAAACTTGCTGACCTTAATTTTGTTTGTACAATTCTTGCCAGACATCCCGTTGAACATCATGAGGCCGTAATGTGCCACCTTCTTGCAATTGATTTAAATGAGAAAGCGTCACCAAGGAAACTTCAGCAAGGCGCAATCCGATTTGCGCAGGGCTTTGCGCTCCAATTGCCGGAGGCCCAACCAATATAGCATTCGCCGGAGTTTTAACCGCCAACATCACCGCCAGAACTTTTGCCTTGTCAGGTTGGGTACGTGGTAATTGCAAGTCCTGAAAAACCGCTTCACGGGCTAGATTGAGAGTTTGTGCCAACGATGTTCTGGCAAAGTCTTTTTTACTGATCGGGAAACCTTCGGCAGCCATCGCCTCTTCAGGCTGGCCAAGCTCGAAAATTACATCATTAAACAAGAACAACATGTACTCTTTTTTGCCACAAGAAACAGGTCGGTCAAGAGGCAATACTCATCAATTCTGTCCATTTCTCAAACATTAGGGCTTAAACTCAAAACATCTTCAACCAAAAAGTGTCGCCCCTTACGATCTTCGATCTCGACCACCCATATATCCGGATCAAAAGCCAAGCGCTTGGCAAGCACATTTTCTACCTGCGCATATTTGGTTGCAGGCGCACATACATACTCCCAGACCCGGTTGAAATCTGTATCTCTGGCCGGGCCAAGTAGCGCGGCTGTTCCGTCAAGGCGGTTGACCAATACCAACACGCTACCAGCATCATCATCACCAGAGCTTCGAACCAAAGCAAATGCCCCATTGGCTTCTGCACGACGGATCAATGCCTGTACTTGAATTTTTGACCGTAAATGTACCATGGCCGTGTTCTTGCTGGAACTAATGCAAAACACCAGAAAAAAGTGCCAAGATGAAACAAATTATATTCAGTTTATCCTTCATCATTCTCAGTCTGTACGGAATATCCGAAGCTAAAGCACAAACATCATTCGCCCAATTATCCGGACAATCAGCGCCGGCAAAACTGGATTGGCGTAATCCGTCATTGGCGTTTGAATTTCACTTACCCCCGGCTCCGGGAGTTGCCAGCTTAACGATTTTTGCCAAACCCTTAGCAATTTCTCCTGTTGGCGGCAGTTATTTTCTGCTCAGTGTTAATCAGCACCCAGCAGTACCGTTTTCGCCGGTTGCCCGGGGATTCTCTGCTCGTTTTGACATCCCAAAAGGTCAATTACAGGCAGGAATAAATCAGGTTGAATTGATTTTTGTTTCTGGAAAAGAACAGCAATGCCTGATGCAACCAGACGGTGGTTGGGCCATCAATATGCAAAAGAGCCGCTTTGACCTCGCGCTAAATCGACCACAACCAAAACTATCACAAATTGAAGACTGGTTAAGTGCCGACATGGGGGCACCACGCATGATCGTTATTGAACAAGGCGCACTATCAACTTCTGCTTATCAAGAATTTGGGGCCTTGATCACTCAGGCTCTGGCTTTGCGCATGAAGCAAGTTCCACAAATCACCAACAATATAGAGCATGCAGATCTGGTTATCAGGGCGCAAAATAACGGCCCTGCATCGCCGCCATTAACCGTGCAAACAATTTCCCAAATACCGCATTTGATCTTTAACGCCTCAAATGATGATTTGAACCTTCTTGCCGCAAAGTGGTTCGCACAAAACCGCCTTGATAATCCGCTTTCTTCTGGAAGAGTGCACGAATGGCCATCAAACAAATTATCCGTAGAGCAGCCCTTAGAAACCCTGTTGAAAAAGGCACCCGGAGCGGCATGGCGAACCGTTAGTCGGCCAGTGGAATTACGCTTGCCGACATCGGCATCCGCCCGCCTGCAAATGCACGTGCAACGCCCAAAAGCAGCAGGGTCTGCCTCCTCATTGCACCTTCAAGTCGATAATAAGCAAATTACTGCTCCGGTTTTATGGAGCGGTGAAAACAGTTTATTATTATACCTACCCGCAAGTAAATCGGCAGCGCGAACTATCTCTTTGGTTTCTGACATGATTCCGGCAAAAAGCATCGATGATTATTGCCCGCCAATTCATACCGGTACCAAAACGGTAACCTCACAAATCACCTTGCAATTAGCAGGTATGGATGCGCTGTCGGAATTAGATCACATTGCGTGGAATGGTGGCACTTTTGCCAGAGAAAATGGAAAAAATGTGCAAATCATTCTATCAGAACAAAAGGATGATGCCTTGTTTCAGAGCTGGCGGGTTATAGCACGACTTGCAAAACTGGGTAATGGCGCCTTAACCTATGCCAAATTCGGCGGCGAACCTGATTCAGCAAAGAACCTTCTTTACATAGGAAATGTGAAAACCCTACCCACAGAGCTACAAGAAAAACTACCAAAAAGTTTTGCCATTGGCGGTGGACGAGCACCCGCAGACCCAATTAAGAAATATCACTCACCACTGGTGCAAAGCGCCTTGGCAGCGCCGCCAAATACCCCGGCCATAGGTGTGGCCGGAACCGCGCACTTATCCAATGGCAATGTCTGGATGGCGATAGGTGCAACAACTGAGCAAAATCAGGTGGAGGCATTAAAATATCTTGTCGATGGGCAGGCAATTGATCATTTCAGCGGCAATGTGGTGCGCTGGCAGGGAAGCCTTGTCGCAGTAAATTCAACCGATACTAATTTGCCATTACCGTTTATCCAACTTGAGCTGTCCATATGGAATGTGTTGATATTATTGTTATTTCCAACAGGCCTTTGGTCTGTTGTCTATATTATTAAATCCCGGCGCGAGCGTGAACACAAATTCATCAGGTTTTAAGAAGACTGTGGCATAATTCACCCAAATCATGGGTGTAAACAATGAATAAAATTTTGGTAATTGGTGGATTGGTCATTATGGCGCTAGCGATAACCGCAACGCCATCATTTGCCATTGACGCCCATGCCGGCTTTTCCAAACGCACCGCCATATTAAGCTTTGCTCAGCAGTGTGATCTGCTAAAAAATGGTGAGCTACTAGCAGTAAAGTCAGGGCAATTACAGACGCGCGGGGCTTTATTGCGCTCTGGAATATCCTTGGCGGAAATCGCGAAAATGAAGCGCATTGCCCAGCAAAGTGTTACCGGAATTGATTGTGGAAACCCTGAGGCTCTGGCTGAGATTGACCGGGTTAGGGCCGCTCATGCTAGTTGGTTAATGATCAAATCACAAGAATATCCCGGGAAGTATCGCGCTTGGGACACCCATCGCAATGAAGCACTTTTGGAACGGAACTGGCGCGCCAAACAAGAGATAGAAACTACAGAAACCGGCTCTATCTTGTTGGGGTCATCAGCTTTAGACGGTCGTCATTCTTTGGATATTGTTATTGAAAATCAGCCACCGCCTCGTTCAGTTTTATTGCGGATGCGCGATCCGAAAAAGCTGCAAAACCCACCAAATACATTCCTGCGCAAACTGCTAAAATTGCCCGTAACCGGTGTGCCCGGATTGGCTCCTCCCGACAGTGCAACCAACACTTATTTTGCTACGCAGCGTGTTATGGCCGAGGCCAATTTGCTTTCTGCAGAAGAAGGCACAAGCGGGGTTCGCTTCGGCTTTGGCGAGGACATATTACAAAAGTTTTCCCAACTTGACCCTCGTGAAGCGGTAAGCATTGACCTTTATTGGTCAAATGGACTTGGCAAGCCAGATCGCCATAAGCGCCTTTATGCCGAAGTAGGCGACTTTTTAGCCGCAAGAATGTTCGCTGAAGCCAAAGATTGATAAGGCAAAACTCTCACCATTACTTTGCTGGGCGGGGTTTGAACCCCGCTCACATAGTTCATTTACCCACGCCTAAATTACATCTACATTTGAATAAACACGCCAGACGGGATTTGAACCCCGTATGTTGGTTTCAATCAGCCCGATCACATTGCAACAAAGGTAGAAAACACTTCGGACGGGGTTCAAACCCCGTCCGGCGTCCATGCCCACCTGAGGCACCCCTCACCACTCCAATATCACCTTACCACTTTCGCCCGACCGCATGCGATCAAAGCCTGCTTGAAAGTCATCGACCGCATAGTGATCAGTGATGATTGCGTCCACATTTAAGCCAGAACCAAGCATGGCCAGCATTTTGTACCAAGTTTCAAACATTCTACGGCCATAAATCGCCTGTATGGTTAGGGCTTTGCCAACAATCGTGCCCCAATTGACCTTGGTTTCTCCCGTTGGAATGCCGAGCATGGCGATTTTACCGCCCATCACCATGGTATCGGTCATTTGTGCAAAGGCTGGTTCTGCACCAGACATTTCAAGCCCGACATCAAAGCCCTCGCTCATGCCAAGTTCGCTCATCACATCGCGCAAGTCTTCTTTGGCTACATTTACCGTTCGCACATCTGCCAGATTAGCTGCCAGATCAAGACGAGATTGGTTTATATCAGTGATCACCACATGACGGGCGCCGGCATGACGGGCGATTGCCCCGGCCATGGCACCAATTGGCCCGGCGCCAGTAATCAGCACATCCTCGCCCACCAGATCAAAGGTCAGCGCCGCATGGGTGGCATTGCCCAGCGGATCCAAAATCGCCCCAACATCATCGGACACATGCTGCGGTAATGGCACTACGTTAAATGCCGGCAATGCCAGATACTCGGCAAATGCACCATTAATATTAACCCCAATACCCTTGGTGTCCGGCGAGAGATGCCATTTGCCTTCACGCGCTGCACGAGAGCGATCACCAACCACATGGCCTTCGCCAGAAACCCGCAAGCCGACCTTGTGGCGGGTTACATTCTTGCCGATTTCGACAATCTCTCCCATAAATTCATGACCGGTAATCAATGACACCGGCACGTTTTCTTGCGCCCACTGATCCCAGTTATAGATATGAATATCAGTACCGCAAATCGCGGTTTTTCTGATCTTGATCAGCACTTCATCATAAGCAGGTTTCGGCATTGGCACGTCTTGCATCCAAATGCCGGTTTCAGGTTTTGCCTTTACCAGTGCTTTCATCAGATCACTCCTAATTCCTTGCCAACCCGCGTAAAAGCGGCAATGGCAAAGTCGATTTGCTCAGACGTATGAGCTGCCGACATTTGGGTTCTGATCCGCGCTTGTCCCTTTGGTACAACTGGAAACGAAAACCCAATCACATAAATACCTTGTTCCAGCAATTTAGCCGCCATGTCCTGCGCCAATTTTGCATCGCCTAACATAACCGGAATGATCGGATGCTCACCGGGGGTAAGATCAAAACCAGCGGCACTCATGCCGGCTCTAAACCGTGTCGCATTGGCAAATAATTTTTCGCGTAAAGCCGCGCCATTTCTCACCAATTCCAGTGACTTACTGCCTGCTGTACACAGCATTGGCGGCAAAGCATTAGAGAACAAATATGGTCGCGAGCGCTGGCGCAACATATCCAAAACCTCGCGGCGCCCCGATACATAACCACCGGCTGCCCCGCCCAAAGCTTTGCCCAAAGTTCCGGTAAGTATGTCCACGCGCTCCAGCACTCCGCAATGCTCTGGCGTACCGCGACCACCCTCGCCCATAAAACCAACAGCATGACTGTCATCAACCATAGTGATCGCGCCATATTTATCGGCCAGATCACAAATTGCCGGTAGATTGGCAATGATCCCATCCATAGAGAACACCCCATCGGTAGCAATGATCTTATTGCGGGCACCACCGGCATCTGCTGCTTGCAATTTGGCTTCTAAATCAGCCATATCATTATTGGCATAACGATAACGCTTGGCCTTGCACAAACGAATACCATCAATAATTGAAGCATGGTTGAGGCTATCGGAAATAATTGCGTCTTCAGGCCCAAACAATGGCTCGAACAAGCCGCCATTTGCGTCAAAACAAGCCACATACAAAAGGCTATCTTGCTTGCCGAAAAATTCGGATAGCTCGCGCTCTAATTTAGTATGAACGCTTTGGGTGCCGCAAATAAAACGCACCGAGGCCATGCCAAATCCGGCACTGTCCAGACCGTCTTTGGCCGCTTGGATCAGCTCTGGATTATCAGCCAAGCCAAGATAATTATTAGCGCAAAAATTAACGACTATGGGCGGCGTTCCCGGTGCGGATTCGACTGAAATTTCCGACGATTGCTGCGTGGTGATAACTCGCTCTGATTTGGTCAAGCCGGCAGCATCAATTGCTGCCAACTCCGATGAAAGGTGCTGGTAAAACGCTTCACTCATGACAAAGATTCCTTGATGGGATTTTGGGCTGCTTGTGCAGCCAATTGCCAGCAGCTTAACCTGCTCTGCCGCTCAGGAAAAGCCACGCTCGCAGCAAATTCACCGTCAATGCATCTGCTGAAGCTTTTTAGATAATTGCTTCTAACGCCCGAGGCGCGGTCCGCCTAGCTAGTATTTGTTTGACCTCTAGGCAGTTCGTTACACTCACCCCAGCCAAACACGGTACTATTTTGCAGGTTGCAAGTTTTGTGCTATACAGCGGATGAGGGATATTATTGGGGAGAGTGCTATGCACCGTTTTCTTTTCTTTATAGTCAGCGTTTTTTTTATAACCGCTTTTTCTTCTTCCGCCGAAGCACGAGACCCATGCCCGAAAATATATCAACCAGTTTGCGCCCTAACCACAGATGGCACCACAAAGACCTTTGGTAATTTCTGTGAAGCCAAACACGCAACCATCATCTCCCAAGGTCAATGCCCGACCAAACCAAAGCCTGCGGCCGCATGCCCAAAAAATTATGCGCCGATCTGCGGGTTAAGCCCAGTTGGCAATGAAAAAACCTACTCAAACATGTGCGAATTGCGCAACCAAGAAGGTGACGCGATCTACAAAGGTGCCTGCACCACAAAGGCAACCAGTACCCAATGCCCAAGAAATTTTGCTCCGGTATGCGGCTCCAAAGCTCGCGTACAAAAGACCTATAGCAATGATTGCTATCGAAAAAAAGCTGGCGCAAATTTTGTCTCACAAGGCGCTTGCCGGTAATCGTTCGTAACGGCCGCATCTGTACGGGGTCATAGTTCATTCATTAAACATTCACCCGAATTGATCCAAACGCATACAGATTCAATTTGAAAGGGTGTGTACTATGAGAAAAATGATACTTGCTGGCATAATACTGGCCTTGATTGCTCCTGCAGCCATCGCAGCAAATACCGGTTGGAGCGGCGAGGCTTCTTTGTCTGGCTCCAAAACTACCGGCAATACCAATACTACCGATATTGGAATGGCGGTTAAGCTGGCAAAGCAAGACCAAGAGTGGAAGAACAAATTTAATACTACTTTTGATTTGGGAACTGCCAATAATATCAGCAATAAAAAACGCTGGACTGTTGGTTATCAGCTCGACCGACAGCTTAACGAGCAATTATATGTCTATGGCAATGCCAACTATTTTTCTGACGATTTTGGCGCGTTCAAACAAGGATCATTCATCGGAGCTGGACTTGGATTTGATGCAATCAATAGTGAAGCCGCAAAATGGGAAGTGGAAGCCGGCACCGGCTATCGCTCGCAAAAATCACGAGGCACAATTCTGGTTGCTCCTGCACGCAAAGATGAATTGGCCTTTCGCGGTAGCTCCAACCTTACCTATAAATTCAACGAACAAGTCAGCTTTTTCAACACTACCGAGCTGGTTTGGTCAAACAGCGACCGTTATCTATGGAATGATGTCGGTATTACCGCAAATATCGGCGGCAACCTAGCAGCGCGCTTTAACTTTCGGGTGGACAATCACTCTACCGTCGCCATTGGAATTAAAAACACCGACACCATCACCCGCGCGGCCCTAGTTTATACGTTACAATAACCAACTACTCCATGGCTTGGCATAGCGTGTTAGATCACCCCTAGCGCAACTCAATGATATTTTGTTTGCGTTTTGTTCACAAATAAGACAGAACATATCATGAACGATACTGTGAGATTCTCTATGGTGAAATTAGCTAACATATTTGTCTGTAATTCCTGCGGCTCGGTGCATGGCAAATGGGCCGGCCGCTGCGATGATTGCGGCGGCTGGAATACATTGATCGAGGAAGTGCCAGAACACTCCATTGGATCGCCCGGTAAATCAGCAAAACGCCGAACTTCGCGCCGCGGCCCGGGCATCGCTTATTCTTCACTGCAAGGCGACAGCGCCCCATTGCCTCGCCACGAAACCGGCATTGCCGAATTTGATCGAGTTTGCGGCGGCGGCATTGTACCAGGATCAGCTCTGCTGGTTGGCGGAGATCCGGGCATTGGCAAATCCACCTTAATGTTACAGGCGGCAGCAAAGTTATCACTTCTCGGCAAGTCTGTGATCTATATATCCGGCGAAGAAAGCATTGATCAGGTGCGCTCCCGGGCCAAACGCTTAGGCTTAGCCGACGCACCATTGCAATTGGCGGCAGAAACATCGTTAGGGCCGATATTGGACAGTCTAAAATCCGAACGCCCGGATCTAGTGATTATGGACAGCATGCAAACCTTATGGACCGATGCATTAGGTGCGGCTCCAGGGACAGTGGCGCAAGTTCGCGCTTGCGCACAAGAGCTAACCCGGTTTGCAAAAAAATACGGCTCGGCGGTGGTGTTGATCGGCCATGTAACCAAAGACGGACAAATCGCTGGGCCGCGCGTGGTTGAGCACATGGTGGATGCAGTTTTATATTTTGAGGGTGACCGCGCCCATCAATTTCGTATTTTGCGCGGGGTAAAGAACCGCTTTGGCCCTACCGATGAAATCGGCGTCTTTGAAATGGGTGAGCGTGGACTGGCTGAAGTAGCCAACCCGTCGTCTTTATTTTTGGATGGTTGTGAAAATGGCACCACTGGTTCGGCGGTTTTTGCCGGAATGGAAGGCACCAGACCAGTGCTAACCGAGATCCAAGCACTGATTGCACCATCACCATTAGGCACCCCGCGCCGGGCGGTTGTTGGATGGGACAGCGGTAGATTAGCGATGGTAATGGCGGTTTTAGAGGCCAGATGCGGAATTTCTTTTGCTGGAAAGGATGTGTACTTAAATGTGGCAGGTGGCTTGAGAATCAGCGAACCAGCAGCAGATTTGGCGGTGGCAGCAGCCTTGATATCTTCTGCATTTGATCAGCCACTACCTCCCAAAACCGTTGTTTTTGGCGAGATTGCGCTCTCTGGAACCATAAGACAGGTCAGCAGAACCAGCGCTAGATTAAAAGAAGCAAGCAAGTTAGGTTTCACCAATGCGATGATCGCAGCTGGTGACCGACAACACGAATTAAACACGCAATTGGAATGTACCATTGCGAATTTCAGTAAATTAAGCAATCTTGTGGGCGAATTTGAAGTTTCTTAATTTGTGACTTGGGGAGGGTGACATGGAAGCAAATCCGGCAACAGCTATGGATGCTATAGCGTTAGGGGTACTGATATTGTCCAGCCTGTTAGCATTAACCAGAGGGTTCGTTCGAGAATCCCTGTCTATTGCATCATTTGTAGTCGCTGCATTAGCAACGATATTTACTTATGCCATATTTCGTGACGTAGCGATGAACTGGATCCAAAGCGAACTGGTGGCCACCATATTGACCGCTTTTGTTATTTTCATTGGTGTCTATGTCATCATGGCATTTATCACCCACAAGCTTAGCGATATTGTACGAAAAAACTCACATGTCAGTATTTTAGACAGAACAGCAGGCTTTGTATTTGGTCTGGTTCGAGGCATGATTTTACTGGCATTAGTTATGTTAGGCTGGAATTTCCTGGCCCGTCCGGATCAAACTCCTTCGTGGGTATCTGAGGCCAGAATGTACCCGGCGGTTCACACTACTGCCGATGCCTTAAAATTGTTGATTCCAAACTCAAGAATAGCCGCTATCGAAGTTCCAGCAGTTGAGCAGAATACACCGGTTGAAGAACCCTCTGCACCTGAACCTGTTGCCGACGAGCCAGAACAGGGTTATGGACAAGAAGATCGAAATATACTTGATCAGGTTGTCACAACAAAACTGGCGGAAGAACAAGAGGAGCAAACCCCCGATTCTTCCCAAAAGGATCCAGAATGAACGAAATACCGCACAGGGGTTTATCAGAGTTGATGATTGACCCCTTTGAGGACAAGCCCCGTGAAGAATGTGGCGTTTTCGGCATTGTAAATGCTGAAGATGCCTCTTCTTTGGCCGTTTTGGGTTTGCATGGCCTACAACACCGTGGGCAAGAAGCCTGCGGTATTGCGGCTTTTGATGGTAAAAGATTTGCTTCTGAACGCCATTTGGGCTTGGTGTCGGAGAACTTTTCAGGCAGCCAAATCAATAAACGCCTGCCGGGAAATTCTGCCATTGGCCACGTTAGGTATTCGACTCAAGGCGAACCTGCTTTGCGTAATGTACAGCCGCTTTACGCTGACCTTAAATCTGGCGGATTTGCTGTTGCCCACAATGGAAATTTCACCAATGCTAGATATTTACGCCAGCAATTAGTTGATCAAGGATCCATATTCCAATCGACTTCTGATACTGAAGTTGTCTTACAACTTCTTGCCCGCTCGCGGCGCACCAAGGTAATTGACCGATTTATCGAAGCCCTCCGGCAAATTGAAGGTGCTTATGCTCTGGTGGCGCTGACCAATAAAAAACTCATTGGCGCCCGTGATCCGTTTGGAATTCGCCCTTTGGTTTTGGGGCAATTAAATGACAGTCCAATTCTGGTGTCTGAAACTTGCGCATTAGACATGATTGGCGCGAAATTCATTCGCAATATTGAACCGGGCGAAGTGGTCATAATTGATCACAAAGGCAACATCAAATCGATTCGACCATTTGCACCGGTTCAGGCCCGTCCTTGTATATTTGAATTTGTCTATTTTTCACGCCCCGACAGCTATGTTGACGGCAAAAACGTCTATGATGTACGCAAGAACATGGGCATAAATCTGGCTCGTGAATGCCCTGCGGATGTGGACGTTATAGTACCGGTTCCAGATTCAGGCGTTCCTGCAGCCTTAGGGTATTCACAGGAAACTGGCATTCCGTTTGAACTTGGGATTATCCGCAATCACTATGTGGGGCGCACCTTTATCCAGCCGACCCAAGAAGTTCGCGACCTTGGGGTGCGGATGAAACACGCTGCAAATCGTGCCGTATTAAAGGGCAAACGAGTTTTACTGGTTGATGATAGTATTGTCCGCGGCACCACTTCCAAGAAAATAGTGCGCATGGTACTAGATGCCGGAGCCAAAGAAGTACATTTTCGTTCAGCAAGCCCCAAAATATGCCATCCTGATTTTTATGGTATTAACCTGTCTGATCGTAAAAAATTGATCGCGGCTACCCATTCCTTAGAAGAAATGCAAAAAGAACTTGGCGTAGAAAGCTTAGGGTTTTTATCCGTTGATGGCCTCTATCGAGCGATGGGAGAGCCGGGTCGGAATCCTGACAATCCTAAGTTCGCAGATCATTATTTTACTGGAGATTATCCGACACAGCTGTATGATTACAACCATGCAAAAGCTGACAAGGACTTGCAGCTCTCACTCTTATCCGAAGTAGCCTAAGAACAATAACCATGACAAATTCAAATACTGGCCCGCTAAACGGGCGAATCGCACTTGTAACCGGCGCATCCAGAGGTTTAGGCCGCGCGGCCGCCATCGCACTGGCTAAGGCTGGCGCTCATATTATCGCTTTGGCCCGCACTCAAGGTGCGCTGGAGGAACTGGACGACGAGATAAGTTCCTTTGGTGGAAGCTGCTCTTTGGTTGCGGCTGACTTAAGTGATCTGGATGGCATTGATCGCCTTGGCGGAGTGGTTGCCGAGCGATGGGGTAAATTGGATATACTGGTTGGCAATGCAGCAATGCTTGGCTCTATTTCGCCAGCGCCGCATATTGATCCATCTCTGTTCGAACAGACCATGAAGATAAATGTAACCGCGAACTGGCGATTATTGCGTTCGTTTGACCCGTTATTGCGCGCGTCCGATGCCGGACGAGTGATATTTGTTACCTCCAGCGCCGCCTCAAGCCGCAGTGCATTTTGGTCGCTTTATGCTGCGAGTAAATCTGCATTAGATGCCATTGCTGAGTGTTATGCCAAGGAAGTTGCTCATTCGTCGGTTCGGGTGAACCTAATTTCTCCTGGGGCCGTAGCCACCGCAATGCGAGCCAAAGCCATGCCCGGAGAAGATCCCGCGATTTTACCAACACCCGAAGACATCGCACCCTTGTTTGTTGAACTGGCACTGCCAAGCTGTGACCGTCACATGCAAACCGTATTATGGAAAGAATGGGCTAAACAAGCCTAAAACACCTAAACGCTTACCGAATGCCGATCTGAAACTGGTTGCCAATTAGGATCAAAACAAGCTGCTATATTGCGCGAGAACCTAATTCCATCTTCGAGAACTTGTAGATGGCGACCATTCAGATCAATTAAGCCCTCAGCAATCAATGCTTGCAGTTTCGGTATTGCATCATCCAAGGCCCCCAAATCCTGATCATATTCGGTGCACAAGGCTTCCATATCCAAATGACCCTGACTTAACACCCGCATGATTGCATCGCGGCGAAATTTATCTTCTTCGCTAAGCGCTAATCCGCGCACAATTGGTAACTTCCCCGCACGCACGGAATGGCGCCATTTGCCCATGTGCGGATCATTTTGCACATAACCTTGGCCCATTGCTGAGATTGCTGACGCGCCAAAACCGATCAAAGTTTCACAATCATCATCGGTATACCCTTGAAAATTACGGCGCAAACTATGGTCTTGGGCAGCCTTGGCCAATTTATCTTCGGGTTTGGCAAAATGATCAAAGCCAATTCGCACATAACCTGCCGCAACCAGTAACTCAGCAACCAAATCCGCCTGTTCCATCCGGTCAATGGTTTTGGGCAAGTCTTGTTGCAAAATCAATTGTTGATGCTTTTTGAACCAAGGCACATGAGCATAGCCAAAAACAGCAAACCTGTCTGGCTGCATTTCCAAAGACAGCTCGATAGTCCGCTTTATTTCATCTAATCCTTGTCCAGGAAGCCCATAAATCAAGTCAAAATTAATGCCGGAAACCCCTGCCCCACGAAGCCAAGACACAACTTGACTTACCATTTGTGGCGGCTGTATCCGGTTAATTTTTTCCTGTACGGTAGTATTAAAATCTTGAACCCCTAGCGATACCCGATTTACACCAACCTCAGCATAGGTTTTAATTTTTGATTGATCGACCGTCCTTGGGTCAATTTCAATTGCAATCTCGGCATTTTTTGCAAAAGAAAACCGGCTTTGCAATTGCAAAATCAGTTTGGCAAAGTCAGGACAAGAAAGCAGGCTTGGCGAACCGCCACCAAAATGAAGTTGCGCAACCTTTCCTGCTCTTTTGGGTATATTTGCTGTTACCTGCTCAATTTCCAGCAGCAAATCATCCATATATGTAGCAACCCGCTCATATCCAGACACGATATTAGTATGACAACCGCAATACCAGCACATCTGATGACAAAACGGAATATGCACATAAAGCGATACTGATTGCGCTAAATCCAGATCGCGCAGCCATTGCTGATACTGCTTAGCGTCAATACCCTGGTGGAATTGCACAGCCGTCGGGTAACTCGTATATCTTGGCACCTCTTTCGATGCGAATTTCAATAAGCTTGCTTTCATTGCCCGTCAATAAGCAGATTTTCCACCCGATTCCATGCGACAAAGCGCGCATGGACTTACCGCTTTTTCTTGTCTTCTTGACCACCACGTCTGCCATCGACATAAGGGTTTTTACCAGCCTTGACAATAAAACGTATTGGAGTTGCCTGCAATGAGAAATCTTCTCGCAAACCATTGATAAGAAAACGCTTATAAGACATTGGTAGATATTTTGCCCGACTGCACATTAGAACAAAAGTTGGAGGTCTAGTTTTAGTTTGCGACAGGTATCGAGGTTTAATGCGCCGACCTTGCACTGCTGGCGGCGGATGGCGATCAACTTTATGCTGCAGCCAATCGTTTAAGTCTCGGGTTTTTACCAATGCATTCCAATCACGATATACTTCCAAAATTGCTGGCATCAGCAATTCCAAACCTTTGCCGGTAACACTTGACAAGGCCACAAGAGGAATTCCACGCATTTGTGGTAATGCATACATCAGACTCTTTTTAAGCTCTGCTAGTTTTTTTTGTTTTTCTTTCACCAAATCCCATTTGGTAACCGCAATAACAACTGCGCGGCCTTCACGTTCGGCCAGATCGGCAATTTGTAAATCTTGCTTGTCAAATGCGATAAGTGCATCAACGACCACCACTACGACCTCGGCAAACCTGATAGCATGCAGGCTGTCATTGACTGATAACTTTTCCAATCCGTCCTGCACTTTGGCTTTTTTGCGCATGCCAGCAGTATCGGCCAGACGAACCTTACGCCCGTCCCATTTCCAATCAACTTCAATGGAATCGCGAGTTACCCCGGCTTCGGGGCCAGTGATCAATCTTTCATCACCGATTAATGCATTAATTAACGTGGATTTTCCTGCATTAGGGCGGCCAACTACTGCAATGCGCAAAGGAGGCTCGCCGGAATTTGGCTCAGCTTCAGTTTCCTTGGCCAACGGCCCGGCAGCTTTCATCAAAGCATCGAATAACTCTCCCATACCTTGATTATGTTCTGCCGATATTTCCACCGGCTCGCCAAAGCCCAGAGAAAAGCCTTCCAACACCCCCGGCCACTCAGCTATTCCTTCGGCCTTGTTTGCGGCAATTACCACCGGCCGCCCGGATTTGCGTAATAAATTGGCAAAGGTTTCATCCAATGGAGTCAGGCCACTTCGCGCATCAATTAAGAATAAACAAATATCTGCTTTTGCCACGGCTTCTAAGGTTTGCACCCTCATATCAGCTTCTATTCCGCTTTTGGCAGTTTCGAACCCAGCCGTATCAACCAATGCCAGATCCAAGCCGCCAAAACGACCATGGCCCTCCCGTCGGTCACGGGTTACCCCTGGTTGATCGTGAACAATAGCCAGCTTACGACCGGCCAAGCGGTTAAACAGGGTTGATTTTCCGACATTAGGCCGGCCGACAATTACCAAATGAAGAGACATTGTGGCGTAGACTCCTGCCCGGACAAAACGCCGGGTTTCTAATTTTATGTATAGGCCTTATTTGTAAATTCGGCCAATGACACTATTGCAGCGCGTATACCTTGGCTTTATCCGAGATTAGATACGCAACCCCGCCAGCGACAACAGGCGGAATAAAAAAGCTATCTTTTAGTTTAATTTCATTTATCGTCTCACCGGTTTGCGGCGACAATTGCACCACATTTCCCAATGATGAAACCAGCAGCAATCGATCACTTGCTAAGATCGGCCCCGCCCATGCAATACGTTTCTTGCGCTTTTTCATGTTTTTGAACTCACGCATTTCACGAACCCATATCACCCGACCATCAGCTCTGGAAACTGCTGCGACCTGTCCATTATTGGTAATAATAAAGATCGTGTTACCAGCAATCCACGGCATGTGTATCCCACCAACCTGACGTGACCAAAGCCGTTCACCATTCTTCAGATTAATAGCAACCAGCATTCCTGAATGAGAAATTGCATAAACCGTATTATCAAAAATGACTGGGCTGGCGGCAACATCATTTAGCTCAGACAATGCTGTTAATCCTGCGGAGCGAGTTAAGGCATCATTCCAGATAGAGCGACCATTTTGCACCCGAAAAGCACCCAGTTCGCCAGAAGCGAATGGCGCAACAACAATTTCACCATAAATTGCCGCGGAGCTTGATGACAGAATTCTTGCCGGCTCTACAATCCCTTGGAATGTCCAGATAATTGCCCCGGTTTCCATGCTAAATGCTATCAGCTCGCCATCTTGTGAGACGACAAACATCCGGCCATCGGCAATGGATGGTGCAGCATGTAGTGGGGTTGGAGTGAATGTCTGCCAGATTTCTTCTCCGGTATTAACATCAAGAGCCATCGCATAACCATAACCCGAAGAGACAAAAACCCGTCCCCCAGAAACCGCAAGACCTCCGCCATAGGCATAGCTCGTGCGGTTGCGCATTCGATCTGTTACACCACGAAAGCCGCCAGAAAACATGCTTTGCCGGTCTTGTTTTTCAGCCTTTTTCTCTTCGAATTTCAGCTTCTTTTGCCAAACAGTTTTCCCACTTTGCAACTCTATTGAGCGGATGGTTCCTCGAGAATCCATCACAAACATGTGCTTACCTGCAATAACCGGTGGTGACATTATCCGGCCCTTAGTGTTAGACTTTTTGCCGATATTTACCTTCCATAGTAATTCTAATTTACTGGCTCCTTGCAAATGTTGCGGCGCATGGCTTGGGTAAGCACCGGTTTGCGACCAATCATCATTTACATAAGACCCAGGCAACCGAAACCTTAGTCCGGCCAGTTCACTATCTGCTGTAAGGCTTTGCTCGAACACCAGCACTGAAATGCGCTTATCTTCTTCAGGTGTAATACCCTGCTCACGCAATTGCTTGGCTTCGTCGCTTTCTTGAAACGGTAAAATACTGCGGGCCCGATCCAAAGTAGAACAACCAGCTAAGCTAACGCTTAAAAGAATGGACAATAGGAAAAAACGCTTCATTGATTAGGTTCCTCAGTCAGCTGATTAACAGGGTCGAGATTGGTTTCATCTTTAGCTTCTGCAGAAGATTTACCTTCGTCTTTGACAACGGGATTTTCTGCTAAATTAGAAACGGCATCCAACAAAGCTTTCTCAGGGGCTGGGCCAAGTAAAGCCAAAGCCATTTGCGCACGTTGGCGGGTACCTGCCGGTGCATCAAGAGCCATAGACAGCACGGTATATTCTTCGCGGGCGCGTGTAAAATCACCTTCTTCTAGTGCCTTGCTTGCCAGCAATTCCCGAGCTAAGGCTCGAAATGGTCTACCTGGCCCAGCCAATTCGGATAATTTTGCATCCATATCAGCAAGACTAATTTCTTCGGCAACCACCATAACCGCTTTCAAATTGGCTAAATCAGAAAACAGCGGATCATCAAAACCATTTCCAGCTTCGGTGAACAATGTTGCAGCTTTTGCCCTTAGCCCCATATTCATGGTAGCAACAGCCGCCTGCATTTCAGACAATGCCGCATATCCTGCCGGGCCGGTCTTGGCAAAAGCAGTAAACGCTGCTGCTGCTTGCCTATAATCACCCTGTTCTAGCAATTTAGCAGCCTGCGCATAAGTATTTGCAGCTTCTGATCTTTGTTTTTCCTGCCACCACATCCAGCCTTGTGCGCCAGAAACAGCGGCGACAATCACAACAACAAGCGCGATGATGAATGGTAAAAACCGTTTGAAAAGCCGATTGGCTTGCTCACGACGAAGTTCCTCGTCTACTTCATTAAAAACGTCTGACACTTATATCTCGTCCGATGCAATTGAATAATATGATCCGCCTGTAAGGCACAGGCGGCGGACACTACCTTCCTTGGCATTTTGCCGCAACCCGGATCATCACTGTTTATCTACTTGTTGCCGGAAGAACTAGCCCAAAGGCCGCCATAATTCCAGCTAAAACCATGCTGGTTATGGCGCTGGGAGGTAAAATCATAAAAACCTGCGCCATCCAGTCAGTTTCAGTAGCAAATTCAATCGCCAAACGCTCTACTTGGCTACCAGCGATTAGAGCGCCAACAGATGCGGCACTACCCAATATCAGCCAACGCTGGCTATTGGCCAGCCCAAGACGTTTTAGCAACTGCTCGACAAATTCCTGCGATGCTATTGTTTTTGCATCGGCTCTGGCAAAGGCCGCTTTTAATTTTGCATCAAATGCGTCTTCCATAGTCATCACCTTATCACCTCATTGTCTTGCATCAACTGCAGCCGCATTTTTTCTTTACCCCGTTTAATATGAGATTTCACCGTACCCAATGGCAGCTCGCTTACCTGTGCAGCTTCTTCGTGGGTAAAACCATTTGAATAACACAGCACCATCATCCAACGTTCCACATCCGAGAGTTTTGCCAACGCTCGATCCAAATCCATCGCATTGTCGCTATCCCAATTATGGCTTTGTTGATTTTCAATTTCAGAATGATAGGTCAGTTTCTGCATGGCTTTTGCCGTAGATTTACGCTTGCGATAACTTTGCAAAAACTGGGTGTAGGCAATGCGGCACAACCAGCCTTTGAACGAGCCTTTGCCGCTAAAACTTGAAATTTTATTCCACGCCCGCAAAAAAGTCTCTTGCGCCAGATCATCAGCCAAAGCGTGATTGGCCGTCATCCGGGTTAACATTGCCCGGATCAATACTTCGTGGCGTGTTACCAATTGCCCAAAGGCACGTTGGTCGCGAGATGCAACAACCAACGCTACGAGTTCAAGGTCAGAAGCCTGCATAATAGCCTCCTATGAATGGCGCACACATAAGATCAAACCGCGCCGATTACTCTTTGCCTTTTAACATGAAATGCAAGCCGATCAGAGCCAAGCCAATCAGGCCCGGAAACGCAGATACGCCCAACATAATCGGAAAAGCATCTTCACCACTCTGATTGCCAATGCTGGCACCAAGGGTGACAAAGGCAATGGCCAATGCCAGCAACACTACGCCAGAGCGCAAATCGCTATTGGGGGATTTTGGTTTTACGCCCAGAGCGCGAATGGTTTCTGGTGTTAATTCAACACCCTTTTCGATGGCCTTTTGCACGGTGGCTTGCAAATCAGCAGCCCGTCTTCGGCCATTCCATGAGACAATGCCAACAATCACCGGAACAATAGCAAACAATGCGATCGGGACTAATATAGCTTCCATTTTTATTCTCCATCTTATAATTAACGAGCCGGCACATGCCGTTCATATTACAAGATGCAGGTGTAAGCACTTTTAGATGCAAACTTTAGAAAAGTTGCACACCAAATAAAATCGGATGCAAAAATGCAAACACTATGGCCATAGCAATGCCGCCGCCAATAGCCATGAAATCATGCTTTGCATTTATTTCAAAGTCCGTCTCCTCAGCACGCAAAAACCCGGCGCTAAGGCTAATAAGAGCATAGGCTGCAAAGCCACCAAACAACCAGAGACTGGCCAGATCGCCATTGGCGGCTAAATGCACCCCCGCCCATATTAATATACCCAGCATCATTGGGTGACGAAAAACTGCCCGCAACAACCCCTTCATATGCGCAGATGCGATCAGGATCAGTGCAATTGGCACCAGCACAAATGCTGCGGTTTTTGCCCAAGTTGGTGGTTCAAAAACTGGCACTCGCGGAGCCTCAATCATGCCCCAAATGATCAGGCCAAAACCGATCAAGGACAGTAATGAAAAAACGCCCTTATAACCCTTGGCGCCCAACATATTTTGTAAGGAAGATTTTAGCGGCGCAACCAGCGCTACCAAATGAACACCAATGAACAAGGCCAACCCAATTTGTAAAATTTGCATAATATCGCCCCACGATCACAACTAATTACAACTATATATCACGGAAACCCCAAGGCGGATACGCCAAGGGTAATTATTTTGATGTGTTGAATACATCCAAATACCCAGCAGCGCCGTAATCAAGGATTTTTTGATCGGCAGTGAGTAGTTTCGCTCCCGCATGGCGTGCCGTGGCAATAATCAATCTATCAGCCGGGTCTTTGTGCGGATAATTCGGCAAGTTCACGCTATCCACGGCAAGGACTGGCTCAATGGGTAAAAGCTTGATGCCAGTCGGATCCAAAGCCATCTTAAGCCAGTCATTTACATCTATTCCGAACGACAACCTACCTTTTTCAACCAACATGGCAATTTCCCATGGTGTGATCGCTGAAATAGCCAAACCCCCGGATTGCAGGGCATCTGCAATCAATTCTCGAGTTTGCGGCCCAAGGCGTTTAGGTTGATTATCATGCAAGACCCAGATTAAAACATGGGTGTCCAAAAGTATCATTCGTCGGATAACCAATCTGATATATCCGTTGCCGGCGCAAATGGATCATCAAATTGTAACGGAATATCCTTAAATACACCAAAAATTGACTTAGTATCTTGCTGGTTGGGAATTGGCATTAAAATCGCCACCGGATGCCCACGCTTGGTGATAGTTACGGCCTCCCGATCGCCGGAAATACGATCAATCACCCGCAAACACGTTGCCTTAAACTTTGCAATTCCTATAGATTTTTCTGACATGATTGCACGCACCTTGTATATAGTCATCTAATATAGTCACATTATGTAAGTTTGTCAACAATCAGAACTATCACCCCATCCCGTTCACGCCCCTACTCCCATTCGATGGTGCCCGGTGGTTTTGAGGTTATGTCGTAAACCACCCGGTTAATGCCGCGTACTTCGTTGATTATCCGCGTGGCGGTACGTCCCAAAAAGTCATGCGGGAACGGGAAATAATCGGCGGTCATGCCATCGGTGGAGGTCACAGCGCGTAAAGCCAGCACCTTCTCATATGTGCGCTCATCGCCCATTACGCCAACGGTACGCACCGGCAATAACACGCTAAACGCCTGCCAAATATCGTCATACAGGCCGGCTTTACGAATTTCATCGAGATAAATTGCATCGGCTTTTTGTAAGATTTGCACCGCTTCTATGGTGATCTCGCCGGGAATACGGATCGCCAGCCCCGGCCCCGGAAACGGATGGCGGCCAACAAAGCTTTCCGGCAGGCCAAGTTCACGGCCAAGTTCGCGCACTTCATCCTTGAACAATTCCCGAAGTGGCTCCACCAGCTTCATATTCATGCGTTCTGGTAGGCCGCCAACATTATGGTGTGATTTAATGGTTACCGATGGCCCGCCGTCAAAACTGACGCTTTCGATTACATCTGGGTACAGCGTTCCTTGCGCTAAGAAGTCGGCACCGCCAATTTTCTTGGCCTCGGCCTCAAACACATCAATGAACAAACCGCCAATGATTTTACGTTTTTTTTCCGGATCACTGACCCCGGCTAATTTGCCCAAGAACAAATTGCCGGCATCAACAGCGATCAATGGAATGTTATAATGCCCCTTGAACAGGCCCACCACTTGTTCGGTTTCATCGGCGCGCATCAGGCCAGTATCCACGTAAACGCAGGTAAGCTGATCGCCAATGGCTTCATGCAGCAATACCGCGACAACCGAACTATCCACCCCGCCGGACAATCCACAAATCACCCGCCCCTCGCCTACTTGCGCCCGGATTTTGTCGATCATTTCGCCGCGAAACGCCGCCATTGTCCAATCACCAAAACAACCAGCTATATTTTTGGCAAAGTTTTGTAAAATTCTGGCGCCGCAGGGTGTATGCGCCACTTCGGGGTGGAACTGCACAGCGTAAAATTGTCGAACTTCATCAGCAATAGCGGCAAATGGCGCATTGGCTGATTTAGCTATAGTTACAAAGCCGTCTGGTAAGCTATCGACCTTGTCACCGTGGCTCATCCACACGGTTTCACTGGCGTTTAATCCTGCAAACAAAGGACTATCCGCAACTATTTCGATCTCAGCTCTGCCAAATTCGCGGTTCTCGGAGGCACTAACCGTGCCGCCCAATTGCGCGCACATGGTTTGCTCGCCATAACAAATGCCAAGCACCGGTACGCCAAGTTCGAACAAAGAGCCATCAGCGCGCGGACTATCGGCCCAATGTACCGAGTTCGGGCCGCCAGAAAGGATCACTGCTTTGGGCGCAAAGTCTTTGGCAAAACCTGCATTGACCTTGTTATAGGGGTGAACTTCGCAATACACCCCCATTTCACGCAAGCGCCTAGCGATGAGCTGCGTTACCTGAGAGCCAAAATCGACGATAAGAACTTGTTGGTGTGAATCGGTCATGGCCGGGCTTGTAGCTTATTCTTTAGCACCGGGCGAGATGCGAGTTACACCTAATTTACAGAAAATGATAAAGCATATGACATCGATAATAGCGACTCCCTCTAATCTTGTTGGAGTTCTATGTTGGTTTTTTATTTTATACTTCAAACTGAAGCAAAAATAAATTGAGAACCATATTTAGAAGCAGAAGCTTTCCAAACTTTACCTTGTTCCAGTTCCTAAGCTGCGCGGATTTCTTGTAGGAATTGATCCACTTCCCGATTAAGATCCGCCGCCTGTTCCGATAAAGTTTTGGCAGCTTTTAGCGTCTCGCCTGCTGTATCATTGGCCTCATTTGAAGCCTTGCTCACATCTTCGATATCGCGTGATATCTGATTGGTGCCCGATGATGCAACATTCATGCTCGATGAAATTTCATCGGTCACCGAGCCCTGCTCCTCAACCGCTCCTGAAATTGAGGATGAAATATCGCTAATGCTGCTAACAGTTTTGCGGATTGAAGCAAGCGCCGCAACCACCTGTTTGGAAACTTCACGAATATTGGAAATACTTTCACCAATTTCACTGGTAGCTGTGGTGGTTTGTGTGGCCAAGTTTTTAACCTCGCTTGCCACCACGGCAAATCCTCTGCCGGCATCCCCAGCTCGAGCGGATTCAATCGTTGCATTTAACGCCAGTAAGTTTATCTGCGCAGCAATATCTTCAATCAGAATAACAATTTCACCAATCCGATCTGTGGCTTCTTCCAATTCGTTTGAGGTTTTATCAGCCCTTTGCATCTCAGAAACTGCAGACACCACCGCTTCGTCAGAATGAGCAATTTGTTGTGCTATTTCCTGTACCGAAGCCGACATTTCTTCGGTTGCCGAGGCTACGGCCTGTACATTTTCCGACGTGTTGCTCGAAGCTCGCGCTACGCTGTCTGCTCTTTCGCTAGTAGTACCGACCGCGCTGCACACTTGCTCTGAATTTTGAAAAAGTCGATCTGCTGCAGTGGTTACAGACTGGATAATACCAGAAACCTTTTCCTCGAAACGATCGGCAAGTTCCTGCATTGCTGCTTGTTTTTCTTCATCGGCCATGGCCTTCGCCTGCGCTTGTTTAGATTCCAAGGCCTGTTTCTCAATGGCATTTCCCAGAAATACTTCAATCGCTTTGGCCATATGACCAATTTCATCTTTTCGCTCCATACCAATGATTTCAATATCGGTATTGCCATCTGCAAGGTCTTGCATGCTTTTAGTTGCAGCAGAAATTGGTGCAATCATGATGGTTACTTGCCAAGCCACAACAACGATAACCAGCAGCGCTATTATAATTGCAACCACGCTTGCGTAAACTATCGAAGAATTCACCATTTGCTGAATGATGTTATGATCAAATGATAGCACCAAATACCCGAGTTGCTCGCCATCTTCATCTAAAATACCGGAAAGCCCATAATTTAAGTTATCATCAACAAGCGCCGAAGCTTGGCCTTGGGCTGCATCTTGTTCAAATTGGCTGAGTATTTCCTCTGGCAATGAAAACCCCGAAGGAGTTGACATAATCGGGGTCATATCTTCATCGAAAACCACTGCCGCATGAAAACTTTCATCTTCTTGTAGGCGCTTCATGGTGCTTTGAATGTAAGGAATTAATCCATTGGCTAAGCCGGTTTCAATTGCTGATCTGGCAAATTCAATCGTCATCGCCTCTTTACTTGCGGCATCACGTTGAAGGCCTTTTTTGTGTTCTAACGTGATCGCAGTGACTGTACCAATTACGGTTACAAATATGCTTAAAATAATAAAGGCTAGAAACTTGGTTCTCATTATTTCCCCCGAAGAAACAATTCACACATCAATTGCACCAAATACTCGGCTCACTGACCCTTAAACCCCTGATCTCGAACACCCTGCTTGCACCATGTGTTCACAGTGCAAAAAGCCTCCTTGTCCCTTAACCTACCCTAAAAGCACCCTTAAATACCCTAAGTGACCCTACATAAGCGGGGATAAGTTCGAAGCGTCCGCAAGAAGGCTGAGTTTGCTATAATGGGGCTTAACGCGAGTACCATGTATTCGCTATTGCTCTTTGACATGGTGAATCATCGCAAAAAACCAATGAAACGTGGGTTTGCGTGTGGCTGGTTGCGAGAAGCGCCGGCTGGAAATAACTTTACTGCCGGGACTTTTACAAACCTTGCTCCGGGAAATCCAGCGAGAAAACAACGATACATGTTTTTTTGCCCAGTTATTTTAGTATATTTTGCTATTTCCTAGTCGATATAGCGGTTCTGATGCTTATATTTTCTGCCGTAATGTGCATATAATCGCTAATTACGCGAAACTTACGGAAAAAAGCAATAATGAAACTCTCCCGACGTAAATTACTGAAATCTGGACTGGCAGTTAGCACCGCATTTGCTGGTCTGGCCAGTTTGGCTGCCTGTGGAAGCGATCGCCAATCTCCGCAATTGACCATTGATAAATACGGCAAATTATTACCCGATCCCAAAGGGATTTTAGACCTGCCAAAAGGCTTTAAATACAAAATACTCTCCCGCCCCGGCGAAAAAATGAGTGATGGACTACGAGTTCCAGCGGATCCTGACGGTATGGCGGCATTTGCCGGAAAAAACGGCACCACCATATTGATGCGTAACCACGAAATAAACGCCAAGGATTTGCAAAAAGAGGATGTTAGGGCCGGAAAGCCGATTTCCCCATTTGGCAAAAATGATGAATTGGTCGAGCGCATTGATCGATCAAAAATTTATGATTTTCATAAAAGTGGACGAGCCATGGCTGGCGGGGTTACGGGGCTGGTAATTGACCCCGGCCCCTTGCATGTCAAACAGCAATGGCTTGCCTTAAGCGGCACTTATGACAATTGCGCCGGCGGGCCAACCCCGTGGAATAGCTGGATCAGTTGTGAAGAAACCCGCACCAGAGCCGGTGAAATAGGTGCCAAAGATCACGGCTGGGCCTTTGAAGTTATCGCTGATCCGGAATTGGGATTGCAAACCCCGGTGCCGCTAAAGGGATTAGGGCGCTTCAAACACGAAGCTGCAGCCGTTGATCCGGATACTGGTATCATCTACCTTACTCAGGACGATTGGGGCCATGACAGCCTATTATATCGCTTTGTCCCCGACATACCAGGTGAAATGGTTAGTATCGATAGCGGCAGGTTTCAGGCACTAATGATAATTGGCCAACCCAAGCGGGATTTACGTAATTGGCCGCTATCAAAGGGAAAAAACGTCCGGGTTGAACAATGGCTTGATGTTGCATGGGTTGATATTGCTGATCGTGATAATCCCGATAATGATATTGAGGATCGTGGAGTTGAAGCAGGAGCTGCGATTTTCTCTCGCGGCGAAGGTATTTGGTATGGTGATCAGGAACTTTATTTTGCCTCCACCGATGGTGGGGCTAGAAAGCTTGGACAGATATGGAGATATGTACCTTCCCAGTTTGAAGGCACTGAATTTGAAACTAGTGAACCGGGCCGTCTACAACTGTTCTTTGAATCCCCGGACAAAGCAGTTATGGAGTATGCTGATAATATAACCATCACCCCTTGGGGCGATATTTTAATCTGCGAAGATGAATATTCTGATGGAAATGGCGATAATTATTTGCGCGGCATCACGCCGCAAGGTAAGATCTACACACTGGCGCGATCCGCGCTGAAACAAAAGAATGAGTTTTGTGGCGCATGTTTTGGACCCGACGGAAAAACCCTATACTTCAACCTACATCAAAATGGCTTGACCATCGCCGTGCGCGGCCCGTGGAACGAGTTATAGCGCTAAGTCTGTTGATTGGGCTTGCGGCATGTGAGCCAGCGACAAATCAAGCTGAAAGCGTGGTGGAACCTGCCCCGATTTATTCGGCGCAATCCATCGGCCCGGTAAGCGGCGGAGTTGCAGCCTTGGCCTTTGCTCCTAATGCCTCAATCCCGTGGGAAGGACGACTGTTGATCGCACTTCGCAGCGGCGGCATGGCGCTTTACAACATCGAAGGTAAAAAGGGTTTCACCACTGATGGCCCTTTATATTCTTCATTGGCCGTGCAGGCCGGCTTTTCTATTCGTCAACTAAAAACAAGCTTGGTATTAGCCGCTCATGAGAGCGGCGCGCTATCGACAATGATTGTCGATGATGCCAGAGGTCAGATATTTGAAGTTCCCATATCCGGACTACCAAAAACCAATGTCAGTGGTGTTTGCGCCATAAATGCCAGACCTGACTCCCCAACATTTGTCATTTTGCGAAATAATGGCAATTTTGAATACTGGCAAATAACCGATACTGGCGACGATCTACTACAAGCTAAGCTATTAAAATCGACGCAATTAGCTGTGCGTACCAAAAATTGCGCCTCATCAAATGGAAAAATTTTCGCAACCGGTGCAAAAAGCGGCATTTACGCCATTGATGGCACAAACAAACCAGTTATCGAGGGTGGAACCGAACAAGTAAGCACACATATTGTTGCCTTGTCTCCAGACGAAAATACGACCTACTTACTTACCTCCAGCCCAGAGAACGGAGCCTTACAACAATTTGACCGCGCGATGAAACAAACTGGATATTTATCTGCCGTGGCCTCCTTGAGTAACCCACCAGTTGCTCGCCCCGGGGCATTGGCTATCTCAACTTGGTCATTCGGAGGCGCTGGGTTTTCAGCGGGATTGCTGGCAATTGCTGATGATGAAAACAACAAAATTTCGCTAGTGGTACGAGATACACTGCCCGGGTTTGAACACGATCAGGGCGGTTAATTTACTATGCGTTTGGATCCGGCATGAACAATATTTAGCACAAGAAGAAAACAAATCAGCGCCAAAAACTGATGCGACAGCGCCAAAATAATTGGAGATACTGCCAATAATGTCCAAACACCTAGAATGACCTGAGCTAAAATTACAAGAACTGCCAATACCGCCGCACGATGCAACTCTTGTTGTGGCTCCCGCTTAGACTGCCAGAACAGAAACAAAGCAACAGCCAATACCAGATACGCCCCTATCCGGTGATGAAATTGCGTAATGATAGGGGTTTCAAACCAATTACGCCAAGATGGAAGCAAATCACCTCTGGTGGTTGGCATCCACCCACCCTCAATCAACGGCCAAGTGTTAGCTACTAAGCCGCCATCATTACCCGCAACGAAGCCGCCTAACAAAAACTGAACAAAGACCAAGCCTAGCAAGACCCAAGCAGTTGTAGCCAAAGTGGTAGACATCTGCCAGTTTAGACGTTTGGGGGCGAACTTAATATCCATCCATGTCCACACACTGACAGCCAAAATAATTAACGCTAAGCCCAAATGAGCAACCAGTCGATATGGACTAACATCCAAGAGGTCCCCTAGACCACCCAAGCCTGATGACACCATCCACCAACCCATAAACCCCTGCAAAGAACCAAGAGCAAACAGGCCCACCAACCTGACCTTTAATGCTGCGCTTAAAAACCCGCGCGCCCAGAAAAAAATAAGCGGTAACAATACCACGAGGCCAATTGCTCTACCCAACAGCCTGTGACTCCATTCCCACCAATAAATTGCTTTGAAATCAGGTAGATCCATATGGGTGTTTTGTAATTTATATTCTGGAATTTGCTTGTATTTATCGAACTCAGCCTGCCATGCGGCCTCAGAAAGCGGCGGTATCGCCCCAGTGACCGGCTTCCATTCCGTAATTGATAACCCTGAATCGGTGACTCTGGTCATTCCGCCTAAGACAATCATTGCCATTAACATGACAATCACAACCATCAGCCATACAGAAACTGCCGAAGCCGCCCGTTGCGATAATTGAAATTGACGCACAATACACCTCGTAAATGTTTGGGAAAGTTCGCTATCATGCGCCCCTTTTCAAAAAGCTCAAGAATGGTCGGAACGGCGAGATTTGAACTCGCGACCCCCGGTCCCCCAGACCGGTGCGCTAACCGGGCTGCGCCACGTTCCGACACGGTTCTTGAACCGTCACGGTTTATAAGCGCTGCCTCAGCTCTCATCAAGGAGAGTTTATCAGTTTTCCAGGGTCGAGGACAATTTTTCGCGGGCACCAGTGAGCTTAGCTAGAGCCAAGCGCAAGCTTTCTTGCTGCGAGGTGCTTTTTGCAGCGATTTCAGTTTTAGTTGCCTTTTTGACAGATGTATCTTCAAGCTGTGTATCTGGAGCTGTTGACTGAAGTTCCTTCTTGGTATTTTTTGGCTTTTCCGACGCAGAACCCTCATTAGGATTGATAGCAGTAATCGCAGCCAAACCTTCGTCTCGCAACAGTGTTTGCAAAGCTTTTATCGAAAATTCTCTTTCGTATAAAAAAAGCCGAATACCTGTTAATATCTCAATATCTTCAGGGCGATAATATCGGCGGCCTCCGCCCTTTTTCATTGGCCGTATCTGTGAAAACTTAGTCTCCCAGAACCGCAAGACATGTGCCGGAACTCCGATGGATTTCGCAGCTTCACCAATGGTACGATACGCATGTGGTCTTTTATCTACCAGAACCATGCTCCAACGATTGGCATGCAAACCAGCTATTAGCTAGCAGAATCAACACGCTCTTTTAAAACTTGTGAGGACTTAAATACAATTACCCGCCTTGCCTCAATAGGAACTTCTTCACCCGTCTTGGGATTGCGTCCCATACGTTGCTTTTTATCCCGCACATGAAAAGCACCGAATGAAGATAGTTTTACTGATTTACCTTGTGCCAACTCATCAGAAAGCAATTGGAAAACCCGATCAACAAAATCCGCAGAATCTTGACGCGATAGCCCTACTTCGACAACTAAAGATTCAGCTAAATCCGCTCGTGTTACTGTTTTCCCGCTCATTTCGCATCCCCATGCTAATTTTCCCGAACCTATGGCTAGTCTTTTTCAGCGTCAACACAATATCTTAGAAGTTTCGTATATAACCATAAAATTTATGTAATCACATCCTAACTAATGCTGCTCCCCAAGTAAAACCACCCCCCAACGCTTCAAACAATACTAAATCATTCTTTTTGATTCGCCCATCTTGAATAGCCACATCCAAAGCTAATGGGATTGAAGCCGCAGAAGTATTGCCGTGTTTTGCAACTGTAGAGATAACTTTTTCTTTTGCCAAACCTAGCTTCTTGGATATGCCTTCAAGGATTCGCTCATTCGCTTGATGTGGAACAAACCAATCAATATCACTTACATTCAAACCAGCATCATCCAATACACGTGCAATTGCCCCGGAAATATTAGTAATTGCATGGCGAAAAACCTTATTGCCATTCATACGTAAATGACCCACGGTTTTTGTTCTTGAAGGGCCGCCATCAACATATAACAATTCTTCATGGCGCCCATCAGATCGAAGATGGGTATGGATCACGCCACTATCGCCCATCCCCGGAGCCCCTGGCTCACCGCGCAGAACAACCGCTCCGGCACCATCACCAAAGAGAACACAAGTAGTTCTATCTTCCCAATCCAGTATTCGTGAAAAAGTTTCGGCCCCGATCACTATTGCATTGCGCGCTTGGCCGCGAGCAACAAAGCTATCAGCTACAGCAAGCGCATACAAAAACCCGGAGCAAACTGCATTCACATCAAAGGCAAAACCCCGGTACATTCCGATCTCACGTTGAACCATAGTAGCAGTTGCCGGAAACGTCAGGTCAGGCGTTGCCGTAGCCAATACAATCATATCCAACTCACCGGCTTCCATACCAGCCGCTTTTAGCGCTCTGTTGGCCGCATGCACTGCCAACATTGAAGTTGTCTCACCCTCAGCAGCAATATGGCGCTGCATAATGCCTGTGCGCTGTCGTATCCACTCATCGTTGGTATCAACCATTTTGGAAAGGTCAGCATTGCTTAATATCTTTTCCGGCAAATAACTGCCGACCCCTGCAATCACACTTCTAAACCTGGTCATGAAGCAGCTCCGTGTTGACCATCAGCAAATACGCTTAAATTTTGTTGAATCACATCAAGGTAATTCGAAGCTGACATTCTTCTGGCCACATGCAAGGCGTTGGCAAATCCTTCAGCATCAGTGCTACCATGACTTTTGACTACCAGCCCCCCTAATCCTAAAAATAGTCCACCATTGGAATTCTTAGGATCCATCTTGTCTTTCATCTTTTGAAATGCACCGCGGCTAAGCAAGGCACCAAGCCGATATAAAGGCCGGCTCATTAAGCTATCTTTTAGTACGGTCGCGGCTAATTTTGCAGTACCTTCAGCAGCTTTAAGAGCCACATTTCCGGTAAAACCATCCGTGACCACCACATCTGTGCGACCGAGCGAAATGTCATTACCCTCAACAAACCCCGAATAATTCATTTGCAAATTTGCAGCCCTTAGTAATTTGTCTGCAGCGCGCACCACATCATTTCCCTTTACGTCTTCTGTTCCAACGTTAAGCAAACCAACAGTTGGGTTATCTTTTTGATGAACGATGCGGGAAAATGCTTCACCCAAAATTGCAAACTCGACTAATTGATGCGCGGAACAAACAACGTTGGCTCCAACATCCAACACCACGCTATAACCATTAGGAGAAGGCCAGCTTGCCGCAATGGCTGGGCGATGAACATTTTTAACCATGCCAAGCAAGACCTTACCCAACACCATCAACGCACCAGTGTTTCCAGCTGAAATCGCAGCATTGGCTTCACCTTCTTTCACCGATTTAATTGCGTTCCACATGCTAGATCCTCTAGCACGACGAATAGCTTGGCTTGGCTTATCGGTCATGGCTACATAAGTTTCAGTATGACGAATTTCGCAAAGCTCCTTGGCCGCAGGTGCCTTGTCCAACAGAGCCTGAAGCACTGGCTCTTGGCCATGGAGCAAAATCTTGGAAATTTTATCTTTTGCTTGATTTGCGAATAAATCTATTCCTTGTACAATCGCACCGGGCGCATAATCGCCACCCATGGCATCGACCGACAGGCAAACCGGTTCACTCATTTAGCGCACTTCCATTTTGGTGGTAAAACTATAACCAGCCGTTTTGCCGGGACGATAGTCAGCAACACCCTAACTGGCAATACGCTCACTAATAAAAAACACACTCAGCAAAATCTGGCCCATCCCTCAAAATTTGCTCTGAAGTCTGCAAGTCTATTCTTTTTGCACTCACAAAAACCCATTGATTAAGCCGCTTTGCAAAATCCAACTGCGCCGGGTCTGTAGTTTCCCCAAAAACATTACGAACCAGCGCAATTTGCATTTTATCAGAATTATCTTCTTCTAATGCTTCACGATAAGATTTGCTGCGCCCGTAAAAGGCTTCTGCCATTGCTTTGATTTTTTTACCGACTTGAGTGTCACTGGTTCCCAGTTCACGCAAGGCAGCATCCATATCGCGAAACATGACATCAAAAATCAATTGATCCAAGCGCTGTGCTGGAGATTTTCTTTGCAATGCCCACATTAGCAAAAATACATGCAGAACTAACAACTCAAAGCGACCATCTACGGTGTCAGCAACTTTACCGGAGCCAAAAAACTCAGCATTACGGGCGGTATCGCGAACTAACCCATAATAGTCCTCGCCCAATTTTCGCCGTTTTTTTCGGGTAGAAAAAAGCCAGAATCCCATTTCCATACCTTTGAATTTCAGTAATTATCCAATAATTGGCTTGAAACTAGCGCCACACATCTTTAGGTCAACAGTTCAAATAGCAACGAGATGAAAAATGAAGCTTAGCGTCAACACAGTAGTATTGAGTGCAGCACTGTTGGTAACAGTCAGCGCATGCACCCCTATCTCTCGCTCACATGGTTTTATTTCCGCCAAAGGGTCGCCCGGAGATGTAGAAACCGGTGTCGATAGCAAATCTACCGTACTGGCCAAATTTGGCACACCCTCGACGACCGGAGTTTTTGAAAATGATACTTGGTATTATATGTCTGAATTTCGCGAGCAACTCGGGTTCTTAAACGCCAAAACTCAAAATAGAGTTATAACAACCATTAAATTCACTGATGATGGAATGGTATCTAACGTTGATATTTATACAATAAAAGATGGCAATCTCGTCTCGTTAGTTGGACGAAAAACCCCAACTAGAGGGCGCGAACTCACCATATTAGAACAATTGCTTGGCAATGTCGGCAGATTGCCCCCAGGCTCGCTCGGGCAACAAAATCTACCCGGTGGCGCAGGAGGGCCAAGGCGCCAATAGCAATGCAGTTATTGTGACTGGATGCGATTTCCCTGAGCATCAACCTCGATGCAAGGCAGTTTGTACCAAAAACAACTGCCTTTCCCCAACTCGCTATCCAAACCGATTTCTCCGCCCATTAACTCAACCAATTGCTTGCAGATCGCAAGCCCTAACCCTGTACCGCCAAATTTGCGGGTAATAGTATCATCCGCTTGAGAAAAGCGGTCAAAAATTACATCATGAACATCTTTTGGAATACCGACCCCTGTGTCGCAAATCTTGGAAATTGTCCAACGCCCACCAGTTCTGCCGGTTGGTGGCTCACACATTTCAACGGAAAGGTCTATTCCACCCTTATCAGTAAACTTAATCGCATTCGAAACCAAATTTACACCAATTTGGCGAATACGAGTTGAATCTCCAACGCAAAACTCAGGGACATCATCAGCGACCCGACATGAATACGCTAACCCCTTTTCAATAGCCATTTGCTCTAATGGAAGCTGAGTTTTATGTACTAGATCGCGAAGGTTTATTACCTCACGCTCCATTTTAATTGAGCCATAGTCAAGTTTGGAAAAATCTAGAATATCACTAATCAGAGTTAACAACATATCAGCAGAGGCCATTGCCACATCGACATCTTCGTGCTGCTCTTGGTTTAATTCAGATTGTTTTAATACATGCAACATGCCCACTACACCGTTGAGCGGGGTACGTAATTCATGACTCATCGTTGCCAAAAAACTGGCCTTTGCACTTTGTCCAGCTTCGGCTTTCAAAGTGGCAGCCTGCGCTATTTCCAATGCCTTTTGCACCCTTTCGCGTTCGGCCACTAGTTCCTCTTCACGCCGCTTAAAGGAGGTAATAACAGCTAATGCGTTTGCGAAATCTTCCAAATTAGCTTCTTCATCTACTGACAAACGCTCTGTTTTTCGCAAAATAACCAGCAAAATGCCAAACACTTGCTTACCTATGGAAATCGGAATTGCATATTTTAGACTCGTACTATTTTCCTCTAGGTCTTCCGACTCGACAATTATACGGTTAGTACTGGCCGCTTGCCCACAAAATGAATCAGAAAATGGAAGGTTCAGATACAAGTCTTGTTGCTCTGATGGTAATTGATAACTACTAACCAAAGAGAGAGAGGCTCCGGCACTATCAGTCAAAAGCACGCCGCCAGATGGTTTGTTTTTAGACCAATTAGCGGCAAACAATATTTCCAACGCCAGCTTTAGAACTTCAGGTAAAGTTTTATTATGACGGTTAAGTCCGTACAGATAATTTATTCTAAGAGAATTTTTTGCTTTTTGTTCAAGGCGCTTTTTCTCGGCACTGAGCTTTAAACTGCCACTAACATCAGTACGAATTGCAATATATTTTTTAATATTTCCAGATGAATCAAAAATCGGCTTAATCAAGGTTTTAACCCAATAATGACTGCCGTCTTTGGCTTTATTCTTGATAGTTCCCCGCCATACCTGTCCTGACTGTATAGTTTTCCACATGCGTTGAAAAAAGCTGTCCGGATGATGACCTGATCGTAAAATAGAGTGCGGAGCGCCAATCAATTCTTCACGACTATATTGGGAAATTTTGACGAAATTATCATTCACATAAATGATATTTCCAGCAAGATCACTTTCAGCAATAATAGAGTGCAAATCAGAGGCAGCGCTAATATCTTCGGCAATTTCAGGGCCAAGGCTCAAAGAACCCTGATCAATATCATGCTTAACATTTTGTTCTAATGGCGCAGCAACATCTAATGAAACCAATGGCTCATCTAACAGTGATGTAATTTTGCTTTCCAGCTCATGAACTCTGTTCACAAAAACAACCTTTTCACCCCGTTAATTACTTTTGGCAGTTTTAGCTGAAAAAAGGGTTAAACTCAGTTGTTAGTCATTTATTATTTCAATTTCCCCGCCTTTTTACTACAAAAAACGTTAGTTTGGTAGAATCAAACCATACGACTTTGCTTTATCGCCGCTTTGATAAAACTGGCAAATAAAGGGTGAGGCTCAAATGGGCGGGATCTTAACTCAGGATGAAATTGCACCCCAATAAACCAAGGGTGATCAGGGATTTCAACAATCTCCGGCAAGATGCCATCAGGGGACATTCCAGAAAACACTACACCATGTTTTGCTAATTCATCAGTGAAACTTGCATTCACCTCAAAGCGGTGCCGGTGGCGTTCGGCAATGTTAGTTTTACCATAGATCTGCGCTGCGCGGGAGTTTTTGCTTAAAACCGCTGGATACGAGCCAAGTCGCATAGTTCCACCCAAATCGTCTTTTGCTGAGCGGCTCTGTCTGGCATTATCCTTAACCCACTCAGTCATTAAACCAACTACAGCAGTGCCCTTAGAATTAATTTCTGTAGAGACTGCATTTTTGACTCCAACCAGATTTCTAACCGCTTCGATAACCGCCATCTGCATGCCGTAACATATCCCAAAATACGGAATTTTATTTTCCCTTGCATAGCGCGCTGCAGATATTTTACCCTCAGTTCCGCGTTCACCAAACCCGCCCGGAACTAAAATCCCATGCACGCCATCCAGCGTTGAAAGCGCAAGATCATCGTTTTCAAAACTTTCGCTTTCAATCCACTTGATGTTCACCTTAACCGTATTGGCAATACCACCATGTACCAGCGCTTCCATCAAAGACTTGTAAGCATCCGGCAATACCGTGTATTTCCCAACCACAGCAATAGTTACCTCTCCATCAGGATGGTTGATCCGACGAGATATTTCCAGCCAACGTGAATGATCCGGTTTTGGCGCTGACTCCAACAAAGAAAAATGATCTAAAATCACATCATCTAAACCCTGTTCATGGTAGGCTAATGGCACATCATAAATGGATTTGGCATCATAGGCAGGAATTACGGCACTTTCAGTGACATTGCAAAATAGCCCGATTTTCCGACGCTCTGACTCTGATAATTCCTGTTCGCTACGACATAATAACACATCGGGTTGTATTCCAATTGAACGCAGTTCTTTGACAGAGTGTTGTGTAGGCTTGGTTTTTAACTCTCCAGCAACCTTGATATATGGCAATAGAGTTACATGAAGAAATAAGGTTCTATGGCGTCCGATTTTCAGCCCAACCTGCCGAATAGCTTCAAAGAAAGGTAACGCCTCAATATCACCAACCGTTCCGCCGATTTCACACAGCACAAAATCCACGTCACCGGCATCGGACAATACAAAATCCCGGATTTTATCGGTGACGTGCGGCACGACCTGCACTGTAGCTCCCAGATAGTCCCCACGTCGCTCAGCTCGAATAATTTGTTGGTATATACGTCCCGTGGTTACATTGTCGCTTTGACAAGCCGCAACTCCGGTAAAGCGCTCATAATGCCCCAAATCAAGATCAGCCTCAGCGCCGTCATTGGTTACAAACACCTCTCCGTGTTGATATGGAGACATGGTCCCAGGATCGACATTTAAGTAAGGATCAAGTTTGCGCAGACGCACGGAATACCCGCGTGACTGCAACAAGGCACCAAGAGCAGCTGAGGCAAGGCCTTTTCCAAGAGAAGACACCACGCCACCGGTTATGAATATATATCGGGACATGGGAGAACACTCTATCGTAGATTCGCCCTAATTGGAAAGGGGGACTCTGTTTTGTTTTACTCAGGTTCAGACTTTTCCACAGGAATTTTAACTTCCTGGTCTATTGTGGAGCTTTCACTTTGCTGTCCGATAATATCACTATCAACACTGCCTTTGCCCCAATTGGGTACGACTGTAAGCAAAATTGACATAACAAAAAAAGCGGCGCCCAACATGCCTGTGGCTCGTGACAACATGGTGCCAGCAGCACGACCTGACATCAAACCACCGGGGCCACCGCCCATCCCAAGCGCTCCACCTTCGGATCGCTGTAAAAGCACAGAGATCACTAGAGCAACACTAATGATAAAATGAATAGTCAGCAGAACAGTAGTCATTGAATATCTCAATAAAAATTTCGAAGGATCACCAATTGGCGAAGCGGCCTCTCTTAGCGCAAGCTCAGGCAGATTGCCAGCCGCTTATCAACTGTTTCTGCAATTTATTGCGAAGACTGGCAACAGTGCTTTGCACTTCATTGGTATCAACATCCATTTCATCACCACCAGCAAAGGCCGTATATGTTCCTAAAGCCAATTCACGCACTAATTTGAACTGCCTTGGACTTTGTTCAGCAGGATCTAGAATGTCAGTGGTGATTTCTGTGAGAGCGCTGGCTAATTCAACTGCATCCGGCGCCCCATGCCCTCGCAACCGCCTGCGCAGCTCACGCGCTGTTGCGTCGATTTCCTCCATATCTAATGCTTCGCCAGCTACTGGATCATCCAAAAACACCTGCATGGCTACCACGACCTTCATTGCCAAACGACGAATACGTTCTTGGGCAACATCCGCTTGCATGGAAATAATTTGCTGCCCTATATCCAATTGATCCAACTCGCCCCCAAGCGCCGCTACTTTTAGTGTGTTTGGTGGGTCAAATGATTTGACATGTTCTGAATTGCGAACCTCATCACCTCTGCGATCAGGCCCAACATAATCACTAGTCACTACAAATTCTTTCCGGTTGGCCACAAGAGATTTCAATCGCTTCCTTAGCTGTTCGGTGGAGAATGGGCGCAATAAAATATCGTCAATACCACTATTGACCAAGCTTCTAAGGTGAACAGATTCTCGATCCCAACTGGTGGTCACACAAACAACAAAAGGATTAGCTCCCACTTCTCCGACCCTGATTTTTCGCATCAAGTCCCCGACCCCACCGCCAGCATCATGAGACTCGGCAATTACAAGATCAAAGGTCTGTTTGGCTACGCACTCAGAAAATTTCGCAAAATCAGTCACCATTTGAATTTTAGAAAATCCAATTTCGACTAATGAAGCCCTTGTTACCATTAAATTATGCCGGGCCGGGTCAAACAGACAAACCCGAACTTCTTCAAAATTCTTCATAAAATCATCAGCCCACAGACAAGACAGTACATCATCTTGCTGAAGTTTAACGGCAAATGATTTATAAGGCTTTACCCTGACTGCACCGGAATCATAAAACCGGGGCCTGCTAGTGCCGCAAGCCCCGATCATAATCTATTCAAAAACCAGCAATAGCTGACTTTCCTTATTTAATGAGCAAGAAAGTTAAATTGGATTACCATCAGCATCCAGCTCAACAATTGTATAATCAAGCTCCTGCAACCCTGGAAGAATGCTTTTCTTATCACCGACAACGACCATAATCATTTGTGAGCGATCTAAATATTTCTTCGCTAAAGCATTCAACTCATCAAGCCCAACACCTTTAAGAATTTGATTTTGCTGATCAACAAAATCATCCGGAAGATCATAAGCGCTGATACGGCCTAAAAAGCCTAGCTTCTGTCTTGGAGTTTCATAGTTACGCGCGTCTCGTTGACCAAGAGAGCTTTTCAAGAACACCAGCTCATCTTCGCTCATTCCATCCTTAAAGTAACTGTCAATTTCTCGCTCAAACTCAACAATTGACTTGTCAGTCACATCAGCACGAACCCCAGCGCTTGCCATAAAGCGGCCGGCATCCTTATCAGCACGAAACCCCGAGCGAGCACCATAGGTATAACCCTTATCCTCACGCAAATTAATGTTGATCCGGCTGTTAAATGCTCCGCCCAGATTATAATTCATCAATCCGAGTCGGAAATATTCGCCAGTAGCATCATAAGTAATAGAGCTCTTGCCAATTCGTATTTCTGATTGCGCTGCGCCGGGTTTGTCAATCAGGTACAAAGTGCCTCCAGCGAGCTGTTTAGGCGGAGTGATCGTAGGTTTGATCACTGGCTGACCGCCCCAACCCTCAAATATGGAAAGTTTTGGCACCAAAGCAGCTTGCGAAAGATCACCAACAGCAATTATAGCCGCCCCAGAGGATGAGTAATTATCCGCATAAAAGGCTTTGACATCATCCAAAGTTATCTCAGCAACGGTTTCACTGACACCTTGCCCTGGCCAAGCAAAGGCATTGTCTTTCCCGTAAACTAATTTACGAAATACATTGCTTGCCGTAGTCGAAGCGTCCTTTTTGCCAAGCTCAATACCTTGCAAGGTTTGCGCTTTAACCCGCTCAAAATCAGCTGAATCAAATTTAGGATCAAATAGCTTCTCAGCAGCAATCGCCAGAGTCTCATCCAAATTAGATGTTAAAGTACGGATGTACAAAGTGGTATAATCACCACCTGTAGAAAAGCTCACGGATGAACCAAGCTTTTGCAACTGGTTGCTTAATTCCTCATTAGTTGAAGAATTAGTAGCTTCATTCATCATTGTAGCAGTCATGCTGCTTAAGCCAATTTTGGCAAGTGGGTCTGACTTTTGTCCGGCAGGAATCCGAATAGAAATCGTCATGGTCGGAGCTTCATCATTGACTGCGCCTAACACTTTTACTCCATTGCTAAGCTCAGAACGCCAGATTGGCGGCAAAGTAAGTTCAGGGTTTGCCCCGGCAGGGGGCTGCACGCTGCGGTCAAAGTTATCAACAGCCACTCGCTCATTTAAGGAGCTTGCATCAGTTTTTTGATATTCAGGTAAAGTCCGCTCTTTGCGCTGCCACGTATCTTCATGAGCGATTAGATCAAGCTTACCTTTGGGTACAATGCTCATAATTACAGCCGGTTTGGCTTTTATATACTTCTCATAAACCCGTATCACGTCATCTTTGGTGACGTTTTGATATCGGGCAATGTCCTTGCCAATATAGTTTGGGTTGTTTGTGTAAGTCTCATAAGCAGCCAATTGACTGACTTTGCCACGAATGCTTTCCAGACCATAAATCATACCAGAAACAATTCCGGCCTTTACCCGTGTCAAATCATCATCTTCGACACCGCGTTCCTCAAATTCCGTTAGCGAATTTCTGGCGATTGCTTCCAAGTCAGCTAGGTTTTTGCCCATAGCCGGGTTCGGCAGTGCAAAAATTGTAAACTGACAAGCCAGCTCACCACAACCATGGCCAGCGCTGGCTTGTACTGCCAAGCCATTTTTCACCATGTTTTTATAAAGCAAAGAGGTTTTCCCGCCGCCCAAAATTGACTGCAATACATCCAATGGCGCCTCATCTGCATGCCGAGCTTTAACGGTTGGCCAAGACATAAAGACCAACGGTAATGCAACATTATCTTCCATTGAGATATATCGATCGGCATCAAGTGCGAACTCTGGAGCCGTCGGCATGTCTACCTCTGGGCCACGAGGAATTGAACCAAAATACTTGACCACCCACTCCATGGTTTTGGCTACATCCATATCGCCACCAATGGTCAAAGTGGCGTTGTTGGGGCCGTACCAACGAAGGAAGAACTTTTTCAAATCATTTACGTCAACTCGATCCAAATCCTCAAGATAACCGATCACCTGCCATGAATATGGGTGCCCTTCGGGAAACAAAGCCTCATTCACCCGCTCACGCAACAAACCATAAGGGCGGTTATCCATACGTTGCCCACGCTCATTTTTAACGGTTTCACGTTGAACTTCAAATTTCTCTTGCGTGACAGCATCAAGCAAGAAACCCATACGGTCTGCCTCTAACCACAACATTTTTTCCAACTGATTATTCGGCACGGTTTCGAAATAATTAGTTCGATCAGTATTCGTGGTGCCATTTAAGGTGCCGCCGGATGCAGAAATGATTTTGAAGTGCTGTTCGTCACCAACATTTTCTGAACCTTGAAACATCATATGTTCAAAGAAGTGAGCAAACCCTGACTTACCTACTTCTTCACGAGCGGAACCTACATGATAGGTCACATCCACATGCACCATCGGATCAGAACGGTCTTCATGCAGCACTACGGTCAAACCATTGTCCAACTGATATTTGCTGTAAGGAATGGAGATTTCACCGTCTTTTTTAACAACAGTTTCAATCAGGCTAACTCCGGCCGGCAGAACAGACTCCACGTTGGCATTTTGGTTGGCATTTTGGTTGGCATTATTGGTGATCCCCGCCTGACAAGCTGCTAAACTTACTGACGCGAATAGGCTAAGTATGATGCGTTTTTTCATTTATGTTCCCCATTGATGACGTTTTGCTCCACCATAAGCGAAGCAATTGCGGCGTAAAGTTAATTTACGGATAAGGTTGAAAGGGACTCAATAGAATCCAACCAAAAAAAGCGGTATGCAAAATATGGGCTACCGAAGAAACCAAACTTGGATGCGCTATCATTTGTGTTGTATAGGTTAGATAATTATCATACCTAAAAGCATGATGGGTATAAGAATTCCAAAATTTTCAAGCTTATTGCCAATAACCCTATTCTTGGTAGCGCAATTTGCTATTGCCGCTCATGCTGGCGAATATGGTAATGCGCAGCATAACCATAATGGTAAAATTTGTACTATAACGTCAACCTCAGAAGATGAACTTGACGGGCTAGCAGTACTGCCAGACGTCTTTACCCTACCATCAATAATTTCTAATGGAAGTTTTTCGTCGATTGTCATTGCCAGTCCACAATTGGCTTCGCCCATTATTACCTGTGCCCGTGGCCCACCAAACCCATAAATCAAAACACTAGAGCCAACAATTATGTTGCCGCCCATGTTGGGCGAAATGATTTATGGAATATTATAATGCCAACGATGACCTCGCGCACGAAATGTGTGCTATTAACGCTGTTCGGTTATACAGCTTTACCCACCCTTGCCGCTTTTGCTCAAACACAAGATATTGATGACGAAATTATTGTAACTGGCTCTTTATTGTCAGCGACAACTGGTGAAACTTTAGTCGGAATTTCAGTGCTTACCGGCGAAGAACTACAACGGCGTATGTCCGGTTCACTAGGCGAGACACTCAAATTTGAGCCGGGTATTTCTTCCAGCTTTTTTGGTACAGGCGCGTCACGCCCAATCATTCGAGGCCAAGGAGGGTTGCGGGTTTTATTGCTTGATAATGGCATTGGCTCGATTGATGCTTCTGCCGCTAGCCCTGATCACGCTGGCGCTGTTGAGCCAGCCATGGCCAGTCGGATCGAGGTGATCCGTGGCTCAAGCCTGCTTCGTTATGGAAGCGCGGCTTCTGGCGGGGTGATAAATGTTATCGATGGGCGCATACCGGATACTGTTCCGACCAAAAGCATTGTTGGCAATGCCCGTATTGGTGTCAGCAGTGTCGACAATGGAACGGAAACTGCGCTGGGTAGCGATGTTCACTTAGGTAAAATTGGCTCCGGAGATATTGTTGCTCATGTGGCATTTGCTCATCGCAACACAGGCAATTACGACATTCCTGATTTTGCCCGTTCTGAAATTTTGCGGCAAATAGAAGTAATTCCGGCCCCTGAGGAAATTCGGGGCAGCTTACCTAATTCCGCAACCAAAGCCTCAACCCTTGCTGGCGGTCTTTCTTATATTGACCAGAATGCTTTTTTTGGTGCCGCCATTAAAGATTTAAATAGTGAATATGGGCTTCCTGGCGGTGAAGGCGCGACAATTGAACTAAACCAAACCCGGGTTGATTTTGCATCCAAATTTGCTTTTGGTGATAGTGTGTTAGAAAGCCTAAACACTTCAGGCGGCGTTGCTAACTACCTGCATACAGAAATTGAACCCAGTGGCGAGGTCGGAACCGTTTTCACCAATAAAGGCTTTGAAGTGCGTACAGAGCTATTACAAAAGGAAATCGGGGCGTGGCGCGGTGCCCACGGTTTACAATACAAAAAACGTGAATTTTCAGCTATTGGCGAAGAAGCCTTTGTGCCACCAACCATTACAAATTCAATCGGCGCGTTTAGTTTTCAGGAATTAGAGCTTGGCGAGTTACACTTGGAAGCTGCCGTTAGATACGAGCAGGTAAAACATACAAATGACACCGGAGTCTCACTGGAATTTAATGGCTTTAGTGGTTCAGTTGGCGTTGATTATCACCTAACTGATACCATTAGGCTTGGCGGATCGCTCTACCGCACGAAAAGAGCACCAACGACCGAGGAATTATTCTCCAACGGCCCTCATCTGGCAACCAATCAATTTGAAATTGGCGATATTGGTCTTGGCATGGAAATAGCCACCGGCGCAGAGTTTTCCTTGCGTTATAAATCCGGTGGCAATCACCTAACCATCAATGTATTCCAGACAAATTATACTGATTATATATTTCAAGAGCTCACCGGCGTATCGGTAATTACTGATGAGGGTGATACATTATTTATATCGCGTTTTAGTCCTTCTAATGTCGTGTTCAAAGGTTTTGAAGTTGATGTTGTCAGGAACTTAGTAGAATGGAATGATTGGGGTATAGCTGCCGATGCTTCCCTAGAGTATGTAACTGCCCGCCACCAAGTAGGAACCAATGAACCCCTACCCCGGATACCACCGCTTGGTATCACGCTTGGCGTTAGTGCTGATGCCGATCGCTGGAAGTTACGGACAGAGCTGGAATATGCGGCAAAGAAAACCAATATTTCTTTGCGAGAACTACCAAGCGATGGTTTTGTTTTAATCAATACCTATGCCTCTTATAAGGTAAATAACAACATGACAGTTCGCTTGTCTGCTAATAACCTTACCGATCAAGATGCGCGGCAACATACATCTTATTTAAAAGAAGTTGTGCCTTTACCCGGGCGTAATTTTAGCGCCAGTCTGGCAGTGTCGTTTTAATTTATTGAGTTTTTTACCTAGGGTCTGGACTCAATTGGATTACACAATTCTGTTTAATAGGAAAGGTTAAGATGCCAGCAAATTCTCACCGCCGGACGGCGGTTTATAACCCCGTCCGGCAATTTTTCTTGCGCTATCGCTGCGCTATTTTAAGGGCGGATGCGACGCAAAACAGTAGCGCAAAAGGAAAACTTCCCATTTTTGCTAAAAATGCTTTAAGACAGAATTTATGAAGATTCTTAATACAACTAGCGATTTGGCCACGGCCTGCGCAATTGCCCGCAAAGCTGAATTTGTTGCTCTGGACACAGAGTTCATGCGTGAGCGAACTTTTTGGTCACAATTATGCCTAATCCAAATGGCCACTGATGAAGTCGAAGCTATTATCGACCCCTTAGCCGATGGAATAGACCTAACACCTTTCCTTGATCTGTTACGCGATAAATCCATTATCAAGGTGTTTCACGCGGCCAGGCAAGATATGGAAATTTTCTACACCCTGCTTGGTGAGGTTCCTGGCCCAATATTTGATAGTCAAGTTGCAGCAATGGCAGCCGGGTTAGGAGACAGCATCGGTTATGATAAACTGGTTCGCTCACTGCTTAATATAGATGTAGACAAGGGTTCACGTTTTACCGATTGGGCGCAGCGCCCATTATCACCAAAACAGCTTTCCTACGCTTTGGCAGATGTCACTCATTTGCGGGATTTATACCCAATTCTACTCAAACGCCTACATGATCAAAACCGTAGCCATTGGTTAGATGAGGAAATGCAGCTATTGGCCAACCCGGACATTTATTCGTTCAAGCCAGTAGACGCTTGGAAAAGAATGAAAATTCGGAAATACAACCCAAAATGGCTAGCAATTATGGCGCAAGTCAGCCAATGGCGCGAAACCGAAGCTCAACGTATAGATCGACCCCGCGGCCGGATACTAAAAGACGACGCCATCTATGAAATAGCTATTGCCGAACCAAGAACCAGCGAGGCATTAAGGCGATTGCGCGCAATACCAAACGGCTTTGAACGTTCAAGGTCTGCGGAGGGCCTACTAAAAGCCATCAATACTGCGCTTGATGATCCAAACAAATATGCTCCAAAAGTTGAAATGCCAAAACGCAATCCCGCAGGCCTAGGGCCAATAGTAGAAATGCTAAAAGTACTACTGCGGATACGAGCACAAGAAATTGGCGTGGCTCCCCGCTTGATTTCAAATTCTGCGGATATTGAGCGACTGGCAGCCTCAGACGATGCCGATATTCCAGCGCTTCGTGGCTGGCGATTAGAAGAATTTGGCAATGATGCACTGGCAATGAAAGCTGGAAAGTTGGGACTGCGCTTAAGAAACGGCGTAATCGTTCTAGAACGCTAAAACCAACTTATCTACGGTAGACCCACTGCGGTTTTATCAGCTAATTCCCGCCGCAAATCATTAAGGTTTCCGGCGGAAATTGCGCTTCGGATTCTGCCCATAAGATTCTGGTAGTACGCAATATTATGCCATGAAAGTAGAATTGCTGCTAAGGGTTCACCACATTTAACCAAATGGTGAATATAAGCCCGTGAATAATCCTGACTGGCCGAGCAATTCACCTCGGCTAATAGCGGCAATTTATCATCACGGAACCGGGCATTTTTTAAGTTAAACGCGCCAAAATCACTCCACGCCTGTCCATGCCTACCAGCCCTTGTTGGCATAACGCAATCAAACATATCCACGCCTCTAGCCACGCTTTCAACAATATCCAATGGCCGCCCAACCCCCATCAAATACCGAGGACGATCTTTGGGTAAAAAGTCCGGCGTATAATCAAGAACTTCACACATAACCGCAAAGCCCTCCCCGACCGCTAGCCCGCCAATGGCATAACCATCAAAACCCTGCTCCACCAATGAACTAGCGCTTTGCTCACGCAAATCAGCATAGGTAGAGCCTTGCACAATCCCGAATAAGTTTTGGTTTTTGCGATTACCAAAAGCGGCCTTTGAGCGCGCCCCCCAGCGCAAAGAAAGCTCTAGACTCGCTTTGGCTGCTTCGTGAGAAACCGGATGCTCGGTACATTCATCAAATTGCATGGAAATGTCAGCACCAAGCAAATCTGCCTGAATCTCAATGCTGCGCTCAGGGGTTAAATTATATTTGGAGCCATCAATATGACTTTGAAATACTACGCCTTGTTCAGATTTTTTGGCTAATTGGCTTAACGAAAACACCTGAAAGCCACCAGAATCTGTTAAAATCGGCCCCTGCCATGTGGAAAACTCATGCAGCCCTCCCAAATCCCGCACCCGCTCGGCGCCGGGACGCAACATCAAATGATAGGTGTTACCTAAAATAATATCGGAACCGGCTGCTTTTACCTGATCCATGGTCAAAGCCTTAACCGTGCCGGCCGTTCCTACCGGCATAAAAGCAGGCGTACGAATATCGCCGCGCGGTGTACGCAAAACCCCGGTTCTAGCCTTGCCATCTACAGCATTGATATCAAAGACAAAGGAGGTCAATTGAGTATTCTTTCAAAGTAACTAAATTTTTTAAGAGAACCATTTAACGTGAAAATGTGCGCATTACAAAAACAAAAGGGCCCATTCCTCTGGCATCATCCAATAGATTAATCGCTGGCTTCAATCGGTTGCCATAGTTCGATTTTAATGCCTTCTGGGTCAATAAACCACCCAAAAATACCGTAGTCGTGACGCTCTATTTCATCGACAATTTTCGCGCCACCGGCTTTTGCTTTGGCTAGCATGGCGGCCACATCATCGACACGCAAATTGATCATAAATCGTTCCGTCGAAGGCGCAAGATATGTCGTGTCATCAGCAAATGAGCTGAGCATGGTAAACGCCTCACCATCGCTGGGCCATTCCATAGAGCCCCACTCGGAAATATTGACACCCATATGGATTTTCCACCAATCAGCATAGGCTTTTGGCTGTTTACAGCGGATGAATATGCCGCCTAACCCTAAAACTTTTGCCATCGCTTTCTCCCTTACTACATCCTAAACACGCCAAATTTGGTTTCCTCAAGCGGAGCGTTTTGGCTCATGGCAATGGATAGCCCCAACACTTTGCGGGTATCCGCTGGGGTAATAATGCCATCATCCCAAATCCGCGCCGTAGAATAATAAGGTGATCCTTCTTGCTCGTATTTCTCACGGATTGGAGTTTTGAAATTTTCCTCGTCTTTTGCTGACCAGTTTTCACCGCGTCGTTCCTTGCCATCGCGGGTAACGGTGGCCAATACGCTGGCCGCTTGTTCTCCGCCCATCACCGAAATTCTGGCATTAGGCCACATAAACATTAAGCGCGGAGAATATGCACGCCCACACATGCCGTAATTACCTGCCCCATAAGAGCCGCCAATGACAATGGTGAATTTTGGAACTTTGGCACACGCTACTGCGGTCACCATTTTGGCACCATGTTTAGCAATGCCGCCAGCTTCGTATTTTCCGCCAACCATAAACCCGGAAATGTTTTGCAAGAACACCAAAGGCACATCGCGCTGACAACAAAGTTCAATAAAATGCGCCGCCTTTTGCGCACTTTCAGCAAACAAAACACCGTTATTGGCTAATATGCCAACACGCTGTCCATAAATTCGAGCAAATCCGGTAATTAAAGTCGTGCCAAATAATTTTTTGAATTCATCAAACCTAGAACCATCAACCAAACGAGCTATAACTTCACGCACATCATAAGGTTCTCTAACGTCTTTTGGAATGATCCCGTTTAATTCAGAAGGATCATATAATGGCTCGTCAAATTCCCTGACCTGCAAACCCCGGCGAGAGGGTTTTAGGTTGCGCACAATCTGACGCACAATTTGCAAAGCATGATGGTCATCATTGGCAACATGATCTACCACACCGGAACTGCGTCCGTGGACATCGGCACCGCCTAATTCTTCGGCAGATATAATTTCTCCAGTGGCGGCCTTAACCAAAGGCGGCCCGGCCAGAAAAATAGTGCCAGTACCACGCACGATCACCGTTTCATCGGCCATGGCCGGCACATAAGCCCCGCCCGCAGTACAAGAACCCATAACCGCAGCAATTTGCGCAATGCCTCTAGACGAAAGATTGGCTTGATTGAAAAATATCCGTCCAAAATGATCCCGATCCGGGAACACCTCTGACTGATGAGGTAAATTAGCCCCGCCGCTATCTACCAGATAAACACAAGGCAAATGATTTTCCGAAGCAATCTCTTGTGCCCGAAGGTGTTTTTTTACCGACAACGGATAATATGTTCCGCCCTTTACCGTGGCATCATTAGCCACCACCATTACTTCGCGACCCTCAACACGGCCAATACCAGCAATGATTCCGGCTCCTGGAATATCAGCATCATAGACATCACCAGCGGCTAAAGCTGACAGTTCAAGAAACGGCGCACCGGAATCCAGCAACAGCTCCACCCGGTCTCTAGGCAGCAATTTTCCTCGAGCGATATGTTTATCTCTGGCTTTAGTGGAACCGCCTTTCGCCGCTTGAGCGGTTTTTTTGTACAAATCATCGACAAGAACATCCATGGCCGCCGTATTGGCCAAAAAACTCTCATCCGCTGGGTTGATATTGCTATGCAGGACACTCATTCGACTAATCCTTGTGAATCGCTTCTGGTTTTCAATTGTAAAGGGCTTGGGAGTGACGGTCGAGTTCGATATGATGGAATTTTATTTCAGTTGATAAGGCGTAAATATGTCCAATTCTTTGTCTTTCGTGCTAAAGCAATCCGGTGCCATTGCGCGCATCACCTTAAATCGATCAAAAAAACGCAATGCCCTAAACTGGCATTTCTGGACCGAGTTTCCCAAAACCATTCGCGCCCTGTCCGATAGCGGTCAAACCCGGGTATTGCTCATTGATGCAACTGGCCCAGTATTTTGTGCGGGCATTGATCTGGCGATGTTTAGCGACATGGGAAGTTCGGTTAAAACCGCACACGACCGTGAGGCATTTCGCCATATTTTAGCACAAATGCAAAGTGGGTTTGATGCCCTAGAGGCGGCGCGATTTGTAGTCATTGCTGCCATCCAAGGCCCATGCCTTGGCGGTGGTGTTGATCTAATTAGTGCCTGTGATCTGCGTTATGGCACCACTAATGCTGAATTTCGTATTGAGGAAATTAATGTCGGAATGATGGCAGACCTTGGTACTTTGCAACGCTTGCCCAAGCTTATCTCCCCGGCATTGGTGGCTGAATTAGCCTATACCGGTGCCAGCATGGATGCAAAACAAGCGGTGGTTTGCGGTCTGTTAAACGCGCAATTTGCCGAAGCACGACAACTTGCAAGCCATGTAAATGCAATCGCAGAAACCATCGCAGAAAAACCACCTTTGGCGATTGCTGCCACCAAAGACGCAATTTTACATGCTCGCGATCATAGTGTCGCCGAGACCATGCGTTATATGCGCGCCTTACAAGCTGGAATTTTTCAGCCACAAGACATAGAGGCTGCGATCACCGCACGCATCAATAAGCAAACCCCTGCATTTGATGACCTCACAAAGCTTTCATCAAATGAGATCGAGAATTGAGCATGGATTTCTCGCCTTGTTTACAATTTTGAGGTAATTCTAAAAACAATGATATTGAATCGCAGAATTTTTCTGAGCTCACTGGCCAGCCTGCCCTTTGCGGCAAATGCCCACGCCCAAGGACTGCCACCGGCAATTCTGGCACTGATGAACCATCCGGCAGCGGGTTTTTTTGAAACTCCTCCAGCAAATTCTGGGATTCCACTTAACCTGCCAATTAAAACCAAACACGGTTCTGCAAATTGGCAATCCCTATTTTCTGGACGAGCTGTCCTGCTTGATTTGTGGGCCAGTTGGTGCGCCCCATGCTTGGTGGAGACACCAGGCTTAAACACACTGTCGGCCCGATATGGCTCACAAGATTTTTCCGTTGTCGTATTAAAAACCGCAGATCCAAAAACCAGCTTTGAACAAATGCAACAAATATTTTCTGATGGGAAATACCATGCTCTATCAGCATTTGCAGACAACTCATCAGATGGTTGGGGGTTTTTTAGGGCATTAAAGGTCAATAATCGCAGCTCTGGTGCTAGCGCAGGCCTGCCAATGGCGGCTCTGATTGGCCCCGATGGTCGTGAAATTGCCCGCACCTATGGAACTATTAAAGGTCGTAAATGGGATCACCCGCAAATCGCTGATTTTATTGGTAAGTTCGCACGCGCTTGGAGTTTGTCATGACCATCCCTTCCAATAGCTTTGATTTTGAAGATTTACTAGGTATTGCCATTTTGTCTGACGCTCCCAAAGGAGCCTTAAAAGCGCTCACAAAAAAATCTGAAAAAATACTTCTGCTTGGCGGCAAACCATTGTTTCAGCCCGGAGAACTTGCCGATAGTATATTTTTTGTCAAATCAGGCGTCTTAGGTGCGTTTCACCGGGCTATGAATGGCGAGCTGGAATTATTGGGTTATATTCGATCCGGCGAGCCCGTAGGTGAAATGGCCTTTTTAGGAGCGACACCACATTCCAGTGCCGTATATGCTCTTAGAGATGCAGAGTTGATCAAGGTTCCTCGCGCCGCATTTGATAAGTTTTCTCTAAAATTCCCAAAGCTATTGCGTGATTTATCACAAATGATTGTGCTGCGCATGCACTCCAATAACCGGTGCAGCGCCCACGAACGCAGTCAACCCAAAGTATTTGCTATGTTAGCAACATCACCGACCATTCCATGTGAATTTCTTGCCAATAAGCTAATCAAGCATTTGGCCAGATTTGGAAAATCCGCCATTGTCATCGGCCCCGATGCCAAGGGCAGCTCGCCCGGGTGGTTCGACGAACAAGAACGCAGCCATGATGTTGTTCTGATACACAGTCCTATTGCTGATGATGATTGGTATCGCCTATGCCTACGCCAAGCTGACAGATTATGGATATTGGGACGAGCCGATGCCCACCCCTCCGAACCACTATTGCCTCCGGAAAATTCCCCGGCCAGAGCCATGCGCCTAGTAGACGTGATATTGTTGCATAATGAAGGCGAAAGAGCTGTAAGCGCTGGCAAGGATTGGAAACATGCTGCAGGCGCTGCTAGAATTTTTAACTGGCGCACCGGCAACCAGCAAGATGCAGCGCGCATTGCCCGTACAGCCGCAGGTCGATCTGTAGGTTTAGTTTTATCAGGCGGCGGTGCCAGAGCCTATGCCCATATAGGTGCCGTGCGGGCTTTACGCGAAGCTAAAATCCCAATTGACTTTTGCGGTGGAACTTCGATGGGAGCAATCATTGCGGCCAATGTAGCTATGGGCTGGAGCGATGAAGAAATCGAACAGAACATATTGGACGCCTTTGTGCATTCCAATCCGGTTGATGATTATATTTTGCCGGTAGTGGCATTGACCCGCGGCTTAAAAGTGCGCCGAAGACTGGCCAAATATTATGGCGATATGCAAATTGAGAACATGAAATTACCGTTCTTTTGCCTATCCACTAATTTAACAACTGGCAAGCCATCGGTACATCGAACCGGCATGTTACGCCGTGCTTTGCGGGCCTCAATCTCCTTACCCGGAGTATTGCCGCCAGCGGTCATTAACTCCGAAGTTCATGTAGATGGAGCAGTGCTGAACAATTTTCCGGTTGATGTTATGCAAGATTTTCATCGTGGTTCAGTATTGGGCGTTGATGTCTCGCAAGTTCGTGGCCTTGATGCTGAAGAATTCATCAACCCTCCGGGGTTCTTTTCATGGGTTCTGCAAAACGGCATTCGTACAGCACCGCCAATCGCATCGCTGCTGTTACGTACAGCGACCTTGTCCACCAGTAATCTCGACGCCAGAAGGGCTCATGCTGATGTTCTGATTCTACCGAAAATGGATGATGTGGATCTGCGAGACTGGAAGGCATTTGATAAAGCAACCAATGCTGGTTATGTGGCCACAGTAAAGGCCCTCGAGACAGGGTTGCTTGAGCATTTACGCTGAGGCAAGAAATTCCTCAAACGATAATCCGTATAAGCTTTAATGGCCGATGCAAAACAAAACAACCCCGCCTTATTAAAGCGGGGTTATTCAGTTGCAAGAATGGTCGATCAATAGTGCGAATTACACTTAGGTCTAGAACGTGTAGCTCGTACCAACATACCAAGATCCACCTTCGTAATTTGCCGCACTGCGGCGTGGGTATGGAAGGCCAACACTCAAGCGGTTAGCATTTGGCGGCCCAATTGTATCAACAAAACTGTTGAAAATATTAGAACCACCAACTTTGACTCTTACGCGGTCTGTGACCTGATAGCCCAGTTCCATGTCAAAAAAGACAACTGCACCAATTTGAGCCGAAGGAGCCTTACCATCGACACCGTTGATTCTGCCGCGTTCGTCATAGTGAACGCCATAATAATTGGCACGAACTAACAGGTTCCAGTCTTCATTCATCCAAGTATTAGCTGTTAAGGTGAAACGATTATTTGGATAATTGTTTTCAATATCCTCAACGGTAGCATCGCTAACAGGCTTGACACCATTAACCAGTCTCTGGTTCACGACATTTACCTTATTGTAGCTATAAGCAAGTGCGAAATCAGTACTGGCATTATTTGACCATTCCTTAGAGGAAGTGATCACTACGTCTACACCTTTGTAGTCCACATCAAGTGCATTGGTATAAAACGAAATTGACGAACCATCAGCAGCGGTAATATCGCCAGAACGATAAATCCGGTTGTCGATGCCAATATTATAAAAATCAACCGTCATAGTGGTGTTTTCAGACAAATCACTTGTGAAGCCAAAACTCATATTTACTGATTTTTCTTCTGTAAGCGCCTTACCACCAGCGGCAATTGCTCTTGGATCTGTTGGAGAAATCAATCCCTCTAGGATCAAAGCCCCTGTGACACCGTCAAAGGTACTAATCGTAGCTTTAACATTAGCTTGTCCCGGTGTTGGCGCTTTAAATCCAGTTGAGACAGCACCGCGAAAAGCAAAATTATCAGTAACTGAGTATCTGCCCGCGATTTTGCCGTTTATAGTACTGCCAAAATCTGAGAAGTTCTCGTACCTTGCTGCGTACTGCACCAAAAACTTATCCGTGATATCATGCTCAACATCAACATAAGCGGCATAGTTGCTGCGACTGAATCGGCCAGCATCACTTGGAGAAATGCGCCCATCAACACCGACACCCTCTTCACCATTTGCATCGACCCAAGAATTGCGTTCACCAGCATTTGCCGTAAAGGCTTCTTGGCGCCATTCCGCACCATAGGCCAGATTAATATTATCTGTGACTAGCTTGGAAAAATCAGCATTAAAACTAAGTTCTTCCTGCTCATATCCACCCATAACAAAATCGGTTTGTGGGATTTCACCAGTTGGCGTCAAACCCAAATCAGGATTGATCTCATTATTTAGAAATAATGACAGCTTGTTTTGGCCATACCCGACACTGAAATCATAAAAAGTTCCATCGCCAAACTGACCTTTAGCACCTGTTACCAAACTAACGTCTGTTTGGTTGCCATCAAGAAACGGCGTGTAGCCAGTTACAGACAAAGGCCCGCTATATCCCAATTGAGTGACAAGATAATCTAATGACGCACCATCATCATCATCTCCGGGTCTTCTATAAAAGAACCGATACCGGCCAAAGCTATCACCATATCCTGCACGAGCATAAAGTGAGAGGTTTTCGTTAATATCTACACCAGAATTTAAGAAAAACCGCAGAGCATTAGTTTCAGGACGCCCCCAAGTTTGCACCAAAGGTGCATCACCAAAGGGAGAATCTCCGCCAACGCCTTGAACACCAGCATCGATCATGGCTTGCGCATCAGGTCTTTGTAGACCGCGCGATAAGGCTTCGTTGTTTGAATACTCAAAGCTAAGATTTGCAAAACCTTTATCACCCAGAGCAAAGCCCTGATTCATTCCAACTTTGTAATTCACTTCACCTTGATAATGCTGACCATACTGAAACTCATACGACCCGCCTTCGGAGGCATCTTTTGTGACAAAGTTGATCACACCGGCGATTGCATCAGAACCGTATTGAGAAGATGCGCCATCGCGCAATACTTCAACACGCTTTAGAGCAATTGCTGGGATCATACCAATATCGACACCTTGTGCGCCATTACCAGCCGCTGGAGCAAAGAATTGAATGACTGCTGATCTGTGCCGTCTTTTACCATCAACCAATACCAGAGTTTCATCAGGCGCAGTTCCGCGTAATGAAGTTGGTCTAACAAAAGCACTAGTATCACCAGTTGCCGGTGTCGCGGTATAAGATGGGATAAGACTTTTAAGATTATCAGTTAAATCCGTCGTGCCACCCATAGATGTCAAATCATCTGCTGAAATCACATCAACTGGAACGGTTGTGTCTTGAACCGATCGCGGCTTTGTGCTGCGAGAGCCAATCGTCACAATTTCATCAATATACGTTTCATCAGCGCTTTGGGCATAAGCCGGCGCGCCAAAAGCTAGCGCAACCAAACAGGTTGTACCCAGCAATGTGGTTGATCTAATAATACTCATAAATTTTCGCCCCTTTTTTGCGTTATACTTCTGTTACGTTTTGGGACGAGCCTCCCCTTAAAATTATTTTCCTCGTAATCAGGGAATCCCCTCACAGTTTAGAAAAAAATTTTATTTTTTAGTGGTTTGGCGCTAATTTAATGTCTTTTGTGGAAAGTAAAATAAATCAATGAACGCTGGCGACAGGCAAAACCTGCAATGATTTGCATTAACAAGCCGAATTAAACGAGCTGTTTACACAGAAGCCATATTAGGATCACAGGCAAAAGAGATGAATCACCCGCCTTCAGCAAACAATTCCCGCCCGATCAGCCAACGACGAATTTCAGAAGTTCCAGCACCAATTTCGTATAATTTGGCATCGCGCAATAAGCGCCCAGTTGGATAATCATTGATATAGCCATTGCCGCCTAAAATCTGAATCGCTTCTAATGCCATCCAAGTTCCAGCCTCGGCTGCATACAAAATAGCACCAGCAGCATCTTTTCGCGTAGCCTGCCCAGCATCACATGATCTCGCTACAGCATAAACATAAGCCCTGGTAGCATTTAAGCGCACATACATATCAGCTAACTTACCCTGAATAAGCTGAAACTCGCCAATAGCTTTGCCGAACTGTTTTCTGTCATGCACATAAGGCAAAACAATATCCATACAGGCTTGCATAATGCCGATGGAACCAGCAGCAAGCACAGTGCGCTCATAATCAAGGCCGGACATTAATACACCAACACCGCCTCCAACTGTACCCATAATGTTTTCTTCTGGCACTTCGCAATCTTCAAAAATCAACTCGCCGGTATCCGATCCGCGCATTCCTAGCTTGTCCAGTTTTTGGGCCGTGGAAAACCCCTTCATGCCCTTTTCAATCAAAAAGGCGGTAATGCCACGGGAGCCGGCACTCATATCAGTTTTCGCGTAAACTACCAAAACATCGGCATCCGGGCCATTGGTGATCCACATCTTATTACCATTTAAGACATAACGATCGCCTTGCTTTACGGCTTTTAGCCGCATGGATACCACATCAGAGCCAGCACCAGTTTCGGACATAGCCAACGCGCCCAAATGCTCACCAGTGATCAATTTTGGAAGAAAACTCCTTTTTTGCTCAGGCGTGGCCCAGCGACGGATCTGATTGACACAAAGATTAGAATGAGCGCCATAGGACAAACCCACCGAAGCCGAAGCCCGGCTTATTTCTTCCATTGCCAAGGCATGTTCCAAATAGCCAAGGCCAGAGCCGCCATATTCTTCCTCGACGGTGATGCCAAGCAATCCTAATGCGCCCAATTCCGGCCACAAATCTCGAGGGAATGTGTTGGCTTTATCAATTTCTTCGGCGCGCGGTGCAATTTTATCAGCAGAAAAATTAGCGACGGTATTACGGATCATATCAGCAGTTTCGCCGAGATGAAAATCAAAGCTGGGGGATGTGTTTTTTATCATGTACCCGCTGTACTCCGTGTGCGGTACGGTTTCAAGAACCAGAATGCACAAAATTTAGCAATACAACATTAACCCAATTTGGCAGGTCGGCTTTAACCTGATGATGGCAAAATTCATCCATTATTGGGAAAGACCAAATGAACTGATATGCAAGCGATGCATAAAATTAAAGGACTGACCGTTGCTTTACTTCGCGACCAACGCGGAAGCACTGCAATGTTTTTTGCCTTGTCACTACTTGGCATTGCTGTGCTTATTGGAATTGGGATGGATTTTTCCCGGGCACAAAATGCACGAACCAGCTTGCAAAATGCTGCTGATGCCGCGGCATTGGCCATTGCCCGCGACCCAGACCTTACCCCGGAAAATGCACAAGACAGAGCCACTGACTTTTTCAACGCCAACCTTGCCGGACGTTCTTTTGGGATTAATTCAACAATTAACGCTGCAGAAATTGAAAATGGTGCCGGGATTAGGGTAAATGCCACCTTGGAAATACCGACAACATTTGCCGCTTTGGCCGGCATAGAGTATTTTACAGTTAAAACCGTGGCCGAAGCGATGTACTCAGCTTCAAAAGTCGAAGTGGTCCTAGCCCTAGATAATACCGGATCAATGGGCTGGAATGGCAAGATTGAAACCCTACGTCAGGCATCAACGGACTTGATTGAAAAACTTCTACCCGAAAATTCCGCAGAAGAAAATGTAAAAATCGGCGTGGTTCCATTTAACTATATGGTGCGTCTACCCATTATTTATAAGAATAAAAATTGGGTGAAATTTGATCTGGTAAGCCCCAATCACTGGACAGGCTGCATCGGGCCACGCAAGCCCCCTCATGATACAAGAGACAGCAACCCAAATACCAATTCCAAAAGATTCTTTGCTCTAAATGGCAATGGCTGTCCGCAACAAGCACTCACGCCCTTGACCAGTAACAGAACTATTTTGCTTCAGACCATTGAACAAATGGAGGCTGCCAATTGGACATATGTGCCAGAAGGTCTAGCTTGGGCATGGCGACTGCTATCCAGAAAAAAACCAATGCAAGATGCGGTTCCATACAATGATCAGGACTGGACAAAAATCCTAGTGTTGATGACTGATGGCGCTAATACAGTGCGATGGGATTGGCCAGGAGGCGTGCCGCACGAAACCATAGGCACTGCTAGCAGCCAAGGCGATAACGCAACCGAATTATTGTGCCAGCGTATCAAGAATAAGGATATATATATCTACACCATCGCCTTTGAGGTAAACAATAATACTACCAGAGAAATGCTCGAAAATTGCGCCACAGAACCGGCAATGTATTTTGATGCGCAGAATCAGGCACAATTAGTGGCGGCCTTTGCAAAAATTGCCGGGGACATTACAAATTTAAGACTGAGCAGATAAAACACCATACGCCGGCTGCCATCTTATAAACACCAGATGGCTAATCTGGTCACACACACATCCACCAAACAATTACCATTACTAAACACGAACCACAGCCCGCATGGTCAGATGCTGGAATGATTTATACAAACAATCAAATTGTTCAAAAGTGTGGCAGATCAGAAAAATTGCTGATTAATCACTTAATATAAACAGAAAACAGCGAATTCAGGGTTAAGTTTTCACAATTCATAGCAGAAAACAGCTTGGCAAAGACGTACATTAGCAGTTACGAATACACCGATATGAAACAGTAAGGTTATCTGCATGGACTGGTTGGAACAAATTTCAAGAATTGAAGAGCTGGAAGATGCGCATTTTGATGCGGACTTGATTACCCGTATGCAAGCCAATTCAAATTCATCCCTGCAACGGCCAATCCGGTTCTCAACCCCAACATTTAAGGAATTTGAATCCTCAGAACTTTCTGGTTGTGGAAAAAATTCTTTTCCAGCATTTTCAATCACCGCTGGGGGCTGTGCGCTTAACTGCGATCATTGTCAGAAGAAAATTCTAGAGCCAATGATTCCAGCGATAAAGCCAGAAATGCTCGACCAAAAAGTACGTGACCTGATTTTGATGCAAGACTTGCAGGGCTTTTTGCTGTCCGGTGGCTCAAACAAGCGCAATGAAATCAGATATGAGCGCTATTTGCCAGTAGTGGAAAAACTAAAACACGATTTTCCACACCTGCAAATTGCCATTCACACCGCTTTGCTTGATGAAGCAGCCGCAAAGCGTATGGAAAGCGCTGGTGTCGATAGCGCAATGATGGACGTGATCGGCGCCCAAGAAACTATTCGCGAAGTCTACAAGCTTGATCGGCCGGTAGCAGACTTCGAAGCCACACTGGCCGCCCTTACTTCGACCAATCTCAAAGTTACCCCGCACATTGTCATTGGCCTGCACTATGGCAAAATACTGGGCGAGCAAAATGCTCTGGATATTATTTCGCGCTATGATGTTCATGCCTTGGTGCTGGTGGTGATTATGCCATTTTACGCCAAGCCGGGCACCTTTGAAACGCCGGCCACCGCTGATGTTGGCGAGATTTTTCTCTCGGCCCGTGAGCGTCTACCCAACAAGCAGGTCTTGCTTGGCTGCGCTAGGCCGCCGGGCATGCACAAGCGGGTAACTGACGCCTATGCAGTAATGGCCGGATTGGACGGTATTGCCTTTCCTGCCGATGGCGCTGTTGCTATTTCAAAAGCCATTAACCGCCCTTTTCACCAAGAACACGCCTGTTGCGCCATTAAAATCGGCGGCAGCCAATCGGCACAAGTATCGGCGACCTGCGCTGCATGAATGAAGAAGTGGACATTTTAATTTTGGGATTAGGCCCTGCCGGTGCTTGTGCTGCTGAAACCTGTGCTATGGCCGGGCTATCGGTTCTGGCAATAGACAAAAAAGCCATTCCCGGCTCACCGGTGCAATGCGCAGAATTTGTCCCAGCAATGATCGGATCGGAAGTCGATGCTTTGCACAAAACCACCGTCCAAAACATCCAATCCATGCAAACATTTGTCGAAGATCAACCAGCAGATATTATGGCTGATTTTCCCGGCAAGATGATTGACCGGCAAAATTTTGATAAACAACTTGGCTTACAAGCAACCAAAGCCGGAGCGCAATTGGACTATGGGGTCAAGGCGCAGGACATTTCAACAGGTGCCGACGTGGTATTATCCGATGGGCGGTTGGTTTCTGCCAAAGTTTTAATTGGAGCTGATGGGCCAAAATCACTGGTCGGTTATGGAATGGGATCATCAAATATTGATTTTTTAGAAACCCGGCAAATCGAAGTACCCCTACTGCGCCCATTTGATAGTACGGATATTTTTCTACAAAACTCTATTGTCGGCGGTTATGGCTGGGCTTTCCCCAAAGGTGCGATGTTAAATATTGGCTTAGGCGTTCACCCCGACCACCGAAAAAAACTAAAACCTCTGCTGGATGATTTACACCAAAAACTAATCCTTGAAGGCCGCGCCGGAGAAAAAATTATCAGCCATACTGGCGGGTTAATCCCGGCAGGAGGCATGATAAAACCGTGGCGCATTGTCGGGCCAACCTTGTGCCTGTTAGCGGGGGATGCTGCCGGTTTGACCAATCCAATAACCGGAGCCGGTATCAATTCGGCAGTAATTAGCGGTAAATTAGCTGCCCAGACAGCGGTGAGTTATCTTGCCAATGATTACGACCTGAAAACCGCAGAAGATTATCAAGAAGATTTAGAAGATTTACTAGGCCCGTCTTTGAACCGTGCCATTGCTCACAAAAAGCGGCTAACAAAATTACAAAAAGAACAACACAAGCTTGACCCAGAACAATTACGCGACGGCTGGATCGCCTATCCGAAATATTGGACGCCGCAATCGCCGCCAAAAATGGAGAACCAATCATGTCCTGTCTAAAACCCGAAGGCGTAACGCCGGGAACCTTCTCCGCCGATGGCAAAGACTTTAATGCCTTTGATGTTATGGAGCCACGCAAGCCAGCAATGCCTCCAAAGAATTTAAGAAATGGCGGGCGAGTCAAAACTGACGATATGCCCCCTACTGGCCTTTATTTGCCCAACAACAATATCCAGACACCTAATATGACCTCACCGGAATATGTCCAGTTATCCACTGCGGCGGCTTTGACCCTTGGGATTATGCCGGGCAAAATGCACCGCTGTGAGTGCACCAGATGCCTGAACATTTTGCTGACCTACCCCGAGGGCTGCCGGGCTAATTGCGCTTATTGCGGGCTGGCCAGACACCGTGAAGCGGATCGTGATTATGCCGATCGGAACTTTATTCGCGTAGATTGGCCCAGCGTGCCCATGGACCAAATTATCGACATCGTAGCCAAAGATCCGGAAAACTCGCCATTTCATCGCATGTGCATCTCAATGATCACCCACCCGAAATCCGATGATGATACGGTAACGGTGCTAAAGAAATGGACTGCCAAAATCGACCCCTCGGCAATTGCTATCTCGATCCTCTCTAATCCGACCACTATGGGCCGTTCTAATGTTGCGGAACTGCACGAACTTGGTAGCGATATTTTCACCGTAGCCCTTGATGCAGCAACTCCGGAATTGTTTGATCGCACCCGTGGCAAAGGCGTTCAAAGTCCGCACACGTGGAAAAAGTACTGGGAGGTCTTGCTTGATGCCAAAGACATTTTTGGGCCACAGAAATTCGGCGCGCATATTATCGTTGGCATGGGCGAAACCGAGTTTGAAATTTTAACATTGGTCGAGCAATTAGTGCAAATGGGCGGCCACAGCCATATGTTTTGTTTTTATCCAGAAAAAGGATCACTGATGGATCATTTACCGGCCACCCCGCGCGATCAATGGAGGCGGGTGCAATTAGGCAGGTATTTGCTGGATTATTGCGGTGCCAAGGTCAAACACATGAAGTTTGATAGCGAAGGACGGATCATTGATTTTGGCCTGCCAAAAGCCGAACTAGATATGATCATTGACACTGGCATTGCCTTTCGCACCTCTGGTTGCCCGGGTAAATTTGCCGATGATATTTCCGCTTGTGACCGCCCTTACGGCGATAGCCCGCCATCAGATATTGCCTCTTATCCGTTTCAACCAAAAGACGTTGATTTGCGTCGTATCAGGCAGCAATTAGACATGGAAAAGCCCGGCGAAAGCTATGAGGACGGCGATGATTTAGAATACTGGAAATGATCAAACCTAAATTTCGTGTAATTGATACCGGCTTACGCTCTGGCCGAAAAAACATTGCCTTTGATGCGGCGATGATCGAAGCTCACCAAACAGGTTATATTGGTGATAGTATTCGCTTTATTCATTTTAAGCCTTGCGCATTGGTTGGCCGTCATCAGGACTTAAGCCGCGAGCTAAAATTAGATTACTGCACCGACAACAATATCCAGACCGTGCGTCGGATCACTGGCGGTGGAGCGATCTATATGGATCAAGGGCAGATCGGTTGGGCATTGGTGTTTTCGCGAAAATCCTTAGATATTTCTGATCTTGGCGAGCTTACCAGAGCTATTTGTGAAGCCGCCGCCCACGGCCTGTCGAAATTAGGTATCAATGCCCAATTCCGCCCACGTAATGACATAGAGGTACAGGGGCGCAAAATCGGTGGTTCCGGCGGCTTTTTTGATGGCAATACCTTGTTCTTTCAAGGAACTGTACTGATTGATACTGATCCGTCTGTCATGATGTCAGCATTAAATGTTGCCAAAACCAAATTGCAAAAGCGCCAACTAGATGATGCAAGCACAAGAGTAACCACCTTAAAGCAATTACTAGAAACTACCCCTACGATAGAGGCTATCAAACAAGCATTACTAACCGGCTTTGAAGAAAAGCTGGGAATTTCTCTGCGGCATGAAAAACCTTGCTCCGAAGAAGAACGCTTAGCACAAGAATTTTATGACGAAGAAATCGGTCAAGATGAATATGTTCACGAAATTGACCGCGCCGGTGCTGATGCAGATGTTTTGCAAGGTATCCACACCGGCGCTGGCGGCACGGTAGAAGCGTTTGTGCGTCTAGAAGGTCATAAAGATGAGCGCTTACGCGAAGTGCTGTTCACCGGCGACTTTTTTGTTACTCCGCCGCGTATTGTTCTTGATTTAGAAAGCCATTTGCGCCGGGTGGAAGTCACGCAAATTGATGAAGCTATCCATGCGTTTTTTGCCAAAACCGATGTTGATTTGCTTAGTATTTCACCGGCCGATTTTACCTCTGCCATCAAAAATGCCTGCGCCGGCATGGATGTGGCTTCATGAAATACCTGAGCGTAATTCAACATAACTCTGCCGAATATCTGGGCCTGATGGAAGACCATTTAGAGGGGCGCGGCATCCGGTTTAACTATGCCAGGCCCTTTACCGAAGATGGTAAACCACCGGAACTGGCCACCATTGGCGATGGCCTGATTTTACTTGGCGGCGGCCCTTGGGGCAGCGCCGGAGTGCGCGACGTGCCGACCTTAGAAGCCGAAATTGCCTTAACCCGAGCTTGCTTAATGATGGGAACACCAGTGTTGGCCATAGGTCTGGGGGCACAGATTTTGGCCTTAGCGGCTGATGGAACTGTCGAAGCCGCACCATTAGAGTTTCGTGCTGGCTATGCGGAACGTATTTCGGATGCCGCCTTAAACGGGTTTTTACCGAAGAAAATTCCACATATCATGTATGGTCGTGATCGGGCAGTTCCGCCAGCATACGCGAAGATATTGGCCGAGGACGATCGTGGTCATGCGGCGATTTTTGAGGTGGCAGATAACGCCATCGGCTTTAGCGGTCATCCGGGTTTTAAATTGGCTATGGCCGAAGATCTGGTGATGGAATTTGAAGAAGCCCCCACTGATAACGCCGCCGCTTTTGCCGCACTACGCAACATGAAAACCGAAATCGAAGACGCACTGGTGCCAATCATGACCGGGATTATTCAAAAGACTGGCTGGATGACACAAAAGCAAAATTAACCACGATATTTTGCCAGAAAATGCGACAACTGAAATTCCCCCCTTGTGTTTATTAGCTATTGCTAATACGTTTATATCAGGGGCGCAGTGATTTGCTGCGACAAAGAATAAAAACAGATGCTGCCAACGAGCAGCTAAACATCAAGGGAGACAATCATGGCTGATAAGCTAATGATTATTATGGCAAATACTGACCCAAGAAATGGCGAGGAATTGGGTGCGCCGATCTTTCAGGCTACAGTTGCTGCAGCCATGGAATATGAGGTTGAAGTGATCTGCACCGCTACCGCTGGCCGCTTAATGAAAAAGGGCGTTGCTGAAAATTTATTTATCAAAGAAGGCTCCCCCAAATCAGTTCTAGATTTCATCAAAGATGCCCACGAAGCCGGAGTAGTGTTTAAGTGTTGCTCACCCAATTTAGATCTATTTGACATGACTGCGGACGACCTTATCCCAGAATGTGACGGTATTGTCGGCGGGGCCTACTTAATCGAAGAGATTATGGAAGAAGACATTAAGGTTCTTACCTACTGATCAGCCAACCCATGAGGCAAATTGCATGAGTCATACGGCCACCACTACCCGCAAGCAAACCGTCATTGGCGACCCGGTTTCCGATACACCCGAAGTCAGTCAGGCTTTACTGGAGGAAATTTTTCAAGATATTCAGGCCGATCTTCGTTATGATTATGAATTAAATGGCTGCTTGAACTGCGGTATTTGCACTGCCACCTGCCCGGCAGCCCACTATTACGACTTCAGCCCCCGCGAAATAGTCCAATTATTATGGACGGAAAACCTCGAAGGCATTTACGATGCCATGCAGGAAAAAATCTGGGCCTGCGCTCAGTGCTATACCTGCGCCGCCCGTTGTCCGTTTGGAAATTCACCGGGTGGCCTGGTGATGTTAATGCGTGAAGTGTCAATCAAACACGGAATGGAAAGCGCTAAAAATGTGCTGCGACCATTTAGCCGAGTGATGCTAAAATTGATTTCAACTGGCAATCAATTATCACCCGACATGATTAACCCCGAGCATTTTGCTGATTGGGGGCCGAACATATCCAAAGTTGATGCGCCGCTAAAACTACTGCGCCAAGCCATTCCAATGCCGACTTTGAACACCACAGCAACCGCGTGGGAAACCAATTTGAAAACATCAGTCGAACTATATACCATCTGGGAAGAAACTGGCGTGCTCGATCAACTTGAGACCATTGATGAGAACCTGTTTGACGTGATTTTAGATATTATGGATGAAAAACGCGAAGATTGGGAAGATTGGAAAGATGAGCAAGATGATTGAAGGAGACGAACTATGACCGCAAATAATGATGATGGAGGCCGGTTCACCGGCCACGGAGCCGAATGGCGAGATGCGAAATTAAGTCGCGAAGAAGCACAAGTGGCCACCGCTTGGGTAGAGCAGAAAATCAATAAACGCTCAATGCTTACTAATAAATCCCGCGTCCATGACATTCGTGATGAAATGTGGCGTTTGGAAAAAGAAGGCGAAATAGTCGTGCATCGGATCGGCGAGCAACACGATCCAGTAATCGCCAAGACTCTCTATGGATGGGACAAGAAAATCCCAACGCAACAGCTCTGGCACCATAAATCATGTGGACAATGCGGTAATATTCCCGGCTATCCTACCTCCTTGCTCTGGCTAATGAATATGCTGGATATCCGCTATTTGGATGAAACCGACCAAACATCTTGTACTGCATGGAATTATCACGGCTCCGGCATTGGAAATATTGTGTCTTTGGCTGCCGTATTTTTACGCAACTTTCATCAAGCCTACGTTTCAGCCAAAGCCGAAGGTAAGCCAGCAGGATATTACTATCCGTTGGTTCATTGCGGCACATCGTTTGGTAATTATAAGGAAGTGCGCGAGTATTTACTGCTTTCGGCTGATTTACGCGAACAGGTAAAGAAAATTCTCGGCAAGCTTGACCGCTTGGTAGATGGCAAATTACTGATCCCCGAAGAAGTGGTGCATTATTCCGAATGGACCCATGTAATGCGTAAGCAAATTGCTGAGCGCCAAGTTATTGATGCCAGCGGTATTCGCGCCACCATTCACCCGGCCTGTCATGTCTATAAGATGGTGCCGCAAGATGTGATCTATGATGATGATGTTTTGGACGGTGAGAGGGTTGCTGTTTCTACCGGGATTATGCAGTCCTTAGGCACACAAGTCATCGATTATTCCACATGGTATGATTGCTGTGGATTTGGCTTTCGCCACATTATTTCAGAGCGTGAGTTTACCCGCTCTTTTGCGATTGACCGCAAAATCAAAGTCGCAGTGGACGAAGCCCATTCTGATGTGATGATCGGCCATGATACCGGCTGCATTACTACTTTGGATAAAAACCAATGGATCGGTCAGGCCGATGGCAAAAACTATGACCTGCCGGTGCTGTCTGATGTGCAATTTGCGGCGTTGGTTTGCGGCGCCCACCCATATAAAATTGTACAATCACACTGGCATGCTTCATCTACCGAAAGACTGTTCGAAAAACTGGGCATAGATTGGCAAGCTAAGAAAGTCGAATTCGAACAATACTTAAAACAAGTCGAGGCTGGAAATCAGGAAAACCTGTATGATCCACGCCGCCGCATCACTGGCGGCCCCGGCTATCAAAAACTAGAGCAAATCACATGAGCAACAAACCTATCCTAATCGTTGGCGGTGGCCCTGCTGGTCTTTCTGCAGCACATTCACTGGCCTCCTTGGGCCAAGAAACCGTTTTAGTAGAAAAAGAAGACTGCCTTGGCGGCGCTCCGATCCTCTCTGGTTACGCCAAATTAGTTCCCAGTGGTGAATGGGCCAAAGATGCTATTGGCTCAATGGTTGATCGGGTAGAAAGCAATAAACTAATTACCATAAAAACCAGCACTTCAGTAGGCAAAGTTTCTGGCGAAGCTGGAAACTTCAAAGTTGAGTTTTCTGATGGCAAATCTGCGAATTTTGCTTCAATAGTCATGTGTACTGGCTTCACCCATTTTGACAGCATCAACAAACCAGAATGGGGTTTTGGCACCTATGAAGATGTGGTTACAACCACGCAGATCGAACAAATGATTTCTTCGGGTCAAGGCGTGCGTCGTCCATCCAATGGGGAGAAGCCAAAACGAGTAGCGATTTTGTTGTGCGTTGGCTCGCGCGATCGGCAAATTGGCCGCGAATGGTGTTCAAAAATTTGTTGTACAGTTTCGGCGAATATCGCCATGGAAATTCGCGAAGAGCTGCCTGATTGCCATGTCTATATCTATTACATGGACATTCGAACCTTTGGTCTGCTCGAGACCAAATATTATTGGCGCTCCCAAGAAGAATTCAAAGTTAAATACATCAAGGCTCGTATTGCTGAGGTGACCTCTGATGGCGACAAAGTCATCGTCAAAGGCGAAGACACTTTGGTAAAAAGGCCGATCACCATTCCGTTTGATATGGTGGTACATGCGGTAGGTATGGATCCCAATGCAGACAATATGCTGCTGTCTTCGGTGTTTGATGTGGAACTGGAGCCGAATGGCTTTATTGATCGCAAAAATGCGTATGGCGAAATGGGTGCAACTTCTAGGCCCGGTATTTTTGTAGCTGGTTCCGCCACTGGGCCTGAGACTATTGATGATAGTATCGCGCAGGGAAGTGCTGCCGCAATGAGCGCTTTGGCCAGTGCCAATGCCCAAATTGCTGCCGAATAGGAAACAGGTTTTTTAATGCTCTCCCGTTTTTTTTCCAATCCCGACATACCGACACCGGCATCAGCCCAACTGCCGGAGTTGGAGTTATCTGGCCCGGTTTTGGCTGACGCATTTAAAGCGATGATTGTGGGCTGTGAGCCGATGGGCGGAGTTGAGCGCTATATTCATGCACTAAAACTAAAGCATACCTTATTTGCTGAAGCGCTGGCTGCTGATGAAATCCATCTCATGACCGAGGAAACCTTTGCTGGTTTATGTGCATTCATGGCCACGGTGCGACGCAGAGTTTCGGCTCATCTGCAAGGAGAAAACTTTGTCGCCATGAAAGCGGCATTGGCAGAATTACTCATCGATATGAAAAACACTGCCAGCGTCGATGAGAGAATAAGTCTTTTTTGCCAAAAATTTCCCCAAGACAGCAAACACCGCTGGGTACGTGATTTAGCCGCAGAAGTGTTGCACAATGTTGAGCCTGAGCGCTATCCATTGATGATGCGTTGGGTGTGGGATCGATCCGCCAATACCGGCGTAATACGCGAAATTTGGCATGGCGATGATGTAGACGGTTCGACCATCCAGTTAGACGACGGCCATGCGACTTTTGTAGCCCTCCGCGCTGATCTTGGTGGCTGGTTCTCTGAAAACGGGGTGTTTGCCGACACGATTTATTATGTGGATCTATTGTGTGCGCAAATTTACGCTAATTATATCTGCGCTCAAGGTGGCACCTATTTGCGGGCTGATTTTTCTTCGCCCCAAGACCCGATGCAGTATTCGCGCAGACTTTTGGGCTTAGATGGGATTAAGCAAGGCTCGAGCAAAACCCGCTTAAAAGCCGAAGATGGTAGCTCTTTTACTTTTGACGCAAACCTATTGGAAGAACCGGAAGAAACCCATGGCCATTCATGAAAAAAACCTGATCCGCCCGGAAAACATCAAAACCCATGATAATTTGGTGATTGATGGAGTGGATGTATCTGGACATTGGTCAACATTTATCGAAAGCCGGGTGGTTACTGATTATAATGAAGCATTAGAAGAAGAAATATCCGCCCTGCCCGGCGGCGAATACATTCATCGCTGTTGGCAATGTGGATCATGCACCAATTCTTGTACGGTTAATGCGGTAAACCCTGACTTTAATCCTAGATATTGGATTTATCTGATCCGTATGGGCATGGAAGACGAATTACTGCGCGATAAAGAGATCATCTGGCAGTGTGTTTCGTGCAATAAATGCACCTATGCCTGCCCCAGAGATGTCGCCCCCGAAGGCGTGATGAAAGCTACGGCCCACTGGCTGGAGTTAAAAGGCCATACGGAGGCCTCAAATTCTACGATTTTTGACACCGAGTTTACCCGGCAAGTGGTGGCCACCGGTAAGATCGAAGATGGCCGTATTTTGAAGAATTTTTTGAAAAAATCGGGTCAGCCATTAGTACAAGACTGGTTGATTCAAATGGTCAGTAAGATGTTGAAAAACATGCCATTCAAATTTCTATTCCATTTGGGTTGGGCCACTTTGTTCGCACCCAAAACCAAAAATTGGGACAAGGCCAGATCGGCCATTGAAGAACATATTGCCGAAGAAAAAGCAGAACAGCGCACTGCGCTTGGCCTGAACGACTAAACGCTTTGAATGAATTAAAAGGAAAACCGATGCCAAGCCGTAAAGAAAAATACAAAACCGTCGCTTATTATCCCGGTTGTGCCTTGGAAGGCACCGCGCAGCCTTACAATACTTCAACCAAGGCCATTGCCAAAGAGCTAAACCTAGCCTTGAACGAAATTGACAACTGGAATTGCTGCGGCGCTATGGAAGTCAAGAATATTGACCCAGAAATTCAAACCTACCTTTCGTCACGAGTATTGTCATTAGCAAAACATGAGACCAAACAAGACGTAGTTATGGCACCTTGCAATGGTTGTTATCACAACCTCAAAAAGGCTGAATACGACCTTGAACACAAACAAAAATCCCGCGATGTAGTGCAGAAAATTTCCAAAAAAGCCGAGCATCCAGCCTATGAAGTCGGAGAGGTTGAAACCATTCATGCACTGGACTGGATCAAATTTGGCTATGGCGAAGAAGAATTAAAAGCCAAAATCAAAGGCGGTCTAAAAGGGCTCAAAGTCGCCAATTATTACGGCTGCATGTACACCCGCCCCCGACATATTTTCCCGGAGAAAGACCAAGGCGGAGACAGTGAAAGCACTTCAAAGCCACATTACATGGATGATTTACTGGAAATCGCCGGGGCGGTAAATGTAGACTTTGCCATGAAAACAGCTTGTTGCGGCGGAGCGCATACCTTGTCGGACAGCGATATGTCAACAAAATTGGTACTGAATATCCTGCAAGCTGCCGAAGCTGCCGGCGCTGAAGTCATCGCCACTGAATGCCCTACTTGTCATTCAGGATTGGAAATGCACCAGATCCGAGCATTAAAGCGCCTATCCAAGCAAACCAACGTAAAAGTAATTTATTTTACGCAATTATTGGGCATGGCCATGGGACTTGGCACCCGTGAAGTGGGCCTGCACGAGAATGTTTCTGATTCGGTAAATTTCATGTATGACAAAGGCATAGTATGAGAAATTTTGCCCAATTAGAAGCAGCATTAGAACCAGAACTAGCGCCCATTGAACCTGTGCAAGCGGCAACTTTCTTACTGCATGTGGGCGAAGAAGCTTTAGAAAACTGGCTAATGGCCAAAGATCGCAAACCCACAGATCAATTGCGCGAGGGTTTTAGGATTCTTGCACTGCACCGCCAAGGTGCCAAGGGTGATCCTAGCTTTAATGCCTGTCGTGAAACCGCCCGCGAATTGGTTTACCATTATAATTTGGTTCGGCTTGAGCCTGATCATACTGAAACTGCAAGCCGTCTGCATATGATGCAATTATTGGCCCGGCATCTGGTATTTTTCATTGGCGGTAAATTACAAGAAGCCGGCCTTGGCGAGTTTTGTTGCGCTGCCAAGCCAGTTCGCTTAAACTCAAATTGAATCACTAAGCTCAAGGAATAAAAAAATGGCTGATGTTCGTGGTTGCCACCTACCGGAAGATTTACTCTATGATGTGGGAAATCACATTTGGGTGCAGGAAATTGAAGATGGCAAAATTCGTTTGGGAATGACCTCAGTCGCCACGGCCCTCGCCGGATCATTGGTAGCCTTTACTCCTAAAAAAGTCGGGCGCAAAGTCAAAGCCGGGCGTTCGTGCGCCACTGTTGAAAGCGGCAAATGGGTTGGCCCGGCAAAATCCGCTGCTGGCGGCGAAGTGATCGCCGTTAACGAAGCCTTACAAGCCACACCTAGCTTGGCCAATGATGATCCATATACGGCATGGATGGTGGAAATTCAGCCCGAGGACTGGGAAGCAGTACGCGGCACATACACTGCCGGTTCTGAGGTTGCTGCCCCTTATGAAGCCAAAATGGATGAAGACGGTTTTGCTGGCTGCGAGTAAGTATCAAAACATATAATTTACGGTCTTTTGGACATTGTTAAGCTCGGTGTATTCAATGCACCCAGAACTTAAGCGCCCCGTTTTGGCTAGCGGCATTGGCAATGATTGCTTCTGGAGCATTGGTGTTAGTTCTGGTGCCAGATCACAATATAGGGTCAGATCCCAACTCTAAAATTATGGAGTGAACTGGGCTTGAATTATTAACTTCACGCACTATATGAGCATTACCTAATATACAAAATAAGGAGAAATCTCATGTCCTATTGTTTCTCAAAAACTGTTTCTTACCCTTGGGTTGAAGCGCTAGATCGCACCAATGCCGCATTGGCCAATCATGGCTTTGGCGTTCTGACCACCATTGATGTACAGGCCACGCTAAAGAAAAAACTTGATGAGGACATGCCAAAATATACAATTTTAGGCGCGTGCAACCCAAAAATGGCGCATCAGGCAATTACCGCCGAACCGCGCATTGGCACTATGTTGCCATGCAATGTAATTTTGCGCGAAGTAGATGGCGGCGTTGAAATTAGCGCTGTTGACCCAATGGCTTCCATGCAGGCAGTAGAGAACGAAACTCTGGCCGGGATTGCCGGAGAAGTCACCAAAATGCTGCAAACAGTTATTGCCGAAATTTAAGCGATTAGTGAGTCAAAACAGTACTGGCTTTGATCTGAGCAAACACCGGACTGCCAATTTTTAAATCCAGCTCGGCCACGGCCCGCTTGGTCAACCGCGCCAGAAACAGAAAGTCATTTGCATCCAAAACCGCCAGAACCTGTCCCGGCGGTTGATTGTTCGCTCGCAACTCCAACAAGGTTGTTTCAATAGAGTTTTGGATGCTAGAGCGGGATTTTGGTTGGCGACTAAGTGAGACATCACTGGCGCGAATTCGCAAATAAACATCCGCACCCAATTTACTTGGTTTAGCTGAACTAGAGAGCAAATGCTGACCCACCCGTAATTTGACCAGTTCAAAGCGGCTGTCATATTCAACATTTCTAGCGGGTAGCACCACGCAAGCATCTTCTCTATTGGCAAAGGGTAGATTGGCGTCAATCAATAATTGATTGAGCAAGCCTTGCGCATGTAATTTACCATTCTCAAGATAAATCCCATAATCTGCAAGCCTGATTAAAGTCGCAAATTCGTGGGCTACCAACAATGCCGGTATGTTTAGTTCTTGCAACAAGTACCGCAGGCTAATACTCAATTGCTCGCGGGCTTCTTCGTCTAAAGCTGCAAATGGCTCGTCCAGCAAAAGTAATTTAGGATTAGCCAGTAAACTACGAGCCAAACAAACCCGCTGGCGCTCACCGCCGGACAGATATTTGGGTTGGTGAGCCAATAAATGCTCAATTCCCAGCGCTGCACAAACCTCTGCTTTGGGCACGCCCCCTGCCCGCGCTCTTTGTACAGCAAAACTCAAATTTCTTGCCACTGATAAATGTGGGAACAACCCGCCATCTTGGGTTACATAACCAAATTGCCGATTTTCTGGAGCAAGAAAAACCTTGTCATCCTGTATGGTTTCATCGCCAAAATGCAGACTTCCCTGCCCATGAATAAAACCTGCAATAAGTCGCAAAAGCGTGGTTTTGCCAGCTCCTGACGGCCCGGCAATTGCTGTAATGCCCCGGCTTGGCAGTTGAGCTTGCACTTGCAATTGAAAACCAGCAAGTTGATGGCGCAAATCGATCTTCATATTTTGCTCTGCCGCATTGCCAAAGTGGAAACCAACAACATTGAAGCAAAAGAAAATAATATCAAAACCAGCGACAAAATATGCGCTTCGGTATAATCGGCGCGCTCAACCGCATCAAAAATAGCAATCGACAAAACCCGGGTTTTGTCAGGAATATTTCCACCCACCATCAACACCACTCCGAACTCACCCAAAGTACGGGCAAAACTGAGCATAGCGCCGCTTAAGATTCCGTTTTTGGCCAAAGGCAATGCCAGAACAATAAAGCGCTGCCACGGCCCAAGGCCAAAGCTGGCCCCGGCTTCGAATACCGATACAGAAATAGCTTCAAATGCGGCTTGAACCTGACGCACCATAAATGGCAAAGAAAACAGCACCGAGCCGATTACCAACCCGGGGAAAGAAAATACCAATTGCAACGATGCAAATGGCCCATTTGCTCCCAAAAGCAGCAAAAGATAAAACCCCAGCACTGTCGGCGGCAAAACCAGCGGCACCGCAACCAGAGACTCAATCAAAGCCCGCCATATTCCGCTCATTTGCGATAGGGCAAATGCCAACGGAACCCCAAGTAATAACAGTACCAATGTAGTTACCGCCGCCAATTGCAGACTTATCAAAATTGGCGAAAGCAGAGCAGCACTCATGGTCTTTGATAACCAAACCCGGACAATCGCGCCCAAATTCGCCTACTGGCAATAGCTTCAGCCAAGCACTTAGCTTGCGGATGCTTGCTCAAACGAAGAACCTGCAGATAAATTGGCGGATATAGAGCTGGATCAATGACCTCATATTCGGATGTTGGTATTTGCGCATTTTGCAGCAAAACCAATGGTACATACCCCCCAACAGCCGAGCCAGACTTGACAAATGAAAACGCCTGAGCTGCACTCGATCCGGTTACCAGCTCAATATCCTGCTCTGCAATCACTGCCATTGCCGCCTGTCCAAATGGTGCAGTTCGAGGGTTGGCAATGGCAATCGGGCCAGATGGATTATCGCCTGGCAGCATCCATAACGCCAATGGTGAACGAGCAAATGGCCGATCCATCACCGCCACCTGAAGCAGTTTGCTAAGAACTGGATCGGCGCTTATCAGCAAGTCAAATGGCGCACCTTGACGGGCCTGAGCCACCAAAGCACCGGTAGAGGCAGAACTTATTTTAATGCGAGTAGAACATGTCTGTTCCAAATCATCAGTAAGCTGCTCTAATGCCGGCCTAAAACTACTGGCAGTGGCGATCAAAACAGAATTGTCTAGTGCTGGCGTACATGAGGCCAACCAACCAAATATTACAATAACCAAAACTCTCATCAAGATTCTCGCGCTTTATCACGCACATCATGCATATCAATGGCTAAGGAAAATACCCCGCCTTCGAAATAACCGCCAATGCCGTTTCTGGTTGGTTTCTCAAGCTCTTTTTCTACTGCGTCCCGTGGAAACACAAAACCAATAGTAGCAGAGCCAGCATCAAATTGCATATTGGTTACCGGCTCGTCCACAAGGCTAATGATTCCGATTAGCTCCCCCCCCGACAAAGAAATCGTCTCGGTTAAGCTTCCCTGCTGAACCAATTCCTGCATTTGCGAAATGCTCAGTCGAACCGCCACATGCCCCGGTGCAAATTTTATCTTCATAAACTTCCTCCCATGGCCTCAAATTGCTGTGGTGTATTGCAGTTTGCAAACTCATTTTCACTGTCCTGCGGCGGACAAATTCCATCAAAACCCAAAGTTTTGAACAAAGAAAATAAAGAACGATCTGCATCATTTGCCTGTAACACATCTTGTAAATATCGTCGCAAATTGACACTGACACGCAAACAAAGCGGCAAAGGTTGTCCCTCGAAATACACACCGGCCCGAGCTCCAAGCTCCTCCAGCAATTCAGCCAACAAGTTTGCTGACAGGTTTGGCATATCCACCGGCATTACCAACAAAACATCCCCATCTCTCAACGAAGCTGCGGCCGCATCTATTCCAGACAGCGGCCCGCCACCGGGATGACGATCCGGCAAATCATCCGGGCTACTAATCAAAATTAGCGTACATCCTGTTCTCTCAAGCAAGCTTTTAGCTCGATCTACAAGGCGCACATTATCTAACACAAGTTCAGCCTTATCACGGCCCATGCGCCGAGATTTTCCGCCTGCTAAGACCAGACCTATTGGCTTAATCATGACCACACTTCAATCATGACCACACAAGGCATGACCCTTCACCCAATCACTATCGCCATCCACATAATGTTCTTGTTTCCAGATCGGCGAGCGGGTCTTAATTTCTTCGATCAAATACCTGCAAGCAGCAAACGCTTCGCCGCGGTGCGGCGATCCAGCAGCCAAAACAATGCTGATCCCGCCCACATCCAATCGCCCTTTGGCATGAGCCACAAACAACCGCAAATCAGCCCCCCATCTTTGCTGCGCTTCGGCGCAAATTTCAGCAAAACCCTGCTCTGCTAACGGCGCAAATACATCATAAGAGACTGCCTGTACTTTGCGCCCTTGATTAAGATCACGCACCACACCAACGAACAAAGCCCCGGCGCCATTTGCCGGTGCATCTACAAAAGCCAAGGCCTCTGCTGCATCTATGGCCTTGTCATCAAATTCCCTTACTTCAACATGAACATTCATAGCTAACCCCCTGATACTGGTGGTAATATGGCCAAAACTTCACCATTTAAGCAAACTGATGTGTCGTTAAGAATTGATGTTGCATTGGCAAATTTACTGGCACTTAGTAAATCCAGTAAATTGGCCGTTTCTGCTTGCTTGGCCATTGCCAAGCGCAAGTCCGACACTACGGCATCCTCGGCCAATTCCACTTCTATCTGCTCACCAAGCACCCGAAATGCGCCAAACATTTGTATTTTTATTCGCACAATAAACCTCCGCTAAGTCGATGAAAACGCACTAGCTCTCCAGCCTGCACTTCAGACTTTTCCTCTGGTAATTCAGCCCAGCAATTTGCTTGCAATAACGGAGCAATACGAAACGATTGCTGACCGCCCAACACTTCGATTTGGGCTTGATTGTCTTGCATGCTAACCTTGGCTTTGGCGAACAGGCAAAACCCGGCGCGCTTGGTAAATTTTTCGCACAAACTCGCCATCTGCTTGGCTGGTTCTGGTTGGCGTAACATCTGACGCAAAATCGGCTTTACAAAAAAATCAAAACCGACCGCCGCCGAAACCGGATTACCCGGCAGGCCAAAAAACAAACTTCCATTTGGTAAAATAGCGAACAAAACCGGCTTACCAGGACGAATTTTGCATTTGTGAAAAATAATCTCTGCGCCCATGCTACGCAACGCCCCCGGTACAAAATCACGATCCCCCATCGACACCGCACCAGTGGAAATAACCATTTGCGCGCCAGCACCCATGGCGCCCTTCAACAGCGCCAAAAACGCCGGTTCAGTATCAGGATGCCCCGCAATTTTCGTAGCTTGTACCGGCCAGCCCTGCAAAGCTGCGGCTAAAAATGGCTGATTGGAATTACGTATCTGCCCGGGGCGCAAAGCAATACCCGGATCATCAACCAATTCCGCACCGGTGCTAATGAGACTGATCTTTGGTCTTGCCAATACATTTGCTTGCGAAATTCCAAGTGCTGCTAGCATCATAATATGTTCCGCCGCCAATAGTTGTCCAGCGGCAAATACTGGATCACCTTGACGCACATCCTGACCGGCGCGGCGGATGTTCTGATCAGCCTCAATCGGCCCTTGCAACAAAATACTGGCGGGTAAACTATCTGCTCCTGGTTGAATAGTTACATTTTCCACCGGTACCACGGTTTCGCAGCCCCTTGGCACTGGCGCGCCGGTCATGATTTGGATCGCGCCGTCTACCAGCTCGATTTTTGGCACATCACCAGCACCGATATTAGCCAAAACGGGCAGGCGAATTTCAGTTTTGTTTGGATTAGCTTTTAACGCAAAACCATCCATTGCCGAATTGTCAAATCCCGGCAAGTTTGCTGGTGATGTGATCGTCTCGGCCAAAACCCGGCCCAATAAACCATCCAAATAACACAATTCTTGTGCCAGCGAAAAATCACTTGTGGCGGTTTTGATCCGGCTCAGAGCTTGCGCATAGGAAATCATCGCGCACCACCACCAAGATGGGTTTTACCACTGGCAAGGCGCACCGCATGGCCAATGAAGGGAAATAAAATTAGCAAACACTCGCCAATGGCTTTGGGTGATCCGGGCAATGACACAATCAAGGTCTGATTGCACACCCCGGCAATAGAGCGGCTGAGCCAAGCTGTCGAAATAGTTCGGGCGCTGGCGCTACGAAGAACCTCGCCAAAGCCGGGGGCTGGTTTTTCAATCACCGCAGAAATTGCTTCTGGGGTGATGTCACGCGCCGTTAATCCGGTGCCGCCAGTTGTCATCACCAACTCCACCGTATCGCCCGCACACAATTCGCGTAAAGTCGATTCCAATCCTTGGCGGTCATCAGCTAGAACTTGTTGCACCATTATATTTGCACCCATTTCCTTTAATTTTTCGACCAAAGCCGGGCCGGAAACGTCGGTATAGGTGCCATCTGATGCGCGATCTGACAGGGTTATCACCGCACAGTTTACACCATGTAACGGTTTCGCGGCTGGGGCTTTGGCGAATTCAGCCACCGCATCGGGCAAGCCCTCAGGACGAACCCAACGACCCTTTTTGCCACCTTCTTTGAGCAGCAGCGAAATATCAGAAATAGTAAGCGCAGGCTCTATAGGTTTGGTCAGGTCATATAACGTCAACAACGCCGCATTTACCGCCGCCAAAGCCTCCATTTCAACTCCGGTTTTAGCAAAACAAGCAACAAGTGCATAAACGGCCACCGAATTAGTTTCGGCTTCCAGCACCAAACGAATGGCCACATGATCCAGAGGCAAAGGGTGACACAATGGGATCAAATCAGCAGTTTTTTTTGCGCCAGTAATGCCAGCCATTTCAGCAATTTTCAGCACATCTCCTTTGGGCAGGGTTCCGGCAGAAATATGCCCAAATGCATGTTTACCTACAAAAATCCGGCCCATGGCCAAGGCCCGGCGCTCAGTGGCAATTTTGCCGCCAACATCGGCCATATGAAACGCAGATTTACCAAATAAACTACTCAATTCATCCTCCAATATCGGCTAGTTTTTGTGTGCCACCGCTAAAATTATCGTGCAGGAAGTGTGACACTTTTTTAGTGGTTAAATTCTCACGCACAAAGGCTTGCAATGCCGCAATATCATCATCGCTTTGCAGCAAATGCCGCACAGAAGTTCCATGTTCGGAAAACAAGCACAAATGCAAATCTCCGCGCGCCGAAACCCGCAAACGATTACAAGTAGCACAAAAATCCTTGGAATATGGGGCGATCAGTCCAATTCTCCCGGCAAATTCGCTATGCACATATTCTTGCGCTGGCCCAGCACCCGGTTCGCGGGTTTTTTGCACCCATCCTGCTGCATCTAATTGCGCGGTGATATGGCTGGCCGAAAGGTGATATTTTTTGAAATACTCAGCATTATCACCGGTTCGCATCAACTCGATAAATCGCAGGCTAATCGGTCTGTTTTTGATGAAATCAAGAAACACACCTAAGTCTTGATCGTTAATGCCTTTGAGCAAAACTGCATTTAATTTTACCGCCTTGTAGCCGGCATCAAGGCAGGCCTCAATGCCGTCCATCACCTCGGACAGACGATCATGACCGGTTAATTGATGAAAAGTTTTTGCATCAAAACTATCGACCGAGATATTGATCGCATCAAGGCCGGCATCGCGCCAGATTTGCGCATTTTTTGCCAATTTATAGCCATTGGTGGTGGTGGCGAGGCGCTTAACCCCCTCCACGGCCTTCAATGTACGCACAATCTCGGTAAAATCCTTGCGCAAGGTCGGCTCGCCGCCAGTAATACGAATTTTCCACATGCCCAAGGCTGCAAATGCAGTGGCCAATCTGCGAATCTCATCAATGTTCAAAAACCCCGGCCCCGGTTTTTTAACAAAACCATCAGGCAGACAATAAGAACAGGAAAAATTGCAAACGTCTGTCACTGACAAACGTAAATAGGCAAAAGATCGGCCATAGGCGTCACGCATCATCACTTTCCTTTCCAATTGCGGGAGATATTGGCGTTTCCGCGATCAATACCCGGCGGCGAACATCGCCACTGTCTCAGTTCCCATGCCCAAATAAGCGAAGGCAACCAAGCTTCGGAAGTAATGAAAATAAGCTAGCCTGCCTGCACGTTAAGAGCAATGAAAACCGCCGCGACAATTTGGCAATTTCCGATTTTGAATGATTTTGTTTTGTCAGGTGAACTGATTTGTGCGCATTATAGAGCGATGACATTTGAAATTTTGGATTGCTTTGAATAATGCACAATTGGAACGATGCGCAAGCTACGCAAATAATCAAAGAAGAAGCTGCCGCTGGTGCGGTTCTGACCAAGGCTTTACGCAGGTTAGTTGATTATTTTGGCTATGTAGATGAGACAGCAATTGCGCCTTTAGCCACACACTTTTTGCGATCCAAAGCCGAAGTTTTTGGAGTTATTCAATACTACAGTGATTTTCGAACCTCTGCGCCGGGAAAGCACGTCTTGCGTCTTTGTCAGGCCGAAAGCTGTCAGGCGGTGGGGGCACGCAAACTCACCAAACAAGTTTGCGACAGAACTAAACTGGCACTTGGGGGCACCAGCACCGATGGTAAACTTACTCTTGAACCGGTCTATTGCCTTGGTCTGTGCGCCAATGGCCCAGCAGCAGAATTGGACGGCCAGCCCTTGGCCGAACTGAACAAGACAAAAATCAACGCATTGCTTGATCGGCTGATCTCATGAGCGCGCAATTTAGACTTTTTGTTCCCGGCGATATGCTGGCGGTAGCATTGGGGGCTGACGAACTAGTCAAAGAGTTGGAACGCCAAGCCAAAGTTAAAAATTTATCCCTTGAAATCATCCGTAATGGCTCACGGGGAATGTGCTGGGCCGAAACCTTGCTCGAAGTACAAACACCAGCCGGGCGCATGGCCTATGCCAATGTTACCGCCAAAGATGTAAAAAGCTTGTTTAAAGCTGATTTTTTGAACGGCGGCGCGCACCCAAAAAGCCTCGGCCTAACGCGCAAAATTCCGTGGCTGGCCAAACAATCAAGAATCATTTTCAACCGTTGCGGTATTATTGATCCGCTTAGCTTGGATGAATTTGCCGCATCGGGTGGCTTCTCCGGATTATTGATAGCCTTGCAAATGTCCGGGCGCGAAATAATTGAGCAAATTATTCAATCAGGATTGCGCGGACGCGGCGGTGCTGGTTTTCCAGCCGGCATTAAATGGAAAACCGTGGCCAATGCCGACGGAAATACCAAACACATTGTCTGTAATGCCGATGAAGGCGATAGCGGCACTTTTGCTGACCGGCTGATAATGGAGGGAGATCCGTTTCGTATTATCGAAGGCATGGTAATAGCGGCATTGGCTACCGGCGCCGAACACGGGATGATTTACTTACGTTCCGAATACCCGTTCGCAGTAAAAATGATGCGAAACGCCATTAAAATTGCCAAAAATGCCAATTGGCTCGGCGCAGACATTCAAGGTTTTGGTAGAAACTTTGAACTAGAGGTGTTTGTTGGCGCTGGCTCTTATGTTTGCGGCGAAGAAACTGCTTTGCTGGAAAGCTTAGAGGGAAAACCGGGAATTGTGCGCTCAAAACCACCATTACCAGCTATTGAAGGGTTGTTTGGGCAGCCAACGGTGATCAATAACGTGATCACCCTTTGTTCGGTTCCGGATATTTTAGCCAGAGGCGCAAATTGGCACAAAAAGCTTGGCATTGGTCAATCCACCGGAACCATGCCGTTTCAATTAGCGGGTAATCTAGCCAAAGGCGGATTGGTAGAAGTTCCATTCGGGATAAGCCTGTTGGAATTAATTGAAGGTTTTGGCGGTGGCACCGGCAATGGCTCTCAGATAAAAGCCTTACAAATCGGCGGGCCATTGGGAGCTTATTTACCGCCAGATATGTTTGCAACCAAGGTCGGGTACGAGGAGTTATCCAATATTGGCGCCGGTATCGGTCATGGCGGAATTGTGGTATATGGTTCCGATGTTAACATGCGAGAGCAAGCAGAGTACGCTTTTGAATTTTGCGCGGAAGAAAGTTGTGGCAAATGTACGCCGTGCCGCATTGGAGCCGTTCGTGGCAAGGAATTGATGCAAGCTAAAACCTTCAATAAGTCTTTGATCGACGAATTATGCGAAATCATGATCGAAGGATCAGCCTGCGCCATGGGCGCTATGACCCCGATCCCGGTGCAATCTGCCATGCGTTATTGGCCGCAAGATTTTGCAAAGGAAAACAAATGAGCATTCACGGCCATACTGACTTGGGCACGCCGCCAGCGAGTGCGAAAACTTCGGTTTGTCTGAAAATTGACAATCAAGATATTTCAGTACCAGAAGGAACTTCAATTTTGCGCGCCGCGCGACAAGCTGGCCTTGAAATTCCGTCGCTTTGCGCCACCCAAAGCCTAAAACCCATTGGTTCGTGCCGCTTATGCCTTGTGGAAATTGACGGAGTAAAGGGAACTCCGTCTTCTTGTACAACACCAGTTCAAGATGGCATGAAGGTGAAGACACAAACCCCAAAATTGGCCAAATTGCGCAAAGGGGTAATGGAGCTTTATATCTCCGATCATCCGCTTGATTGTTTGACTTGCGCCGCCAATGGCGATTGTGAATTACAAGATATGGCCGCAAATGTTGGCTTGCGCGATGTGCGGTATGAGGGTGGCGGCGAAAACCACTTATCGGCCAGCAAAGACACTTCAAACCCGTATTTTAGCTTTGATCCTGCAAAATGCATTGTCTGCGCCAGATGCGTGCGAGCTTGCGACGAGGTACAAGGCACATTGGCCTTAACCGTAGCCGGACGTGGTTTTGATGCGGTGATTGCCGCTGGAAATACCGATTTTTTCACCTCTGAATGTGTTTCTTGCGGCGCTTGTGTGGCTGCATGTCCGACTGCCACCTTAATGGAAAACACGGTAATTGAACATGGCCTGCCCGACCGGGTGGTGAAAACCACTTGCGCCTATTGCGGCGTCGGTTGTTCGTTTTTGGCAGAACTGAAAGGCGAAACCTTGGTACGGATGGTTCCAGACCCTGAAGGCAAGGCCAATCATGGTCATTCTTGTGTCAAAGGGCGATTTGCTTGGGGATATGCCGCCCACCCGGATCGCATTACCAAGCCAATGATCCGCGAAACTACGCAACAGGACTGGCGCGAAGTAGATTGGGATACGGCGATCAATTTTGCTGCGAAAAAGCTAACAGCAATCAAACATAAACACGGAAGCAAAGCCATTGGCGGCATTACTTCTTCGCGCTGTACCAATGAAGAAGTGTGGTTGGTGCAAAAAATTATTCGCGCCGCCTTTGGCAATAATAATGTCGATACTTGCGCCCGGGTTTGCCATTCGCCCACCGGATACGGCCTAAAACAGACTTTTGGGGAAAGCGCCGGAACTCAACACTTTGACTCGGTCACGGCAGCCGATGTGCTTTTGGTGATTGGCGCTAATCCAACCGAAGCCCATCCGGTATTTGGCTCAGCCATGAAGAAACGTATTCGCGAAGGTGCCAAACTGATCGTCGCCGACCCACGGGCAATTGAGCTGGTTCATGCGCCGCACATAGAGGCCGATTTTCACTTGGCCCTGCAACCGGGAACCAATGTAGCTCTGATCAATGCTTTGGCCCATGTGGTAGTTACAGAAAATTTGGTCGATACGAAATTTGTTAAAAGCCGCTGTGACCAAGACAGCTTTACCGAATGGAAAGCCTTTGCCGCCGACCCCGCCAATGCCCCTGAAGCAGTGGCAGAAATTTGCGGACTTGCCGCCGATGATATTCGCGCCGCAGCCCGGCTGTATGCTGCGGGGCCAAATTCAGCGATTTATTATGGCCTTGGCGTTACCGAACACTCTCAAGGCTCGACCATGGTTATTGGCATGGCAAATTTAGCCATGGCTACGGGAAATATTGGGCGCATGGGAGTTGGGGTCAATCCAATGCGCGGCCAAAACAATGTGCAAGGCTCGTGCGATATGGGTTCATTTCCCCACGAATTTGCTGGCTATCGCCCGGTTAGTGATGACACTACCCGTAAGCAATTCGAGACCGAATGGGGTGTCGATCTTAGTTCTGATCCGGGCTTGCGCATTCCAAACATGCTAGACGAAGCCGTGGCCGGAACATTTTTAGGCATGTATGTGCAAGGCGAGGACATCGCCCAAAGCGACCCCAACACAACCCATGTTGAGGCGGCTTTATCCAATCTTGAGTGCTTAATTGTCCAAGATTTATTCCTAAATGAAACTGCACGCTTTGCCCATGTGTTCTTGCCCGGCACTTCATTCTTGGAAAAAGATGGCACCTTTACCAATGCAGAACGGCGCATCAACAGAGTACGCCCAGCAATTACCTCGCCCACCGGCTTGTCCGAATGGCAAGTCACCCAAAAACTGGCAAATGCTATGGGCTATAAGATGAGTTACGACAATTCATCGCAGATTATGGATGAAATTGCCCAATTATCACCGTCTATGGCTGGGGTTAGTTTTGATCTGCTGGATAAGGAAGGCTCGGTGCAATGGCCGTGCAATGAACAGGCCCCAAGCGGCACACCGATAATGCATGCGCAAGAATTCACCCACGGCAAGGGAATGTTCCTAACCACCGAATTTGCCGCCACCAAAGAGCGTACCAACCGCAAATTCCCTTTGCTGCTCACCACCGGACGGTTGCTATCACAATACAATGTCGGGCAACAAACAAGACGAACGGACAATATGCGCTGGGCGGTGCGCGATGAGTTAGAAATTCATGCAAGTGATGCACAAATGCGCGGGGTGCGCGATGGCGATCTGGTTTCCATTCGCTCGCGCATGGGCGAGACGTGCCTTGTGGCTAAAATCAGTGAGCGAGTACAGCCGGGCGTGGTTTATACCACCTTTCATCACCCCGAAAGCGGCGCCAATATCATCACCACCGAGCTATCCGATTGGGCGACTTCATGCCCAGAATACAAGGTAACTGCCGTGCAAATAACTCCGGCAAACCATCTATCCCAATGGCAGGATCAACACAAACAACAAGCAGCCTCACGACGCCACCAGCCGGAACCGGCTGAATGAAATCCTTTTGCAATGACCGAACGTTAAGCGCCACAATTCTGGGACAAGCCGGGGCAAAAGCCAGTTGGGTGTTGCCAGCAGAAATTCCCATAGGTTTTATCTATCATCATCAAGATCAGGCCCACGAACATGCAGTGATGATGGCAACCCCATCTGATCTGGAGGATTTCGCTCTTGGCTTTTCGTTAGCCGAAGGAGTAATTCATCATGCAGGAGAGCTAGATAACATAGAAATTCGCCGCCAAGAATTTGGTGTTGAGTTACATATCCAAATCCCTAAAAATCGACTGCACAAATTACAAATGCACCAACAAAGGCGCGCCCACCGGGGCCGTGCCGGATGCGGGATCTGCGGCGTTGATAATCTATCCGATGCGCTTCGGCCTCTGCCAAAACTGCCAGTAAACGGATACAAACCCGACATTATAGCAATAAAAACAGCAATCAAATCCTTGCCAGATCAGCAACCAATGCGCGCCACGAACCACACGGTACATGGCGCAGCATGGGCTAACTTTGATGGCAGGTTAGAGCTGGTGCGCGAAGATATCGGACGGCACAACGCTTTGGACAAAATGATTGGGGCTCACGCAAAAACTGCCGGGGTTAAAAATGGGTTTGCCCTGCTTTCCTCTCGCTGCACTTATGAGCTGGTGCAAAAATGCGCCATGGCCGGGTTTGCGCATCTGGTCTGTCTGGCAGCACCTACCTTAAATGCAGTAGGCACGGCTAAGCGGGCAAATCTTGGTTTGTATATTTTTGAGCGCAAAACCACACAAGTCCTACGCTTTACTCAGCAGGAACCGGCTTAAAATTGTCATTGATCATAATTTCATCAACATTGATTTTCTTGATTAAAGCGCTGCCTTTAACCTTAGATGTTTCATAAAGCCGTACAATTGGGCCGCCATCCCATGCCGGGCCAACGTGCTGGACAATTTCGTACTGGCTTAGACTTACGACCGATATTGGCTTGAATTTCTTAGGGGAGAAATACCTAATTCGTCGAATTTCATTGGTTCTAATATCAATCGATAACTCACCTTTTATGTGTTGACGAATGTCTGAACGCTTACCGCCACCTTCTAGAATATATTCATCCAATATATCAAATTTATAAGTTTCCAGACCTTCATCAACACCGACCAGCTCAGCTCCGTTTTTCATCCGCTTTCGCAAATCCGGAATCACTAACACCTTATCGGAATTACCATCCCAACTTGCGTATTTTTTTTGCAATTTATCATGTTGGCTGCGATTTTCAGCAGCGCTAGGAAATGAAACCTGCCAGCGATCAGCAACTGGTCTCCTTGGGTCGAAGGACTTTACTTCAGTTTTGACATTTTCCTTATAGGTCTGTCGATCAAAGGCAAACCTTGGAACTGAACTATTGGCCTGCTCTAATTTTTGCAATGCCTGTTCAACCCGGTCTGGTAAATTAGCCCATGCAGGGTTCGTGACCAGAACTGAAAGTAAACTAAAGAGAAAAATATGAAACAAACGCATGAGAGGCAAACCTTTTAAAATACTGAACCACCCAAAATTATATGAGCAATCCTGACCCCAGCCTGAACAGCGATACGCTAAATTAGCAAAAACCAGCACGATTAACCAATGAATATTTTTGTCCCTTTGTTTCAATCGCTGCAAAATGTCAAAATATGTAATGTTTGTTGACTGGACACTTGGCCAAACACCTCAGATATAGGTGGGCTGCGAACATGAAGAACGATCCCCTGCAGCGTGAGAGAATTGCGTCGCAGTTGCTCGTGTACATTTTCTTTTCCGCAGAATTGTGTTTCTGCCTATTTTAGGCGGATAAGTTGTGGGTTGCGGGGGAAAACGCGATGACCGAAACGACTGGCAAAGCATGTGATATGCTAAACGATCCGATTTATCTGGAGATCGTAAGCCAACTGCGTCCTCATGCGGATAAAAGCGTAAATATAACCCCTAATGCAATTATTTTAAGCGACCTTGGCATGGATTCCTTAGCGATCATGGACTTTGTTTTTGATCTTGAAGATGCCCTTGACCTGACCATACCTGAACACCGTATTTCCGAAGTGAAATCCATCTCCGATCTGGTTGATGTAGTGTATAAATTACAGAAGGAGGCCTAAAATCATGGCTATTTTTGACAAATTCCAACCTCTAACTGATGTCCATGAACAGTTAAAATCTGTTGGCCAAAGTCCTTCCGCCCTGCAATTTGATGAAATTATATCGCCAACTGAGGCTGTTTTGAATGGCCGGCGCACCATATTGTTAGGCACAAATAATTATCTGGGTCTAACCTTTGATGATGCCAGCATCGACAAGGGTATTGCAGCCTTACGCGAACAAGGCACCGGCACAACCGGCTCGCGGATCGCCAATGGCAGTTATGGCGGACACAAAGAATTGGAGCGCGAACTGGCCGAATTTTACGGCATGCGCGATGCGATTTTATACTCGACGGGTTATATGGCAAATTTGGGTGCCATTGGCACATTGGCAGGACGGGGCGATTATTTGCTAATTGATGCCGATAGCCATGCTTCAATCCATGATGCTTGCAAATTATCCGATGCCCAAGTAATCCGCTTTCGCCACAATGACCCGGTTAATTTAGCGAAAAAACTTGAGCGCCTTGCCGGCAAGCCCGGTGAAAAACTTATCGTAATCGAGAGCATTTACTCCATGCTCGGCGATACATCCCCGTTAAAAGAGATGATTGCGGTAAAGAATAAATACGGCGCCAGCCTATTGATCGACGAAGCCCATTCTTTGGGAGTGATGGGAGCAACTGGCCGAGGGCTATGTGAATTGGCCGGAGTTGAAAAAGATATTGAATTTGTTACAGGAACCTTTTCAAAGAGTATCGGCACCATTGGCGGATTTCTTATTTCTAATGTTCCAGGCCTTGATATTGTCCGCTTGGCCTCACGTCCTTATATGTTCACAGCTTCTTTGCCGCCATCTGTGGTTGCCACTGCGCGCCAAGCATTATCCAGAGTTCCAGGCGCCACGGAGCTGCGCACTAAATTATGGGACAATGCGACGCAATTATATGCTGGCCTCAAAAATGCTGGTTTTGATCTAGGCCCACAAGTCAGCCCGATTGTTGCTATTCGCATGCAAGACCCACAAAAAGCCGTAGCGCTTTGGAATGGCCTGCTTGAGGCCGGAGTTTATACTAATTTGGCCCTACCACCTGCTACACCTTCTGGCTGGTTTTTATTGCGTTCCTCAATTAGCGCTGCTCACAGCTCTCAGCAAATCGCATTAGCCGTCGAGTTATGCACGCGCATTGGCCGTGAACTTGGTTTGATCCCCTGCCCGCTCACCCAAGGTGCTAGTGTTGAAATGATGAATATTGCCACCAAGAAAAAGCCAAGCGAGGAGCCGCTTGAAACCGTTAAGGATGACGCTGTGGTTCAAGCATAAAGATCGAAAAGCTGATGTCCGACACGCCAAGCGATTTACAATTGGTTGAGGTGACAACCTCGAAGCTTCTCGATGAGTTTATTAAGGTACAGGCACGTCTGCATAAAGACGATCCCAACTGGATTAGCCCCTTGCATATTGAACGGCGGGCTTTGCTGGATGTAAAAAATAACCCGTATTTTGAGCACGCCAAAGCCCGGTTCTGGCTGGCGCAAAAACATGGTCGTTTTGTTGGCCGGATTTCAGCACAAATCGACCAATTAGCGATTGAGACCCAAGGCCATAATGTTGGCCATTTTGGTATGTTCACTTGTGAAGATGATCAGGAAATTGCCAAATTATTACTTAGCACCGCAGAAAACTGGTTGCGCGAACAAGGCATGGAAAAAATCCAAGGGCCGATGAATTTATCAATCAATCAGGAAGTCGGCTTAATGACCGAAGGCTTGGATTCGCCATCAATGATGTTAATGCCCCATGACCTTGGCCATTTGCGCCCCATGCTGGAAACATTGGACTATAAAACCGCAGCAAAAATGGTCGCTTATATTCGCAATGCCCACACCTTATTCCCCGATTCTTTGCGTAAATTAGCCGAACGAAATTCAGGTGATAAAGTAAAATTACGCAAACTTGATATGAAGCACTATGACCAAGAAATTGAAACCATAGTCTCCATTTTTAACGAGGGCTGGCATACTAATTGGGGTTTTGTGCCCATGACCAAAAGCGAAGTTTCTCATATGGCTGCCGAGTTAAGGCCTATCATTGATGCAAATCTCGCCTGTTTTGCGGAAATAGATGGTGAAGCTGCTGGCTTTTTAGTTTGCGTTCCTGATGTCAATGAGATGATTACCGACCTAGAAGGTAAATTGCTGCCCTTTGGTTGGTTAAAATTGCTGTGGCGGATGAAAGTGCGCGGGCCAAAATCAGCTAGGGTAATGCTGATGGGAGTACGCAAAGAATATGCGAGCGGAATGCTGGGCCAATTACTTCCATTTAGAATGATCTATTTCATTGAGAAATACCTAGAGCGCTCTTCCATTGAACAGGTGGAAATGGGCTGGATTCTAGAAGACAATGCACCAGTTCGTCGATTGATTGAGCGGGTTGGCGGCAAGGTTTATAAAAAATACCAAGTATTTGAAAAAACTCTATAACTGATCATCTGGCTCGCACTTAAAATAAGTAGCTATAAGACAAGTACGCTAGAAACTAGGTGCGACTGCGCTTAAAATAACGCAGTGGTAGCGCCAGAAAAGTTTTGCCTCGGCGATCGTTCGCCGCCCTACCGGAGGCGTGAGTGTAACGAACTGCCGCGAGGTCAAAGAAGGGTCACTGACCCTTAAACCCCCTACCCTTGAACACCCTTCTTGCACCATGTGTTCACAGTGCAAAAAGCCTCCTTGTCCCTTAACCTACCCTAAAAGCACCCTTAAATACCCTAAGTGACCCTACATAAACGGGGATAAGTTCGAAGCGTCCGCAAGAAGGCTGAGTTTGCTATAATGGGGCTTAACGCGAGTACCATGTATTCGCTATTGCTCTTTGACATGGTGAATCATCACAAAAAACCAATGAAACGTGGGTTTATTTGTAATTAGTTGTGAGAAGTTCCAGCGGGAAATAACTTTACTGCCGGGACTTTTGCAAACCTTGCTACGGGAAATCCAGCGGGAAAGATGCTGTTGATGTTTTCTTTTCCCGCCTCTGGATAACTGCCAGCAGGCTAGACTCATCTTTAGTCAAAATATCACGTCTAATTACAAGTCGCCTTAAAATAATCTCAGGATAAAGATAAATCCAAATGCTTATATTATTACGCCCAGCACTGATCCGGTGTAGTTGGATTATAACCAAAACCATCTGCTGGCGGCGAAATTCCTAATTGGCAAAGCACATAACCCATTGCTGCAAAATGATGAATGGCGTGACTGTGAGCCTGAATAATAATTGACGCAACTGTGTACTTATTGGTTATTTCACCGGCACCAAGATCATCGGTGACCTCAACTATTCGCTCCATATCAATCGATCTTAACCCATAAATTTGCGTCAAAATCCGGTTCATATATTCTAACGCAGCTTCGCGGTTATGCTCCACATTTTCATCGCGAACACGCGCCGCCAGATTGATGTGTTTTTCATCTAGACCACGAAATATGCAATCAAAAATATCCAAAACATGCCGAACATGGCTGCCAATACTGGAATTATAAGGAGCAACCGAATTATCGCGGTACTGCTCATCGGTGACTGAGTTTATCAGTACGATTCCGGTCTTCAAATTATCAGCTATAGTTTTAAGCATGAGGCAATTTAACGAAAGCCACAAGCAACGCAACCCAACAAAAACTCACAGTTTCGTGTCTACACCAACAGTGTCGCTGCAACAAATCTAAAATCAAGCAGCCTCTAATGAGTGAACCCGTGCGTTTAAAATCCGCTTGATTGCAATTGCATCGGCGACCGTCACCGTAGACATGTTCTGAGCTAATGAAGCATCAAGGATTTCACCAACAGTCTGCTCAAGACCGGCTACTTTATGCGCAACCCATTTATGATCAATCACGCCTTTGACTTCCGGGGCAATATTAATGACGCCACCAGCATTGATAACATAATCCGGGGCATACAAAATACCACTTTTGTGCAAATCATCGCCCAATGAATCTCGCGATAATTGATTATTCGCAGAACCGGCGATAACTTTAGCCTTCACAGCGCCAATGGTATCCTCATTAATGACTCCGCCTCTGGCGCACGGTGCAAATATATCGCAATTTGCCGCAACAATTCCATCAGCATCAGCGATTTCAGCACCAAACTGAGCCTTGGCGTTAGACAGAGTCCCATCGACAATATCAGCAACCAGCAGTTTCGCACCAGCTTTGTGCAAATCTTCACACAGCCGCCAACCCACTTTACCTAACCCCTGCACGGCAATCGTCAGTCCTTCAAAGCTTTCCGTGGAAAATGCCCGCTTAATACAGGCTTTCATGCCGAAAAATACCCCTTCGGCAGTCAAGGGCGACGGGTCGCCCATGCCACTATCCAAACCAACCACATGACGTGTAGTAAGGCGCATATTACTAGCATCTTCTACGCTGATATTCATATCTTCGGCAGTTATATAACGCCCACCCAAGCTATCTACGGCCCGGCCAAATGCTTTAAACAGCTCGGCTCGCTCCGGCCCCATATACCCCGGATCATTATTCCAGCCATCTGGAACCATAATCACAGCCTTTCCACCACCTAGCTCTAACCCAGCCAGAGAATTTTTCAGGCTCATGCCCCGTGAAAGACGCAATACATCATTCAAAGCCTCCGAGGAGTTCGCATATCGAACCATACGGCATCCGCCAAGTGCCGGCCCAAGATCTGTCGAATGAATAGCAATGATTGCTTTCATCCCTGTAGGTTCATCAACAAAAAAATGCACCGATTCATGGTGTCGGTACGCACTGTCTTCAAATACGCTCATAAAGCTCGCTCACGAATAAAAACCACACACTCGTTGTGACTTGAGGTTCAAATGGTGCGCCTATAGAGGGTCTTTTATAACTAACCTTACCTATCAGTGCGCTGCTTGATAACCTGATAACGATAAACGGCTACGTCGCCAACTTCAAGAGCATGTAGGCGATTTTTTGCCGCATCAACCTCTTTTATGAAAAAATTCCGCACAGGTTCAAGAATTGGCGCCAATTCTATTGCGTCATCCAATTCATTTGCAGCAATCTCACTTTTAACAATTGCCGCACGCAATGCCCGCATCGCTCCGCCTGTTGTCTCTTTAATGTTCTGCACGCAAAAACCTGCTTGTTGCAAGGCGCTTTCTCTTTCTCCGGGATTTTGCCAGAAGCTATCCTCGGCATCTTGTCCAGCAAACCATGAAATTTTGGAGTTTCCTGCCTCCAAACTAGGCTCCTCGAAAATTGCCGTACTGCCGCTAATCAGTGCCAACCCCAGCCAATCAAGAATTTTTGGTTGCGCATAGGTCAGTACCGGCTCAATAGCAATCAACCCATGAGATCTAGTTTTAGGCGGGAACACAGTATCTATATCTATGGTGCGAACCAGAACCTTCGCCCCCTGCCCCGAAGCCGATATCAAAGCTTCAGCGGTAACTTCGGCATTCGCGCGCCAATCATAACCATGAACGAATGTCGGCATATGCTTAGCTATGTTCAAGGCAGAAGCTCCGGTGCCGCAGCCCAGAACGGCAATGATTTTATCTGCCGACAATTGAAAATGCCGACTTACCCGCTGCTCAAAAGCTTCGTCCTTTGGCCAAAATCTCCCAGCGCCCCAAGCCGCATGGCGCGCAACAATCTCTGGCTCACCTGAATATTTGGTCAAAACCAAATCCGCAGGCCTAGTCTTTTTACTAACCACCTTAGCGGGGGCTGCGCTTTTAGCCGGTTTTGGTTTGCTCCAAAATCCTGAAAATCGCGATCCGGTTTTTTTGAGTTTTTGTTTCATTCCACGAATTTAACATGCTCACGGTAACCATCAGGTTCCCAAACACAGTAAATATCAGGTAAAGATGAGCTACTGAAAAGCCGCAAGCTTATGGAGATTAATATGCGCAAAGACAGCAGACCAAAATGGCTGTTTGATCAGATGATCAATTTTCGCAATTGGTGGGCCGAACGATTTGTCTTTCCGCATTTTGATGCCCTCGGCCCAAATGCAAAATTTATCGGCCCCAAACATATTCAAATATTTGGCAAAGGCGTAACCGCTGGTCGTGATCTGCACATTATTGCCAGTTCTGATGCTCCGGTTCGTTTAACGGTTTGGGCTGCTGCAAACAAAACTGGGAAAATCACTATTGGCGACTGCGTGCTAATTACCGGAGGTGTTAGAATACTAGCCGCAAACGAAATAACCATCGGTGATGGCTGCATGTTTGCTTCTGGCGCGTTAATTAGCGATTGCGATTGGCACGGCATTTATGACCGTACTGAAATTGATGCCAGATCCAAGCCTGTGATTTTGGAACAAAATGTATGGATTGGCACCAACGCTCTGGTGTGCAAGGGGGTGACTATTGGTAAAAACAGCATTGTCGGCGCTGGTGCTGTAATTACTAAAAACGTCCCCGCTAATGTGATAGTCGCTGGAAATCCGGCAAAAATCGTCAAAAAACTTGATCCAGGTGGCCCGTTTCGAACGCGCATGGATATGCTCAAAGACGGGGAGGCTTTGGAGCGGTTCATGGATGCTGCCTATGAAGAAATGCTAAGCGGAAATACAGTTTTGAACTGGCTGCGCTCACGGATTGCACCAACAAAAGACGATTAGAGTCTGGACCCAATTAAATTGCCCTAGTTCGCAAATATCGGCGGTGGCTTGCGATGCATGCTTGCTTGCTCATAGGCATAGCCCAAAGCAAACAACGTCTTTTCATCAAACGGACGCGCGATCAAAGTAATCCCCGCCGGCCATTTTTCGTGCGAAAACCCCATTGGAACAGTCATCGCAGGCAAGCCAGTATTAGGAGCGAGGTTTTGCGAATTATCACCTTTATACTCCGCCCTTCCCCGGTCAATATGTGCAGGTGGGTTACTCCAAGTAGGGTAGATCATAGCGTCCAATTTTGCTTCATCCATCGCCGCAATAACATCAGCACGATAAGCCTGGCGTTTTTCATTGCTAACAAATCTCTGACAAGGCTCATCCCATTGTTCGGGAGGAGTATCCGCTGGAAACGCAGAAAAAAACTCCAACCCGCCTTTAGCATCAGGCCCATATTGACCGGAGTGCAAAACCTCGTTCACATCCGTTATTGGCGCAGCATTTCCCAAGGTTTTCAAGTATTGGCGCATATCATAACGAAAAGTCGGGCAAAATGTGCTATTTTGCAAATATTGCTCAATATTTGGAATAGCAACCGGATCAACAATTATCGCACCTTGCGCTTCCATATCCGCGATAGCTTTAAAAAACAGCGCGGTAATTTGTGGATCAGCATCCTCATGATCAACCCATTGCCTAAGCACTCCAATCCGTGCCCCGCGCAAAGATTTTGCATCCAAAAAAGCCGTGTAATCGGCTTCACGTTTACCTTTGCCGGCCTCGGTCGCAAGGTCTTTTGGATCATAGCCTGCCAGCACATTAAACAGCTTAGCCACATCAGTAACCGAGCGAGCCATTGGCCCGGCGATATCACGATCTCCGGCCAAAGGGATAACCCCATCACGACTGGTCAAACCAAAGGTTGAACGCATCCCCACCAATGCTAGGTGCGAACTGGGTCCACGAATTGAATTACCGGTATCTGAACCCAAGCCAGCAACAGCAAAACTGGCAGCAACAGCAGAGGCAGTACCACCGGAGGAACCAGCAGGAACCCGACTTAAATCATAAGCGTTAGCAGTTCGGCCATAGGAGGACGAAATAGTTTCACGCGGACTAAATGCCCATTCAGCCATATTAGTCTTGGCAATAATAACCGCCCCGGCTTCGCGTAGCTTTGCCACCATAAATGAATCATCTGGCGGAATAGATGTTTTTAGAGCAATCGAGCCACCAGTAGTTGGCATGTCGTAAGTATCAAAGTTATCTTTCACCAAAACAGGAAGACAATGCAGCGACCGTAGAACACCGCCAGCCGCCTGTTCTTCATCAAGTGCTTGCGCGCGCTGCAGTGCATTAGGGTTGATATATACAATCGCATTTAAGCCACTGCTCTGGTCATACTTTGCAATTCGCCATAAATATTGCGAGACTAGTCGCCGGCAAGAAATTTGCCCTGTTTGCAATGCGCCCTTAACCTCGGCGATTGAGGCTTCAACTGGATTAAATTTATTTTTGGCCTCAGAGCCAAAATGTGCATCTAAAAACGACAAAAATGCTGGCCAGTCTTCTTCGGTGACACCATGAGTTCCGGGACGAATCCAAAACGCCAAATTTGCTTCAGGATTAAATGGAACCAACCGTTCTTGTTCAAGTCCCGTATACCCAAAAAAATTCCATGCAGAACTAGCCGCTTGAGCTGAGCGGAATGCCCCATTTGGATCTGACCAGACGTCACGTCTGGCATTACCAAGTAAAACCGGGCGCGGGGCCAACAAAGCTAATAATTGATGCTGGTCCACTGGCATCTCATCGGCACGGCCGGAAAATTCAGCAAATCTTTTAGAAAACCAATAAGGGTAGGTTTTGGTTATTTTAGCTATTGTTTCGCCACGATTGCCTCGGCTAAGCGACGCGCCACCAGTACCGGATTGATGGCCAATAACTCCGTCAATTCGCCGATCAAAGGCCGCCGCCAACAATGCCGACTTGCCATATCTGGAATGGCCGTAAGCAATACTTGCTTTGCGATCAAACCGGGCGTCATCTTCCAATACATCAACGACCCTCCCTTGCAACCAAGCCCAAGCCGCGACCGAACCCCACCTTGTGGTATCGTCCTCATGACCACTTGACATGCCAAGCAATGATTTGGGGCCAGCGCTAGAGCTATCAGGAAAGACTTCACTTGGGAAATGGGTGGCAATTGCATAACCATGATCAAGAATTTCTTCTATTGGCGGACTGGCAATATAACGGCCAAACACATATTCCACGGCCATTGATATCAGACCGCCACCTCCACCTTCGCAACCGCCGCGCTCGTCAAATTTACTGACTTTGGGCAACGGAATAACTATATCTGATGGGCAAAACGTCTGCATCATTATGACCGGCACCGGCGCTTTTACCGCATTGGGCAATATGACCACCAAATTAAACTGGCCACGATTTGACTTAGCTAACGAAGCATCATCCCCGAAACCGGCTTCAACTTCGATTTGCCATTCTTCTAATCTGGCTTTCCCCGAAAAAGCCAGCGGATCCAATACCGTTTTCTTTATTACGCGAGCCGAGGATCTGTCAGGAAAGTAGCCATAAACATTTTCCTGCAAAGCTTTGGTAATATCTACAAATGGCTCAGAGCTCCTTGGCCCTTTTGCTTGTTGTTCAGCCGATAATACTGGCGGGCGGGCGGCATCGCCTTTGGGGCTTAAATTAGCACGCGCAATGGTGGTTTGCACGCAAGATCCGAGCAAAATCGTCACAATTACCAATAACAGCCCATAGCGTATCATGATTTAATTCCACAAGGCCTTTCAAACATGCGGTTCCGCCATGCATGTAAATGCGGGAGCTCGTCCTTGCTTGGCTTCCACCGAGCCACCCTCGCAAAACCAACAGTGGTAAAGGCAGTGATATCAGCAATAGTAAAACGGTCTCCAGCAATATAATCTCGGTTTTCTAACTCCCTATTTAGCGCTTTGGCAAAATACAAAAACCCCTTTTCCCCGCGTGGAGCCAGTTCAGGAATTTGCTTTTCCAACGCCGAAAATGCTGGATGTCCGTGACGAAGCCACCATGCCAAAGGTGTCAACCACAGCATTTCAATCCGACGATCCCACATTTCAATAAACGCCGTTTCCTCCGAGCTATTACCCATTAGGTTTGGTTCTGGATGTAATCCTTCAAGATAACGACAAATAGCCCGACTTTCAGTTAACACCAGACCATCGTCTAGCTCTAATGCCGGAACCTGTGCAAATGGACTTAACCGGCGATATTCCGACTCTTTATGCTCGCCTTGAAATAAATCTAGAGAAACCAAGTCAATATCTGTAATGCTTTTCTCTTGCAAAAAACAATATACCCGCTCCGGGTTTGGTGCGCCTTTTGTACCGTATAATTTCAATTTAATGCTCCCAACCTTATGTATCCTATTGTGTGATGGGAACAGTGTGCTGGGGTCGCCAGAAATTAGCAAGCAAACAAGCTTCTAAATTTATAAACCCCATGATCAAATATGCGTGCGCAAGAACACTTAGACCCCACCAACACCAATACCCCGATGAGAGGCAGCAGCGGCTTTTATAATGCTGACTGCCAGAGCGCCACCAGAACCGTCTCCTAACCCCATGCCTAAATCCAAGATAGGTTTCTTCCCAATACGATCAAGCAAAGCACGGTGACTATCTCTGGATGTTACCGATCCTGCAACACAATGCCCTATACATTTTGGATCAATTGCGTGCAAAATTGCAGCACTGGCAGCAGCAACAAAACCATCAAGCACTACCGGAATTTTTTGATATCTGGCAGCGATGATTGCACCGGCAACAGCCGCCAAATCACGCCCACCCAACCGGCGCATGATCTCCAGCGGGTCACCTAACTTCCCTCGTTGCAAAGTGATTGCATCGTCAATAGCTTTGGTTTTTGCAATCAACAAATCTGGTTTTTTCATTGCGGATCCTGATTGTGACCAGAAAGAAGCCGAACCGCCAAACAAAGCCAATGATACTGCCCCAGCAGCAGTGGTAGCCCCAGCTCCAACCACACCGATACCGATTAAATCCGGGTTTTCGCTAACCGCTTCCATGCCGTATGCAAATGTAGCGGCGCAATCTTTTTCGCTCATGGCCGGCTCTATAGTAATATCCGGCGTTGGCAGTTCCGGAGCCAATTCAACAATTTTCAACCCACAACCAACGGTGCCCGCAATCTGGTTCACTGCTCCTTTGCCAGAGGTTAAATCTTGAATTTTACCCTGAGTTTCGTCTACTCCATAGGCGGAGACATCTTGCTTGGCAACGCCGTGAGAACTGGCAAAAACAACAATTTGCGGATTTTGAACGCTTGGTGGGTTCTGCCCCTGCCATCCGGCCAACCAAATAGCCAACTCACTTAATAATCCCAACTCGCCGGAAGGCAAAGCAATCTCTATCTGCCGCTTTGTGGCATCCTTGAGCGTACGCTCATCGGCTTTTGGAACCCTAGATATCAGGTCACGAATATCATCAAACGGATTTTGAGTAAGTCTAAAAACCACGGTTCTGTTCCCGTCTTTTATCGAGAATCAATGGATTTCTATTATGCACTATCTTACTTAAATCGAACAGGCCTGTATGATGACAAGTTCGTTAGACAACAATTATCCATTGTTTGATGGATTTCATGTACTATCACAAAGCAAATACACATAAGAGACATCTATGCGTTATACCCTTGGTTTTTTCTCAATTTTTGCAATAGTTGTCGCTGGCCTATTACTGATTGCTCGTTGGTTTGCTCCTGATCAAATACAAGGTGACCAAGAGCAAGCAAGGTTAGTTTATCTACTTTTGTTTCTGGTTCTGCTTGGTGGAGGTGTTTTTGGAGCCAGCCGTGCAGACATAACTCTAGCACTGCGACAGGCCATCATTTGGATTGCCATTTTCTTTGTTGTCATCGCAGCATTTTCCTTTCGCGATGAATTTTCCGCTTTTAGTGATCGAGTTCTAGGAGAATTACGACCGGGCCAGCCAGTAACAGTTACGACAAACCAAAGCAGTTCCGCCGCATCTACTATCGCTATTCGCAAATCTCCAGATGGGCATTTTCGCGCCAATGCCAAAGTCAACAACACCCATGTTCGATTTTTAGTAGACACCGGCGCATCAATTATTGCCCTGACATTAAATGATGCAAAGCGAGTAGGCATAGATGTTAATGGCCTAAGTTATATAGCTAAAATGAACACGGCATCTGGCATTACCTATGGCGCTCCTATTGTCTTGGAAAAAGTCTCTGTTGGTCAAATAACCTTGCGTAATGTGCAAGCGGTAGTGCTAAAAGATGGACTTGATAATTCTTTGCTCGGCATGAGTTTTTTAGGGAGATTGCAAAAATTTGAAGCCAGTCGCAATCAACTGATACTTAAAAAGTAATACCCTCGCGCAACATTAAAAATCCAGTCACCATCAACAAGCCAGCAAATAACCGGCGTAAAACCAATGCCGGTAAAGCGTGGGCCAACCGAGCGCCAACAGGGGCCAAGCTTGCGGTAAGAACTGAAATTGCCAAAAACCCTGGAATATTAACAAAACCAAGCGAGAACGGCACTGTGTCTGCGCTCCACCAGCCTGTAACCATATAAGTTACGGCAGCAGGAAAACCCACTGCCACGCCAAACCCGGCAGCAGTGCCTACGGCTCGGTGAATGGACTTTCCACAAAGAGTCATAACAATCACCCCGACCACACCGCCGCCAATACCTGCCATTGCCGAACTAAGACCGATAAAGCTTGCCAATGCCCGCTTTGCGACTCCATCTGGTAGTCCATCGGAGAGCTTCCAGTTAGGGTTAGCAAAGGCCATTTGCAGAGAAATCAAAACAATAAAACCGCCAAAACCAACTACCAACCACTGCCCCGGCATATAAGAAGCCAAAGCTGCCCCGACAAATGCCCCCGACAAAATCCACGGAACCCATGATTTAAGAACTGATACGTCTACCGCGCCGCGTTTATAATGAGCAAAAACAGACCGTAGAGATGTAACGACTATGGTTGCAAGTGAAGTAGCAATTGCAGTTTTCATTGCCAATTCATCACGAATCTCAAACCCTATTAATACCGCATAGATAGCAGGAACAATCACTATGCCACCGCCAACTCCAAACAAACCTGCGGTTAATCCGGCAACTGCGCCTGCGGCTGCTAGAGCCAAGAACAGATCAAGGTGTTGCAGAATTATTTCCACTACGCAGCGCTCCTAGCGGCCAATACAGCCTCTGCTGCCTTAGCGATTACCCGCCAGTCAGCCCCTGGCCTTACCGCTTCTTCAGATAGTATTCGCCGCCAATTGCGAGCGCCGGGCTGGCCTGCAAATAATCCAAACGCATGGCGTGTAATGTCATGTAATCGGGTTTTGCAGGTTTGCTCAAGAGCTGCATATTCAATCAAGCCTTGTACCACTTGCTGTCGGGTAGTTATGGCAGAAGTTTCACCAAACACCTCACGATCTATTGCCGCCCACTCAAACGGATTGTGGTATGCAGCCCGGCCAATCATTGCCCCATACAAATCTTTGCTCTCATCAATCGCCTGTTCAAGGCCAGTAAGCCCGCCATTTAAGACAATGTTCAACTTAGGAAAACTCTGTTTTATTTGCCTCACCAATGAATAATCAAGCGGCGGAACCTCACGGTTTTGTTTTGGACTAAGGCCTTTTAACCAAGCCTTTCGCGCATGAATTATAAACGTAGTGCAGCCGGCATCTGCCACGGTTTTTATAAACTTTGGCAGAGTTTCTTTCGGGTTTTGTTCATCAACCCCGATCCGGCATTTGATAGTTACTGGTATGTCCACGGCTCCTTGCATCGTAGTAATAATTTTTGCAACCAGATCCGGCTCTAACATCAATGCGGCGCCAAAGCGGCCAGATTGCACTCGATCCGAAGGACAACCAACATTCAAATTAATTTCGTCATAACCAAAATCCTGACCAATTCTAGCAGCTTCGGCTAATTGATCAGGATCAGCACCACCCAATTGCAAAGCAACGGGATGCTCTATTTGCGAAAATCCAAGCAGCCGCTTTTGATTACCGTGGACAATAGCCGCCGCAGTGACCATTTCTGAATACAGCAAGCTACGGCGGGTAAGTAATCGCATGAACACACGAAAATGCCGATCCGACCAATCCATCATCGGCGCTATCGAGAACTTATGATGGGAGTATTTCGTCAAGGTTTTACAACTCCCTGTCGGCAAATGCAGACGATGGCACACTAATCGTCAATCATTAAAAAATGGCCAAAACATCAAAGCCTGATACCAATTATTTGCGCACAAGTTTCTCATCTATCACTTGGTATTGATCACCAGTACGCGGACAAATCATGTCGTCGCGCAACATTTCACCGCTATGAGCAACCCAGCCAATTTGTTTAGCGGGAACCCCGGCCATTACTGCATGAGGTTTTACGTTTTTTGTCACTACAGCTCCAGCAGCAATAAAACAGTATTCACCTAATTCATGGCCGCAAACAATTGTAGCATTAGCACCAATAGTGACGCCCTTACGCACTAATGTCTGTGCATATTCGCTTTGCCGGTTTACTTCTGATCGCGGAGTGGTGACATTGGTAAACACGCAAGAAGGCCCACAAAATACGCCATCTTCTAAAACCACGCCTTTGTACAGGGCCACATTATTTTGAATTTTGCAGCCATTGCCAATTACAACCCCCGGCCCGGCCATAACGTTCTGCCCCAAAGAGCAGTTCTCACCGATCGTGGTGTCAGGCAGAATATGACAAAAATGCCAAATTTTAGTGCCTTTGCCGATAACAGCCCCTTCGTCCACATATGAGCTTTCGTGGCAAAAATAATCAGATTCTGACGACATGGCGTTTCCCTTAATGCGATTAACAGCCCTCTATAATGCGAATAGGGCGAAAATCAACATAAGCTATCTTCAATATTTTCTAGGAATGTAATGAAAAGGGACTATTTCTGAATTGACCTAACTCAAAAACAAGTAGATATGACACTCCATTTTTTTTTGAGGGGCTGGCAATTCATGTGCGGGATATTTGGCGCAATCAATTTACGAAATGAGCCTATTGAGAAACTAGAAAAAAAATTATCGGTAATGAACACGTTGCTGGCGCATCGCGGCCCCGACGGCAATGATACGTGGCGCGGTGAGAATGACCGCGTAGGATTAGGACACCGGCGCCTAGCAATTCTAGAGCTTAGCGAAGCTGGTGCACAACCAATGCACGCTCCTAACCGCACTCATATCACCTTTAATGGCGAAATTTACAATTACCCAGAGCTGCAAAAATCCGAAGGAAGCCGCTGGAATTTTGCCGGCGGCTCCGATACCGAAACCATTTTAGCAGCCTATGATCATTATGGTGAAGATGCCTCCAACCATTTACGCGGCATGTTTTCCTATGCAATTTGGGACGAGAGAAAACAGTCCCTGCACTGTTCCAGAGATCGTTTTGGTATAAAGCCATTTTATTATACTCAAGTTGGAAGTGTGCTTTATTTTGCCTCCGAGATAAAAGCTCTATTACCGGTTTTACCGGCGGTGGAAATGGATCGTAAGGGGTTTTCCGAATACCTGACCTTTCAATATCCGGTTTCTGAACTCACCTTGTTCAAAGGCGTGATGCAACTCATGCCCGGACACTCTTTAACCGTAAAGAATGGTTCGGTGAGCATCAAAAAATACTGGGATGTAAAATATCAGCCCGATCACAGCTATACTCTGGAGGGATGCCAACAACATTTGCGCGAATTAATCGCCGACTCCACCAATGTGCATTTGCGCGCTGATGTGCCAATTGGCAGCTATTTATCCGGCGGCATTGATTCCAGCCTGATAGCCATGCTGGCCAGCGACTTTTCGCCGGAAAACAACTTGTCATTCCACGGCAAGTTCACCTGTTACCCCGGATATGACGAAAGCCATTATGCCGAAATAGTTGCGAAAAAATGCAATAATAACATGCACCAGATTGATATTAGCGCCTCGGATTTCTCCGACAATATGTCAAAAATAATCTATCATCTGGATACTCCGGTTGCCGGCCCTGGTTCGTTTCCGCAATACATGGTTTCCAAATTAGCCTCAGAACATTTAAAAGTGGTGCTAGGCGGACAAGGCGGAGATGAGATATTTGGTGGTTATGCCAGATACCTAGTTGGTTATACCGAACAATTACTTAAAGGCGCGATTGAAGGCCGCCTGAACGATGGCGCTTTTTCGGTTAGCTTTGAATCCGTTATTCCAAACCTACCTCTCTTGCAAGAATACAAACCGCTAATGCAAAAGCTTTTTGAAAAAGACTTGTTTGGCGAAATAGATATGCGGTTTTACCGGCTAATTGATCGTTCATCAGACCTTAGCAATGAAGTAAACTCTGACGCCATAGACATGGAGCATGTAGTTGGCGCCTATAAGAAAGCATATAACGATACGGACAGCGTCGCTCCAGATGCCTATCTTGATAGTATGAGCCGGTTTGACTTCAAAAAACTTTTGCCCGGATTACTGCAAGTCGAAGACCGGATGAGCATGGCCCATGGACTGGAATCCCGTGTGCCATTACTCGATCACGCCGTTGTTGAATATGCCGCAACAATCCCGCCAGAAATCAAATATTCAGGCGGCAGATTAAAAGAATTGCTACGCTCAACCTACACCGATGTTTTGCCGACGGAGCTAACCGAACGACGTGACAAAATGGGATTTCCGGTTCCATTAAAGGAGTGGTACGCCGATGAGCTACGCGACTATATCCAAGATACATTCCGCTCCAAAGCCGCTACCGAGCGTGCTTTTATGAATAGTGAGAAGGTATTACAAAACTTTGACAAGGACTCGCAATTCTCCCGCAAGACTTGGGGACTTTTAAGTCTTGAATTATGGAATCAAAACTTCTACGACCGGGCTCATGAATTTAGAGCCATGCTCAACTAATTTTCTGAAGGAAAAGGACAAAGACAATGAAAGCGTTTATTACAGGCGGCTGCGGTCAAGTGGGATCCCATGTTGCCGAGCTACTTCTTGCCCGCGGCGACGAGGTAATGGTTATTGATAACTTTGATACGGGGCGCCGTGAGCATCTTCCTGATCAACACGACAACTTAACCATTGTCGAGGGTTCAATCTCTGACAAGCCACTGATTGATCAATTGATCGGGGATTTCCGCCCGGACGTTTTAATCCATACTGCTGCATCATATAAAGACCCTGACAATTGGTATGATGACAATCTGACCAATTGCGTTGGCGGTGGTAATCTAGTGCAAGCGGCCAAAGAATTTGGCGTTGGCCGGTTTATTTATTTCCAAACCGCTCTTTGTTATGGCACCAATCCTACAGAGTCACCGGTCACTCTGAATCACCCGAAAAACCCAGGAAACTCCTCGTATTCCATCTCTAAAACAGCCGCAGAAGATTATCTGGAGCTATCTGGTATTGATTTTGTTACTTTTCGCTTGGCTAATGTGGTTGGCCCGCGCAATGTTTCTGGCCCACTTCCGATATTTTACTCACGCCTAAAAGCTGGCAAAAAATGTTTTGTCACCGAAGCCCGCCGGGATTTTGTTTTTGTTGGTGACTTGGCTGCTAATGTTATCAAGGCCACCGATGGCACTGGACATGGAGCTTATCACTTCTCCTCTGGTACGGACATTGCCATTATCGAATTGTATGATGCCGTGGTAAAAGCATTAGGCATCAATGACTACCCAAAACCGGATGTACATCCATTGGGCGAAGATGATGCTGCATCTATTTTGCTGGATCCTTCACGCACATTCGCTGATTTTGGCGATATAGAATTCACTCCATTGGACACATTTGTCCGATTGGCTGTTGATTATTATAATGAACACGGCACTTTGGGTGAGTACACACATTTAAAATTAAAGGACGGCAAAGAAACCTGATCACAAATCAGGGTCTTTTGTGAGGATATAAAATGCGACTTCTTATCACTGGTGGCGCTGGCTGCCTTGGCGCCAATATTATTGATCATTTTTTGCCACGCGCCGGCATGCAGATTCTGGTGCTGGACAATTTTGCTACCGGCTATCGGGAATCATTACCGAACGACGCGGAAAATCTTGAAATTGTTGAAGGCTCAGTATCTGACCAAAAATTGGTTGATGAGCTATTTGACCGTTTCAAGCCTACCCATGTAATTCATTCGGCGGCTGCATACAAAGACCCTGATGATTGGGAAGAAGACATCAACACCAATGTTCTGGGCTCACTATATGTGGCTCGCGCCGCCGAACGAGTGGGTAGCAAGCGATTAGTGAATTTCCAGACGTCTTTGACCTTTGGCCGTCCGGCTGTAACGCCCATTCCAAATGATGCTCCATCAAAGCCATTTACCAGTTACGGGGTTTCCAAAACTGCTGGCGAACAAATTATGCTTGCCAGTAATTTGAATGTGGTGTCCTTGCGGCTTTCCAACATTACTGGCCCGCGTTTGTCTATTGGGCCAATCCCGACATTTTATACACGGCTGAAAGCTGGCAAGGGATGTTTTTGCTCAGACACCAACCGTGATTTTATGGATATGTCTGATTTTATTGAGTTTCTGGATATAGCTCTAGACGAAAATGCAGCTCAAGGCGTGTTTAATGTGGGCACCGGCGAGAGCAAATCCATTGAGGACGTATTCGATCAGGCGGTAAAATATCTGGATATTACCCTAGATGAACCGGTTCCGGTGGTTCCTGCTGGTGAAGATGATGTGCAAACAGTGGTGCTGGATGCCTCAGAAACCGAAAAAGCCTTTAATTGGAAGGCAAAAGTTTCTTTCGAAGACACCATTCGCAAGATGTACGAATGGTATGATGAGTTTGGTGTCACTGCCATTTTCTCGCATGTAAAAAAACCTGATGTGGACGGAGCCTAATAATGGCGATAGCAAATTTTAGCGGAGCAACTGTTTTAATCGTCGGAGGAGCAGGCTTTGTCGGCTCCAACCTAGCAAAAATGCTACTAAAAGAAGATGTGAAAAAACTGATTATTGTGGATAATCTGCTCTCCGCAGATATGAGCAATGTTTGGGAAGATCCACGAGTTGAATTTATCCCAAGATCAATCACAAATTCCGAAGTGTTAGAACGGCTACCCAATGATCTTGACTACGCCTATCAATTGGCGACGTTTCACGGAAATCAGTCTTCAATCGAAGACCCGTTGCGCGATCATATGCACAACAATTATTCCAGTTTGGTTCTTTTCCATCGTCTTTCGCAAATTAAAAACCTGAAAAAAATTGTTTATGCTGCTGCTGCTTGCGCCGTTGCTGCCAAAACTTATGGTGAAGCCACCGCTACAGACGAAGAAGCCCCGGTTTCATTGTTCCATGACAGCCCGTATTCAGTATCAAAAATCATTGGTGAATTATACGGGAATTATTACTGGAAATCCGACAACTTGCCTTTCGTCAAAGCCCGTTTCATGAATGTATATGGGCCGGGAGAGATTTTAGGTGCGGGTCGCTGGCGTGGTACTGTGCATACTATTTGGCGCAATGTTACACCGACATTCGTGTTCAAATCCCTGCACGAAGAAGCTTTACCATTGGATGATGAAGGACGCACATCCAGAGACTTTATTTTTGTTGAAGATATGGCTAGAGGCCTGATGGCTGCCGGCTTACATGGTAAAGCTTCAGAAGCTTACAATTTGGCTTCGGGTACTGAAACCACGATCCGTGAGTTGGCCGAAACAATTAACCGTGAAACCGGCAACCCTACCCCGGTTGATTTGCGTAAAGCGCGCAGAGCATGGGATAATTCCGGCAACAGGTTCGGTAGCGCGACAAAGGCCGAAAATGAACTTGGATTTAAGGCCTCTGTATCCATGAACGAAGGCATTGCCAAGACCGTAACATGGACAAAACAAAACATGCCAACGATAAAGCGTTGCATGGCTCAACATGTGCATTTTGTGCCTGATGCAAAAAAATATCTAAGCTAGAGAACATCAATGACTAGCAAAAAAATACTGACTATTGTTGGCGCCCGTCCGCAATTTATCAAAGCTGCGGCTATCAGCCGTGCATTTCTTGCTCATTCAGATATCGAAGAGCAAATTGTCCATACCGGACAGCACTATGACGCCAATATGTCGGATATTTTCTTTGAGGAATTAGGCATACCAACACCGGCTCATCGCCTTGAACTTGGTGGTGGTTCACACGGTCAAATGACTGGACGTATGCTTGAGGCGCTAGAACGCATTTTTCTTGCTGAAAAACCTGATGCAGTTCTAATCTACGGTGATACAAACTCAACCCTTGCCGGCGCATTAGCCGCAGTGAAAATTCATATCCCGGTTATTCATGTAGAAGCTGGCTTGCGGTCATTTAACCGCAAAATGCCCGAAGAAATCAACCGCATTCTCTCTGATCAGGTTTCAGAACTATTGCTCTGCCCGACTAAAGTTTCTGTTGAAAACCTGGAAGCAGAGGGCATTAAAAATAACGTCCATATGGTAGGCGACGTCATGCATGACGCAACCCTTTATGCCATTGAAAAAACCAAAGACAATACAGGTTTGTTGGAAAAATTGGGAATTGCAGATAAACCATTTGCAGTTTGCACCATGCACAGAGCAGAAAACACCGACAACCAAAAACGCTTTGACAAATTGATTGCATTTCTTGAGCAACAAGCCACAAAGCAAGACATTATATTTGCGGTACACCCGCGCACTCGCAACCTGATGGCTGAACGTGGTATTTCACCCAAAGGATTACACCTGATTGACCCTGTGGGCTATTTTGATCTGCACACGCTGTTGCAACATTGTGAACTTGTGTTGACCGATTCAGGTGGCTTGCAAAAGGAAGCCTATTTCCACCGCAAGCCTTGCATTACCATGCGCGACGAAACCGAGTGGGTCGAAACCATTGAAAGTGGCTGGAACCGGTTGTGGACTGCAGATGACTGGCAGGGGAAACGGGGCATGATTGTGGATTACGGTACAGGAAATGCGGCGGATGTGTGTGCGAAAATTATTGCCGAGTTTGTCCTTTAGGATCATAAGGCACTGAAAATTTCCAAGATTGCTTCAGGGCTAGCCGTTTACAAGTCAGGATATTTGGCCAATAAATTGATTTGTTCCTTTTGCCATTTTGATCCACCCGTCACACTGTTTGCCGTCCAGATCACCCAAAAGGCAGGCTTTATCTGGCACAGGGCAGGTTCCGACCGCCATGGCAAGCCCAAGGCTATTCCCTCTAATGTTTAGGGTTCAGACCCTAATACATCAGAGTGAAAGCCAAACCGTAGTAACTAATCCTAAATTCTATATAGAGCAAACGCCTAAATTTACTTCTGATGAATTACTGGTTTTTGAGAGTGATGAAAAATGGTTGAAGTTTAGCAAAACACAATATCCGATATGATATACCAATATATGGCTGACAATTACGATCTACCATCGGACCTGCTTTATGTGTTTCTTTTGGCTACTATAGTACCAGAGCCTGAACGCTGGGCTCAAATTCAAGATATATAAAAACGATTAGGGATTAATGGCTCCAAATAGACTTGTATCTTAACCCGTGTATAAGATCTAATGATAAACCTCTAAACGTTCATTCTGGCTGAGCTGACCATATAAATATTCCATAACAACTGATGTGCCCCTAGGTTTGTAGACGTCTTGCAAGGTAAAAATGTAGCAAGGGGACTTACATGTCTAAACTGAGACACACCGAGGAATTTAAACGTGAGGCTGTGGCCCAGGTCACGGATCGAGGACATTCGGTTAAAAGCGTGGCGGAGGGCTTGGCCGTTTGTACAAAGTCGATTTACGACTGGGTAAAACGTTATCGGTCGCAGGAACCAGAGCATCGTGTTGCCGATGCCGAGCGAGCAGAGAACCGTCGTTTAAATGCCGAGTTGGCCCGTGTGACCGAGGAGCGCGACATCTTAAAAAAAGCCGCCGCGTACTTTGCCAGCGAGTGCCGGTGAAGTACGCATTCATCAAGGCCATCATGACCTGTTGGGTATGGGTGAGGCATGCGCACCGGTAACACCCCCCTTTATAGAGGGCATCTTAAAAGACCTTCCCGCAGGCTGTTATTGAACAATTGCATAAAGTGTGTCCCATGTATGTCATGTGTAACACGGTAGATATACGAATAAAGAGAAAAATCTTTCTATCACTACTTTCAGTTATATTTCAACATGTTAGATGGTTTCAATTGGTTGCATGGGTAGGATTTGAACCCGCGAACGTTAAACAAATGATCCAGTGAATCATTTGCAGTGAGCGCCGAGCAGCTCTGCTGTGAGGAGGTTTAAATTATGCTTTAGTAAAAAACGGCTTCGATCCATGGCCTATGTAATTGGTTGCGGGGGTAGGATTTGAACCTACGACCTTCAGGTTATGAGCTTAAAAGGCTATTTATTAAGATATTGATTTTAAACGATAAATTAGCGATTGCCATAATAATGTGCGAGTATTTGTGCGGCTGATTCGCGCCGATTTCGGCAATAAGGACAATTACTTACACAAGAATGACACGACTTTTATAAAAAGGCCATGCTCTTCAGGTTTTTTGTGAACCGCTCTCTAACCAAGCAATTATCTTCAAAATATCGAAATCAGGTTTCTTTTATAAGATGTAAAAATCACTCGCACAAAAGCCACACAAAAGTTTTGTGCCGAGTTTTGTACCGTTAAAAAACTAGGCTAGGATTTTTTCCTTAAACTAAAAAATACCATGTCGCACGAGCTTTGCCGTGGCGATGGGATACAAGCTCACGCAAGCGCACTTTAAGCGTGTTCGGGTTCGCTTCAGTATGTTCAAGAATATCTGAAATTCTCAGCAGACCATGCTGTTTAAGTAGTTCTAGTGTCTGCACAAATAATGCAGGCAAGACCGCATCATCAGACGCCTTTTCTTTCTCTACTTTTGCTGCATGCTTTCTTCTTTTTTACGCACCCTAAAGCAGAATGAACAGTTTTTCTTCAGATGGATGATCGTCTTGAACGTATTATTGTTCTAATAGATCTCTGGGTGATTGGGGATTTAAGGGGCGTGTCCGAAGCGAAAACTCGATGCCGTAAGTCCGCCTGCGAAATCTTTCTGATGATAGGTCGTGGCACCCGGCTCATTTTCCGCAGCACCAACCACCACCAATAGCGGAATGAGGTGATCTTCAGTTGGATGGGCCTCACGCGCGGCGGGGGCCAACTCCCATGAGATCAAACGTGCTGTGCGCTTATCTGGTGGCGAATGAACCAGAGTCTCCTGTAGCCATGCGTCGAAATGACGTGAGGGCTCGTAACCGCTAATGCCCCGCATGGCTGGCAAATTATGGTAGCTAAGGCCACTGCCGATAATTAAAATACCTTCGTCACGTAATGGGGCGAGCGCCCGGCCGAGATTAAGATGCAGATCAGGATCATAGCTAGCATCTAACGAAATCTGAACCACGGGAATATCCTCATCTGGATAAAGCGGCTTCATTATGCTGAAGGTACCGTGATCGTAACCACGTTCAGGATCAAGCGACGCCTCTATTCCTTTTTCTTGGAGCAACTGTTGCACATGGTTCGCCAATTCTGGCGAGCCGGGAGCATTATAGGTAATATGATAGAGATATTCCGGGAAGCCGTGATAGTCATAGACCATACTTGGTTTTGCGCCAGACGAAATTACAAAACCTTTTTCTTCCCAGTGTCCAGAAACGATCAGAATCGCTTTTGGCTTATCGTGGAGTTCAGCGCGCATATCGACGAGTGATTTTTCCAGCACATCGAACGTATGGCGGAACTTGCCAGTCATGTATGGCCATGGCCCGCCGCCATGGCTGATGAAATAAGTCGGGAGTCTTGCATGCATAAAAATGCTCCTACTTATTCGCTTCAACTTCAATATCAAGCCGCACGTCATCACTCAAGGCTGGCAAGTACATCACAATACCAAAGTCAGAGCGCTTAATCATAGCTGTAGCGCTAAATCCGGCTGTTTCTTTGTTCATCATGTTCTCGCCAAGCTTATTAAGTTTAACATCCAAATCAACTGGCTTGGTCACGCCATGCAGCGTCAAATTCCCATGCACAATAGCGGTATTTTCACCAGTAACCTCAACTTTGGTACTGACAAAGCTAGCGGTTGGGAATGCTTCTACGTCAAAGAAATCTTTGCTTTTGAGGTGTTCGTCCAATTTGGGGACGCCACTATCAATGGCAGCAACAGGAATAGTGATGTTCACTTTACTCGCTGCGGGATTTTCCTGATCCAAAACGACAACACCATCCGCATTCATAAATTTACCAGACGGATTGGAAAAGCCGAAATGGTTGATATGCCATGTGACCGCCGTATGCATCGGATCAAGTGTGTAAGTATCCGCCGCCAACGCAGGCAAGGCAAATGACGTAAGCGCCGCAGAGGCCAATAAAATACGAGCCGTGTTTTTTGTAGTGTGTAACATAAGATAGTTCCTTTTTAACTTATTTTAAATTAGGCAGCCTTCTGCGTGATTGAATGAGCGCGCTCAGTTGCTGCAGCAAGTGCTTCGGCCTTTTTTTCCGGCCCGAAAGCTACGCCTTCAATATAAATCACCTCTACATCCGTGATACCAATAAATCCAAAAATGGTGCGCATATAAGTTTCTTGATGCTCCATAGCCTTCATTGGTCCTTCTGTATAGATGCCACCTCTGCCAAGCACGAGTATGACTTTTTTATCTGTCAGAAAACCCTCAGGACCGTTCTCTCCGTACTTGAATGTTTTACCGGCGCGCGCGATATGATCAACCCATGCCTTAACCACAGATGGGATACCAAAATTATACATAGGGGCTTCGAACACAATAATATTGCTCGCAAACAGCTCATCAATCAACTCGTCAGAAAGTTTCAACTCAGGGGCATCAGGCTGACCAGAAAACATCGCGCCCAAAAATTCCGGATTAATATGCGGAACTGGGTTTTTGACCAAGTCACGCTCAATAATTTTAGCATCGGGTGAGGCTGCTTTTAAATCAGCCACCGTGACAGCGCCAATCTGACGTGTGACAGAGCTTTGTATATCGCTGCTTGATGAAATGTGAAGAATATTTGTCATGAATGTGCCTCTTGTCTATATATTTAAGTTAAGGTACTTATAGGTACTTAGTGCAATATAGTAACCACCAAAAACAATTACAAGAAGGCACAAAAATGTCATTAGGTCACACAGATGTTCCCCCCAATACTCAGGATAAAATTCAACATGGCTCTAACTGCCCAAGTGGTGTTCGAGAGGTGTTAAGCCTTGTCGGTGATAAATGGAGCATGCAGATTGTAGGTGCACTTTGTAATACACCAATACGTTTTAATGAATTGCGCCGAAGCATCGATGGAATTTCGCAGCGCATGCTCACACGCACCTTACGTGAACTAGAGCGCAGCGGGTTAGTCTCACGCACGGTAACTCCAACCACCCCCCCCAGCGTAGAGTATGCCTTAACGCCTTTTGGGAAAACTCTGATAGAGCCCGTCAAAGCTCTTGCTGACTGGGCGGAAAAAAATTACCCCACCATGAGTAAGGCACAAGAGCGTTACGACAAGAATGTAAAATAAATGCGTTACTAGCAGTTATATATCTAAATATAAAATAATTTTTTAACCTCAAAAAACTGTAAAAACTTCAATTTTTTGCATACCAAGTCGCGCGCGCTTTACCGTGGCGCTGAATGCGGCCAGAAGAGACCAACTCACGCAAGCGCACTTTCAGAGTGTTCTGGTTCGCTCTGGTATGCTCTACAATCTCGGCAATACTCAATCGCTCATGCTGTTTAAACAGTTCCAGTATTTGCACGGATAATGCAGGCAATACGGTATCATCCGATGCCTTTTCTTTCTCTACTTTTGCTGCAAGGTTTGCTTTTTGCTTTTTCAGGCAACGAAGGAAAAACCCAAGCCAAGGCTCCCAATCGGGCTTGTCGCCTTTGAGGGTCGTTTGCGTCCGGCGCAGCGCCTTGTAATATAAATCCTTGTTATCTTCGACCACACTTTCCAGCGAAGCATACGGCACATAACTATATCCAGCCCGTAACAGCATGAGCGTAGTCAAGATGCGGCAGGCCAGATCGCGGGCTTTGGCGTAAAGCTTTGGGTAATCATTCAAGACTGGGGGCAAGGCGAAGAACTTTATGGTAAGAGGTGGGAAAGCTTTGCAGCCAACTCTGGACTTATGCAAGCTTTTGGAAACGTAGATTTAACCACCACAGAATATCTATCCAAGCGCCTTGGAAAAACCCGTATTGAAAGTACCCGTGATGGTGAAGTCAGCGCAGATCAACGTGCCAAAGGATTATCTGGTCGCTCTGAAGCTAACGAATTGTATGATCTGCTGACGCCAGACGAAATTGCCCGCGTTTTCAGCCGCGATGATCCCATGCGCCGCCAGCTTATTTTGTATGCAGGTTACAAGCCAATGGTTTTGCAGCGTGTGGAATATTATGATGAAAATGGCCCCTTCTGGGAACTGTTCAAAGGCAAGATTGATTGAGTGCATGCTATAAAGATGCTGTTTTATTCAAAAATTAGTTGCTTAAAATATCCATCTAATTTTTGATTAGACACATCGATAATTTCTTTAAAATTCTCAGCTCCATATGAAAGTTCAATTATATTTCTAAGGTACTGATCACATAAAACTGAAACTTCAGACGCTTTTTCAATTTTATTTTGTGATAAGTGATCACCGTGAACCAGTTTCGACCTAATTTCGTAGGCTAGTTTCACATTATTGAAAACATCAATCTTCTTGTAACCATGAGCAGACAATACAAAGGCCATTCTTTCTGATAAACGATATGATAATTCTGAGTTTGATGTAGCAAACAATGCCTCCATTGCACTGACATAGCTCGCAATCTTGAACCCAATGTTATTAGCCTGCCTTGCAACTTCAATAAACTTTAACGCCTTACCTGACCGACAGTGATTTTTATCTAATAAAAAAGATAAACTCCCAGAATCATTATCGTATAAATATCTTTCAATATTATCGTGCAAACACTCCCATTTTTTCAGATCATTCAAAGACATTTCAATTCTCTCTACTCTACAGTCAGAGAAAGTGTACTTCTTTGCTAAATAATTACTGTGACATGCTTGTAGCTGACCGTCTTCGTAAATAAGCAAGTACGCATTTTCACATGCAAGGCTATGATCTTTAATCACCCAAGCATGGTTAAATAAACTTTGAACCCAAATTAAAAACGTCTGCAACATGAGTTCGTAGTTATCATGATTAAACGTTTGTTCGTCAAATTCACTAAAAACAAAATTATTTGCTTCAAATAAGTGCTGTGCTTCAATAGCGCCAATAAGGTACTGAACTTCTTCTGTTAAGTATGTTTTCCTAACTTCATCATCATTGGAAATATTAATGCCAGGAAGAAGTATAAATTCCTCGACCTTCTCCTCTAAAGACAAATTCCTAAATGTTGTAAAAAACTTTATAGTTTTCAAACCCGTCACCTACTCAATTACCACGTTACCCGCATTCGGGCCGTACAAAATAATATTACCAGCCTGTTCCATTTCCTTTTTCATCAAGAAACGGCCAAGCACGAAATCGCGCGCCACTTCATAGGCCAGCGTTGATGGATAACGACCTTGAAAATCAGTGAGTGTATAATCCACATCTCGCTCTTTCAGCGCCAAGTGAAAGATGCGCCTGACACCTAATCCTGCCGCAATGTGCAGGACAGTGCCACCTGTCTCAGGATCACGGTGATCAAAGCTGATACCGTCATCAAAGAACACTTTTGGCTCCACGATCACACCTGCTTTTAGATTATTGATAAATAGCTGTGCATTCATTGCCGCAGGATCACCTGCTAATCCGCTGACCGTCGATTGGCTATCGTTTATCAGCTTACGCGTTTGATTATATCTTTCTTGATCAACTGCCATCGCTTTATCCCTTCTTCGCTTCTGGAAGCTTTTGATAAAGCCATTTTTCAACTGAATAATTCTCTAATGTTTGGCTTGGCATATCTGACTTGATGTTAATTTGATTATTCACCACCGCTGCCTGAAACCAGTTAACTGTTTGCTCGCCTGCTGTATCGGTGACCAAGCAAATATCTGTCTTACCTGTTAGACCATCCTTTAAAAATATTGTTAGCTCATTACTTTCAGACGGAAATCCATATCCCTTCTGAACACGAATTTGATCTCCGTATCTTTTTTCAAGTTCTGCATCTGAAAGACCTTCGTAAAGCCAAGTGAAGTAGCGTTGATCAACCTCAAACATGGCTTCGCTATCGTTAGAGCGAAAGCCCATTTCATAGCGAGTAAAGCCATCTAGCCCCTTATAATCTGATTTAGTTTCGGCTCTGTAATTACCTGTGATTTTGTTTAAGGTCTCAGTGGCTGTCGCTGCCTTCCTAAATAAATTCCTTAAAGATAGAGCCGCAGTAAAATCCCAAATGCCATTCGTTAATTCATCATCGCTGAGGAATTTTTGATCTTTCAGGAAACTGTGTATGTCTTCAAGCTTATCGTTACTTGGAATACTGCTACCCGCAGCAAACCTGCGCAGCGCTTCTTCTTTAAATTCTGGGAAGGAACCATCGGCTGGATATTCATGTTGGGTGGCATAAGAAACTAAAAGGTCATCAATAACAGACTTCCATGCACGCATACGACCGTTCGCCCCCTTTTGGGCGCGGTATTCGCAAAGCTTTCTTCGCAAGCGATCAATTTGTCCATCCGTATAAGCCATTCAACTCCCTTCACCCTTCCTGTCCTGATTATTCACCGCCACCTCGTCTGCGAGGAATGTGCGAGGAAAAGAGCGGCCCCAGCCTGCCATAATCAAACCTAGAAGGAATGGCGTTAACCATACCAGAAAACAGCAGGATATTCGACCATGAAGATGAAAAAGGCGATTTTAAAACAGTTATTTAAGGGACAGCCTAGAACCGCTTTCTCTGTAAATAAAACAGGTGAACCCAGTGCTGTGGTCACAATAAGTGAGCTCTCACCGTTTAGAGCAAAGCTTGCTGATGGTGTTGCGAAAGCACTTACTTGGGCTGGATTAGGCTTTACTCTTTTTGAGACGATGCAGTTAACTGGTGCAGACTGGAAAGACTGGCTGGCCGCTATTTTAATCCCAGTGGCTTTTTATCCCTTAACCCGTTGGTCTATGCGGTCAACTTTCAAAACAAATACAATAGTGCGTTTTGACAAAGACACATTCCGTATTGGTCATTGGCCCTTTGGTCAAAAATTTGATCGTCAGCTTCAGCACAGCTTCAAGCTTTTACCCCATGACAAAAGGGAAGAAGCAAAAGAAAAACATCAATTGAAAGCCATGCGCCAGCGCAATCGCGGTCAATTTGCTGAACCAGAAGAATATTACAGCAAAAGCTTCAACCTGATTTTTGAGTTTCTCGGTGAGCGCATTGATATCACCGAAATATGGGGCGAACGCGAAGCCGCTCGCGCATTGGAACGGCTGAACACTATCGACAATGTGATCAACACAGAAACAGGAAGCGGCGCAGGATATGCGCTTTCCCCTGACAGGGAATGGAATCCTCAGGCTGGCGACCTAAAGGATTAGGAGAAGAAAAATGTTGAATAAAAAAATGAAAACAACAAACGCAAAGCTCGACCGCCTTATTGGCTTGAGAAAAGTCAAAGAGCAAGTAGAGCGTATTGCATGTGCTGCACGGGTGAACGCACTTCGCATTGCCAATGACTATAAGGTTGCTCAGTCAACCCAGCATATGGTCTTCACAGGAAACCCAGGCACTGGCAAAACAACCGTTGCCAGAATAATGGCCGAGATTTTCAGGGACTATGGTGTTCTTCGCAAAGGACATCTTGTGGAAGTTACCCGAGCTGACTTAATCGGCAAGTATATCGGCCACACTGCCCAGAAAACCAAGGATGTGATTGAATCCGCTCTTGATGGCGTTTTGTTCATTGACGAGGCCTATAGCATTACCCCCAAAGAATCTGGAAAAGACTTTGGTGCTGAAGCCATCGCGGAATTAATCACTTACATGGAAAATTACCCAGATCGCCTCGTGGTGATTGTTGCAGGTTATTCCAATGAAATGCGCCGCTTTATCGACGCAAACCCAGGTCTGGCATCACGCTTTAAAAACACTATCGAATTTGAAGATTATAATGAGCCAGAGCTGTTTGAGATTTTCAGCAAGATTGCCTTGGAACATGACTATTACCTAACACAGTCAGCCCAGCGTGCTTTGGGCAAACAGATCAAATTCATTTACCGCAATCGCGGCAAGAATTTCGGTAATGGCCGTGAAATGCGCAACCTGTTTGATGATGTCATCATCAATCAAGCTGTTCGCATAGCCAATCAATTTCTGAAACCAAGCCGAACTGATCTTGTGACTATCGAAGCGAAAGATATTCCTGGCGGTCATGATAACGGCTTCAATGATGGTGACGATTATATTCCACCAGATACCAATATCTTTGTTGATCCCAAAACAAAGGATTTGGCGGATTCTGGTCTGATCAATCAACTGAAATACGGCATCAACAAAAGTGTCTTTGGGGAAAGCGAATGGCCTTTAAGTGTCAAACGCCCCTATGACCTGATTAAAACACCACAAAAGAAAGGAGAGAATGATGCATAAATTTACGACACACATAAGCCTTGAGCTTTATGAATTTGCCGCCTTTTTAGCGGGACCAAACGGCGATGCAATAGACGTTCTAAATGGTTTCCTGAAAAGTAATATTGATAGCTATATTGCGCTAAAATATTACCACCAGTCACATTGGGATAACGCTTGTCCTCATGATGTTGAGATATTGGATCGCGGGTATATCCAAGTGACTCTAACAATCTGTGGGCTTGTCTGGGAAAAGGCGGCAAATACATTTGCCTCTGAAGGATACTTCGGCATCGAAGATTATCTTCTGGGTATTCTAAACAATCGCCTGATGCAGGCTATGGCTGATTACGATGATGATCTGGATAGCTGGGAGCCTGATTGGCGGCCTCTATGGCTGCAAAACTGGCTAAACGAAAACAATGGCTTCAAGCCTTATATTGATTTTGACGGTGATGATGACTTTCCATTCTAAAACCAGCATAACCCAAACAAACATTTAGGGCGGTTACTGGCATTCAGTAACCGCTCTTTTTTCAAAAACTATCAGATCATTTTTTCTCCGCCCCTTAAGCCCGTCCGTCGCTTTTTCTGACCAAATTGGCTCAGGTGAGCCTTTAAAAACAAGTTAGCACTTCTTCACTGCGTTACGACCCCAAAACGAAACTGGGGTGTTTTCAGGCTCTCCCAAGCAAGTCGGATGGCGAAAAGCACGGCTGATACGGGCTTAAAAACAAAGGAGAAAAACATGTACGATCTAATGATAGAATTTGAAAAAACACAACGCGCTTACATCGAGCAAGCAAGAGACCTCACCCGCCTATGGTATTTGTTGGTTTATGCTGAAGAAGTGGAAGAAGAACACAAAACAAAAGCCAAGATCAAAAAATATCAGGCTATGGCTGAAGCTGAACTAAAGAAACGTAAAGCGACAGCCCCAAAGCCGCCACGTCCCAAGTTTTAAGATCATCATCTGTTCAGGCCTTTAGTGGCCTGAACAGGTTAAAACAGCTCTCCTTGGCGACTGGATTCCTCGAACTTTTTCCACTCAGGTGTTTGGGCTTCATGATTGAGCCAAGCCAGAACATAATCGGTGGCAGAACCATATTCTTCAACGTTAATACGGTGAATAAAATGGGATTTATAGCCCGTCTCGGTGATAGGCAGCGGATGGTTTTCAGGATGAATAACCGACACTTCAATATGTGCCATCGCATCGTCACCCTCAAGGGCGACGCAGTAACTGGGAATATAGCGAACTTCCAGCTCAATATTGTGCCATGTGATTATCTCTAATGAATAGCTCATGATTAGCACCCCCACACGATGTAGGAAGTGCCATCAATATCCAGTTCAGAAATATCACCGCCCAGAACCATGTCACGGGCAAAGGCTTCAGTATCGAAATAGAAACGCAAGTTTTCAGGCATTTGTTCTAAAAGCCCTGTATCTTCGATATAGCTTTCAGCGTATTCGATAGCCGTGCCTTCAAACAGGCAAACATCATCAAGCTTGTCGATCATATCGTCGAGGCGGTAGCCAAGGTGATCAGCCAGATAAATGGCTTTCACAGCATCGTCTTCATCCATGGTCTCATAGCGCTCAAACCAGTCTTTAAGGTTAGCCTGATTAACGCCAACAGCTTTAAAAAGGGCTGAATTATCGCCGTCAATAAACTGAATTTCATATTCCTCAACGGGATCACCATATTCGTTACGGTGCTTAGATGCTTTCTCGGTATAGTCTTCATAATCACTGAAGTAAAAACCAGTGTAACCGTCCGCCCAATCCCCTTATGCAGCTTCTTCCAGCTCGGTTTTATAGAAGTTCCAAGGCAGCAGCTCATGGATACGGTTGATGGGGTGGTCCGCAATGGTGTCTAACACCCAAGTTAGGTAA
>Ga0316204_10000379_pt1 | contig 173674 bp, 153 predicted proteins | sample 6monrhotite_MG_2_FD_205661 | JGI IMG/M metagenome (GOLD analysis project Ga0316204, IMG submission 205661) | Microbial mat bacterial communities from mineral coupon in-situ incubated in ocean water Damariscotta River, Maine, United States -... | ecosystem: Environmental > Aquatic > Marine >... | reverse complement strand
TCAACAAAATCAAATAGTTTCGTCGTGTCGCAACACGATATGAAAAACTTGGAGCCAATTTCCTCGCCATGGTGAAGTTGGCTTCAATCAGGGTTTGGCTCAGATCAATTGAGTCCACGGCCTAAGACTAGCAGGCCACAGAGCAGATTACCTCTATAGCACTTGCCCAGAATTTCTCTTCCGCAAGTGTCATGTGAAATCAAACAGATATATATCCAGAAGCTCACTTAAAGTGCTCAATGTTCATTTATAGAGAATTCCGAAACCGAAAATGCATAAACAGCAAACACTCTGATTTCTCAAGATATTGGCCGAATCTCGCGACACGCTTAGCTAGGAACGCGACAAACTAAATTATAATCGAGAATAATTGTCCGGAATCATGCGCGCAGATAACTTAATTCGCTCAAAATGCTGATTTTTGATCCGAAATCCAAAAATAGCATAACACTTTGATTTATTGGATAGTTGTGTGCAGCCTGTCGCAGCCTAAAAGCGAAGTTTCGCATTTAATGTTGTGATTTCGCATTTCAAGATAGAAACGACAAAAAGGCTCCCGGTTGGGAGCCTTTTGTTGGTTTTGGCTGGGGCGGTAGGGATCGAACCTACGGTACACGGCATCAAAAGCCGTTGCCTTACCACTTGGCTACGCCCCATCTGTGTCCCTCATATTGGCGAGGGTGCGGAGGGGAAAATAAGGGGTATCGCTCGCGTTCGCAAGCGCGAATGGCACAAAATCGTATCTTATATGTATGGCGGTGTTTGTAGGCGGACATAAAGACTAAAAATCTTCTGCGGTGTCGAGCATTTGTGCGGTGCTCACCCACCATTCGGGATGGGTCTCGGCGAGGCGGCGGGCGGCTGATGTGGCCGCGTCCTGTGTGGCGAAGAGGGCGAAGCACGTCGCGCCGGATCCGCTCATCCGCGTCAACAGGGCGTCGTCCAGGCCGTTGAGCGCATCCAGAACGGTTTTGATTTGCGGCGTCTGCGCCATGGCCGAGGCCGTCAAGTCGTTGCTGCGTTCGCAAAGCAGCCGGGCAAGGTGCTGGGCGTCGCGGGGATGGTCGTGAAAGCGCGCGGGTTGCGAAAAAGGACCTTCAAGGGTTTTGTAGGCTCTGAAAACGTCTGGGGTGGAAACGCCGACGCCGGGGTTGACCAGCACCAGCCATGCGCGGGGCAGGTGCGGGGTCATGTCCAGGCGTTCGCCGATGCCCCCCATATAGGCTGGTCGGCCTTGCAGGCACACGGGAACGTCGGCGCCCAATTGCAGACCGATGGCGCCCAGCATGTCGCTGCCCAAATCATCGCGCCACAGCTTAAACAGGGTTGATAGCGCGCGCGCGGTGTCGATTGTGTCGGCGACATCATGGGCGACGTGATGGATGTCGTCATCGGCGAGTTCGATGTTCCAAAACTCAACCAAAGCCTTCAATGCCGCCGCTGCATCGGCCGATCCGCCGCCGATACCCGACGCCACCGGCAGGTTCTTTTCAAGCGTGATATGGGCATTGGCTTTGACGCCGGTGCGCTGGGCCAGCAGGCGCGCGGCACGCAGTACTAAGTTATCGTCACCGGGTGGAAGTTGGTGGGCGAACGGCCCGGATATGGTGAGACAGAGTCCATTTTTTTCACCCTCGCGCACGGTGAGAACGTCTCCAACACCGGCGAACACCACCAAACTATCCAGTTCATGGAAACCGTCGTTGCGCCGTCCCGTGACGTGGAGATACAAATTGATCTTCGCGGGGGCGGTGCGCGTGACGGTGTTACGCTTGAGGGGACTGTTGGGCATGTTTTTGGGCGCCTTTGGCCCGGTTACAGCGCTGTGGCCGCGGCACCCAGACCGTCCTTGAGCTTTTGGTCCAAAAGCTTATCCAGCTTGGCGTCGGGCTCCAGGGTTTTGGCGCGCTCCCACTGGAAGCGGGCTTCACGTGTGCGCCCGACACGCCACAGGGCATCGCCAAGGTGGTCGTTGATCACCGGATCGGCAGGATGGAGCATCACAGCGCGTTCCAATTTTTTCACCGCTTCATCGTATTTTCCCAAACGGTACAGGCCCCAGCCCAGACTGTCGACGATGTAACCGTCGCGCGGGCGTAAATCGACGGCCTTTTCGATCATTTTCAAAGCGCGATCCAGGTGCAGGCCTTGGTCGATCCACGAATAGCCTAGATAGTTGAGCACCAAGGGCTGTTCAGGCTTGAATTCCAAAGCTTTTAGAAAATCCGCCTCGGCCAGGGGCCAGCGTTGAGTTTGCTCATAAGCGATGCCGCGGGCGTAGAAAACCGTCCAGTGCCGCGCGTCGATTTTGTCGATGCGTTTAAAGGCGTCTGAGTAGGCCTGCGCGGCTTCTTTGAAACGCTCATGACGGCGCAAGACGTCGCCCAATTCGATCAACGGCACTTCGCGATCCGGACGCTCGCGCGCCAGCATGCGCAGCAGCTTCACGGCATCGTCGGTTTGTCCCAAGCGATCAAGGTTGTCAGCCATGTGCATGCGGGCGCTCCAACCGAGCGGCGAGTTTTTCGGAACGTTGGCGTAAATGGCGTTGGCGTCGAGGTAACGTTCCTTCGCTTCCAATGCGGAAGCGATAATGATTTTTGCCGGGGTCAAGTCGGGGCGCAGATACAAAGCCAGATGGGCGAGAATTTGATCGCGCCCGCCCCCGGATTGGGACTGGAGGATGCCTGCGAAATTGTACAAGGCTTCCGCCGCGCCGGCTTGCGGCGTCGCGACGTCTATGGGTGTGCGTTTATTGGCTTTGCGACGCGCTTGCGACAAAGCCAACATGGCGGCGCCTTCACCGTTTTTGGTGAACTTGGAATAGAGCTCATGCGCGTTGTCGTATTCGCCAAGACGTTCGTAATGTGCGCCCAACAGTTGTGCGATGCGGGTGGATAGGCCGGCGTTCTCCAAAACGCTGAGAAAGTGTTTTTCCGCAGCGTCCGTGTTGCCGGTGATTTCTTCGATCAGGGCCGCTTGCAGGTCATGCAGGGGGGCGAGGCTTTTCTGTTCTTTCATCTTCGCCAGCGCCAGCAAAGCGCCTTTACGGTCGTTCTCGCCAACCTTGGACCACGCGATCAGGGGCGGCGACAGCAGCCGCATCAAGCCGGCTTTTTCATCTTTCAACAGTTGTTCGACACGGGCGAAATTGTTGATTTTAAGAGCGTGGACCGCCCGTACCAAATTGGCGAACGGGACTTTCCCACCGGCTTTTTCGACCTTTGCCATCGCAATGAGGGCATCGTCGATTCGCCCTTCGGTCAGCGCCAGGATGTAAATACGTTTTTGCAGGTCCGTCGAGGAGATATCGCCACGGGTGGTGGCGATACCGTAATACTTCAGCGCGGCAAGGCTTTCACCCATCTGCTCGGCATGACGACCGGCCAAATAGTTGCCTGCTGCGCCTTGGCCGATATGGGATTTACCGTCGGCGGCCTGGGCGATGACGGGGGCGATGACGGGGGCGCTGAACAGAAGCGCCAGCGCGGCAAAGTTGCGAAACAAGCGAAGGGTCGGGCCAAAAGGCCGCATGGGGGTGCTTTGATCTGACATGGGGCGAGTGTAGCCGCCTCGCGCGCACCCCGCAATAAACGGCGACATCTATTTTTACATATTTGGATAATTGGGGCCGCCGCCGCCTTCGGGGGTGGTCCAGACGATGTTCTGGGTCGGATCCTTGATATCGCAGGTCTTGCAATGCACGCAGTTTTGCGCGTTGATCTGCAACCGCTTGCGGGCCTCATTACCTTCGGCCTCGACAAATTCGTAGACGCCCGCGGGGCAGAAACGTTGCTCGGGCCCATCATAAAGCATCAGATTGGTGTTTACGGGCACGCTGTCGTCCTTGAGCTTCAGGTGACACGGCTGGTCTTCTTCATGGTTGGTGTTGGAGATGAACACCGAGCTCAGCTTGTCGAAGCTCACCTGACCGTCGGGTTTGGGATAATCGATTTTCATCGGCGTCTGCGCACGCTTCAATTGGTCGTGGTCGCTGTGATGGCTGAAAGTCCACGGCGCGCGTCCAGCGAATATATAGGTGTCGATGGCCGAATAGGCGATGCCCGCCCACAGCCCGTTTTTGAACGATGGGCGAATGTTGCGCGATTTGAACAGTTCCGCCCACAGCCACGATTTTTGCAGCGTTTCGGGATAGGCACGCAAAAGCGCGGGCGTATCATCGCCAAACGCGGCGACGATGGCGTCCGCGCATTCAATGGCGGACTTCATGGCGGTGTGCGAACCCTTGATGCGGGGCACGTTCATAAAGCCCGCGGCAGCCCCGATCAGCGCACCGCCGGGGAACACCAACTTGGGGATCGACTGAAAACCGCCTTCATTGAGCGCGCGCGCGCCATATGCGATGCGCCGCCCGCCTTCGAACACCGGTCTGATTTTTGGATGGGTCTTAAAACGCTGCATTTCATCGAACGGCGACAGATAGGGATTGGCGTAGTCCAGCCCGACAATGAAGCCGACGGACACCAAATTGTCGGCCAAATGATACAAGAACGATCCGCCGTAAACGTCGCTGGTGAGCGGCCAGCCGACGGTGTGGATGACGGTGCCGGGCTTGTGGTTCTCGGGTTTGACCTCCCACAGTTCTTTGATGCCGATGCCGTACGTCTGCGGCCCCACGCCGTCGCGCAGGTTGAACTTGGTCATCAGCTGTTGGGACAACGAGCCCCGGCAACCTTCGGCGAACAGGGTGTACGTGGCGTGCAGCTCGACGCCGGGCTCGAAGTTCGCTCCCTCTTCGCCCGTCGCCGTGCGGCCCATGTCGCCGGTGGCGACGCCTTTGACGCGACCGTCTTCGTGGTACAGGACTTCCACCGCCGCGAAGCCTGCGAAGACCTCGATTTCCAGAGCTTCCGCCTGTTCACCCAGCCAGCGCGTCAGTGCGCCCAACGACGCGACAAAATTGCCCTTATTGTGCATTTGCGGCGGCGTCGGCAGCTTGAACGCGGATGTGGAGGTCAAAAAGAGGAACCGATCTTCGCTCACCGGGGTGTTCAGCGGCGCGCCTTTTTCCCGCCAGTCGGGGAACAGTTCGGTCAGCGCAATCGGGTCGATCACCGCGCCGGACAGGACGTGTGCGCCGATCTCGGAGCCTTTCTCCAACACGCAGATGGAAACCTCTTTGCCCGCCGTTTGGGCTTTTTGCTTGATGCGGATCGCCGCCGTCAGACCCGCCGGACCGCCGCCGATGACGACCACGTCGAATTCCATCGATTCCCGTTCCATGCGCTTGTCGCTCCTGCTTTGCCCCGCGGTGGTCCCCTATGTTCGTGAAAGTAAACCTCAGGTTTGAAAATGCTGCAACTGCGAAATGGCGATTCGCGACGCAGCAAGGCTTTCCTTGCCCGGCGACGATGGTATGGTGTGTCTCATGAGCGCATTTGTAGACAGCCTTGATCGTCCTGCCGACATTCTGGCCTGGTATCTCGACGCCGGGGTGGACGAGGCCGTGGGCGAAGAGCCCTTGGATCGCTATGCCTTGGTCCGCGAGGCCCAAGCCCGGAGTGAGTCCGAAGCTCAGGCCGTGTTGAAAGGCTCTCACGCCGCGCATGCCGCTCAACCGCCATCCGCACGTCCTGCATCCGCCTTGGCCCAAGGCCGTGTCGGCCCCGCGCCGGTGCGTCCGGCCGACAGCGGCGTCGCCGAGGATGCGATGAAAAGCGCCGTCGAACTGGCGGGCGAAGCGAAAACTTTGGATGAACTGCGCGCGGCCTTGGAGGGGTTCGATGGATGCCCGTTGAAGAAGACGGCGATGAACTTGGTGTTCGGCGACGGCAGCCCCAATGCGCGCATCGTGTTGATCGGCGAAGCGCCTGGCGCTGATGAGGATCGCCAAGGGGTTCCGTTCGTCGGCGCCAGCGGCCAGCTTTTGGACAAGATGCTGGCTTCCATCGGTCTCGATCGCTCAATGGTGTTCATTTCCAACACCGTGTTTTGGCGTCCCCCCGGCAACCGCACGCCCAACGCAGGTGAAATCGCGGTCTGTCTGCCATTTGTCGAACGGATCATCGAAATTATCGACCCGGTCGTACTGATCACCGTGGGCGGACCGGCGACCCATTCTTTGTTGACGCAGCAAGGCAGCGTGTCGCGCCTGCGTGGGCGCTGGTTCACGTATGAAACCGTGGGCATGTCGCATCCCATTGCGGCCAGCGCGATTTATCATCCGGCTTACCTGCTGCGCACGCCGACGCACAAACGCCAAGCCTGGTCGGACATGATCGCGATCAAGGCGAAGCTGGCTGAGCTTGGCTAGGGTCTCCACATCGGCACCCATGCGGCTTTGGTTGCCACATGTGCCGCTGTGACGTATAAGATTTATCAATATTTAGGGGGGGATAATAAACGCCGGTTCGTGCGTTGCCTTTCCAGATGCATAAAAAAACCTAAGTGCGTGAGTGGAGCTGTTTAAAACATCATGGCCGTGAGACCCTTTTTTCGCGCGATAACCGTCGCTGCGTCCGTGCTGGGTGCGGTCGTGACGATGTCGAGCCTGTGCCTTGCACAAGACGGAGGCGACGGCGAAGAAGTGGCTTCGCTTCCCGCCGTGCAAAGCGGACAGGTGGCCCTGCCCAGCGTGCTGAGCGCTGAAGACGCCGAACATTACCGCAAAATTTTCGCGCTTCAGCAAAAGGGCGCTTGGGCCAAGGCGGATCGCGAGATCAAGAAGCTAAGCGACCGCGTGCTCATGGGCCACGTTTTGGCGCAACGCTATCTGCATCCGACCAAGTACCGTTCCAAGTACAAAGAACTCAAAGCGTGGATGGCGAAATACGCCGATCATCATTACGCACGACAAATCTACAAACTGGCGCTCAAACGCCGTCCGGCAAATTACAAATATCCCAATAAGCCGAAGGTCGGTCGGGCGCTGTATCAGGCTTCCAAGACGTCCGAGGGTGTCGACAAACCCAAGCGCAAGCACTTGACCCGCGCGCAGCGCCGCCGCGTGGCGCGCCTCAAGGTCACCATCAAAAGCCATCTGCGCAAGGGCCATACCCTGGCGGTCAAGAAGCTGATCCGCTCAGCGCAAGTCAAAAAACTGTTCGACGCCTACAACATGGATTGGGCGCGCGGGCGTTTGGCCAAGGGCTACTTCATGGCCGGGCGCGATGCGTGGGCGGTCGAGTGGGCGGAAAAAGCCGCCAAGCGTTCCGGCAAGTATCTATCCAGTCTTCACTGGACGGCTGGTTTGGCGCAGTGGCGGCTCGGCCAGTTCGACAAAGCGGCGGAGCATTTCGAGCTGTCGGCCAAATACGACCCATCGCCCTGGACCCATTCCGCCAGCGCCTTTTGGGCCGCGCGCGCTCACTTGATATCACGCCGCCCTGAACGGGTCATGGGACTTTTGGAACAAGCCGCCGAACACCCGCGCACGTTCTACGGTATGTTGGCAAGCAAGCTTTTGGGCCGCGAACCGACGTTCAACTGGTCCCTGCCGCCGATGGATGGCAGCGAAGTTCAGGCTTTGTTGCACTACGACGGTGGGCGGCGCGCTTTGGCCTTGCTGCAAATCGGCGAAAACGTGTTGGCCGAAAAAGAAATGCGCCAAACCGCGCGTTTGGCTCCGCGCGAGTTGTCGCGCGGCATGCTCGCCATCGCCGCACACACCGGCATGGCGGAACTGACCATGCGCCTGGACGCGATGCTGTATCCCGATGGCGGCGGCTTCGACGGCGCGGCTTATCCCTTGCCTTCGTGGCAACCCAAAGATGGCTTCAAGGTTGATCGCGCTCTGATTTATGCTCTGGTTCGCCAAGAATCGCGCTTTAACCCCAAGGCCAAATCCGGGGCGGGTGCGCGCGGTTTGATGCAATTGATGCCGGGGACCGCCAGCTTCGTCGCCCGCGACAGGACCTTGCGTTGGAACAAGCGTTCGCAACTGTTCGAACCGGAGCTGAATTTGAAGTTGGGGCAGAAATACATTTCCATCTTGTTGGGCGACGACAAAATTCAGGGCGATTTGTTCCTCATGGCGGCGGCCTGGAACGGCGGACCGGGCAACCTCAATAAGTGGCGGCGCAATAACGATGACCTGAACGACGCGCTGTTTTTCATCGAAAGCCTGCCGTCGCGCGAAACGCGAATTTTCATCGAACGCGTCCTCACCAATTTGTGGATATACCGCAATCGGCTGGGCCAGAGCGCCCCATCCTTAGAGGCCGTCGCTTCTGGCGTATGGCCGCGCTACAGCGCCCAGGGAAAAGGTGGGAAACAAGACTCTCAAGAGGTGGCAATCAATGTCGAAAATTGAAGGTGAACGGGACTTTTTGCCCGTTCGTATCGCGGTCCTGACGGTCTCGGACTCGCGCACTTTGCAAACCGATAAATCGGGCGATACCTTGGTGGCGCGCATCGAAGGCGCGGACCACATCGTCGCCGCGCGCGCCATCATTAAAGATGAAGTGCCCTTGCTGGTTGAGCAGCTTGGCACCTGGATTGCCGACGACAGCATCGACGTCGTAATCGCCACCGGCGGCACCGGCTTGACTGGGCGCGACGTGACGCCTGAGGCGTTCGCCCAGGTCCAGGAAAAGGAAATTCCGGGCTTTGGCGAGTTGTTTCGCTGGATCAGCTACCAAAAAATCAAAACCTCGACCATTCAATCGCGCGCCACCGCAGGGCTCGCCAACGGCACCTATCTGTTCGCGTTGCCGGGTTCGACCGGGGCGTGCAAGGACGCGTGGGACGACATCTTGGTCCACCAGCTCGATGCCCGCACCCGGCCATGCAACATGGTCGAGTTGATGCCGCGCCTTAAAGAGCATCTCGTCTAAGCTCAGACCTGAGCGCGGCTTTAAGCCCGGCTGCGTCATCCACATCGTCAAGTGTTTCCACGAAGCCGATCTTCGCGCCATCGGGTACGTTTTGGATGGTGTCGTCCAGGGCGTGTTCGCTCGACCAGCGCACCCCTTGAAACGGATCGATTACGCACGGGCGGCGCTTGGCTCCGATCAGCCAATAGCCGCCGTCTCTGGCGGGGCCGAACACCAGATCGTTTTCGCCCAGTGCTTTGAACGCGGCCGCGATGTGTCCCGCCGTCATATTGGGAATGTCGGACCCGACGATCACCACCGGGCCCGGCGGCAACGTCAACCATGGCCTCAGCATGCGATCGCCCAAATCGCCTTGGCCTTGGGCGATGAGGGCCCAGTCCGGCGGCCATATGCGGGCGTCAAAGCGTGCGCGGTCCGGGCTGACGCTCAGCCAGCATTGCCACCGTCCGTCCTTGAGTTTGCGGGCGGTGTCGAACAGGGTGCGGCGTTGAAATGCCCATGCTCCGACCAGCCCGATGTCTTTGGCCAGGCGATTTTTAACCCGCCCGATTTGCGGTGCCTTGGCCATCACCACCAGATGCCTCATGCGTAAAGCCTTTCGATCCAGCTTTTGGGCGCGCCCAAAAGATACAGCATCAGGCACAACAGATTGCGTGCGGGCCGCAGCCACCAACCGCGCGCGCGGTAGCGCGCCGCTGACGTGATCATGGTGCGGTTGATGCGTTTAAGGCGCATCGGACCGATGCGCCGAACCAGATCGACGTCTTCCATCAAATTTTGGTCGGCCCGGTACCCGCCGACGGCCTCATAGAGATCGCGATGGATCAGCAGACCCTGGTCGCCGTAAGGCAGGCCCAACACGTCGGCACGCCAGTTGGCCAGCGCGGCGACGCGGCGCGCCCCTTGGCTTTTGATATCGAAACCCAGACGGAAATATCCCGCCAAGCCTTGGTTGCGTTGCGCAGTGATGAAGCGGCTGACATCTTGTTGCCAATCCGTAGGAAGCTGGCTGTCTGCGTGCAAAAACAGCATCCATGGGCCCTTTGCCACGGATGCACCGTGCGCCAGTTGACGGCCGCGACCGGGTTTCGTGTCCACCAGTTTTGCGCCAAAATCTGTGGCGATGCGGGCGGTTTCGTCGATGGAACCGCCGTCCACCACCAGCACCTCAAGCAACGGCGGGGCCGATTCAAGCACGCTTTCGAGGGTTTTGCTCAAAGCCGTTTCTGCGTTGAGCGTGGGAATGATGATGGACAGCATGGGCAGAGATTATCACGGCCCAGGCGGTTGAAAAGAGCCTTAAATGTTCTTTAAATGTTCCGTTCGTTGCGCTATGCTTCAACCATGGTCGATGCTTTAGCGGATCAGCCCAAAAAAGGTCGGGGCGCGGTGTCCAACGCCGCAGGGCGGTTTGAGGCGCATGGGTGCGTGGCCATCGACGACGGCTGGGACCTGGAGGGCGATGATGGCGCGCCGGTGAAGCTGAAAACCGAGGTAACGGTGGAACGCGCCAAGTCCGCGTTGACGCGCAACGCATCGCCGGATATTCCCTTCGATCGCTCGCTCAACCCGTATCGGGGCTGCGAACACGGTTGCGTGTATTGCTACGCGCGGCCCTCTCATGCGTATATGAACCTTTCGCCGGGTTTGGATTTCGAAAGCAAACTGTTTGTGAAAAAGGATCTGGCCTCGGTGTTGGAGGGTGAGCTTAGAAAGCCCGGCTACAAGCCTGCCCCGGTGATGATCGGGGCCAACACCGACCCCTATCAGCCCATTGAGCGCGAACACCGCATCACCCGTGAACTGCTGGAGGTCCTGCACGCCTATCGCCATCCCACCGTGATCATCACGAAATCGCACCTGATTACCCGCGATGTGGATATTTTGAGCGCTATGGCGGCGGACAACCTGATTTCGGTCGGCATCTCGCTGACCACCTTGGATGCAAATTTGGCCCGCACGATGGAGCCGCGCGCCACGACGCCGACAAAACGCCTTCAGACCATGCGTGATCTGTCGGATGCGGGGATTCCAGTTGCAGTGCTGGCCGCGCCGATGGTTCCGACGCTGAACGACCACGAACTGGAAGCCATCTTGCAAGCGAGCGCCGAGGCCGGGGCTACGGCGGCAACCTATATTCTGCTGCGCCTGCCGTTGGAACTGAAAGGCTTGTTCGCCGAGTGGCTGAACGTGCATGCCCCGAACAAAGCGAAGCGGGTGCTGAGCCTGTTGAGCCAATCTCGCGACGGCCAGCTTTATGACACCGAATTCGGCACGCGCATGACCGGTGTCGGCGTGCACGCCAAGCTGTTGAGCCAGCGGTTTCGCCTTGCGTGCAAAAAAGTAGGTTTAGCGCCCGCCAATCCGGGTGAATTCAAGCTCGATACCACTGTTTTCACACTCCCGGCGCGATCAGGAGATCAGTTGGTATTGTTTTGAATGTTCTGGACTTTCAGGCATTCAATCCCCAGATATTTAAACGGAACGGTTGTTTTTTTGTGGGGGCATGCCGGAGGCGTGCGTTTTCGCATGTAAAAATAGATGTTGCTCGAAGTTCGAAAACTGGTCTTTTCAGACGATTTACTTCAACGTGCTTTGCTCGGCCATTGCGCAAGAGAAAAGGTCGATTTCCCCAATTCGCAAGTCCAGAAAATCCGCTTTAACGCAAAACCCGATGGGATGGCCAGCGTGGTGATGGAGTTTGTCACCGCAGACCCCAGCAAACCTTATGAAATCCATCTGAATGAACAATTTGTGCTTACCGCAATGATTTTAGCATGCAAGGTTTATGGTATCCCCCTGCCCAGGCATGCCACCAAAACCATTCAACACACAGACCAAGGGGTCGCCATGACCGTGTCCATGAAGATCGACACCCCCGTTTTCGAGCCATTGGATGAGAGTAAAAAAGCCGCAAGCGTGTGAGAGGGTTTAGAAATATACAGGAGGCTCTTGGCAAATCGGAACCGTCGCACGACAATACGCTCAGCCTAGAAACCGACGCATACCCGAAAGATTGATGCCGTGCCTGATTTTTCCTTTGAATTGAGAAAGCCTGGGTTCATTGCCGGGGTCGATGAAGCGGGGCGCGGTCCGTGGGCCGGGCCGGTGGTGGCGGGGGCGGCGATCCTCAACCGCGAGACCTTGGCCCAAGACCTGATCGACGGCCTGGACGATTCAAAAAAGCTTAAGGCTGAAAAACGTGAAGCGTTGCTATCGCGCTTGGAAGGTTCGGATGCCGTACTCGGCATTGGCATTGCCAGTGTGGCGGAAATTGATGTGCTGAATATCTTGCAAGCGACCATGCTGGCGATGCGCCGGGCGGTGGCGGACTTGGGCGTCGTTCCCGATTACGCCTTGATCGACGGCAACCGAGTGCCTGATGGCTTGGCGTGCCCGGCCGAAGCCGTGGTCAAGGGCGACGGGCAATCCCTGTCCATCGCCGCCGCGTCGATTGTCGCCAAGGTCAGCCGCGACCGCATGATGGCCGAACTGGATCGCCAATACCCGGGTTACGGGTGGACGGCCAATGCGGGCTATGGAACAAAGGCCCATCAGGAGGGGCTGGCGAACCTTGGCGTTACGCCTGAACACAGAAAAAGTTTTGCCCCCATTCGCAAGATATTGAGTCGAGCGGATTCATAAGACTCAACATATAGGTCTAACTAAATCTACTAACACATTGATTCCATTTAATTCCTTGACGGCGATTCTTGGGTCCGTCATCTTGCCTGCATGAGCACATCAATCTTACCGCTGAACAAGGTCCTGCTTGGGGACTGCATTGAGTCCATGGAAAACCTTCCCGAAGGCTCCATCGATATGATCTTCGCCGATCCACCGTACAATCTTCAATTGGGGGGCGATTTGCATCGTCCCAACAACACCAAGGTTGATGCGGTCGATGACGATTGGGATCAGTTCGAAAGCTTCAAAGCTTACGACGACTTTTCCAAGCGTTGGCTGAAAGCCGCGCGGCGTTTGTTGAAAGCGGACGGCACGCTGTGGGTGATCGGCAGCTATCACAACATTTTCCGCGTCGGCACGGTGCTTCAGGACCTCGGCTTTTGGATGCTCAACGACGTGGTGTGGCGCAAAACCAACCCGATGCCCAATTTTCGCGGCCGACGCTTTACCAATGCGCATGAAACGATGATTTGGGTCGCGAAAGACAAGGACGCGCGTTATCGCTTCAATTACGAAGCGATGAAAGCGCTCAACGACGATTTGCAGATGCGCTCTGATTGGACCCTGCCGATTTGTTCCGGCGGCGAACGCCTGAAAAAAGACGGTAAAAAAGCCCATCCGACGCAAAAGCCGGAAAGCTTGCTGTACCGCGTGATCTTAAGCTCAAGCGAGCCGGGTGACGTGATCTTGGACCCGTTTTTCGGCACCGGCACCACCGGCGCGGTAGCGCGCAAGCTGGGCCGCAACTGGATCGGTTTGGAACAAGACCCCGAATACGCCGAAATCGCCGAAAAACGCATCAAGCGTGTCAAAGCTCAGCAAGACCTTGAACTGTTGCGCACCCACAGCAAACGCACCGCGCCGCGCGTGCCGTTCGGCACCGTGGTCGAACGCGGCATGCTCAAGCCCGGCGATGTTTTGTATGACAACCGCCGACGCTTTTCCGCCAAGGTGCGCGCCGACGGCACGTTGATGACGTCGGAATTCAAGGGCTCGATCCACCAAACCGGCGCATTCGTGCAAAAAGCGCCCAGCTGCAACGGCTGGCAATTTTGGCATGTCGAGCAAAAAGGCAAACTGGTGTGTATCGACGCCTTTCGCGAAAAAATCCGCGCCGAAATGCATTGATTTTAATTAAGGGGAGGCAACTTTCCTTACGGTTCCCGGGGTACAGAAAGTTCCAGGTCGCACTTGAACTTCACCCTGGGAGCCGATCTTTGCTTGCGCTGAGCAAAACCGTTCCCTAGAAACGAGGAGAACGCATTTTTCTGTGAGGGCTGCAATGTCTTTGAAATGGGATTCCCGCTTTATTCGCTTGGCGCGCGAAATTGCATCGTGGTCCAAGGACCGCTCGACGCGCGTCGGCGCGGTGATCGTGGCCGAGGATAAAACGCCCAGCTCCTACGGCTACAACGGTTTTCCCCGCGATATCGACGATGAAGTGGTGGAGCGTCACGAACGCCCCAACAAATACGACTGGACCGAACACGCCGAGCGCAACGCCATCTACAACGCCACCCGCACCGGCCAAACGCTGCTCAAAAACACCATCTACGTCACCCATATTCCGTGCCCCGACTGCGCACGGGCAATTTTGCAAGTGGGCATCAAGCGCGTGGTGGTGGATAAAGCGTCGGTGTCGGACGTGGATTTTCAAAAGCGCTGGGATGAAAAGGGCCAGTTTTCCGAACGCATGTTCAAGGAAGCCGGCGTGATCATGGACTACAGCGAAGCGCTCAACGAAGAACAAATTCGCGAAGACTGATCATTCGCCGCTGATATGGGGGGCCGACTCCAACAGTGGATCGAATTCGAGATCATTTGCAGACGCAATCTTGATTGTGCCAAGCGTCGCCAGAAGGCGTTCTGAAATGACACTTTCGCACGTTGAGGCAAGGTGTTTGCGATCCATGAAGTCCCGAGCCTTGAGGGGTTCGTGAAAGGCGACCTCAACCTCGCACCCTTCGATGCCGAAGACGTTCAGCAGGTGCGGGGCCAGGGTCATGTCGCCGAACCAGGTGTAATTTTCCCGTTCCGATTGGTTTAGGGGGCCAGCGTTTTTGCGGTGTGCATAAACGATGCTGACGGGCTGCACCCAGGCCTCCCGTGTGACGTCATCGAGCGCGGCGAACAAGGAGCTTTTGAAGCGTTTGACGTGCGAGCCGTCGGTCGAGGTGCCCTCGGGAAATAGGATGAGGCTTGAACCCTTGTTCATGCGCGCGCCCAACAGCGCGCGCTGTTGGGCGGCATCCGATCCGTTGCGGCTGATAAATACTGTGCGTGAAATGCGCGCCAGAAAGCCGAACAAGGGCCACTCGGCGACTTCGCTTTTGGCCACGAACACACCACCTGAGATGGCTGCGCCAAGCACCGGAATATCGAGATATGAGGCGTGGTTTGCGGCATACAACGCAACGTTCTCACCGGGGCGGCCCTGGATATTCAGGCGCAACCCCGTGAGACGTGAACAGCCTTTGAAAAACAGCCGCGCGATGTGGTGACGCTTGTGCGGCGCAACGGCGAGCAGCAGGGCGTAAGGTCCCAACAACATGCCGACCAGCCCGGCGAACAAGCCCAGATTTACACCTGCACGGAGGGGAGAAAACCTCATGCAGCGTTATCGCGCGCAGTGGTCCGCTCTTCGTGCGAGGCACCCGCAACCGGGGCCTTGTCGCTGTCGCGCGTGTAGTGGTTGAGGTACTTGGAGGTCACGTTTTCCGTTTCCACGATGATGTTCACATCGACCGTGTTGAAATCGTAATCGATCACCGCGCCGTCGCCGATCACACCGCCGACGCGCAGGTAGCCTTTGATCAACGGCGGTAATTCGCGCAGAGCTTGGCCCGTATCGATGGTGTCTTTGGCCATCATGTTCATATCGACGTAACGCTCATCCAGCGCATGGGTACGGATGTTGCGCGGGGCCATGTGGTGATGATGGAGGTACGCCAGTGGCAGCTTCATGTCGCTGGGGTTGGTGCCGGGAATGGAGGCGCATCCGAACATGTAGCGGATGGAATGCTTGAATACGTAATCCGCAATGCCGCGCCACAACAACTGCATGGTGCCGCGTGAACGGTAGTCGCTGTCAATGCAACTGCGTCCCAGTTCCAAAACCTGGCCGGAGCGGTGGATCAGCGGTCCCAGCTCGAACTCGCTTTCCGAATAAAATCCGGCGTATTGATCCGCGATTTCGCCACGCAGCAGGCGATAGGTGCCAACCACGCAGGGCTGCGCGGCGGACCCGCGCTCTCGGTCGATCACCAACAGGTGGTCGCAAAATTCGTCGTAAGGATCGAAGTCGCGCTCGGTCTTCAGGACGCGCGGCGATGCCTTGGCGCCCATTTCTTCGTAGAAAATACGATAGCGCAGCGCCTGAGAGGCGTCGACTTCGTGGTTCGATTCGGCCAAGCGAATCTCAAGATTGTTTACGATCAGAGGCTTCACAGCGCCACTTCCTTTTCCCGGTCTCATAAAATTCCCGGTAAGGATCGTGCTTTCTCATGATGAGGACATGACGGGGTTGTGAAAATTCTTTGTCGCTTAGGTTTCGAAATTGTTGCGATCCGTTCAGGCTGTAATGGCGCACGTTGAGACGTTTTTACGCGCCCAATCCCTTATGAATGCGGTGAACAGTTTCATTTTTTGCGGCATGTAATCACGGTGCTGACGGATCAGGTAGAGCTTGAGTTCGTCGATGTTGTAATCGGTAAGCAGCAAAACGATCCGCCCTTGCTCAAGTTCGCGAAGGTAGGTGTAAGACGGCAAAACCCCAATGCCGACTCCTTGAAGAACCGCTTCTTTCATGAACGAGGGATTGTTGGCGCGGTAATTTCCCGATACGGAGATGGAATGAGTGCCTGCAGCGCTCTTAAGGTGCCATACGTCGGAGCCGATGCGTGTGTGAACATAACGCAGGCAATTGTGATCTTGTAAATCCTCAGGGACGAGAGGCATGCCGTGGCGTTCCAAATACGAAGGCGCAGCGCAAACGCTCAATTTGATGAACGCGATTTCGCTTGCCACCAAACGGGAATCCGGCAAAGAGGGGGCAAGGCGCAGGGCGAAGTCGATGCGCTCTTCGGTGAAATCGACGACCTCGTCGGTGAGCCGCGTTTCCAAAGTGATCGTGGGATGCAGAAGTGAAAATTTCGCGAACGCCTGATTGAGGACCGTTGCCCCAAGACCGGACGGACACGTGATGCGCAAGGTCCCCCGAGCCTCTCCTTGCAGTTCCGCGACGATGTTTTCCGCGGACTCGGCTTCCGCCAAAACCTTGAGACTTTGCCTGTAGTAGGCTTCCCCCGTTTCGGAGAGGCTGAGACGGCGGGTGGAACGGCTCAACAGCTTCGCGCCCAAACGTCCCTCAAGCCAGGAAATTTGCTTGCTGGCCAAGGATGGTGAAATGTCGATTTCACGTGCGGCTTTGGTGAAACTTCGCCGTTCCACAACCCGTACAAACGTGCGCATGCAAGAGAGTGTGTCCATGTTGCGGTGCTTTTCCCTTGTTTTGTGAATGAATGGAAAAAGTACCATGACAAAATGGCGCTTTAAAAGAGTAATTGGAATATATAACATGCCCACAAGATATCCCAAAGGGGGGTATCGTTGTGATGTGGAGATATCTATGATTGTAAATCGTTTTGTGGTGGCACTGTGCTCAGGCTTGGCGTTGTCCACCATGAGCGCGGCGGCGCACGCGGGCGCAGGACCAGCGCCCGCTCATCCGGACCATAGCCATACGCCGGGGCCTGAGGTCGCAATCGGTCCGATTGCAGTCGGCGGAAACGTGTCCGTTGTGATGGGGCTGGATGGCTTCGCGGGCGGAAACGTCGGCGTGTCCGCCGGCCCGGATGGGCTGTTGATTGTCGACGATTTGGTCCCTGGGTTTCAATACAAGTTGGAAGACGTACTCAGCACGATGAAGACGTGTACGGACTGTGGTGAGGTCAAATACCTAATCAACACCCACTGGCATTTCGATCACACGGGCAACAACGAACACTTCGGCGGCGCGCCGGTGGTGATCGCCCATGAAAACGTGCGTCCTTTGTTGGCCTCGCCGCAGGACCTGAAGCTGTTCGCGATGCATTTTCCGGCGAAAAGCCGCGCCGGATTGCCGGACGTGACGTTCGCGGGCAAGGCTTCGGTCTTCTTCAATGGTGAAGAAATCGAACTGACGCACTTTCCCAAGAGCCATACCTCAGGCGACATCACGGCGTACTTCACCAAATCCAAGGTTTTGCATTTGGGCGATTTGTACTTCAACGGCATGTTTCCGGTCATCGATCTGGAGCATGGCGGCAGCATCAAAGGCATGATCCGCAGCATCGAAACGGTTCTCGAACACTATGGTCCCGATATCAAGATCATCCCCGGACATGGTCCCGTTTCCGACATGAAAGAGCTGCGCGGCTATTTGGAGATGCTCAAAGACACCACGAAGACCGTAGAGGTGGCGAAAAAAGCGGGCATGAGCCTTGAGGACACGCAAAAACAGGGCCTGGATGAGCGCTGGAAATCGTGGTCGTGGCAGTTCGTCCCCACCAAAAGCTGGATTTCATTTATCTACAACAGCTTGTAAAGCGGATGCAGACATAAAAAGGGCGCGAGATCGATGAGACCTCGCGCCCTTTCGATGTGTGGATTTAGCGTGTCGGTATAGGCGTGTCGCCCGAATAATCGTAAAAGCCCTTGCCGGTTTTTTTGCCGAGCCACCCGGCTTCCACATACTTCACCAACAATGGGCAAGGGCGATACTTGGAATCGGCCAAACCTTCGTGCAACACGTTCATCACCGCCAGGCAGGTGTCGAGCCCGATGAAGTCGGCCAGTTGCAGCGGGCCCATCGGATGGTGCGCGCCCATGCGCATGGCATTGTCGATGGCGGCCACGGAGCCGACCCCTTCGTAAAGAGTATAGACAGCCTCGTTGATCATCGGCATCAGCATGCGATTGACGATAAACGCGGGGAAATCTTCGGCCGGGACCGGGGTCTTGCCCATTTTAAGCGCCAGCGCGGAGACGGTCTTGAAGGTTTCTTCGTCGGTGGCGATGCCGCGGATCATTTCCACCAGTTCCATCGCCGGAACCGGGTTCATAAAGTGCATGCCGACAAACTGGCCGGGACGGTCGGTTTTGGCCGCCAGCCGGGTGATGGAAATGGACGAGGTGTTGGATGCGATGATCGCTTCGGGCTTCAAAATTGGGCAGAGTTCTTGGAGGATCGCCTTTTTAACCTCCTCGTTTTCCGTCGCCGCCTCGATCACCAGGTCGGCGTCGGAAAAAGCCGCCATGTCGGTGCCGGTTTGGATGCGCGGCAGGGCGGCGTCCACATCGGCTCGCTCCGCCTTGCCTTTGTCCACTTGGCGGTTCATATATGTTTCGATGTTGTCGAGCGCCACCGCGAGAGCATCCGCGTCGCTATCCATCAGGTGCACGTCATAGCCCGCGAGCGCCGAAACGTGCGCGATGCCGCGCCCCATTTGACCCGCACCGATCACGCCGATCTTCTTGATGTTTTCCACAGACATAACGTTCCTCGTTCCCTTGAAGTGATCAAGCACAGCGGCCTTGTAAGGTTTGGCCCAGTTGATGGTTCAACTTTTTAGCGCGAATTCGATCCTGAATATAATGTGGCGTCAAATGCTCTTATAGCTTTTCCGACAGCTCCGGCAGCACCTCGAAGAGATCCGCGACCAAGCCGTAGTCGGCAACTTGAAAAATAGGGGCTTCTTCGTCTTTGTTGATGGCGACGATGACTTTGCTGTCCTTCATGCCCGCCAGATGCTGGATCGCGCCGGAAATGCCGACCGCGATGTAGAGCTCCGGCGCGACCACCTTGCCGGTTTGGCCAACTTGATAGTCATTGGGCACGAAGCCCGCGTCCACCGCCGCGCGCGACGCGCCGACCGCAGCGTTCAGTTTATCCGCGACCGCCTCCAAAAGATGGAAGTTCTCACCCGACGCCATGCCGCGCCCACCGGAAATGACCACTGACGCAGCGGTCAACTCGGGGCGTTCGGATACGGTCAGTTCCGCACGGACGAAGCTTGAGGTGCCGGGACCTTCGGGTGCGCCGATGCTCACGATATCGGCCGCGCCGCCCTCGGCGCTTGCGGCTTCGAACGCGGTGGTGCGCACGGTGATAACCTTGATGGCGTCACTGCTTTTGACCGTGGCGATGGCGTTGCCGGCATAGATCGGTCGCTTGAACGTGTTTTCGTCGATCACCGCTGTGATGTCGGAAATTTGCTGCACGTCCAACAGTGCCGCGACACGCGGCATCACGTTTTTGCCGGTCGTGGTGGCGGCGGCCATCAGAACGGCGTAATCGTCCGCCAACTTAACCAAAAGCGGCGTTAGGGTTTCGGCCAGTGGGTGTCGGTGCGCTGGCGTGTCGGCGACAAGGACCTTGGTGACGCCATCGATTTGAGCGGCGGTTTGGGCGACGCCCTGACAGTCCGCGCCGACGACCAGGACGGCGATTTCACCGCCACTGGACGAGACCAACGGCTTCGCCGCGGTGACGGCGCACAGGGTTTGCGGCTTCAATTCTGTGTTGTCGTGTTCGGCAAGAACGAGGACATTCCCGGGGACGCTCATGAGATTACTTTTGCCTCGTTCTTCAGTTTGTTCACCAACTCGGCCACGTCGGCGACGATGACTCCGGCCTGACGGCTGGCGGGTTCCTCGACGCTCAAAACCGTAAATCGGGGGCTGACATCGACGCCGAGCTCTTCGGTGGTGAGCTTGTCGATGGGCTTTTTCTTCGCCTTCATGATGTTGGGCAGCGACGCGTAGCGCGGCTCGTTCAGGCGCAAATCGGTCGTCACCACGGCGGGGATGAAAAGGCTGATCGTTTCCAAGCCGCCATCGACTTCGCGGGTCACATTGATCTTGGCGTCGGCGATCACCAACTTGGAGGCGAACGTGCCTTGCGGCCATCCGAGAAGGGCCGCAAGCATCTGACCGGTTTGATTGCTGTCGTCGTCGATGGCTTGCTTGCCAAGCACGACCAAGTCGGGTTTTTCTTTCTCTACGATGGCTTTGAGCAGCTTGGCGACGGCCAGCGGTTCGATAACGGCGTCCGTTTCGACGTGCACGCCCCGGTCCGCGCCCATCGCGAGCGCCGTGCGGATCGTTTCTTGAGCCTGAGCGGGACCGACGGATACGGCGATGATGTCTTCGACTGCGCCGGATTCTTTCAAGCGAACGGCTTCTTCGACGGCGATTTCGTCAAAGGGGTTCATGGACATTTTTACGCCCTGGGTTTCGACCCCCGTCCCATCCGTTTTCACACGGATTTTGACGTTGTAGTCGACCACCCGTTTGACGGCGACCAAAACCTTCATATGTATCGTTCCGGTATCTGTTTGGTGTCTTTCCGGCTTGACTGGCGACCATGGCCTTAATGGCGCAGCCAAGCGGTGAGCTTAGGCAAGTTTCACCGCACCTGCAAACTCTTTTCGCAAGTGCGAAATCAATTTCTTAGGCTGAGGCGAGTCCAAAGCTGCGTCAATCAGGTTCCACCGTCAGGTTTCCACAAAACGTCCGCTTTGCCCATGTCGTTTTCGGCCCGCGCCAGTTGAAACAGTAAATCCGATAACCTGTTTAAATACATTAATATTTCTGGGTTGAGCGGGCTCTCTGCGTTCAGTCGCACGACCGTGCGTTCGGCGCGGCGCACTTGCGCGCGCGCCATATGTAGACGCGCCGAGGCCTCGTGTCCGCCCGGCAGGACGAAACTGGTGAGGGGCCCCAATTGCTCGGAAAAAGCATCGATTTCCGCTTCCAATGTCGTCGCACGGCCCTGGGAAAGGCGAAGCGCCCCCTCGACATCGCCCGGCGTGGCCAAATCCGCGCCCAAATCGAACAGATCGTTTTGGACGCCCGCCAGAAACCGGTCGGCGGCTGAACCCGCATGAAGACCCGAGCGGGCCAGCCCGATGGTGGCGTTGGCTTCGTCCACATCGCCGATGGCGCAAAAACGAATGTGGCTCTTGGAAAGCCGTGAGCCGTCCACCAGACCGCTGTCGCCGCCGTCGCCGCCGCGGGTATAGATTTTCGTGAGCTTGACCATCGCGGCCCTCCTTTAGAATGCTTTGTTAAGGATGGTCGGGAAATGACGGTTCCGCAAGTTGGGATCGCGCCTCAATACCATTGCTCGTATAGGGAAGTTCATATGCAATCAAAAGAAAGCAAGGCGAGTGGGGTGTCTCGTCCAAATGGACATGTTGCAAGAAGATTGAGCGAGAGGTAACGTGATGCCTGATTGAAAAAACACCCCATTCATCAACAAGATGGTTAGAGTTTTGTGTGTCTTGAAACGCCTTGCGGGACGTGGAGCGGACTATGGCGTCCGAAAATGAAGACAGCGAATTGACCGCCGGTCCACACGTAAATAGACGCGTGAAGGGGGCGGAGCAAAAAGTGGCCGCAAGCCGAGGGCGGGCGCAAGCTTCCTGTGGCGCAGCCTCGGCCGTTCATGTCTTTGACGAGAATGGCCAGTTCGACCTGGAACGCGAATACGAAAAATTTTTCCAAGCCGTGCAAGCCAGTCCGTCCAGCGTGGTCATTACGGATCGCGACGGTTTTATCGAATACGTCAATGACCGCTTCGTCACCAGCACGTGTTATACGCGTGAGCAGGCGGTCGGGCGCAAACCCAATCTGTTGAAATCTGGGCGCACTCCCCCAGGAACCTATGAAAATCTGTGGGAGACCATCACCGCCGGAAAAGTCTGGCGTGGTGAGATGTGCAACCGAAAACGCACGGGTGAGCACTATTGGGAGGCCACCGCCATTGCGCCGATTTTCGGTTCCGATGGACAAATCACGCATTTTGTCGCCGTTAAGGAAGACATCACGGAACGCCGCCGCGCGGAAAACGAGCTGAAACGCCGCCAGGAACGCGACGCGGTTCTTGCCGATGTGACGCGGGTGCTCTTGGCGGAAGCTTCGGCGGAAGGAATTGAAGAGGCTTTGAGTATTTTGTGCCTCAGCTTCAACGCGCAGCGAGGCTTCGTCTGTCGCATTTCCAGTGATGGCACGGCCATTGCCAATACTCATGTAAGGGTCTTGGGTGAGGCGAACGCGTCGGAGGATGGTTTCACCGGCGTGGCTTGCGACCACCTTGAATGGGGTTTGGACCAGTATCGGTCGGGAAAGAGCGTTGCAATCGATAACGTTGCGGATTTGCCGAGGGAGGCGGAGGCATTCAAAGCCGTATTGAGGGACGCGGGCGCCCAGGCCAACCTGACCGCCCCCATACAAATGGGTGCGCGGTTTATTGGGTTTGTCGGCGTGGATGTGAGAACCAGTCCTCGTGTGTGGAGCCAAGATGACATCCGTCACCTTGAACGGGTGGCGGAAATTGTCGGCTTGGCGTTGCTGCGCATGGATGCCGAAGAGCAATTGCGCCAAACCCGCGATCGTGCGTATCGCGCGGAACAAAACCTCACGGACGCAATCGAAAGCATGCCCGAAGGGTTTGTGCTGTACGACCACGATGGCAGTCTGGCGATTTGCAATTCGCGGTTTCGCGACGATTACGGTTATACCGAGCAACAGGCCAAGCCCGGCGTTCACTTTAAGGACTTGGGTCTGATTGACGTGCAGTGCGGCAACGTGATCGTGCCGGACGGTTACAAGGACGCCGAAACCTACTTGCAGACCAAGTTGAAGTACCGCATCAAGCTTGAAGGCACGTTCCCGGTGGCGCTCAAGGACGGACGCCATTTGATGACGCGAGACCGCCGCACGTCGTCAGGCGGCTTGGTCAGCGTGCAAACCGACATCACGAAAATCAAACAGACCGAGGACGCTCTGCGTACATCGGAGAGAAAGTTCTGGAGCGTCTTCCACGCGAGCCCGAGCTTGATGACCATTTCGGTGATGGAGAGCGGCCGCTTTATCGACGTCAACGCCAAGTGGGTTGAAGTGATCGGCTACGATTACAGCGAAGCCGTCGGAAAGAGCGCCGCCGATTTGGGCGTGTGGCCGTCGCCCCTCACGCGTAACCGCATGCTGAGTATGTTCAACGACGACGGCGTGCTCGCCAATTTCGAGACACGCCTGAAAACGCGAAGTGGAAAAATGCGCGATCTCCTGATTTCGGGGGTGCGCATGCATGTCGATGGCGAAGAGGCTTTGCTGCTGGTCTACCACGACATTACGGACCGCAAGCGTATCGAGCAGGCTCTGAAGCACTCGGAACTGGAAGTGCGAACCATCCTCGACAACATCGTCGAAGCGTTCTACCGCATGGACAATGACGGCCACATCACCATGTGTTCCGCCGCGATCGAAAACCTGTTGGGCTATAAGCCGGAAGAATTGATCGGTGTGCCCGCGCATAGTCTTTACGTCGATGAAAAGGATCGTGATGGTTACATTCAGGCGCTACGGAACGGTGGTGGGCGTGTGCGGGATTATGAGGTTCGCCTCAAGCGCAAGGACGGCTCGGAAATTTGGGCGGCGTCAAGCGGCCATTACATCTATGATCGCGACGACAATATCGTCGGTCTGGAAGGTACGACGCGCGACATCACGCGGCGTAAAAAAGCCGAACAAGCTCTCCTGCTCGCCAAGGAACAGGCCGAGCAAGCTTCTGCCGCAAAAACGGATTTCCTGTCCGGCATGAGCCATGAGCTGCGGACCCCGCTCAACGCCATCATCGGATTTTCTCAGATGTTGGACATTCAAGGCGATGCTCCGTTGACGGATAAGCAGAACGAATACCTCGACATCATCCGTAGGTCCGGAGAACACCTGCTGTCTCTGATCAACGAAATCTTGGACTTGGCCCGTGTCGAGGCGGGGCGTATGGACGTGCGCCTCGCCCCGGTGTGCTCAAGCGACTTGATCGAAGAATGCGTCGCCCTGGTTCGGCCTTTAGCGTTGAAAAGGACCATCAACTTCAGCGTCGAAGAGACGCATGAAGTCTGCCCTTACATCCAGGTGGACCGTATGAAATTCAAGCAAATCCTTCTCAATTTGATGAGCAACGCAGTCAAATACAATGTGAGAGGGGGCTGTGTGGAAATCACCACCGCCATTCAGGGCGCCGACCTGCGCATTGATGTCAGCGACACCGGCCAGGGGCTGACGGCGGATGAGTGTTCGGCATTGTTCGAACCGTTTCAACGCCTGGGGGCGGAACACTCCGACGTTGAAGGCACCGGACTCGGGCTGGTGTTGGCCAAACGCATGATCGACGCCATGGGCGGCGATATTTCCGTCACCAGCGAACCGGGCTTGGGCTCCACCTTTAGCGTCGTTGTGCCGCTTGGTGAGGATGGACTCTAAGGCTTCAACAGCCCGCGCGCAATCACATGGGCCTGGATTTCGGCGGCGCCTTCGAAAATGTTGAGAATGCGCGCATCCACCAGCACGCGCGAGATGGGATATTCCAGCGCATAACCGTTACCGCCGTGCACTTGTAAAGCATTGTCGGCATTGGACCAGGCCACCCGCGCGGCCAGCAATTTCGCCATGCCTGCTTCGATGTCGGAACGGTGCTCCAGGTCTTTTTCCCGCGCCGCGAAATACGTAAGCTGGCGCGCAATCTGCGTTTCCGCCGCCATCCATCCGAGCTTTCCGGCCACGCGTGGGAAATTGACGATGGGCTGAGCGAATTGGATGCGCTCATGGGCGTAACGCAGCCCCAGCTCCAACGCGTTGGTCGCGACCCCGACGGCGCGCGCCGCGGTTTGGATGCGCGCCGCTTCGAACGTCGCCATCAGTTGCTTGAAGCCCTGACCTTCTTCGGCACCCAACAGCGCCGATGCGGGGACTTCCAAATTGTCGAACGCCAGCTCGTATTCCTTCATGCCCCGGTAGCCGAGCACTTCGATCTCCGTGCCGGTCATGCCGTCGAGCGGGAACGGGTTGCCGTCCACGCCGCGCGGCTTTTCGATGACGAACATCGACAGCCCTTTGTAGCCGGGTTCGTCCGGATTGGTGCGCGCCAACAGCGTCATCACGTCGGAGCGCGCCGCGTGGGTGATCCAGGTTTTGTTGCCGGTGATGCGATACACATCGCCGTCGCGCACCGCGCGAGTTTTGAGCGACGCCAGATCCGACCCGGTGTTGGGTTCGGTGAACACGGCGGTGGGCAGAATTTCACCGGCGGCGATGGCGGGCAGATATTTTTCTTTTTGCGCATCGGTGCCGCCGAGGGCGATCAGTTCCGCGGCGATTTCCGAACGGGTGCCGAGCGAGCCGACGCCGATGTAGCCACGCGACAGTTCTTCGGTGACCACGCACATGGCGGTCTTGCCCATGTCCAGCCCACCGAACTCTTCGGCGATGGTCAGACCAAATACGCCCAGTTCGGCCATCTGGTTAACGATTTCATCGGGGATCAAAATGTCGTTGTCGTGCCACGTGGGCGCATTGGGCGCGACCTCCTCGGCGGCGAACCGGCGAAATTGCTCTTGCACCATGTCGAGCGTTTCATCATTCAGTCCATCGTTGCCGAACATACCGGTGTTGACGTCCAGAAGTTGGGCGATGCGCACACGGGCATGGTTTGAGTTGCCGTCTTGGATCAAGGTCTTGACCGCGTCGGTGTAAAAGCCGCGCACGGTTTCCGGCGCCACGCCCAGATCGCGCGGGCGCACGATTTCGACTTGGCTGATGGGAATGCCACCGACCATCTGCGACAGGTATTCCGCTGTGCCGACCTGCAAGATCAAGCGTTCCAACTCACCCAACTGTCCCTCGGATTCGAGACGCTCGGCCCACCCGACCAGATGTTCGATGGCGACGGCGTAGGTGCTCAGCCAAGCGAAACCGTGGGCGGAAAATTGTTCCGTGTCCAAAAGTCCAGCATCGATTTTGCCGTCTCGAACGCTCTTCGCCTGCACGCTGGTGCGCGCGGCATCGACCAGGGATGTGCAGTCCTTGGCAGCCTGTCTGCACAGCGCCAAGATGTCGTTGAGAAGGGCGTCGCGAGTGGTGCTCATGATATCCTCCTCAGCCTTCCAGGCAATCTTCAAGGGTGCGTCGTCCGGGGTGTACGGCTTGCACCAGCACCGCCATGTTGCCGGGCTTGTGTTCGTTTTTCATCATCCGCATGTGCGCCTCGGGGATGTCGTCCCAGGGGAACACGTCGCTCATGCACGGATCGATGCGTCGTTCGCACACCAGTTTGTTGGCCTGCGCGGCTTGTTTCAAGTGCGCGAAGTGGCTGCCTTGAATGCGCTTTTGCCGCATCCACACAAAGCGCGCGTCGAACGTGATGTTGAAACCGGTGGTGCCGGCGCAAAACACCACCATGCCGCCGCGCTTGACCACAAAGGCCGAAACCGGGAAGGTCTGTTCGCCGGGGTGTTCGAACACCATGTCGACGTCCACGCTTTTTCCGGTGATCTCCCAGATGGCCTTGCCGAACTTGCGGCAACGCTTCATATAGTCGGCATAGCCTGCTTGGTCGTCAACATCGGGCAGCTGTCCCCAGCAATCGAAATCCTTGCGGTTGATCACGCCTTTGGCGCCCAAACGCATGACGAAGTCGCGTTTATCTTCGTCCGAAATGACGCCGATGGCGTTGGCGCCCGCGGTGGCGATCAATTGAACGGCCATGGAGCCCAAGCCGCCGGAAGCTCCCCAAACCAAGACGTTGTGCCCAGGGCGCAAAATGTGAGGTCGATGACCGAACAGCATGCGATATGCCGTTGCCATGGTGAGGATGTAGCACGCGCTTTCTTCCCACGTCAGATGTTTGGGGCGCACCATCAATTGCTGCGCCTGGACGCGGGTAAATTGGGCGAACGAGCCATCGGGCGTCTCGTAGCCCCAGATGCGCTGACTGGACGAAAACATCGGATCGCCGCCGTTGCACTCTTCATCGTCGCCGTCATCTTGGTTGCAGTGAACCACCACCTCGTCACCGATTTTCCAGCGTTTGACCTTGGAACCCACCGCCCACACGATGCCTGCTGCATCCGATCCGGCGATGTGATAGGGCTGTTTGTGCACATCGAACACGGAGATAGGCAGACCCAAGGCGGCCCAGATGCCGTTGTAGTTGACGCCTGCCGCCATCACCAGAACCAGCACTTCGTGGCTGTCGATCTCCGGCGTTTCAACGACTTCGACTTGCATGGCTTGGTCGGGTTCGCCATGGCGTTCGCGGCGGATCGCCCAGGCGTGCATTTGCTTGGGCACATGGCCGAGTGGGGGAAATTCGCCAAGTGCGTACAAATCCTTTTTCGGTTGACCCGAAAGAACCTCGGCAATGCCAGCAGTGGTTTCGTCTATGTTCGCCTCAGCCATGTTGGCCTCCATTTTTGCCCAGTATTTTACCCAGTATTTTACCCAGTATTTTACCCAGTATTTTGCCCAGTATTTTGCCCAGTATTTTACCCTGTCTGTTCGCCCGCCCCATTTGTGATTTCAGTGTCATTCGGTCTGTTGCGACCGGGGGGCTGTAGCCTGTCTTGATTTGACGATAAGTATGGGCGCATCTGAAAAAATATTGCAATGCACAATTTTATTCCGCACTTGCGAAATTTTGAGTGTTGGGGGACAATTCACACGGGAGAACGAAATGACGCATGAAATTGCACATGGGAAAGCACCGTCTGGCGGGCATTCCGCGGCCAATAGGGATCGCCCGTGGCTGTTTCGCACCTATTCCGGCCACTCGTCCGCGGCCGCATCCAATGCGCTGTTTCGCACCAATTTAAGCCGCGGCCAGAGCGGTTTGTCGGTGGCCTTCGATTTGCCGACGCAGACGGCCCTGGACGCCGACGATGTGCTGGCGCGCGGCGAAGTCGGCAAGGTCGGCGTGCCGATCTCTCACCTGGGCGACATGATGCGTTTGTTCGACGGCATTCCGCTTGACCGGATGAACACCTCGATGACCATCAACGCCGCCGCGCCGTGGCAGTTGGCATTGTACATCGCCGCCGCCGAGGCCCAGGGCGTGGGTCGAAGGCAGCTCACGGGCACGACGCAAAACGACATCATTAAAGAGTACCTGTCGCGCGGTACCTATATCTTTCCGCCCGCGCCGTCCATGCGTTTGCAAACCGATGTGATTTCGTTCGCGACTCTCGAAATGCCCAAGTGGAATCCGATGAACGTATGTTCGTATCACTTGCAGGAAGCGGGGGCGGAGCCCGCCGAGGAATTGGCCTTCGCCATGGCCAACGCCATCACGGTGCTGGATATGGTCAAGGAACGCGGCGACATCGCGCCTGAGGACTTTCCCCAGGTTGTCGGTCGCATCAGCTTTTTCTTGAACGCGGGCATCCGCTTTGTCACCGAATTGTGCAAGGCCCGCGCCTTTACTGAGCTGTGGGACGAAATCGCCTTGCAACGCTATGGGGTTCAAGACCCTAAGCTGCGCCGCTTTCGCTATGGCGTGCAGGTCAACTCGCTGGGGCTCACCGAAGCCCAGCCGGAAAACAACGTTTACCGCATCATGATCGAAATGCTGTCGGTGGTGCTGTCCAAAAATGCCCGCGCCCGCGCGGTGCAGCTTCCGGCGTGGAATGAAGCCTTGGGCTTGCCGCGTCCTTGGGATCAACAATGGTCCTTGCGTTTGCAACAGATCATGGCGTTTGAAACCGATCTCTTGGAATACGGCGACATCTTCGACGGCTCGTCGGAAATCACCGCCAAGGTCGAGGCGCTCAAAGCCCAAGCGCGCGAAGAGCTGGCGCACCTGGAAGAGATGGGTGGGGTGATCCGCGCCGTGGAACAGGGCTATATGAAACAGCGTCTGGTGGAATCGAACGCCAAGCGCCTAGCCGCCATCCAGGCGGGCGAGCAGGTGGTGGTGGGCGTCAATAAATTTACCGAAGGCGAAGCCTCTCCCTTGATCTCGGGTATGGAAACCTTTCTGACGCCGGACGCTGAAGCCGAACAAAGCCAGATCGAAAACCTCAAAGCCTGGCGCACGGTGCGCGATGGCGCAGCGGTTGAGATGGCCTTGAACGACCTGCAAGCCGCGGCGAAAGAAGGCCGCAACATCATGGAAAGCTCGATCGCGTGCGCCAAGGCTGGGGTCACGACCGGCGAATGGGGGGCAAAATTGCGCGATGTGTTCGGCGAATATCGCGCCCCCACCGGCATTGCGGGGGCGGCGCGCGCGCCGATGGCGAACGCCGACGATGCGCGCCAAGCGGTTGAAAAACTGAGTGTGCAACTCGGCACGCGGCCACGCCTGCTGGTCGCCAAGCCGGGCCTGGATGGGCATTCCAATGGGGCCGAGCAGGTGGCCCTGGCGGCGCGCGACGCGGGCTTTGAAGTGATCTACGAAGGCATTCGCCAAACCCCCGACGAAATTGTCGCTGCGGCAGTGCAAGAAGGCGTGCACGCGGTGGGCCTGTCGGTGTTGTCCGGTTCGCACTTGAGCTTGGTCGAGGATGTCATGCGCGGTCTGAAGGAACGTGGCGCTGAGGACATTCCGGTGATCGTCGGCGGCATCATCCCCGAACGCGACTTGGATGCGCTCAAGGACATGGGTGTGGCGCGGGTGTTCACGCCCAAGGACTTTGAATTGGGCGCGATGCTGGCGGAAGTCGCTCTGGTGATGGCGGAAAAAACGGGTGTTTAAGGGGCTGGTTTGCGTTTGGCGATGGGGGCAATGACCGGCACCGGAACGGTTTTTTCGGTGTAATCGCCGGGGTTTTCGACCTGAGTCTTGAAGGTTTCTTGGATGTATTTAACCACGCCGGGGCGGTAGATTTCCTTCACCAACGCCCAGGCCACGAACAGGCCGCCGTTCTTTTCGAAATAACTGATGTCGGGATTGTTGCCCGCATGATGAAGGGCTGCGGCCAAATCTTTGCTATGTCCGGCGTAAACCCATTCGGGACGGACGCCGGCGTGCCAGATTAAATAAACGCCGCCGACATTGTTGAGGCCCAACTCTTCAGGGTCCAAGGACAATAGCGGCAGAAATCCACCCGAGGGGGTGTGCACCCAGTTCGGGTCCACAGGTTGGGTGATCCGTTCCGGTTCGTCGTCGCCAATACCAAACAGACCCATCGTTTTCAGTCCCAGCGTATCGCTACGTCAAAAATGTTGTGCTCGCCCGCCGATTGCCGATTTTCGACCGTTGCGCTTGGTCTCACTCGGCACACGTAGGACGAATTATATGTACACCCCAGATAACTTCAAAATTGTTAATTATTCACTCAAGGGTGCGGTGGCATGGATGAGCCAATCGCGGCTGGTGCCATCCAGCAGGGGCGACAGTTCCGCCATCACCCGCGCGTGATAGGCATCGACCCACGTGCGCTCGGTTTCGTCCAACAAACCGGGATCGATCAAGGCGCGGTCGATCGGCGCCAGGGTGAGCGGCTCAAAACCCATCATAGCGCGTTCGGCCCCGCGTGGCGTGGGGATATCGAGCACATAAATCAAGTTTTCGATGCGGATGCCGAACGCGCCTTCCTTGTAGTAACCAGGTTCATTGGACACCACCATGCCTGCGGCCAGTTCCGCGCCTTGGCCGCGCTTGGAGATGCTTTGCGGACCTTCGTGAACGCCCAAATAAGTGCCGACCCCGTGGCCGGTACCGTGATCGTAATCGAGGCCCATATCCCACAGGGCCCGGCGCGCCAAAACGTCGAGTTCGTGGCCGTGCGTGCCGCGTGGGAAGCGCTGCGCCGAAATGGCGATATGGCCCTTGAGCACGCGGGTAAAGCGGTCTCTCATTTCTGCGCTCGGCATGTTGGGGCCCCCGCCAATGAACACGGTACGCGTCACGTCGGTGGTGCCGTCCAGATATTGCGCGCCGGAATCGACGAGATACAATTCGCCGGGATGAAGTGCGCGGTCGGTGCGTTCGCTGACCCGGTAATGGACGATGGCTCCATTGGGCCCGGACCCGGAAATGGTCGGGAAACTGAGGCCACGAAAATGTTCGTTCTCGGCGCGCAGCCCGTCCAATTTCGCGGCGGCGGTGAGTTCCGTCACGCCGCCCTTGGGAGCTTCGACGCTGAGCCACGCTAAGAACCGCACCAGCGCCGCGCCGTCGCGGATGTGGGCACGTTTGACACCCTCAATCTCTTCCGGGGTCTTTTTAGCTTTCGGCAATTGGCAAGGATCCGCACCAGACAAGATGCGCGCCCCCGCCTTGGTGAGGCGTTCGACGACCCAAGCCGGTGTCGCGCGGGTGGCGATGCGCGCGGCCTTTTTATCTTGGCCGAGCGCATCCAGCGCATCCCCCAACTGGCTGGGGTCGAGAACATCGACGTCAGGGCCCAAATGAGCGTGTGCCGCGGCGTCAACCCGCGCCGGGTCAATGAACAGTTGGGCCGTGCTGTCCGCGCGCAACAGGGCATAGGCCAAAACCAGCGGGGTGAAGGGGACGTCATCGGCGCGGACGTTGAACATCCAGGCGATGGAATCGCCCGCGCTGATCATCGCCACGTCTGCGTTGGCCTTTTTCAACTCCGCGCCGAGAAGCTCACGCTTGGCCTTCGACGTCAACGGCGCGAACGGCGCGTCGAGAATCTCAAGCGGACTCGATGGCGGTGCGGGGCGGTCCGGCCAGAAGGCATCGATGAGATTCTCATCCACGGCCACCAAATGGGCCTCGGTATCGGTGCACACCCGTTCGTAGGTTTCCAATTGTCCGGGGGTATGGAGCCATGGATCGTAGGCAAGGCGGTCGCCTGGCTTGAGACGCGTGCGTAGCCACGCCTGCGGCGTGAGGGTGGCGATGGGCTGCAAGGAAAACGTTTTCGCATCGACCTCGTCGCGGGCCTGCAAGGTGTAGCGTCCATCGACAAACAGCGCCGCCTCGTCCGTTAACACGATGGCGAGCCCCGCGGAGCCGCTAAAGCCCGTCAGGCGCGCCAGACGTTCCGCGCTGGGCGGCAGATATTCGCTTTGGTTGGCATCCGCGTGGGGCACCAGATAGCCGACGAAGTTATCGGCTTGCAGGCGGCCGCGCAGCTTTGCGCATAAGGTCGGGTCGTAAGCTATAAGGGCGTCGGCGGACATGACAGGTGCGGTTCCTTGAGAAGGGGTGTTCATAGAAGCTAGGGTCAGGGTCAATCTGGCCTTTCCAGTTCCGCCACCACCGGCGCATGGTAGGATTCCGGCGCGCCCGATACGGCGGCGGGGCTGCCGACTTCATCGTGGAGCGCTTCGTTGTGACACTCCACATGTCCGAGCCATCCCAGCATTTGCGTCGACAACAAGATATGATCGGCCATGTGAGGACGGCCCCGGTGGATCACGGAAAACCGTTGGCTTTCGGGCAGGCCACGCTCGGCCGCGATCAGCATACGCGATGCCAACGCGCCGTTGCCGGTGTCTTCTTCGTCGCCTTTGATGATGCGCACAGGGGCCTCGGTGTCGTCGGAATTGAAGTCTCCCATCACCGCCACCAGTGCTTCCGGCTCCAGGTCGAACAGGCGGTCGAGGAACGTTCGCACCTCCAATGCTTGGCCGGCGGCCTTGATGGTGGCGAGGAAAAAACCCTCAGCCCATCCCGGCATGCTTTTCCAACTGAAACGATCTTGCTTTTGTCCCGGCACAAAGGCGGCGCGCGGCGCGCGCAGGTGGACGTTGACCACCACCAGCTTGCGTCCATCGCCCAAGTCCAGATCGGCGTAGAGAAATGGACGATCCCATTCGATCGGCACGGGTGCGTCTTGCGGCGGGTCGGATGTGGTGCAGCGAAACAACGGCGCTTGGACCAGATGGTTCCACACCTCGTCCGCGCCCAAAATCGGAAACCTCGACAAGGTCACCAAGTTGTGGCGGTCACGCACGCCGCGTCCCGAAGGGCTTTTGGTGACGACGCGGTGATAGTTTTCGTACGCCGTGCCGTGCAAAACGGCATCCAGCGCGTGCAAATCGCGCTGCGCGCCGTCTTCGTTCAACTGCCCGTTCACTTCCTGGAAGCATAAAACGTCAGCGCGCAGGCGGACCAGTTGCGGACGAAGTGCGCGCACCCGTTCCGCCAGAGAGACGCGCGCGCGCGGCGGCTCGTCCAGGCTTTCCATGTTGAACGTGGCAATGCGAATAGGGTCTCTATGTGCGGCGTGGCTGGAGGGATCGGTCATGCGTAAGCCTCCTTCCTCAGTGTAGCAGACGAGCCGCCGGAATATGCACGGACACGGTGGTGCCGACACGGGGACTGGATTCGATGACCAGCTTTCCACCATGCAGTTCGACGAAGCTTTTCGTCAGCGGAAGGCCCAACCCGGTGCCTTCGAATTTTCGCGCCAACTTGCTGTCCACTTGTCCGAACGGCGTCAATGCGGTGGCGATTTCAGCCTTGCTCATACCGATACCCGTGTCGGAAATGGCGATGACCAGTTCGTCGGTTTTGGTGACGGAAGCCTTGACCACCAACTTGCCACCTTCCGGCGTGAATTTCACCGCATTGGACAGGATGTTGAGCAACACCTGCTTGAGACGTTGGCTATCGACCATTAGATCAGGTAAGTTTTTGGGTATGCGCCGGGTGAGCGAAAGGCCTGCTTCGCTCGCACGGTCGCGGATCAAGCGGGTTGCTGCTTCGACCAGTTCGGTGACGGCGACGCGTTCGGGGCGCAGCTCCATGCGGCCGGCCTCAATGCGCGAAACATCCAATATATCGTTGATCACCGCCAGTAGGTGCGAACCGGAATCGCGAATATTTCCAATGTATTCTTGGTAGCGCGGCTCAATCGCGCCGAACAATCCCGACAGCATCACATCGGAAAACCCGATGATGGCGTTTAAAGGCGTGCGCAATTCGTGAGACATGTTGGCGAGGAATTCGGTTTTGACGCGGCTGGCGATCTCGGCGCGCTCTTTGGCCTCGATCAGTTGGTGTTGAAATTCGATACGTTGGGTGATGTCGCCGACCGAACCCGCCATGCGGTAAACCCATCCGGCCTTGTCGCGCAGCGCCATGCCGGAAATTCTAATCCAGCGCGCGCCGCCGTTCTTATGACGCAAGCGGCATTCGGCAAAAAAGGATGACGTTTCACCTTTGAGGTGGCGGGTCAGGCGATATTGATAATCGCCACGGTCGTCGGGATGGATCAGGCGCAGCCACGATTTGGCTTTGATGAAATTGGTTTTATAACCGGTCAAATCGCGGATTTTGGCGGAGATATAGAGCTGGTCGGAATGCAAATCCCAATCCCAGATGCCTTCTCCTGCGCCGCTGATGGCAAGTTCATAACGTTCGCGGCTTTCTTGCAGGGCACGCTCGTTTTTCTTGCGCTCAGAGATGTCGCGCACCACACCGATAAACAAGGACTGTCCATCGCGTTTAAGTTCACTGACGGCAAGGTCCAGAGGAAACGTACCGCCATTTTTGCGTAAACCGACAGCCTCGCGGCCCGTACCGATGATGGTGGGGTTTAGGGTTTCGTGATAGCGATGTAGATATCCATCGTGGGCATCTGCATAAGGTGCGGGCATCAACATTTTGACGTTGTTGCCGATGACCTCATGGGCGCGGTGGCCGAATATTTTTTCCGCCGCCGGATTGAACGATTGCACGATGCCCTGTTCATCGATGGTGATGATGCCATCAACCACGGTTTCCATGATGCCTTGCAGTTGCACGTCGCGATGGATGAGGGCTTCCGCCGCGCGTTTGCGATCGGATGTGTCGCGCGCCACCAGCATCACGGTTTTGAGGCCGCGTTCTGAAAACGGCATCGCGGACAGCTCTGCGTCGATGCTGACGCCGTCGTTGCGCACCAGACGAACGGGCATCCACTCTTCTTCGAAAAGGTGTTCGATTTCCTCATGAAAAATATCGCGGAAATCGGGGTGGATGTATGCGTCGAACGATTTTCCGATAAAAGAAGCAGGGTCCTCGGCATGCAACATTTCCGCCCCAGCCGAATTCATCAGTGTGATGATGCCGTCGGTGATCACACAGGTCAAATCAGGGGCCATCTCGACCAGCTTGCGGTAGCGAGTTTCCGCATCCAAAAGCGAGGCTTCCATGTCCTTTATGTGCGTGATGTCGGTGTGCAGGCTGAGCACTTGGCCTTCGCGAGTGCGCTGTTCGTGAATGCGCCACCACCGCCCGCCGCGATAGACTTCGTGATGCGAAGGCTGAGGGTTCAGGCGTTCGGTCAGCTTTTCATCGACCCATTGGCCCATGCGGCCCTGGGCTTCCTTGATATCGAGGCGCTTGGCGGCCTCGGTCAAAATGTCCTTGAGCGTCGCGCCGGGGATAATGACATCGCCCAGCGCAGGGTAAAGCTTAGCGTAACCTTCGCTGGCCGCCATCAGGTTGCCGTCTTGATCGTAGATCACGAACGCTTCGTTATGCTCGGCGGCGCTTGCGGCGAGCTTTAAGGCATCGGCGCGGCTAACCTCGGCAAGTGTTGGTGTGACGATTTTCCTTTTGACGTTGTGATACTTACGTTGGCTTTCAAGTTGCGGGGTAATGTTATGCGCTGCGCCCCGGTAGCCGCGGAACATGTTGTTGTCACTGTAAAACGGGATGCCGGAAAGCGTAAAATGCAAGACGTTCCCGTCCGCGCCGATCAGTGAACAGGCGATGTCTTTGAACGGTTCGCGATGGGTCAAAGTGAATAAAACGGGATTTTCCTTGCCGCCAGCGCGGTCATCGGCCAACACGACCTGTTGCAGGGTTCGACCGTTGAGCACTTCTGGTGGAAGCCCGGTCGTTTCCATGAAGCGGTCGGAAACGAACGTCAGTTCGAGAATTTCGTTGGTTTCCCATATCCAGTCGCCCACGGTGGAGACGATATCGCGCAAGCGCTGCTCGGGGTTATCGGGGCGCGGGGGCATTTTGATGCGACGGGGCGGTGGTTGGTTTCCCGCGGCAATGAAGGGTGTTTTCTTAGCTGTCATTAAAATTCCTGCGCGAAGCCGTGATCATTTAGCCTGCGCCGTGCATTCGTCCTGTTCGCTATACTTGAGTTGTATCAGGGAAGGTTCCTCGCAATCAACCAATCCGGATGTGCGTGCGACATTATGAACCTCAGGCTTTCGTGCTGATCTGCCTTATGGTTTTTTTGGGGCGAGGGTTTGGGTTAAAAAATTGATGGTTTGCGGGCTGTCCCATTCCAAAACGCCCAGCACCCGGCCATGGAATTGACCGTCCGCGCCGACAAGAACCGTGGTGGGCAGCCCTTCGACACCGACTTTGCGCGACAGGTGGCCTTTAACGTCGAAAAAAACGCCAAGGTTCTCAATACCGTTGGCGTCGAAAAAGGGTTGAATTTTCTTCAGCGCTTTGCGGTCTTCGGATACGGTGATCACGTTAATGCCCGTGCCTTTCAGCTTTGCCGCCAAACGGTCTAGCGCGGGCATTTCACGGACGCATGGCGCGCACCATGTGGCCCAGAAGTTCAAAACCACCCCGCGGCCCTTAAGCGATGCGATGGTGATTTCTTCTTTGTTTGCGTTGAAAAAGGGCGTATCAAGCGCCCCTTCGCCGGTGACGGCAGGGCGTAACTTATTGGCCAATTCCAAGGGAATTTCGACCTGATCGGCCTGGGCACTTGCAACATGGCCGGATATCACCAAAATGGCGGCAACGCTTGCCACGGCTACGCGGAACATCGCGCCAAACCGGGAACGGGGATGGGTATGCGTGTTCTTAACTTTTGACTGAAGCATTTTTCGGTTCTTCTTGGGTCCAGATACCATGAGCAACAACGACGACAACAGCACCACCAGCACCATATGGGGCGGACGTTTCGAGGCGGGCCCGTCCGCCGTGATGGAAGAAATCAACGCTTCCATCGGCTTTGATAAACGTCTGTTCGCGCAAGATATCCGGGGGTCGCGCGCGCATGCCCAAATGCTGGCTGCTCAGGGCATCATAACCGAACTGGACGCGAATTCCATCCTTGAAGGTCTGGATGCGGTGGAAGCGGAAATTTTGCAAGGCGCGTTCGAATTTTCACGCGCGCTTGAAGACATACATATGAATGTGGAAAGCCGCCTGCGCGAAAAAATCGGCGATGCGGCGGGGCGCTTGCACACGGGGCGTTCGCGCAACGATCAGGTGGCGACCGATCTGAAACTGTGGGTGCGCGATGCGCTCGACGGGCTCGACGGTGCACTGAGGGACTTGCAAGAAGCCCTGATCGATCGCGCCGAAGAGCACGCCGCCACGGTGATGCCGGGCTTTACCCATTTGCAAGCCGCCCAACCGGTGACGCTGGGCCACCATCTGTTGGCCTACACCGAAATGTTGGGCCGTGATCGGTCGCGGGTGCAAGATTGCCGGGCGCGCATGAACGAATGCCCGTTGGGCGCGGCGGCGCTGGCGGGGACATCGTTCCCCATCGACCGTGAAGCCACTGCGCAGGCGCTGGGCTTTGCTCGCCCGACGCAGAATTCGCTGGATTCGGTTTCGGATCGCGATTTCGCGCTGGAATATCTGGGCGTGCTGTCGATTCTTAGCGTGCATTTGTCACGCATGGCCGAGGAAATGGTCATCTGGGCGTCCCAGCAGTTCGGCTTCATTCGCGTGTCCGATGATTTCTCGTCGGGCAGTTCGATCATGCCGCAAAAGCGCAATCCCGACGCCTCGGAACTGGTGCGCGGCAAGGCCGGCCGGGTGTTCGGCGCGCTGATGGGCTTGCTCACCGTGATGAAGGGCCTACCGCTGACCTACGGCAAGGACATGCAAGAAGACAAAGAGCCGGTGTTCGACGCATCCGATACCGCAGAGCTGTGCGTCACCGCCATGACCGGGATGTTCAAGTCCGCAACGTTCAATGTCGAGCGCATGAAAGCCGACGCCGGCAAAGGCTTCACCACTGCGACCGATCTGGCCGATTGGCTGGTGCGGGTGTTGGGCATGCCGTTCCGCGATGCCCACCACGTCACCGGCGCACTGGTGAAAATGGCCGAGGACAAAGGCTGCGGCCTGGAAGATCTGTCGCTGGCCGACATGCAAACCGTGGACGCGGGCCTGACGGATGAAATCTTCACTGTTTTGGGCGTCGACAATTCGGTGTCCAGCCGCACCAGCCTGGGCGGCACGGCACCCGTAAACGTTTTGGCCCAGGTGGTCCATGCACGCGAAAGGTTTTTGAAATGAGCCGTTTCTTAATGCTCGCCTTGGCGATGCTGATGATCGTTGGTTCTTTGAGCGCGTGCGGACGCAAGGGCGATCCCGAAGCCCCGCCGGGCTCCACGTACCCGCGCACCTACCCCAATTAAGAAGGCCGAAGCGATGGATTACTTCAATTACAAGAACGGGCATCTGCACGCCGAAGACGTCGCGCTGGCCGACATCGCCGAACAGCTCGGTACGCCGTTTTACGCTTATTCCACCGCCACGCTGACGCGTCACTTCAACGTGTTTGCCGACGCCCTGCGCGGCTTGAACGCGTTGGTGTGTTACGCGGTGAAGGCCAATTCGAACCAAGCCGTGATCCGCACCTTGGCGGGTCTGGGCGCGGGCGCGGATGTGGTGTCGGGCGGTGAACTGACCCGTGCATTGAAGGCGGGCGTCAAGGCGCGCAACATCGTGTTTTCCGGCGTCGGCAAGTCTGAAGCTGAAATCCGCATGGCGCTGAGTGCAGGCATCAAGCAGATCAACGTGGAATCGGAACCGGAACTGGAACGTATCAGCGCCGTTGCGTCAGAATTGGGCGTAACCGCCCCGGTAGCGCTGCGCGTCAACCCGGACGTGGACGCGCAAACCCACGAAAAAATCAGCACCGGCAAGTTGGAAAACAAATTCGGCATCGAATGGACCCGCGTGCACGAAGTCTACGCCAAAGCGGCCAATCTTCCGGGTATTCAGGTGCGCGGGCTGGCGATGCACATCGGTTCGCAATTGCTGGATTTGCAGCCGTTTCGCGACGCCTATGTGCGCGCGGGCGATCTGGTGGCGATGCTGCGCGCCGACGGGCTGAGTGTCGAGGTGCTGGACATCGGCGGCGGCCTCGGCATCCCTTATGGCGGCGAAGACGAAGCCGATGCGCCCGATCCCGAATCCTACGCCCAAGTGGTGCGCGAAACCCTGGGCGGGCTGGATGTGGAATTGGTGCTGGAACCGGGACGCATGATCACCGGCAATTCCGGTATTTTGGTCACGCGCGTGATTTATGTGAAAGAAGGCGCGACGCGCACGTTCTTGATCGTGGACGCAGGCATGAACGACTTGATTCGCCCGACGCTCTACAGTGCATACCACAACATCGTGCCGGAAATCGAGCCGAGCAAGGACGCGGACTTGATTGACGTCGATATTGTTGGTCCGATCTGCGAGACCGGCGACACCTTCGCCAAGGGGCGTCGCTTGCCAGCCGTCAAATCGGGCGATCTGCTGGTGATGCGCACCGCAGGCGCTTACGGCGCGGTGCAGTCGTCAACCTACAACACCCGCCCACTGATCGCCGAAGTGATGGTCAACGGCGATCAATTCGCCGTGGTGCGCGAACGCCTGGGGGTCGAAGAGATCATCGCAATGGACCGTCTGCCGACGTGGTTGGAAGACTGAATTTAATCTGCATCGACCGTGCGTTACCGGGCGGGTTTTTGAATTCGACTGTAAACGGGGTTGTTTCGCCGGGGGCGAGATACGCTATAGAAAGTCTTTGAGTGCGGGCGATAATTTCTTTTCCGCCCACGTCGGTTAAGGCGATCTTCAACAGCGGAACCGCGAGAGTCTGCTCAGCCGCGTTGGCGACTTGGCCTTCGACAATCAGGTAATCCTCACCGTTTCGCACATCGCGGCGCGCCTGGACGTTTTGGTGAACGAGACCTTCGCCGATGGCGGGTGCAGGTGTGACCAGAGAGATTACACTGCGTAGGCTGTCGTTCAGCGCCGCTTTTGCGTCTTCATTGAACCACAAAAATGCGCCCAGCAAAGATATCCCCAACAGGGCCATAAAAGCCCAAACCAAGCCCGTGGAGACCTGACGTGCGCCGCCGGGGCGCAACACGGGACTGACCTCAACGTTGGGAGCATCGGGGCGGTCTACCCGATGCTGAGCGAAGCCGACAGAGACATCATCATAAAAATCGTCAACATCCATGAGAGAGATTTTTGCCGGGTCGTTCTCAATGGGGCCGTCTTGGTGATCGGAGCCATACTCTTGGCGCAGTTCTTCACGGACTTCATCTACGACGGACGTCACGGACGCGCGCGGCCTGTCGGTTCCATAGAATGCGTCGAGGTCTTGATCGGTCACGATCATGTGGGGCTCTAGGTCTATGACTGAGTCAGAGACCGAGCCGGGCGGCGTTTTTTCTGGCGGCTTAGTGCCCGTCACCGCCATTACCCTTGGTCATGTCCGGCGCGTCGATAAACTTTATGGTCATGGACCGTGCGGTGGCGGGTGGGTTTTCGAATTCGACCTTAAATGGCAAGCTTTCACCCGCTTCAAGCTGCGTTTTTGGCAGTTCCATGGTTTCGACGCGAACTTCCTTGCCCTTGATGTTGGTCAGAGCGATTTTGAGGGGCGGCACGCGGATCGGGCTTTTCGTGATGTTGGTGGCCGTACCTTCGACGATCAGGTAATCGATGCCATTTTTGACATCGCGCCGTGGCTTGGAGTTTAGAGCCAGGCCTTCGCCGGGCTCGACCGTATGGATGCCCATCGTGATGTATAGGTCCTTCGTCATCGGGAAGGACGCAATAATTTTGTCTTTGGCGAGAAATCCCGTTAGCGCGGTGCCGATGAACAGCACGGCGAACACGACGCCAACGATCATGGCGACCGGCTTTTTCTTTTCCGGCGGCGGCTTTTTAAAGCGCGGGCGGCCGACGGGAATTTCATCGTCATCGCCACGCGGCATGGGTTCGGACAAGCCATCCGGGATCGGTTCGATCTCGTCGTCTTCGACCTCGATGGTTTCGGCTTCATCGTGATCGATATTTGTGTCGATCATCGATTCGATTGGCGGCGGAGAGGTATCGTCTTCGCCGAACAAATTGTCGAGCTCGTCTTGGGATAGTGGCTCTGCTTCCGGTTCGGGCTCTGCTTCCGGTTCGGGCTCCGGCTCCGGCTCGGGTTCAGGAGCGGGCTCGGGTTCCGGTACCGGCTCCGGCTCCGGCTCGGGAATCGGTTCCGGCTCTGGTTCCGGCATGGGAGCGGGTGGCGGAGGTGGCGCAGGGGTCGCAACGGGGGCCGTCGAGGCCGGTGCGGGGATGGTGATTTGCTGTTCGCGGACCTCGACCGAGTGGATCACGGACTGCTGCCAAGCATAGCCGCAGCGCGCGCAACGCATCATGGACCCGGTCGGCTTTATGGCCTCAGGCTTAATGTCGTAGTGAGTTGCGCAGTTTGGACAGGTGATAATCATCGCGACACAGTATGTGTTAACCTCTTGCCTTTATAGGTGTTTGCTCGATTCAACGCAAGCAAGGCGGTCCGTCTTGTTGTGGACTTTTCAGCCCTGCCCGTGCCATCGTATGGGCCGCCGCCGCCAAAGTCTCCCCTTATCGGTTGCTCACGTGCCAAAACACGTGCCAAAAATGGGGGAATGGCGCTTAAATATACTGAGGACTAAGGTTTCGTGGACATCGATCCAGCCACTTCCATCGCCCGATTCGAAAATGTTGGTCTGCGCTACGGCCTTGGGCCGGAAGTGCTGCAAGACGTCACTTTTGAACTCAAACCGGGCTCGTATCATTTTCTGGTGGGTCCGTCGGGTGCGGGTAAATCGTCGCTTTTGAAGCTGATGTACCTCGCGCACCGCCCATCTCGAGGCATGGTGCATTTGTTCGGCCACGACATCGCCACCGCGTCCCGCGATGCGCTGCCGGCGTTGCGCCGCTCCATTGGGGTGGTGTTTCAGGAATACCGGCTGTTGGAACACCTTTCGACCTTTGACAACGTTGCGCTGCCGCTGCGCGTCGCGGGCGTGCGCGAGGCGGACATCAAACGCCACGTGGAGGAGCTGCTCGTTTGGGTCGGGCTCAAAGACCACATGAGCGCCCGCCCGCCGACGTTATCAGGCGGCCAAAAACAGCGCGCCTCCATCGCCCGGGCGGTGATCGCGCGGCCCAGCCTGTTGATGGCGGATGAGCCGACCGGCAACGTGGATGATCGCATGGGCTATCGGCTGATGCATCTGTTTGAAGAGCTGAACAAATTGGGCACCACCATTGTTGTCGCCACCCACAATGAAGCCATGGTGCGCGAACTGGGGCATCCGGTGATGCGTCTGGACGGCGGTCGGATGCACATCACGCCTGGAACCAAACGCGACAATCGTTCGAGCGCGTCAAAACCTCGCCGGGGAAGCGGCCTATGATGTTTTCACGCCGCACCGACTTGCCGTTGGACAAGGACCCCTTAAGCCGTTTCCTGCCGTGGCTGATTGCCTTCATGGTTTTTTTGGCCACGTTGGCTCAAGCGGGGCTCATCGGCATGGACGAGTTGGCGCGGCGTTGGGACACCGGCATGGCGGCGACGCTCACGGTGCAAATTCCGTCCAATCCCGACGCCAGCGAGGCCGCCAACGCGCGCGTTCTTCAGTCGGCGTTGAACATGCTGTCCAACACGACCGGCGTGGTGCGCAGCTCGGTGGTCAGTGAGCGTAAGGTCTTGGAATTGCTGAGCCCATGGTTGGGGGTGGTGCAGGCTATCGATGTTCCGCTGCCGCGCCTGATCGATGTGGAAATCGATCCTGATATCAAGCTGGACGTGCGCGTCTTGCAACAAAAACTATCGCGCACCATTGAGGGCGCGCAGGTGGACGACCACGGCGTGTGGCTGGCGCGCCTGATCGAAATGGTGCGCACCCTGGAGGCCTTGGCGGCGGGTGTTTTGGCCTTGATCGTGTCGGCGGCGATGGGCACGGTCATCTTCACCACCCGCACGGGCCTGACGGTGCACGCCGAAGCGATCGAGGTCTTGCACCTGACCGGCGCGCAAGACAGTTACATCGCCAAGCAATTCGCTGGCCGCGCCTGGGCGATGGGTTTTAAAGGCGGGCTGATCGGCCTTGTTTTGGCCGCGTTGACGTTGTTTATTCTGGGCTATGTCGCGGACCGCTTGCAGGCGGGCATGCTGCCGGAAGTTTCCCTGCCCTTAGCGGGGTGGGCGTCTTTGGCCGCATTGCCGTTGGCGTCGGGGTTGGTCGCGGGCTTGACGGCACGCTTTACCGTGATGCGTACACTGAGAAGGATGATCTAAGATGAACCGCCCACCCCATCGCCGCCCAGGGCGCACCATCAGTCGCTTCGGCGGGACTTTGATCCTGTTGGCCGGGATTTGGGGGGCTGGGTTGTTTCAGTTCGCCGACGTTATTCCCGTGGCTGTGAAGGACCCCGACACCCGCACGGACGCCATTGTGGTTTTGACAGGCGGCAGCGGACGTCTTGACGAGGGGCTCAAACTGCTGGAGCATGGAACAGCAAAAAAACTTTTTATTTCAGGTGTCTATCAGGGCATTGATATGCAGAACCTGTTGGAAGCCTACCGCCGCAATCCAAAAGACTTGAATTGTTGCGTCAGCATCGGTCACGCCGTGGACACCATTTCCAACGCCACGGAAACGCGCGATTGGGTGCGTAAAAACAACATCACCAGTGTGCGTTTGGTGACGTCGGGCTACCACATGCCGCGTTCGGTGTTGGAGTTCGAATATGCGCTGCCGGACGTCACGCTCATCCAGCATCCGGTGTTCCCGCCTCACGTCAAGCAGCGCCAGTGGTGGGCCTGGCCCGGCACCACGGGGTTGATTGTGGGCGAATACAACAAATACCTGTTGGCGTGGGCGCGCCACAAGCTGATGGCTTTGTTGAAGTAACCAGATCTTCGCGAAGGATATACATGACCGCGATCCGATCCTTTCTGTTCAACACCGTGTTTTTTGCCGGCGGGTTTTTGCTGGCGTTGGTGTTGTTGCCGTGCCTGATCTTGCCGCGCCGTGCGATGCAGGGGGGGTTGAAATTTTGGGCCGCCGCGATGATGTGGTGCCTCAAGGCGATTGTCGGGCTCAACTGGGAGGTGCGCGGGTTGGAAAACCTGCCTGATCGCCCCTGCGTATTTGCTTGTAAACACCAGAGCGCATGGGAAACGGGCATTTTCTATCTGCTGGTCGACGATCCCTCGTACATCCTTAAAAAGGAGCTGCTTTCCATTCCGTTTTTTGGCTGGTATTTGGCCAAGGGCGGGGCCATCGCGATCGACCGCAAGGCGGGGGCCTCGGCGCTGAAGGTGATGATCAAGGGCACCCAGGAGCGCTTGGCGCGCGGCCAGAACGTGGTCATCTTTCCCGAAGGCACGCGTTCCGCCCCCGGCAAGCCCGGCACCTATCATCCCGGTGTTGCGGCGCTGTACAAGGGCCTGGACGCGCCGCTGGTGCCGGTGGCGCTGAACTCGGGCCTGTTTTGGCAGCGGCGCAGTTTTCTCAAACGTCCCGGTCGCATCACCATCGAAATTTTGCCCGCCGTCACTCCGGACCAGGACCGCAAGGCGTTCATGCGTGAGTTGCAATCGCGTGTCGAGGATGCGTCCAACCGGCTGATTGATGAAGCGCGGAACGTCTATCCCCACGCGCTTGCCGTGTCCGCCAATGACAAAACCTGAAGCTCCCGGCGGGCCTTAACTCTCCATAGCAAGCCGTTGAATCTAGCCCTGTTTTCCCCTGTGGATAAAATCGTGGACTGTTTTAGTCCGGTGCATATGGTGTTTTCCACAGATACCTTGGGATATGTGCATAAGACAATGCGTGCCATCCGGGTGCGGTTGTGTAGGATGCGGGGTCACAGAGGGCGTTCCCAAATCCGCAAAGGAAACGTAACGGGAACATATCGTTGACCGGACATTGGCCCGGGCGTACACTAAGGGGAATACGGTCATTGAATATTGTTTTATATCAATGACTTAAATAAAAGAATTTCAATATTTTTCTATGGGCAAACTGCGCGCCGCTGGGTTGTGTGCGCCTTTGCAACATAACGCCGTAGGCAGGAGCAACGTAGAGCATGGTGCCGATGACCCCCATTTCTCAACACATCTGGGATATGAAGTACCGTCTTAAAGGTGCGGATGGGCGGCCTGTGGACAAAAGTATTGAAGACACGTGGCGGCGCGTGGCCAAGTCTTTGGCGACAGTGGAAAAAGCCCCCCAATTGTGGGAAGAGCGTTTCTTTGAAACCATGAACGGTTTCCGGTTCCTGCCCGCCGGGCGCATCATCGCCGGTGCGGGGGCCGCGCGCAATGTGACGCTGTTCAATTGTTTCGTCATGGGCGACATCCCCGATTCCATGGGCGGCATTTTCGAAAGCCTCAAAGAGGCCTCGCTCACCATGCAGCAAGGCGGCGGCATCGGTTACGATTTTTCGACATTGCGGCCTAAGGGTGCGCAGGTGAAGAAGATCGGCGCGGACGCCTCCGGCCCGTTGAGCTTTATGGATGTGTGGGATTCCATGTGCCGCACCATCATGAGCGCCGGGTCGCGGCGCGGCGCGATGATGGGGGTGATGCGCTGCGACCACCCCGACATCGAAGCGTTTATCGAGGCCAAGCAAGAGCCTGGCAGGATGCGCATGTTCAATTTGTCGGTGCTGGTCACCGATCCGTTTATGGAGGCGCTCAAAGCCGGCGACAGCTGGGACTTGAAATTTAAGGGCGAGGTCTACAAAACCCTGCCCGCGCGCGAATTGTGGGACAAGATCATGCGCGCCACTTTTGCGTATGCCGAACCGGGCGTGATCTTCATCGATCGCATCAACCGCATGAACAACCTGAGCTACTGCGAAACCATTCACGCCACCAACCCGTGCGGCGAACAGCCGTTGCCGCCATATGGGGCGTGTCTGCTGGGCTCGCTCAATCTGGCGCGGATGGTGTCCGATCCGTTCACCGATACCGCCGACATAGACCTTGATATGCTGAGCCGCCAGGTCAAGACGGCGGTGCGCATGATGGACAATGTGATCGACGTGTCGCGCTTTCCATTGGATGAGCAAGAGCGGGAAGCCAAGGCCAAGCGCCGCATCGGCCTGGGCGTGACAGGTTTGGCCGACGCGTTGATCTTGTGCGGCGCGCGTTACGGCGGCGATGTGGCGGTGCGTCTGACCGAAACATGGATGAAACTGATCGAGCGCGCGGCTTATCTGGCATCCACCGAACTGGCCGCCGAAAAGGGGGCGTTCCCGCTTTACGATGCTGAGAAATATCTGCAAGGCGAAATGATCCAAGGTCTGGACCAAGACGTGCAAGACGCCATTCGCGCGCATGGCATTCGCAACGCGCTGATCACCTCGATTGCGCCGACGGGGACCATTTCGCTGTTTGCCGATAATGTATCGTCCGGGTTGGAGCCGGTGTTCAGCTTCACTTACACCCGTCACGTGTTGCAACCCGATGGGACGCGCAAGGAAGAAGAGGTTTCGGACTACGCCTATCGCCTGTACCGCAAACTGCGGGGCGATGACGCGCCGCTCACCGACGCGTTCGTCGATGCCCAGCAGTTGAGCCCACGCGACCATCTGGTGATGCAGGCGGTGGTGCAAAAATACGTCGACAGCTCCATTTCCAAGACCATCAATTGTCCCGAAGAAATCAGCTTCGACGCCTTCAAGGACATTTATATGGAGGCTTACGACCTCGGCCTGAAGGGGTGCACCACGTATCGTCCCAACGACGTCACCGGTGCGGTTTTGGAAGTCAAAGGCAAAAAGAAAAGCGCGTCCGCCAAAGAGCCGGAGCAGCCGTCCTTGCCATTCGATAAGCCCACCGCCGCCGCCAAGCCCAAGGATCAAGGCGATAGCGGCGCGATCCACCGCATGTTCGAGCCGCTGGAGCGTCCGGAATTCCTCAAGGGGCACACCTACAAGCTCAACTGGCCGGAAAGTGAGCACGCGCTCTACGTCACCATCAACGATTATCTCGATGATGGCCGCGAGCGCCCGTTCGAGGTGTTCATCAACTCCAAGAACATGGATCACTACGCCTGGACGGTGGCGTTGTGCCGGATGATTTCGGCGGTGTTCCGGCGCGGCGGCGACGTCTCGTTCGTGGTCGAGGAACTCAAAAACGTGTTCGATCCGCGCGGCGGCCACTGGGTCGGCGGCAAGTACGTGCCGTCCTTGCTGGCGGCGTTGGGCGAAGTGATCGAACGCCACATGATCGCCATCGGCTTCTTAAAGGGCGGCGAACCCCGTCGCGCGCCCGAGGCCGAGGCCCTGGTCGTCAATCTGGAACCGGCTCCCGGTCACAGCCTCGATGAGCACGCCGAGTTGGACCATAAGCACGATCATGAACGCGGGCGTGGGCACGACGCCCGCATGCGCTTTTGCCCCAAATGCAACCAGCCTGCTCTGATCAAACAAGAAGGCTGCGACACCTGCTTGGAATGCAGCTATTCGAAGTGTGGGTGACCCGTTAGGCTCGTTCTGCTTAAGCCCGTAACGCCCGCGCCATCTTCAGCACCTGGTGCAACTGAGTGTCGGGGATGCCCAGGTCGTCGATGTGTTTGACCGAGTTGGCGAGGTAGTCGATGGATGGGCCTTTTTTACCCACACCTTGGGCCACCAATCGGGCTTGTTCTTCCAGGCTCAGCGCCCCGGCGAATTGGTCGTGCTCGCGGCGCACGACGAAGGTGTAGGACTGAACTGTACGGCCGTCGTTCAGTTTTGTGTCGAGAAAATGCGGGCAGTAGACCTTGGTCACCTGTTCGCGTTCATCGAGGTAAGCAAGGGTCTCGTTGACGTGCTTGGGGGCGACGCGAAACGACCGCCCACAGCACGACCCGCCCCGGTCCAATCCCATGACCAAGCCCGGATGCTCCGGCGTGCCGCGATAAATGGTCGACAGCACACAGAGGCTGCGATGATAGCCGTGGATCAGGCCCGGTTTGGCCTCTTCATAGGGAAAGCCGGGGTCCCACATGAGAGACCCGTAGGCGTAAACCCAAAACTCGTCCGGCCAAGGTTGTGGGGGCCTAGATTGAGAGGATGGCGATGCATCGGCTGGGGGCGTTTTCGTCATAATCGGCATGCTAACTTTATCGACGGATGCTCACAACGACGTATTTGTATGGATACATCACAGGAGGGCTCTTAGGGGGGTGCTAACCTTCTGTACGATATAAGCCCATTGCGCTATAGACTAGCGCTTTCGTGCATATTTCGGAGAAACCGGATGGCCAGGCGACCGAACAGCGAGCGGGACAATTTCAATCATCCCGCGCTGCATTACAAAAAACCGAAGGAACTGAAAAGATTTCAGGCCGTGGCGGCATTTCTCGCCAGCGCGGCGCTGGTGTTCGGTTTGTGGTCGTTCATGTGGTACGCGGCATCGGCGTGGGTCAAATCGGAAGTCACGGATTGGGTCGCGACGCAGCGTCGCCTGGGCGGCGTTGCCGGTTTCGACCGGATGGAGACGAGCGGTTTCCCGTCACGCATCACACTGAGTTTGAACGCGCCCCACTACGAAGGCCCGGTATTTGGCCGTGCAATCAGCTGGAAAAGTGACGTGCTGACGGTGAGTGCGCGGCCCTGGACTCCGTGGAGGCTGCATGTGGTTGCGTCGGGTCGGCATAATTTGACCCTTGGCGACGATGCGTTGCGCTTTGCCGGCGCGGCGGAGCGGTTCGCGGCGGATGTGGTGCTGGGCGATGTGTGGCCGCAAAGCCTGAACATGGAAATACGCGGGCTGAACCTGAACGGCGGCACAACGGTTTCAGCCGGGTCCTTGCACGTACAAATGGCGCATGACCCTTCCGTTCAGGCTGGCGGCACGGGACTGAAACTCAACGTGGTCGCAAGCAACCTCGTGTTGCCGGGTGTTTTGCCTCAGCCGCTTGGTGATCGTGTGCAAAGCTTCGACATGGTGGCGCGTGTGACCGGCGCGGTCATCCCCGGACCGGCCAGGGTCCGCATTCCGGCGTGGCGTGACAGCGGCGGTGCGATCGAGTTTGAACGCCTGAGATTTCGCAGCGGACACTTCGCCCTGGCCACCGGCGGCACCGTGGCGCTGGACAAGAAACTGCAACCCCAGGGCGCGTTGACCGCCAAGGTCGAGGGGTTGTTTCAAATGATGGAAATTCTGCGGGCGCGTGGCGTCATGCGTGACAGCGATGCGGTGGTGGCGACCATGGCGCTGTCGGCGCTGAGCAAGCGGCCCAAAAACGGTGGGCCGTCGTCCATCAACGTCTCCGCCACGGTGCACGATGGCATACTGAGCCTCGGCCCGCTCAAAGTCATGAAGATGCCGACGTTCGATTGGGGCTTTCCGGCCCCGGCCGCACCCCGGCCATCCGCGCCGCAGCCCCCGCCACGCGATTACAAAGACATCAAACCTGTCTATTAAGTGGTGTCGCCGTTCGGCTTCACGTCGGGTGTATGCTGCTTGGCGTCGATGATGGAACGGCGAACCGCGCGCGCGCGCGCGAAGGTCGTTTCCAGCATCTCGCCGTCGCCTTTGCGGATGGCGCGCTGCAAGGCGGTGAGGTCTTCGGTGAAACGCCCGAGAATTTCCAGAACCGCATCGCGGTTGGTGAGAAACACATCGCGCCACATCACCGGATCACCCGCGGCGATGCGGGTGAAATCGCGAAAACCGGAGGCGGAAAATTTAATAACCTCTTCCTTGGTTTCGTCTTCCAACTGATCGGCGGTATCGACAATGGTATATGCGATCAGATGCGGTAGGTGCGAGGTGACGGCCAACACCCGGTCGTGGTGCTCAGGCGTCATGATCTCGACATTGGCCCCACAGCCTTCCCAAAGATGTCGGACCTTATCGGTGGCATCCGCGTCGGTTCCGAGCGCGGGGGTGAGAATGGTCCAACGGCCGGGGAACAGGGCGGCGAAGCCCGCCTCGGGTCCCGAATGCTCGGTGCCCGCGATGGGGTGCCCCGGCACCAAATGAACCCCATCGGGCATATGCGGTGCGATATCGCGAACGGTGGTGGCCTTGACCGAACCCACATCGGTGACGATGGCCCCCGGTTTCAAGCTGTCGCGGATCGATTGGGCCACGGCGCCTTGCGCGCCCATGGGGGTGCACACGATCACCAGATCGGCGTCGCGGGCGGCTTCGGCGGCGTCCAGGGTGTAGCTGTCGCCCAGTCTCAGGTCTTCAGCCTTGACCAGCGTTTCAGCGCTGCGCGTCGAAATGGCGATATGCCCGGCCAAGCCGTGCAGCCTCATGGCCAGGGCCAGACTGGAGCCGATCAGGCCGATGCCGATCAGGGCCACGCGGTCGAAAAGCGGTGCGTTCTCGGCCATCTTTCAGCCTCCTGTAAAGTCGCGCATGGCGGCGATGAAGGCGTTCATCTCTTCCGCCGTGCCGATGGTGATGCGCAAGCAATCGGGTAGGCCATAGCTGTCCACCCGGCGCACGATGATGCCGCGTTCGCGCAAAAAACCATCGGCTTTTTGGGCCGTGCTGGTTTCACCAAAGCGCGCCAGCACGAAGTTGGCGACGCTGGTGGTGGTATCGATACCTAGAGCGTGCAGCGCTTCTTCGGTTTTACCGATCCAGGTTTGATTGTGCTCGAAGCACTTTTCCTGAAAGCTCAAGTCTTCAAGCGAGGCGATCGCGGCGGCTTGCCCGGCAGTGGAAACGTTGAACGGTCCGCGCACGCGGTTCAGCACGTCGGCAATTTCCGTGGGAAAATAGCCCCAACCGACGCGCAGGCCGCCAAGCCCGAACATCTTGGAAAAGGTCCGTGTCATCACGGTGTTTTGGCCGGAGGCTTCGGCGGCGTCAACCAGTTCGACGCCCGCCGTATAATCGTTGCGCCCGACGAATTCGGCATAAGCCGCGTCGATCACCAACAACACGTCATCAGGCAGGCCAGCGCGCAGCATCGTTAGCTCCGCATGGCTCAGATACGTGCCGGTGGGATTGTTGGGATTGGCGATGAACACGATGCGGGTTTTGTCCGTAACGGCGTTCAGTAACGCGTCGATATCGGTTCGAAAATCCGTTTCCGGGGTCTTGACCGGGGTCGCGCCTGCGGCCTTGGCGGCGATGGGATAGATCAAAAAGCCGTGTTCCGTATACAGGACCTCGTCGCCCGGCCCGGCATAGCTGTAGGCCAAAAGGCTCAACAATTCGTCCGATCCCGCGCCGCACACGATGCGCGCCGCATCCAAGCCGAATCGCTTGGCGATGGCTTTGCGAAGCTGGCTGGCCCCGCCGTCAGGGTAACGATGCATGACGACGGCGGCGTCCTGCATCGCTGAGATGGCTTTCGGCGAGGGGCCGAACGCGCCTTCGTTGGACGACAGTTTGATGATGCGCTCTACGTCGGAAAGTTTTGAATCGCCCGCGACATAAGCGTTGATGTCCATAATACCGGGACGTGGCGGAATGGCCGGATTCATGTGAGTGTCCTCATTAAGCCAGTTCGTCGTCGGCGATGGGCGTGGCGTATCCACCGATGGTGATGGCGAATTGGATCGCGCCGTCGAAGGTGCTTTTGAATCGATCGATGCGCGGATCCCCAGGGGCGACGAAATCATCCAGTTCGATCAAGATTTGCCACACCTTGGGCCGATTGTCGTCGTGATTTTCGGTGGAAAAAATCAACGTGAGTCCAACGTCGGCCAGCGCGGCGGTGATTTGGCTGGGGACCAACTGCTCGGCGCTTTCGATGACCAAGTAGGTGCGGTCGCGCCCGGTGGGTTCTTGCGGGACGGGCGAAATCACCAATGCCTCTTGGTCGCGCGGGCGGGCGTTGGCGCCGCCGACAAACGGCAAGCGCGCGATCACGCGCGGCACATCGTCGCCTTCGAACGCCATGCGCCGCCACCAAGGGTCTTGTTCCGCGCGGGCCGGCATCGGTAGAATGCCGACGGTGACTTCTTGCTTTTGCACGGCTTCGATGATGCGCCGGGTCGATGGGAACGGGGTCATCGGGGTGTAGCTGCCGAACTGGTCGCGGGCCAAGTCCCAAAAGCTGTTTCCCTCGTCGTCCATGAACACACCGGCGGAAAACGGTCCTTCGAGGCTGAGCGTCGCGACGATCAATTCCCGCCAAATGCGAAACAATTCGCGTTTGGGGAGTTTGCCGTCATGCTGGGCGAACAGGCGGTAAATGATCTCGGCTTCCCGCGCGGGGCGAATTTTGACCCGTTCGTCTTTCTTGTACAGGCGCACTTCCTCAACGATTTTCGTCCGCCGTTTCAACAGGTCGTGGATTTGGTCGTCGAGTGCGTCGATTTCACGCCGGAGTTCGGATAGGTCGCGCGCCATGAAGGTGCCTCAAAATGATAGGATCCGCTGGTGAGCTTGTGGCCCGGAAATTAAAGCGTAATCCTAGAGAAATCAAAGAAAACATTGACACTTTAAAGACGCAACCATAGCAATGGGTCTCCTGCAATCCAAGAAGGACAAGCTGCGGGTATGAGCGCCGACGAGTCCAAGACGTCTCAAGCCGATCAGGCTGACGAGAATAGTGAGTGGACCTTGCCCGGACATCGCGTGTGTCTGGCCCGGGATGAGCCGTTGCGTCTGGATAGCGGGGTTGAGCTGCACGACGTGCATGTCGCCTATGAAACCTGGGGCGAGCTGAACACGGACAAATCCAACGCCATTTTGGTGTGTCACGCCTTGACCGGCGATCAGTATGTGGTGGAAGACCATCCCGTCACCGGCAAGCCCGGATGGTGGAAGCAGGTGGTGGGGCCCGGCAAGGTGATCGACACGGATCGATACTTCGTCATTTGCGCCAACATTCTCGGCGGTTGCATGGGCACCACGGGGCCGCAAGACATCAATCGCGCCACGGGCAAGGAATGGGCCCTGGATTTTCCCGTCATCACCATCGGCGACATGGTGCGCGCGCAAAAGCTGTTGATCGATCATTTGGGGATCGAGAGCCTGTTCGCCGTGGTCGGCGGGTCGATGGGCGGCATGCAGGTCCTGGAATGGGCTTGTCAGTACCCTGAAAACGTCTTCGCCGCTGTGCCCATCGCCACCGCCGCGCGCCATTCGGCGCAAAACATTGCGTTTAACGAAGTGGGCCGCCAAGCAATCATGTCGGACCCGGACTGGTGCGGTGGAGATTATCACGCCTATGATAAGCATCCGCACCGGGGCTTGGCCGTTGCGCGCATGGCTGCGCACATCACCTATCTGTCGGAAACCGCGCTGACCCGCAAGTTTGGGCGCAATTTACAGGACCGCGACGCGGTGACCTACGGTTTCGACGCCGATTTCCAGGTGGAAAGCTATTTGCGCCATCAAGGCAGCACGTTCGTTGATCGCTTCGACGCCAACGCGTACCTCTACATCACCCGCGCGATGGACTATTTCGACATTGCCCAGCGTCATGGCGGGCAGTTGGCTGGCGCGTTCAAAAACACCCCGGTGCGTTTTTTGGTGATGTCGTTTACCTCCGATTGGCTGTATCCGACCCGTGAAAACCGGGAAATCGTCCATGCGCTCAATGCCGGGGCGGCCAACGTCAGCTTTGTCGAGGTTGAATCCGACAAAGGCCACGATGCGTTCTTGCTCGAAGAGCCGGAATTTCACAAGGTTTTCGAAGGCTTCCTCGAAGGCTGCGCGGAGCATCGCGGACTAAGGAGAAAAGCCCCGTGATGATGACCCCTGAAAACCCCAAGGGCATCCGCGTCGATCTGCAACTGATCGCCGACATGATCGCGCCGGGCACCCGCGTTCTGGATGCCGGTTGCGGCAACGGCATGTTGTTGGATTACCTGTGGCGGTTCAAGCAAGTCGATGCGCGCGGCATCGAAATCAGCACCAAAGGGGTGCAGGCGTGCGTCTCATCGGGGCTTTCGGTGGTGCAAGGCGATGTGGAAACGGACCTCAAGGACTATCCCGACGGCGCGTTCGATTATGTGATTCTCAGCCAGACCCTTCAGGCCATGCGCGAGCCGCGCGAGGTCTTGGAACAGATGATGCGCATCGGCAAGCGGGCCATCGTGTCGTTGCCGAATTTCGGCTATTGGCGGCTGCGCCTTTTCATGATGTTTAAGGGCCGCATGCCGGTCAACGAAAACCTGCCTTATGCATGGTACAACACACCCAACATCCACTTCTGCACCATTCGCGACTTTGTCGCGCTGACCCAAGACATGGATCTGACCATCGAACGCAGCTTGTTCTTGGATGAAGAAGGCTCATCCAAAACCATTGGAAATTCGGTCGCCGTCGCCAACTGGTTCGGTGAACAGGGCGTGTTTTTATTGCGCAAGTGATCAGGCTTTTTCGCCGCCGTTGTTGGCGGTGTTGCGTCGGTGGGTGAGACGGTTTGCGCCGCCGCCGGGTGGGGCCAGCGCGAAGGCGCGGCGCATTTCGCGTTTTTCGGTCAATTGGCCGGCGTAAATTTCCTTGGCCGCTTCGACCATCACCACCCCGCCGAAGGCCGGAAACAGGCGCCGCCCGATCTGTTCCCACGCGGGAGCGGCGCTGAGCATCAGGCGGGCGTGGCTGGGCGGCATGTAAAGCCCGACGTGCGAGCGGATCGGCGTGAACATGTTGTCGCGCAGCAAACGCGACAATTGCGGCGGCGAGTAAGGCTGTCCATGGGCGAAGGGGCTGCGTTCCAGGCGCGCCCAAATGCCGCGCCGATTGGGGGCGACGACGATTAGCCGCCCGCTGTCGGATAGCACCCGCCACACTTCGCGCAGCATGTGGCGCAGTTGCTCTGACGATTCCACAGCATGGACCATCAAAATCCGGTCCATGGACAAATCGGCGAACGGCAATTCACTTTCGTGCACCAACGCGGTGAGCCCCGGCTCGTTCGGCGGCCAATGCAAGACCCCTTGGCGCGCAGGCATGGCGGCGACGGTGCGCGCCGCTTCGGGGCGGAACAGGCCAAGATACGGCGTGGTGTAACCCACCCCCAGGACGTTTTGTCCGCTCACATCCGGCCACATCTGGCGTAAATTCTGGCGGATCACGCTGCGCGCCATCCGACCGGTGGTCGTGGCGTAAAATTCGCGAAGATCAACAGCGTCCATCCACATGAGCCGCAGTCTAAGGCCTAACGGCACGGGCAAAAAGTGAAATCGCGGATGCCAAGTCGTTTCAGGGGTGATACCTTCTGCACAACCCAACAACAGCAAGAGGCGCACCATCCCATGAGCGGTCTCGATATCCGGCAGGTGCCGGTTCTTAACGACAACTATATCTATCTGATCCACGATGACGAGAGCGGTGCCACCGCGTGCGTGGATCCCGCTGTGGCCCCTCCGGTGATCAAAGCCGCTAAGGATTTGGGCTGGAGCATATCGCACATTCTCGTCACCCATCCCCATTACGATCACACCGACGGAATCGCGGACATCGTCGAGGCATTCGGTTCGAAAGTCTATGGCAGTCGACAAGACTACGGCGAAATACCCAAGTGCGATCACGGCGTGTTGGAAGGCGATATGATCAAATTGGGCGGCTCTGAGGCCAGGGTTTTGGAAGTGCCGGGCCACACCAAGAACCACTTGGCCTATAGCTTCGAAACTGAGAAGGCCGTGTTCGTCGGCGATACGTTGTTTTCGCTCGGCTGCGGGCGGTTGTTTGGTGGTTCGGCTGCGCAGATGTGGAACAGTCTGAAAAAGCTGCGCTCATTGCCCGGCAACACGCGCATTTACTGTGCGCACGAATACACCAACGCCAACGCCGATTTTGCGCTGAGCATCGACCCGGACAACGCCGATTTGCAGGCCCGCGCCGATGAAGTCATCCGTCTGCGCGAACAGGGCCAACCGACGGTGCCGACAACGTTGGAGCAAGAAGCGCGCACCAACCCGTTTTTGCGTTGCGACATGCCCGCGTTCAAGGCCATGTTGGGCATGGCTGATCGCGAACCTGCTGAGGTATTCGCCGAAATTCGCACTCGAAAGGACCATTTTTGATGAAGCTGTATACGTCACTGACCTCACCATTTGGGCGCAAGTGCCGCATCGTCGCCCATGTCGCAGGCATTGCGGACAAGGTCGAGGTCACGGAGATCGATTATAAGACGCAAGCCTATCGGGCGCTCAATCCGCTCGGCAAGGTTCCGGCGTTGGCGCGCGATGACGACACGATTTTGATCGATTCCCCGGTGATTTCGGCCTATCTCGCCAGCCTCGGCGACGAGCGGGCGGTGTATCCCGAAGATCAAGAAGCCCGCTGGCAGGCTGTGTGCTTGGAAGCGTTGGCCGACGGCGTCACCGATGCGGGCGTGTTGATTTTCTTGGAAAACAAGCGTCGCGAGGAGCATCGCTCCCACGGTTGGATTGAGGCGCAGATGTCGAAGATCGACGCCGGTCTCGACGCCATCGACGCGGTGGCGGCGGAATTCGGCGACAGCACGCAAATCGGCATTCTCGCGGTGGCTGCGGGGGTAAGTTGGCTGGAATTTCGCGGCGTTGTGGATGGCATCCGCAGGGATCGCCCCAACCTATCGGCATGGCTGGACCGCATCGCGGGCGAGGACTTCATAATCGCCACCGCGCCGCCACAAGGTGCATAAGAATGGGCGGTGCTTTCCATGGTTTGACGGCGGATGAAGTGATTGAGGTCCTGGGCCTCGAACCACATCCCGAAGGTGGCCATTTTAAGGAAATTCATCGTCACACAGACCCAAATGGGGGACGTGGCGCGGTGACCAGCATTTACTTCCTGCTCAAAGCCGAGGAGCGCTCGCACTGGCACCGGGTTGTGGACGCGGAAGAAATCTGGTGCTGGCATGCGGGTGCGGCGTTGGAATTGCTGATCCATCCACAAGGCGGCGAGCGCGAAACGCATATTTTGGGAATGGATTTGGGGGCTGGGCAACGACCGCAAGCAGTGGTGCCTGTCAACGGCTGGCAGTCCGCACGCGCGATGGGCGAGTGGACCCTGGTCGGCTGCCAAGTCGCCCCCGCGTTCGACTTCGCCTGCTTCGAATTGGCGGACCCGGGGTTCGAGCCGGGCTTAGGTTCATGACATCAAAGTTATATTAGCATAATATGATTTTCTTGCAGGGCCGCGAAGCATGTTCAATGTGCGTCGGTCACAGGTGGAGTTTCGGCTATGAGCGGGGGGCTTTATGAACCAAGACAAGCAACAAAACGAGCGCAGTTCGGCCATTGCAGAGATCAACAGCGCACCTGAACGGGTGCTGATTTCGCTGGTGCGCTCGCAAACGATCGATTTGTTCGCGGGCGGGCTGTCCGATGAATTGCGTGCAACTTTGGAAGCCTTGCGCGGGCGCGCACCCGACGCGGTGAAGGTTGCGGTGGACGCCGTGCGCCGGACGGCCAGCGACGATGGCTATGAAGTGATCTTGGATGCGGCCCGAGGTGAGCGTCTCGTGATCGCTGATGCCGACGCGGGCCCGTTCAAGCGCACCTTGGGCGGCGGGTTGTGCAATTTGTCCAAGGATCTGGAAATCATTCTCGACGTGCTCGGTGACGTGGGGGGCGACGTGGGGGGCGATGTCGGCGAAGAGGGCGGCGCGTCGCGGCGTCCCGCGATCGATTATCTGACGTGGGCGGATGCGACGGACTCGTTTCCCGGCCAGACGGTTGAGGGCGCATCGCGGACCTCTTTGATTTTTCGCGGTGACGGTTTCGACAAACTGATTTTGACCGAACGCGGCCCCAGCTATGATTCCGAGGCCATCGATTTGTGGCAAACGGAACGAGACTTCCTCGGCGATGGAGACGACTTCATCTTCGTCGGTCAAGAGCCCGCGGATTCCGAAAAGTTTGACCTCATTTGGAAACGCAAACTCAAAAACAAGGGCCTCAAGGTCTTTTGGCTGGTTGGCGGCAATCAGTTGAAAAAGCTCTACACCGAATACCGCCATTTTCTGTCCATCGCCGATGTGGTGAGCCTCAACCTTGCCGAAGCCGCGCAGTTTTTCGGTTTCGAGCCGTTGCGCCGCAAACACAAGGACGCGGCTGAACTGCGCGTCATGTATGCGCGCGAAATCAGCCGCCGGGTGCTGGAAGACGGCGCCAACCATGTCATCATCACCGACGGTGCCAAGGGTGCGGCGTTGGCGCGCAAGGCGCGCGGCGGACGGGTTGAATTCGTCTATTCGCCGTTGATCCAGGAAAACTCCATTGAGGTCGATCGCACCGTTCAAGAAGACACCGGCTGCGGCGACAGCTTTGCGGCGTCCATCGCGGCGCATTACCTGATGTCGGGCTCCGCCTTGAAGTTGAACCAAGCGGCCAATTTCGCCCACTACATAGCAGGCATTATATTTCAGCGTGCGCGGCCCAACTTGATGGACAAGGACCGCGGCTTTGTCGAATATGCCTTTCACAAGGCCGAGACCTCGGGCGCGTTCGTTGGCAAACACGAAACCTTCGATCGCGACGAATGCCAAATCCGCCCCGCACCCATTCCCCTTCGCGGCTCAAGCCGCAACGTTTTGGTGTTGGTGGTCGGCGGCAATCCCGGCGACCCGGAATATCCGCGCATCACCGGCGCGGGTGCGGCGTTGACCAAATTGGCGGGCCAGTGCCAGGACGGCAGTTACACCCTCAGTCCCTTGATCCGCGTGGTGCCGCGCCAGATTACCCACGCCGCCGCCGGGGGGCGCCCGGACATGCAAACGGTCAGCGAAAGTGAGATGACCCGGTTGGTGGACACGGGAAAATTCTGCAAGGAAATCGGCGATCTGGAAAGCGATTCCACAGTTCGCCACGGCGTGCTGAAAACGGACCTGAGCGGGTTCGAAGGGGTCTACGTGTTGCGTGCATCATTGCTGGAAACGCTGGAAATTCTATCGTCCGAGGATTTCGCGGAAATGTTCGGCGATATTAAATTGTGGCACTTCCCCACCGAAGACGTGGACCAGCGCTTAGTGTGGAACACCAAGACCTGGGGCGTGTCGCGCGAACAAGGCCGCGAAATCATCCGCCAAGCGTTGCGCGATTACGTGGTCCAGGCGCAACGCCCGCAGTTCCGTTTCGGCCGCGTGCGTGCCACGTCGCGTGAAGACTTCGAGGACGAAATGACCGATCAATTGATCCTGCGCCTCGACGCGCTGCTGGCCGGCGTCTTTCGCGGTCAGGCTTAAGCGGGTTTCACCACATAGCCCAAACGCGGAAAGTGTACCGCGACGTTTCCGACTTGGCTGTCGTTACGCAGCAGGGCGAGGCGGTCGGCGGTTAAGCTGTGCAACGTGCCGGTGACTTCGGGGCCGCCGCTTGCGGGTTGCACGCCGATGGTGTCGCCTGCTTTGAGGCCCAGCGGATCGGCGGGGTCGATGTGCCCCGGCGTTTGCGGCTCGGCCTGTTTGGCGATGTCGAGAGCATCTAGGTCGCTCAGGTCTTCAGGGCTGCCGTGACCGATGGCTTTGATGCGCTGTTCCCAGCGGCACAGATTTTCGAATTGGCTCATGAACGCCTCGCTCTCGGCCATGCGGTCGTGCAGGAACCACACCAGATAATAGGCCAACGCATCGGCCAATCCGGGGGTGTCGCCCATCATGAAATTTTGAGATTTGACGCTGTCGTCGATCCAGCCGAACTGAGCGCGCACATTGGCGAGCGCGGTTGCGTATTTGGCTTTGATGTCGTCGAGCGAAAAGTCCTTGCCGAAATAAAGTGGCCCACGATCAGCGAGAAACTCGGGCGGCATGTTGGGGCTCATCTCGACCAATGCGACGGTGACCACATCAGTGAACAGCGGTCCATCGGCCCACCCCGCCAATGCCCAAGACAGGCCAGGGCGACCGTCGGGAAACAGGCTCGGCGTCGGTGCGCGGCGCTCGATCTCATCAATGATGCATTTGGTGTCGCAATAGATATCCGCGCCGATCTGCATCACCGGGGTCAGACGGTACCCGCCGGTCAGCGGCATCAAGTTTGGTTTGGGCGGCAAGCGTGGGATCAGGACCGACTTCCAGCTCAAGCCCTTCATGCCCAACACCACGCGGACCTTTTCCGTCACAGGAGATTGCGGATAGTGGTGAAGGATAATCCGTTCGTTGCTCATCTGGCGTGCCCGATCAAGTGGTGATGTATTGCCCGCCGTTCACCGTGAGGGTCGATCCGGTGATGAAGCCCGCTTCTTCGGACGCCAAGAACGTCACGCAGCGCGCGATTTCCGTCGGCTCACCCAAGCGGCCCACCGGAATGTAGGGCAGGATTTGCGTGCTTAGGACGTCTTCGGGGATGGCCTTGACCATTTCCGTGGCGACGTAGCCGGGGGCCACGCAGTTGACCGTGATGCCTTTGCGCGCGCCTTCTTGGGCCAGCGCTTTGGTGAAGCCGATCACGCCAGCCTTGGCAGCGGAATAGTTGGTTTGGCCCATCTGGCCCTTTTGACCGTTGATCGAACTGATGTTGATGATGCGCCCGAAGCCCCGCTCGCGCATGCTGTCGATCACGTTCTTGGTGGTGTTGAACAGGGAATTGAGGTTGGTGTTGATGACCTCGTTCCATTGCTCAAAACTCATCTTGTGCAACATGCCATCACGGGTGATGCCGGCGTTGTTGACCAGCACGTCGATGGGGCCGAGATGGCCTTCGATTTCCAAGATGGCGGCGTGGCAGCTTTTGAAGTCGGAAACATCGAATTTCTGCACGCGGATGCCGGTCAGTTCCTTGAACGTTGCGGCGGCTTCGTCGTTGCCCGCGTAAGACGCGCACACTTCATGGCCCGCCTCTTTGAGGGCGATGGAAACGGCTGCGCCGATGCCGCGTGTTCCGCCGGTGACAAGTGCTGTACGGGACATATCAATTCTCCTGTTTCCGGTGGCTCGTTCAGGCGCGCTCTACACACATGGCGATGCCCATGCCGCCGCCGATGCACAGCGTGGCGAGACCTTTCTTGGCGTCGGACCGCTTCATTTCATGCAGCAGCGTCACCAAGATGCGTGCACCGCTGGCGCCGATGGGGTGGCCCAACGCGATCGCGCCGCCGTTGACGTTGACCTTGTCCGTATCCCAACCCATGGCTTGATTGACGGCGCACGCTTGGGCGGCGAACGCTTCGTTGGCCTCAATGAGGTCGAGATCGTCAACGCCCCACCCGGCTTTTTCCAGCGCGGCAGTGCTTGCCGGGATCGGGCCGGTGCCCATGATTTCAGGATCGACACCCGATGTGGCCCACGATGCGATGCGCGCCAGCGGCTCGATGCCACGCTTTTCGGCTTCAGCCGCGCTCATCAGCACCACGGCGGCACCGCCGTCATTGATGCCTGAGGCATTGCCCGCGGTGACGGTGCCGTCCTTGGAAAAGGCCGGGCGCAGACCCGCCAGCGTGTCGGTGGTGGTGCCGTGGCGAGGATATTCGTCGTCTTCGACCACGGTTTCGCCTTTGCGGGTTTTGATGGTGACGGGCACGATCTCATCCTTGAACTTGCCAGCCTTTTGCGCCGCTTCGGCTTTTTGTTGAGAGGCCGCTGCGAACGCATCCTGGGCGTCGCGGGTCAGGTCGAATTTGGCGGCGACGTTTTCCGCCGTGGTGCCCATGTGATAGCCATTGAACGCATCCCACAAGCCGTCCTTGATCATGGTGTCGATCAGTTCGTTGGTGCCCATTTTGGTGCCGGAGCGCAAATACGTGCAGTGGTTCGACAGGCTCATGTTTTCCATGCCGCCCGCGACCACGATGGTGCTGTCGCCGCATTGGATGGCCTGACTGCCCAGCGCCACCGTGCGCAGGCCTGACCCGCACACTTGGTTGATGGTGTAGGCGGTCCGCTCAACCGGCACGCCTGCTGCGACGGCGGCTTGGCGGGCGGTGTTCTGACCCGCGCCTGCGGTGAGCACATGGCCCATGATGACTTCGGATACATCGTCGGCGGCGACGCCTGCGCGGCTTAAGGCTTCGCTAATGGCGATTTGGCCGAGCTCTTGCGCCGGTACGGTGGACAGTGCGCCGGAAAAAGCGCCGATGGGGGTGCGTGCGGCGCTGGCGATGACGATGTCGGTCATGGTTGCTTCTCCAAATTGCGGGCCAAGGGCATTGGCGACGGCCCAAAACGTAACTCGATTTAAGCTCAGCTTAGAGGGACTCGCGCCGTGCGTGCAATATATAATGTTGCACCGCACAAAAAAATCCACGGCGGCCGCAGCATTTTTTCATTGCATTGCAGCAAACGCGCGCACAAAGTGAAGCCCAGGTGCGATGGATGACGCCAGGACAAAAAAAGGGGCGGTTATGGCAGACGCCAACCGGGGCGATGAGCCCATTACAATTAAAAAGTACGCCAATCGGCGGCTCTACAATACCGCGACCAGCAGCTATGTGACCTTGGACCACTTGGCCCAAATGGTGCGCGACGGGGTGGATTTCGTTGTCCACGATGCCAAGTCCGGCGAGGACATCACCCGTCAGGTTCTCACCCACATCATTGTGGAAGAGGAAGCCAAGGGCGACAGCATGTTGCCGCTGAGTTTTTTGCGTCAGTTGATTTCGCTGTACGGCGACAGCCTGCAATCCATGGTGCCGAGCTACCTGGAGCAAACCATGAAAGCCTTTTCCGGCAATCAGGACCAGATGCGCGAATTGATGGATCAGGCGTTCGGCGCCAACGTCGCGCTGAAGCCGTTCGAGGACATGGCGCGTCAGAACATGGCGATGTTCGAAAACGCCATGAAAATGTTCAATCCCATGACCGCGGCCGGTGGCGAAGGGACGGGTTTTGGCGGTGCGGCGAAACCCGCGTCCCCCGCACAGGACGAGGGCGACATGGACGAAATGCGCGCGCAACTCGACCGGCTTCAAAAGCAACTCAACGAACTCAGCAAGCGCGGCTGATATATGCAAGCTCTTAGCAAGCGAGCCTCTCTCACAAAGTGGAGCTTGTTGTTTTCGATAGCGCAGGGTATAGCGTTACGGGATAAAATATGCTAGGTTTCTGACCGTAGTGCAGTCGTCTCGTCATAAGCTAGACGGTCTAATTTGCTTTGAGTTCGTAATGTGTGATTTTAGATCATAGGTTATTTTATGGTTACAAAGAGGGGGAGCGTTGCCGGGTTAGCGGCTGCGCTGTTGGCGGTTTCTGGACTGGCGTCCAGCGCCAATTCAGGGGATTTGCAATCGACCGGGCAATCCCATGCAACGGGTTCTTATACGGCTACGGGCCAACTGGCTGCAAACCAGAACGGAACGCCTTCAACTGAAGACGTAGCGCGGACGCTGGTTAATTCTTCCATTGATTATGTGCTGCCGACTCTGGGCGAAAATGTCCCGGACGCATTGAAACGCGTTGAGTTGGAAGTCAAGATTCAGGACAACTTGAAGCCTGAGTGGGCGGTCTTAACCGTACAACCCTTGTACCAAACGCCGGATAAAGGGAAGACCGTTTTCACCCAGCTCAGCCAACGGCACTACAATTACCTTGGCACCAACCGCGATGTGAGCAATGTCGGCCTCGGTTACCGCCACTTGTTTGCCGACAACACCGTTTTGGCGGGGGTGAACGCGTTCTTTGATTACGAATGGAGGCGCGCCCACAAGCGTGGTGGGGTCGGGGCGGAATTGAAGTGGTCCGGCGTCGATTTTACGGCCAATTCGTACTTCGCCCTCAGCAATAAATCAGGCACGGGCCTAGCCAGTGGAACCAAGGAAGAGGTCCTCGACGGGCGTGATTTCGAACTCAGTGCCCAGGTGCCGTTTCTGCCGTGGGCAAAGGTGCACGGTCGCAAATATTACTGGGATTCTGTCGCCAACAGCGAAGACGTCAACGGTTGGTCGGCCAGTTTGGAAGCCGACGTCCAGCAAAATTTGAAAATTGAAGCGGGTCTGACGGACGATAACTTCATCGACAAGCGCGAAAAATTCGCCAAGGTGACGTTCCATATTCCATTCGGTGAACCGCGTCCGGCAATGTTGAGCTCCCAATGGGTGAGCAGCACCGCCTGGAACATGCGTGACATGCGCAATTACACCCTGGATAAGGTGCGCCGCCAAAATAAAATTATCGTCGAACGCACAGGGTCTGGCGTTGTTATTACGCGGGGTAATTAAGGCATGACAAAGCTATCCTTTCCCATTTTCGTCGTTGCCTCTTGCGTGATTGTTGGATCGGGCGCCGCCCAGGCGGGTCAAATCACGGGCACCAGTTCGGGACGGCCGACAACATATAATGTAACGGTTACAAAGGCCGAGTTGTGCCGCACCTCCGCATGTGCGAATCCTTTCGTATTGGGCACGGTTTCCGGAACGTTTGATATTGCTTCGGCCAACGCGGGGCAGGAGGTCGGCAAACTCATCGATATTTCCGGTATTCCTCTCTATGAGACTTGGTCTCATGTCCGCATCACCGTCTCCACTACGTTTTCGTTGGCTGCTGATGACGGAACGTGTGCAACAAACGGCACGAACAACACCAACAGGGCTGCGGCGCTTGCGGGCCTTGGCAATGCGGTTGCGTCCGGTGGCGGTGGCGCGGGTACGCTTCAATCCTTCGCTTTGCCGAATCAGGCGGCTGTGGTTGCTGCAGGTGTCGCCGGTTTCCAGTATTCGACGTATGGCGTCACACAAACAGACGGTGCATCCGAGTTTACGATGATTGTAGCGCTGTCTTCTCCCTATACCTGCAAGGGAGAAATGCCGCGCATCGAGGTTCAGTTCGACACCTCGGAAGCCTTCGGCTACGATGGCGGTTGTAATTTTACGTTTCCACAACCACCAACGATCACCATCACGGCGAGAGACCCTTAAGGTTTGGAAAATACGCAAATAGAAAAGGTCTGACGTCATGGCGTCAGACCTTTTTTGCATTGAGGTTTACGCCTGACGAATGTGCACGTCACGTTGCGGATACGGGAACGATATGCCTTCTTTGTCGAAGGTCTGCTTGATGGCTTTGGTCAGCGCGAATTTGACCGATCCGTAGTTGGCGTTGTCGGCCCACACGCGCACCACCAGTTCGACCGCGCTGTCGCCCAGGTTGGCGACCTCGACAAAGGGGGCCGCGCCTTTTTCTATTGTTTGGTGTTTGGCGTTAGCCGCCGAGGTTCCACCAGCCTTTGCGTTTGGGCTTTTCGGCCACTTCGCCGACCACTACGGTCTCCACTCCTGGAGGCGATGTCGGGACCGGTTTTTCTTCAGCGGCGGCGGGCTCGGGCTCGGGCTTGGTTTCCGGCTCCGGCTTGGCCTCGGCCACGGTTTCAGCGTCGGCTTCAACTTTAGGTGCAGGCTTTTTGCGCGCGCGGGTGCGGCGTTTGGGCTTTTCGTCACCTTCGTCTGCTTTAGCCTCCGCCACGGGAACCTCCGCCATGGGAACCTCCACCACGGGAACCTCCACCACGGGGGCTTCGCCATCCGTTCCAGCGTCGGCTTCCACAGCGGTTTCAGCGGGAGCGGGCTTGCGGCGGGTGCGACGGCGGCGCTTGGGCTTTTCTTCGCCCTCTTCGATCTGAACCGCTTCGCCAGCGGTTTCAGCAGCCTCTGCGGTGGTTGTATCGTCGGTAGCCGTTGCCGCGCTTTCGTCATTGGCGTTGGCAGCTACAACGGCGTCACCTTCGGCCGGTTTGCGACGGCGACGGGAACGGCGGCGTTTGGGCTTTTCTTCATCGTCCGGTGCAGTCGCAACCTCAGTGGATGCGGCTTCGCTACCGCCGGTTTGGGCTGGGGCTTCTTCGCCCTCTACGCCCTCTGCGGCGGCATCCACGGATTTGCGACGGCGGCGCCCACCACGACGCGAACGGCGGCGGCGCTTACTTTTGCCTTCCTCGCCGGTGTCATTGTCCTCGGACGTTTCCCGATCACGGGTTTCGGCCTCGTCTTGCGCAGTCTCAGGTGCGTCGGTTGCGTCGAATTGTGTTTCCGTTCCGTCCAGGTCGTCGCGTTTGCGGCCGCGGCGGCGGCGCTTGCGTTTGCGGCTGGCGTCTTCCACGACGTCGGGGCGCACGTTGGCGACCATTTCGGAGATGGTCTCTCCGCTCATGTTCTTAGTGCGCTCCAAGCGCAAATCGGGCGGGACCAGGGAATCGTCGTTGGTCAGCATCACCTGCATGGCGTACTTGGCTTCAAGCTCGGCCAAGGCGTCGCGCTTGTGATTGAGGATGTACAGTGCCACGGAAGTCGGCACATGCACGGTCAGTTCTGCGGCGCGGCGGTTGGCGCCCTCTTCGTCGATGGCGCGCAACACCACCAGCGCAGTGGATTCAGTCGAGCGACGAATGCCGGTACCGCCACAATGGGGGCAGGGTTCCGACGAGGTTTCGATCAGGCTCGGACGCAGACGCTGGCGCGACATTTCCAGCAAGCCGAACGGACTGATGCGGCCCACTTGGATGCGTGCACGGTCATGCTTGAGCGCTTCTTTCATGCGCCGTTCGACCTGGGAATTGTTGCGGTTGACGTCCATGTCGATGAAATCGATGACCACCAGACCGGCCAAATCGCGCAGGCGCAACTGGCGCGCGACTTCATCGGCGGCTTCCAGGTTGGTCTTGACCGCCGTTTCCTCGATGTTGCGTTCCTTGGTCGAACGGCCCGAGTTAACGTCGATGGAGACCAAGGCTTCGGTCGGGTTGATCACCAGATAACCGCCCGCCGGCAGGTGCACCACCGGGTTGTGGATCGCGTCCAACTGGTTTTCCACCCCGGCGCTGCGAAACAGCGGAACGGCGGTATCTTTGTATTGCTTGACCCGGCGCGCGTGGCTGGGGATCAGCAGTTTCATGAAGTCCTTGGCGGCGCGATACGCGTCGTCGCCTTCGACTTGAATGTCTTCGATGTCGCGGGTGTACAGATCGCGGATCGAGCGGCGCACGATGTCGCCTTCTTCATGCACCAGCGTCGGCGCGGTCGATTGCAGCGTCAAGTCGCGCACGTTGTTCCACAAACGGATCAGGTACTCGAAATCGCGCTTGATTTCGGCCTTGGTGCGTCCGATGCCTGCAGTGCGCAGGATCACGGCCATGCCATGGGGCACGTCGAGGCTCGACAAAATGGCTTTGAGCGACTTGCGGTCGGCGGCGTTGGTGATTTTGCGCGAGATGCCGCCGCCACGCGCCGTGTTGGGCATCAGCACGCAGTAGCGACCCGCCAACGACATATACGTGGTCAGCGCCGCACCTTTATTGCCGCGTTCTTCCTTGACGACCTGGATCAGCAACACCTGACGGCGCTTGATGACTTCCTGAATTTTGTACTGCTTGGCGGTGGGGATGCGACGGTGGTGCGAATCCTCGACTTCATCGGTCTCATCACCACCCAACGTTTCGACCGAGCCACCATTTTCGGTCTCGGCATCGTCGGCACCATTTTCATCGTCATTTGTGGATGGGGCGGCGTTTTCATTTTCGGGCGCGTCTTCGCTGATGGGAGCCTCGACCTCGGCGGCTTCCACCTCTTCGCGGTCCGAAACCGGAATTTGATAATAATCGGGATGGATTTCGCTGAAAGCCAAGAACCCATGGCGATTACCGCCATAATCGACAAAGGCCGCTTGGAGCGACGGCTCCACACGGACGACCTTGGCGAGATAGATATTGCCTTTGAGCTGCCTTCTGGAAGATACTTCTACGTCGAAATCTTCAAGCTGATTCCCATCCACGAGCGCAACCCGAGTCTCTTCCGGGTGGGTCGCATCGATAAGCATGCGTTTGGTCATTTAAATTGGAACTCCAGTGGCGACCGGGAACGACCAGGCCGAAGCCCGGGCGTTGTTGGGTCGCGCTATTTTGATTGCCGCCAGGCGCGCATGCAAACACGTCCACCGTCTTGAAGACGGTGGAAACCATCGTCTCATGGACGGCGGTAAACGGTGTCACTGCGGCTTGCGCGCTGCTGGCAAGCATTGGGTTGAAACCTTACAATCAATAGCAAGCGCTGTCTTGCGGGGGTATTCCTTGAACCAAGGAGGAGCATTGTGTCATCGATGCACACTTGTATCATCGACGTACACAGGGGTCCTTTGGCGGAACCTCTTAGCGACAAAATGTCTAATGTCTAGCCGCTTACCGCTTTCCACGCTTGCGGAAAACTTTCAAAAACCGGATAGATAAAGGGAATTAACCCATTCATCTTCGGTGAAGATTAAGATAACGGTAGTAAATTGATTAGACAATCATCTTATTGATTTATATTGGCGCGTTGAAATGCGCGACGAGGTGCGTTTGGGACTGAAACGGGAGCCGACCATACCGATGAACCGTTTAGTGCGGATAGTGGGGCCAGCACGCTGGCTGGTGACGGGCTTTGTGCTGTTTGCGTCAGTCTTGATGCAGGCGCAGGCCTCCGCGCAGGCGGCTCAAGCCGCTGGCGCACCCATTTCCGCGCAAATTTCCGACGTGCGCATCGGCCAGCATGGCGAGCGCACGCGGATTGTCTTGGATGTGGACCGTGAGCTGAAGTTCGAGGTTTTTACGCTGCCCGACCCCTACCGGATCGTGGTCAATTTGCCGGAAGTGGATTGGAAACTAGACAGGCAAAACGCCACGGAAAATAAGGGGGTGCTGAGCCGCATGCGATACGGGCTGTTTTCGCCCGGTACGTCGCGCATGGTTCTCGATGTTCGGGGACCGGTCAGCGTGCAAAACAGTTTTATGCTCAAACCCGTCAATGGCGGGAACTGGCGCTTTGTCCTGGACTTGGCCCCGACCACAGAAACGGAATTCCTTGAAGCCCTGGCCGCACAACGCGCAAAAGCGCGCAAAAGCCTTGACGATCTGGTGGCCAAAGTGAGCCCGGACAGTCCGCCGACCATCGTTACATCAGCAATTGTCGGGCCTGCGAACCCGAAAGCCGCCGCGACGGTGCGACCATTGCGCAGGCCCTCGGCACCTGGCAAGCGCATTGTCGCCATCGACGCCGGGCACGGCGGCGTCGATCCGGGCACCATTGGCGTGGGCAAAACCTATGAAAAGAACGTGACGCTGGCGATGGCGCGCGATCTGCGTAACGCCTTGGAAGCCACGGGTCGCTACAAAGTGGTTTTGACGCGTGATCGCGACATCTTTTTGCGCTTGCGCGACCGTGTCAAAGTGGCGCGTGAAGCAGGTGCGGAGCTGTTTATTTCGGTCCATGCCGACTCGGTTCGCAACCGCAAGACCCGGGGACTTTCAATCTATACGCTGTCCGAAAAGGCATCGGATAAAGAGGCCGCGAAACTGGCGGCCAAGGAAAACAAGGCGGATTTGATCGCGGGCATCGATCTGTCGGCGGAAAGCCGCGATGTCACCAACATTTTGCTCGATCTGGCCCAGCGTGAGACCATGAACCAATCGGCGCGCTTCGCCCAGGAACTGGTCAGTGAGTTGCGCCGCCAAGTCAAGCTGCTGCCCAACTCTCACCGTTTTGCCGGCTTCGCGGTGTTGAAGGCCCCGGATATGCCGTCGGTGTTGGTCGAGGCGGGCTTCTTGTCCAACCGCCAAGATGAGCGCAACCTGCTCAACCGCAAATATCGCCAAAAAATGGCCGCCGCCATGGTGAAGGGCATCGACCGTCATTTCACCGGCACGCAAGAAGCGCGCAGCCACTGATTTTATTTCGACAGATCGCGCTTTGGCCTTGCTCTACGCTTGGCAATGACCATCATACGAGGGTCTTCCATGTGAGGAGCATCATACGGGAGCCATATTTTTCGCGTAGAGAGACGATCTAGATTCATTTTAGTTTTGAGTAGATGAAGCGCTTTTTAAAAATTTTCCTGGTTCTGTTCGGTTTGGTCTTGTTCGGCGGTTTTGCCGCGGCGGGAGCGGGCGTCTATCTGTTCTGGCATTTCGGTAAGGGTCTGCCCGATTATCAGCAGTTGGCGCACTACGAACCGCCGGTGATGACCCGCGTGCATGCGGGCGATGGCCGTTTGCTGGCGGAATACGCCACAGAAAAACGCGTGTTCGTGCCCATTCGCGCCATCCCCCGGCGTATCATCCATGCGGTTTTGGCGGCCGAGGACAAGCACTTTTACACCCATCCCGGCATCGACCCCATAGGCTTAACGCGCGCAGTTCTGACCAACATTAAAAATTACGGTTCCGGGCGGCGCCCTGTGGGTGCATCGACCATCACGCAACAGGTGGCGAAGAACTTCCTGCTCACCAATGAAGTGTCGTATTCGCGCAAAATCAAGGAAGCGATCTTGGCGTTTCGCATCGAGCGGGCCTTTTCCAAGGACCGTATCTTGGAATTGTATTTGAACGAGGTGTATCTGGGTTCGGGTTCTTACGGCATCGCGGCGGCGGCTTTGAATTACTTCAACAAATCGTTGGATGAGCTGACGATTGCCGAATCCGCCTATCTCGCCGCGCTGCTCAAAGCGCCCAGCAACTACCACCCCGTGCGTAAGAAAGCCGCCGCGCTGGAACGGCGCAATTGGGTCATCGGACGCATGGCGGAGGACGGTTACATCACCCCGGCGGAGGCACGCATGGCCCAAGCCGACGATCTGGTGGTCGAAAGTCGCGCGGAAGCCGAATTCGTCACCGCAAATTATTTTGCCGAGGAAGTGCGCCGCGAGCTTTACGACAAATACGGCGAAGACATGCTCTATACTGGCGGACTCAGCGTTCACACCACGCTGGACCCGCGCCTGCAAGAGATTGCCGAGCGCAGATTGCGCGAGGGCCTGATTGCATACGACCGCCGCCATGGCTGGCGTGGGCCCATCACGCGCATCGAAGACGCCCCTGCGTTTGTCGCAACCCTTGAAACCATGGAACCGCCCAAGGGCATGGGAACGTGGAATCTAGCCGTGGTCACGGGGATGGACGACCGCCAAGCATCGATCATCGTTCAAGGCGTCGGTCCGGCCGTTATCCCCATGCGCGAACTGAAATGGGCGCGCAAGTGGCTCAAGGGCGAATACCTGGGTAAAGTGGTGCACAAACCCGTCGATGTTCTGGTCTTGGGTGACGTGATTGCGGTGGAGGCGGTAAGCGACTACACCACCGCAAAAGGCAAAAAGAAGAAGACCGTCGTCTATCCACCGGGCACCTATGCGTTGCGCCAAATTCCGGAAATTCAAGGCTCCATCGTGGCGCTCGATCCGCACTCTGGCCGTGTGTTGGCCATGTCGGGGGGGTATGATTACCGCGCCAGCGAGTACAATCGCGCCACCCAAGCCCAGCGTCAGCCGGGTTCCGCGTTCAAGCCGTTCGTCTATTTGGCGGCGCTGGACAGCGGCTTTACGCCCTCGACCTTGATCCTCGACGCGCCGTTTGTCATCGATCAAGGGCCGGGCCTGCCCAAATGGCGGCCCGCCAACTACACCAAGAAATTCTACGGTCCCTCGACCATGCGGTTGGGCATCGAAAAATCGCGCAACCTGATGACCGTGCGCTTGGCGCAGACCGTGGGGATGGAGAAAATCTCCGAATACGCCCGGCGCTTCGGCATCATCGACAACCTGCCCGAACAGCTGTCCATGGCGTTGGGCGCGGGGGAAACGACGCTGCTGGATTTGACGTCGGCCTATGCAATGTTGGTCAACGGTGGCAAGCAAATCGCGCCGACCTTTATCGACCGTATTCAAGATCGCAACGGCCACACCGTCTACCGTCACGACAAGCGCCCTTGCGTGGGCTGCGAAGCCGTGGCGTGGACCAACCAGCCGGTGCCGACCGTGCCCGACCATCGCAAGCAATTGACCGACCCGACCAGTGCGTACCAGATGGTATCCATGCTTGAAGGCGCCGTGCAGCGCGGCACCGGGCGCCGCGTCAGGGCCGTGGGCAAACCGCTGGGCGGCAAGACCGGCACCACCAACGATGCGCGCGATGCATGGTTTATCGGCTTTTCGCCCGACTTAACGGTGGGGGTGTTCACCGGCTTTGACGTGCCGCGCTCGTTGGGACCGCGCGAACAAGGCGCGTCGGTGGCGTCGCCCATTTTTCGCGACTTCATGAAAGACGCGTTGGCAGGCCAACCCCCGGTGCCGTTCCGAATTCCCACCGGCGTGCATCTGGTGCGCGTCAACGCCACCACGGGTCTGCCTGCCCACCGCGGCGACAAAGGCGTGATCCTGGAAGCCTTCAAACCCGGCACCGTGCCCACCGGCAATTCCCAAGTCTTGGGTGCGGAAGGGACAGACGGCCGCGGCGGTGAAGCACCAGCGGCGGGGACGGGTGGGCTGTATTGACACTTGACCCCTTTACCCTGATCACCACCCTTGCCGTCATGCATTTTCTAGCCACTGCCATTTTGATTTTTGTATGGCATGTCAATCGATCCATTCCCGGCGTTGGTTTTTGGGCTTTGGGGCGGGTGTGTTTAACGCTGGCGTTGGTGGCCTTTGCACTGCGCCCCGTCACCCCCCTTGTTCCATCTGTTTTGACCGCCACTGGGTTGTTGATTGCGGGGCTTCATTTCGTTTGGCAGGGCAATCTGGCATTCATGAAACGCTCATCGCCACGCCTTGTCATCGTTGTCGGACTTTATGGCGTCGTTTTGATGGGGATGGTCTATTGGTCGAGCGTTGAACTGAACTTTATGGCGCGCACGGTTCTTTCCGCCATGATTTTTATCACGTTTGATTGGCTGTTTGTCCGCGCGTTGTGGCCCCGTGAAGGGGACGAGGTCTATTTCTTCGGTAAACTCATGGCGTTGGCCTTCGTCTTGAGCGGCTGTGCGCAAATCGTGCGGGCGGTGGTCGCCCTTTCTGGGGGAAGCGGACATACCTTATTGGAGCCAGCCGCCGCCACCCAGATGGGATTGATGACCGCCATTGTCATGTCGCTGATTTCCGCGATGGCCTACATGGCGATCATCATGGAATTTTTGAAAAAGGATTTGGTGCGCCAAGCCGAACGCGATCCCCTCACAGGGGTCTTCAATCGTCGTGCTTTTCACGCCGTCGGGAACCATATTTTAGCGCGCAGTCGGCGTGACGGGCGCGCGGTGTCATTGCTGATTTTGGATTTGGATCACTTCAAGTCCGTCAACGACACCCATGGGCATTGGGCTGGGGACACGGTCTTGAGACGTGTTGTGGATCTCGTTCAAGGGGTTTTGCGTGCACAGGATGTCCTTGTGCGTCTTGGCGGAGAAGAGTTCGCCATGATGCTGCCCGCCACCGTCCAGAGCGAAGCCTTGCATGTCGCTGAACGTATACGCAAGGTGATTGAGGCGGAACTCTTTGAGATCGGCGCCGGAGCCATACGCGTTACGACCAGCCTGGGGGTGACGTCCATTTCCACCATGAGCGACAACCACGAGATTGACGATTTGATCAAACGGGCCGATATAGCGCTTTATCAAGCAAAGGATGAGGGTCGCAACAGGGTATGCGTCTCTCCTTGAAACCGCCGTGAACGGCGTACTGTGTCGTCTTTATTTTTCAGACAAGTCCAAATTGCATAATGTTATAGTCGCTACATTGGCCTCGACGATGAGATGGATAATAAGATAGGACTTTGCAGAATATGGCGCTGTTAGAATGGTCGGATGATTTCAACACCGATATTCGGGCGATTGATACCGACCACAAAAACTTATTCGATGCAATCAACATGCTTCATGAAGCCCACGCGGCCGGCAAGGGTGAGGAACGTATCCTTTTTACCGTAGAAATGCTGCAAAAGTACGTTGCCGAGCATTTTGAACGTGAAGAGCGCTTTTTAGAACAAGCGGGCTATCCGGATTTCGTAAATCACCGTGCCGCTCATCGTGAATTCACCCAATTGGTATTGAGTTTGGGAACCCTGTGTCATCATGATCAAGCTCGTATCGACATCGACAAGGTGATCGGTTTTCTGAGCACTTGGCTGAGAAGCCATATTCTCGAAACCGATATGAAGTACATCCCCTATTTGCGCGGCGAAAAGCAGGGTTCAGCTGTCTCCGATACGAAACCCGACAAGGGTGAAGACAAAGTCCATCTGAATTTTACCGTGAGCAAAGACAAGGCCGAGATCATACGGGTGTTCGTCGAAACCATAACCGGCGGGGGGGCGTCGGCGGATCGATTTGAAAAAGCCGTACAGACAGCCCTGGAGAAAATGGAAGAAAACCAACTTGCGAAAGCGCGTAATCTTTTCTTGTATTCGCAATAGAAATAATACTCACACTATCTCGCGCGGGCAGAATGCCTTTGGAGCGCGCCTTCGTTTCGCTTGGCCAAATCGTTAGGCCCTTGTTCCGTTCACCGCTTTTGGCTACAAACGCTTCACCGATCCAACAAAAACAAGGACCGCCGCACCATGCGCGCCGAGATCGAAGCCGTTACTCAAGACCTCAAGCAGTCGCTGGAACTGCTGAGGAGGCATCTTTGACTACGACCAAGCCGTATTGCGCCTGGAAGAGCTAAACGCGCTGGCCGAAGACCCGGAACTGTGGAACGACGCCGCCAAGGCCCAAGCCTTGATGAAAGAGCGCACCAAGCTCGATGGCTCGATCAAGGAAATCGACAATCTGGTCTGTGAACTGGCCGATAATCTCGAACTGATCGAAATGGGCGAAACCGAGGGCGATGACGACATCATCGCTGAAGCTGAGGCCGCGCTGACCGCGGCGCGGGACCGCGCAGGCAAGGCCGAACTGCAAACCTTGCTATCAGGCGAAGCCGACGCCAACAACTGCTATTTCGAAGTTCATGCGGGCGCGGGCGGCACCGAGGCCCAAGACTGGGCGGAAATGCTCACGCGCATGTACGTGCGTTGGGCCGAGCAGCACGGCTATAAGACCGAGTGGCTGGAAGAAAGCCCCGGTGAAGAAGCGGGCATCAAATCGTGCACCATCAAGATCAGCGGCGAGAATGCTTATGGCTGGATGAAGACCGAAAGCGGCGTGCACCGCCTGGTGCGCATTTCGCCGTACGATTCCAGCGCGCGCCGCCATACCAGTTTTACATCCGTGTGGGTGTACCCTGAAATCGACGACGACATTGACGTCAACTACGACGACAAAGACCTGCGCGTCGATACCTATCGGGCATCGGGCGCGGGCGGCCAGCACATCAACAAAACCGATTCAGCCGTGCGCATCACGCACATTCCGTCAGGCATTGTGGTGCAATGTCAAAATGATCGTTCGCAACATAAAAACCGCGCCGCCGCGTACAAGATGCTCAACGCGCGCCTTTACGAGGCTGAGCTGCGCAGGCGCGAGGAAGCCTCCCAAGCCGAGCACGACGCCAAGACCGACATCGGCTGGGGCCACCAGATCCGCTCTTACGTGTTGCAGCCGTATCAGATGGTCAAGGATTTGCGCACCGGGGTGGAAACGTCCAACACCGGCGCGGTGCTCGACGGCGATCTCGACCCATTTATGGAAGCGGCGTTGGCGCACAGGGTCAAGGGCGGGGGCGGTCAAGTCGAAGACATCGACTGAAGCGTTCAAGCGAAGGCTTTTTTCCGCAATGCCAAGGGGGCGCCCTGCGTATTCTCATTGATGAGCCCAAAACCGCCTGTGCGGCTGCTCAGCGCACCAAAATATCTTTGTAAAGCACGGTAATCGCGCGTTCCGGGGCTATGATGCGGTTGATGATGATGGTGAAGTCCTTGCGCAGACGCTCGGTGCCTTGCTCGCCGCTCAGTTCCGGGGCCGTGACCGTGCGCAAGTGCGCTTGCAGAGCGTCCATGACTTTGACTTCTTTTGCAACGAAGGCCTGCTTGGCGCTTTCGCCTTGCAGTTCAACCTGCACGGTCAGGCGGATAAATGGACGTGCGCGCCTGGGGCTGGGCTTCAGATCAATGGTGATGCGCGGAAGTTCGTAATAAACCGGTGGGCCGGGCAGGGCAATGGTCTCTTCGTAAAGCTTTTCGGTGGTCAAAACACCGGAAAAATAAATGCCTGCACCACCGCCGATGACGATCAGCACCGCCACGCTGATGATGATGTATTTCATATTCGTGGCGAGCTTGGCTTTCAGGCCCTGCGGCGCGTCTTCAGCACTTTCCTCAGAATCCTCTTCAGCATCTTCGCCCTCAGTCTCTTCTGGGGCTTCGCTCGGCTCTTCGGGCTTGGCGTCTTCGCTCATGGAATGGGTCCCTGGAGATGAGAGGCGCGCGTCAGTACGATCATACGATTACTAACGGGCCGGGCTGGATGTTTCAAGCCCCGCGCCAAGGGCGTAGTAATCGGCGCGCATACCTGCGTGTGTTCGTGCTTGGGCGTTGAAGGGCGGCTTGAGCTGGCCTTTGAAGTGTTTCTCCACCAAAGTCTTGAAGGTCGGTACGGGATCGAGCCCGCGCTCAATACAGATATATTCAAACCAGCGCACGCCGGCGGCGACGTGATCGACTTCCTCCTCGCCGATTTGTTGCATAATATCGGCGGTGGCGTCGTCACCGTTTGCCCGCAATTTTTGCACCGTCGCAGGGGTGGTGTCGACGCCGCGCGCTTCCAACACCATGGGAACCAGGCTTAAGCGCGCCAGGATGTCGTCGGCGGTGCTGGCGGCAGCTTCCCATAAGCCGTCGTGGGCAGGCAAATCACCGTAGGTTGCGTCCAGTTCGTTGAGACGCCGTTCCAGCATCTCGAAATGGCGCGCTTCGTCCTCGGCCACTTGGACCCAATCGTCGAAAAAACGCTTGGGTAAACCCAAATTGGCAAACCGTGCCACCGCGTCCCACGCCAAATCGATGGCGTTAAGCTCAATGTGTGCGATGGCGTGGATCAAGTTGACGCGCCGCTTGCCGCCGCCGGTGGAGCGCTTGGGCATGTCGCCGGGGCTGCACAGTTCGGGTTTGGTTGGGCGCGCGGGACGGTCTGGCGGGCGGGTGCCGCCGATCTCGGAAATCTCGCCGTCCCGCCACCGGCGCGCATACTTATAGGTCAGGCGAACCTTGTCGGAAGGCTCGGCTGCGTTGAGAACGGCTAGGGCGGTCTCGGTCAGGGTCACAGGCTTTGCACGGCGTCCAGAACGGCTTGGGCGTGGCCTTTGACGCGCACCTTGCGCCATTCGTGAGCGATCTTGCCTTTGGCGTCGATGACGAAGGTGGACCGCTCGATCCCCATGTATTCGCGGCCATAGTTCTTTTTCAAAACCCACACGCCGTAGGCTTCGCACAGCACGCCGTCTTCGTCGGATAGCAAGGTGAACGGAAAGCCTTGCTTGGCCTTGAAGTTGTCGTGGCGTTTGATGCTGTCTTTGCTGGCGCCGAGGATCACCGCCCCGGCCTTTGCAAATTCACCATGCAGTTCGGTGAAATCGTTGCCTTCGGTGGTGCAACCCGGCGTGCTGTCTTTGGGATAAAAATACAGCACCACGGTCTTGCCTTTGAGGTCGGACAGTCTCACCTGTCCTCCTCCATCGGTGGGCAGGTCGAAGGCGGGGGCTGTGTCGCCGATGGTTACGCTCATAATTGTCCTCTAATGTCCTTGGCTCAAATGCGGAGCTTTTTCTTCTCCGGATCGAAATCATCCAAGGTTTCATAGAACGTATCGGCCAAGCCGACAAGGCGTGGATCGGGGACCGTTTTGATCTCCGGGTCCTTGCCGGGATAGGGCACGTTGGACAGGAAGTTGCGCATGCAATTGATGCGCGCGCGTTTTTTGTCGTCGGAGCGCACCACCGTCCACGGCGCATCGGCGGTGTGGGTGTAGAAAAACATGCTTTCCTTGGCTTCGGAATATTCATCCCAGCGGTCCAGGGATTCCACGTCCACGGGGCTCAGCTTCCAGTGCTTGAGCGGATCGTTTTGGCGCGATTGGAACCGGCGCAGTTGCTCGTCGCGGCTGACCGAGAACCAGAACTTGAACAAGCGAATGCCGCTGCGCACCAGCATGCGTTCGAATTCAGGGACTTGGCGCATGAATTCCATGTATTCGGCGGGCGAGCAAAAGCCCATCACCCGCTCGACCCCGGCGCGGTTGTACCAGGAACGATCGAAAAACACGATTTCGCCTTTGGTCGGCAACTGTTCCACATAGCGCTGGAAGTACCACTGGCCTCTTTCTTCATCGGTGGGTTTTTCCAGCGCCACAACACGTGCGCCGCGCGGATTGAGGTGTTCGGTAAAGCGCTTGATGGTGCCGCCCTTGCCTGCGGCGTCGCGGCCTTCGAAGATGCACAGCACGCGCTGGCCGGTGTCCTTGACCCAGTTCTGCACCTTGAGCAATTCGATCTGAAGTTCCTGTTTGCGCGCTTCATATTGGGGGCGGCGCATGCGGGTTTTGTAGGGGTAGTTGCTCGGCAGCGCAGCGCCCTTGCCTTTGCGCACGACGCGATCATGCTGCAGCAGGGCGTGGCCCTTGTGGATTTTGGGGTGGTGGGGATGGGGCTTGGTCGAAGGTTTCGCGGATGCTTTTGCTTTCGGCTTGCCCGTATCGTTTACTTTGGTTTTATTCTGCGTTTCGCCTGCCGCCATATGCCAGTCCTCCATCCTCTAAAAACCAACCGCATTACTGCGGCGCATAAAGAGCGAGAGTCTACACCCAGATTAAAAACAACACAATAAAAACTGTTAAATAAGGGCGTTCCACGATGCTTTTGGTCAAAACATTAGCCCAAATCCGACGTCACGTTGGGGCGTGCGGTCTCGGCGGGCGCGTCGATCAGGTTGCGGAAGGTTTCCATGACCCAGGCGGCGATGGCTTCGATGTGGGCCTCGGCCTCTTCGCGGCTCTCCGCGTCGGCCACGTGGCACATCTGGCGCTGGAGGCTCGGCGCCATTGCATAGTCGTGGTGGGCGCGTTGCTGTGCGGTGAAGGTCAGGCGCATCAGACCTTGGATGGATTGCCATAAATCCAAAGCCTCAACCAAGCGGTTGGCGGTGTCGGCGTCCAGCAAGCCCGCGTTCTTGAGATTGCCCAGCGCCGTGCGCGTGGTGGGCGACAGAATGTCCGGGTGTGCGTGGGCGTGTTTGAGTTGCAGATATTGGGATATGAACTCGATATCGACCAGCCCGCCGCGAAAGTTTTTGATTTCCCAGGGGATGTCGGTGTGGCGTTCGCGGTCCATGCGCGCGCGCATATCCGACACATCGACCACCAGCTTGTCTGGATCGCGCTTGGACGTCAGCGCGGTGCGGATCACGTTTTGTACGCTTTTTTGCAAATCCTGCGGCCCGGTCAACGCACGCGCACGGGTCAGGGCCATGTGCTCCCACGTCCAGGCGTCCTTGGCGAGGTATTGTTCAAATGCCGACAGAGAGGTGGCGATCGGCCCGGCGTTGCCGCTGGGGCGCAGGCGCATGTCGACCTCGTACAGGTCGCCTTCCGCGGTCTGCGCCGAAAGGGCGTTGATCAGCCGTTGGCTGAGACGTGCGAAGTATTGGCTGACGGCGAGCGGTTTTGCGCCGTCGGATGCGCTGACGTTCTCGTCGAAATCGTAGATGAAGGTGAGGTCCATATCCGACGTCGGCGTTTTTTCGCGTCCGCCCAGCTTACCGAAGGCGACGACCGTCATCGCGCCGCCGGGCACGACGCCATGGCGTTCGCTGAATTCGGCTTCGACGCGGGGTTGAAGCGCGCCGAGCAACGTTTCGGCCACATCGGTGAGCGCGCGTTGGCTTTCGCGCTCAACGATGGTGCCTTTGAGAATCTGTACGCCGACCTGAAACTTTCGGTCCTTGGCCCAGCGTCGCGCCAAATCCAGAACGTCTTCCATGCAGGCGGCGTCTTGCAAAACCTCTTCAAGTTCGGTGCGCATCTCATCGGCACTGGGCGGCTCATCCAAAAAGCCCGGTGTCAGCACCCCGTCGATCAGGTGGGCCTTGCGCGCCAGATGTTCGGCCAAGCGCGGCGCGGTGCCGAGAATTTCGGCGATCAAGTCCAGCATCTGGGGGTTGGACTGGAACATGGAAAACAGCTGCACCCCGGCGGGCAACTTGGAAAGAAACTCATCGAAGCGCAGCAAGGCGCTGTCGGGGTCGGTCGTCGAAGCCATGGCTTGCAAGATGTTCGGCATCAGTTCGGTCAAAATGGAGCGCGAACGCGCTGAGCGGGTGCTGCGATAGCGCGCGTGGTGCCAGCCGCGCACCGCCGCGTCGATCGCTTCGGGGTTTTGGTAACCCATGTCGCGCAAGGTCTTGAGCGTTTCCGGGTCGCTTTCACCGCCGGTGAAAACCAGGTTGCCGCCCTTTGCGCCCTCGGCGGTGAGTTGTTCGCCCTCAGGGAAAAGCTCGGCGTAAAGGGTTTCCACCCGGCCAAGCGTGGCGAGCAAATCTCCGGCGAAGGCTTTCAAGCCGTCATAACCCAAGAACGTGGCGACGCCATTCAGCTCCGTGTCATCGTCGGGCAGGGTGTGGGTCTGTTCGTCATTGATCATTTGCAGACGGTGCTCGACGCGGCGCAGATACCGGTAGGCTTCGTCCAAGATTTTGGCGTTCTCTGCTTGCTCAAGTCCCGCATAAACCAGGGCGTCCAGCGCTTTCAACGTCGGAATTTTGCGCAGACTTCGGTCCCGCCCGCCCCAGATGAGCTGTTGGGTCTGGGCGTAAAATTCGATCTCGCGGATACCGCCGCGCCCGAGTTTAACGTTGTGACCGTGAAGTTTAATCCGGGTGCCACCTTTGTGTGCATTGATCTGGCGCTTGATGGATTGAATGTCTTGGATGGCGGCGAAATCCAGGCTTTTGCGCCACACGAACGGTTTGAGGTGCGCCAGGAAGGCCGCGCCGGCGTCTTTGTCGCCGGCGATGGGCCGGGCCTTGATCATGGCCGCGCGTTCCCAATTTTGACCGATGCTTTCGTAATAAACTTCCGCTGCGGTGGTGGAAAGCGCCAAAGGCGTCGAGCCGGGATCGGGGCGCAGGCGCAAATCGGTGCGGAACACGTAACCGTCCGCCGTGCGCTCGTCCAATAAACTCACCAAGCCGCGTGCAAGGCGCACGAAGCTCTGTTGCAGTTCCATTGGAGCTTCAGTTTCAATTACGTCGGGATCGAACAGCAAGATCAGGTCGATATCCGATGAGTAATTGAGCTCCCGCCCGCCCAGTTTGCCCATGCCGAGCACCACCAGACCGGAGCCTTGCTCCGGGTCGCTTGGGTTTTTGAGCTTGATTTTGCCGCGATTTGCCAAGGCGCGGAGTTGAAAGGCGCATGCGGCGGAGGTCGCCGCGTCGGCGAAATCCGACAATGCGCCCGTGACGTCGAACAAATCCCATACCCCGGAGATGTCGGCAACGGCGGTGGTGAGGGCGATACGTTTTTTTTGCACGCGCAAATGGGTTTTCAGCGCGGCTTCGTCCAAATCGCTGCTGGCTTCACGGGTGGCCTTGAGCACGTCGTCGCGCATCGTGGAGGGGCCTTGTTCCAACAAGTCCTTTGTGAACTGTGGATCATTGACCCAGCATGCGCTAAGAAACGGGGAGTTCCCGAACACGGATGCGGCCAGTTTAGCGCCGATTGAATCCGTTTTTAGAGCTTGGGCGAAGGAGGCGAGTTCCGGCGCGTCCTTATTTTTTTTATGGGCGGCTTGTAAAAAGCGTTCCCATCCGGTTTCGACCCGGTCCTCATGGGCGGGTGCGGGTAAGTTTTGGGGATTGATTTGGAAAAGCCGCATGATGTTTTGAATTCTTTAAGGCTGTTGACGCCACGATGTGTCATCAGCATGCCTTGAGGCAGAGGGAAAAGTCCACTGATCAAACGCGTATTCAGAGGCATGGTCCAAGTGATCGGCGGGCTCGGCGTAGGTCTGTTGGTGGCCGTGCTGCTGGTCGCGTGGCGTTTGGCGTCCGGTCCGGTGTCGATCGGCTTTCTCACCCCTTACATCGAAAGCGCGCTGGCCGAGGTGCACAAGGGTTCGGTCAAGCTGGCCGTTGACGACACGATTCTCACCTGGGCCGGGTGGGAGCGTACGCTGGACATCCGCATTGTCAATTTGCGTACCTCTCTGCCCAGTGGTGAAGAAATCGCGACGGTTCCGGAAGTGTCGATTTCTCTCAGTGCGCAAGCCCTGATGCAAGGCGCGATCGCGCCGCGCTCGGTCGAATTTTTCGGCCCGCGTTTTCGCGTCGTGCGCCACGAGGGTGGCCATTTCGCCCTGGGATTCGAAGGCGCGCAAGAGGGCTCAAACGACTTTGTCGCCTCAATGATCTTGCTGATGCTGCAAGACCCCGATCCACATCAAGCCATGAGTTTCCTCAAGCGTATTTCCATCGTCGCGGGTGAGATCACCTATGAAGACCGTGCGCTGGGCACCACGTGGCAAGCGCCCAGCGCCGACGCGCAGTTCACACGCGTGGAAGGCGGGCTTGAGGCCGAATTGGATTTGGACCTAAAGGCGGGCGATAAGCTGGCGGCGGTGTCGGTTCTCGGTACGTATTCATTGGCGGGCAAGCGTATCGATTTGGGCGTCAATTTCGACAAGGTGACGCCCGCCGACTTTGCCTCCCTATCGCCGAAAATGGACGTTTTGGGGGCGGTCGATGTGCCCCTGTCGGGCACCATAACGTTGAGTATGGAGCAAAGTGGGCGCGTGGAAGGGATTGGTTTCGATCTGAGTGGAGAACAGGGCAATGTCTCGTTGCCCGTCCCCGTTGCGGCAAAACTGGACGCCTTGGCCTGGGCGCAACGGCGTGCCGTGAGCGGTCTTCGCATCGTCGGGCGTTACGAAGGTGGTGCGCAGACGCTTGATATTTCCGAATTGAACCTAGCCCTCAAGGATGGCGAAGCCATCTATGTGCCCGCACCCGTCGACCATGAAATGCCGCTTAAGTCCATCGCTGCGGGGCTCAGCTATTCAATGCAAACGGGGCGGCTGCTGGTCAAGGACATGCAGGTGACGCTCGGCGGCGCACGCCGGGGAACGCCTTCGGGGCCGGTGGCCAACATCACCGCCACCATTGACGGTTTGGTGTCCCCATCACAGGGGCTGGCCGTGGACTTCACCGGCTCTGTCGCGGATGTGGCGTTTAACGATTTGCAATATTATTGGCCGGAGCGTTTAGGCGTCGACGCCCGTACGTGGGTAATCCCCAATTTACGCGACGGCGTGGCGGACAGCGCCTCGATCAGTTTGGCGTTGCGCCCCGGTCACGACGGTGGCGTGAAACTGGCCTCGGTGGCCGGTGAGGTTCACGCCCACGGCTTGACCGTGGACTATCTGTCGCCCATGCCGCCCGTGAAAAATGCGGTGGGCAGCGCCACGTTCAATGAAAACCGGTTTGACATCAATGTCGAAGGCGGCGACGGCTACGACGGCCTCAAAATTATGGGTGGGCAAATTGCGCTGCTCAAATTGCAACACGAACTTCCCGAAGCCGAGATTGCTCTTGACGTTTTGGGGCCGGTTCAGGCGGCGTTGGCGCTGATCGACCATAAACCGTTGGGGTTTGCGTCCGATCTCGGCATTAAGCCCGAAAGCGCCGACGGCACGGTGGCGGCGCACGTGAAGATGCAACTTCCGCTCAAAGCCGATCTTTTGGCCGCGGATGTCGTTGCCGAGGCGCATGCGCGCATCAGCGGCGCAAGTATCAAGGGGGCGCTGTTTCAAAAGGATCTGGTTGAGGGCGATCTGGACCTGTCGGTCACCAACGATGCGTTGGTCCTGAAGGGCGACGCGGGCTTGGGCGGTGTGCCGGTGCAACTGGTGTGGAACCACGATTTCCGCACCGCTGCGTTGTTTCGAGATCGCTACGAGCTGTCGGGGGTTATCAAGGATGTTTTGCATCTGGATGCGCTGGGCATTGAGGTTCCGGATATTTTATCGCGCTACATTTCCGGCGGTGCCGAAGCCAATGTGAACTACACAGAATTGGCCGACGGGCGTCAATCGTTGTCCGCACGGGTCGATCTCGCCAATGTGACCCTGGCTGCGCCGGAGCTTGGATGGGCGAAACCCGTGGGCGTGCCGGGCACGGCGGTTTTGGAATTCCGCCTGAAAGAAGGTTTACCCCAAGACATCCCGAAGTTCGAAGTTTCCGCGCCGGATATGGACATCTCAGGCTCGGCGACGTTTTTGTCGAACGGGAAATTGGAGCGGATCGACCTCGATACCATGCGCTCGGGAAACACGGACGTGTCTGGATCCTTGACACCCGCTGAGCGCGGTGCTTGGGAGTTGGTGCTGCGCGGTGAAAGCCTCGATGCCAGTTTGCTGTGGGATGAAATGTTGGGCATACGGAAGGTTCCGCCCCGCCAAAAATTGAACGATGAAGCTTTGATGCTCAGCGTCGCAGTGGATATCCACTCTCTGATGATCCGCAAGGACCGCGTGATGACGGACCTGATCGGCACGGTGTACCGCGAGAAGGGTGTATGGCGCAAAATCGACGTCACGGGGGGCGTGGGGGACGGCGGCATCGAACTGTTGCTCGATACCGATACGGATGGGCTGCGTTATTTGTCCATCGGCTCCAACGATGCGGGGGCGGCGTTGAGGACGCTTGATCTTTACGACAACATCTTAGGCGGAACGCTTGACCTCAAGGCGGCCTACACCGACCCCGGCAAGGATGCGCCGCTGCAAGGCGTGCTCAAGGTTAAAAACTACGCCATGATCGACGCCCCGGCGTTTGCCGAGCTGATCGGCGTTATGTCGTTGACCGGCGTTTTGGATGCTTTGCAGGGTGAGGGTTTGAATTTCGACATTTTTGAAGCGCCCTTCAAGCTGGCGCATGGCGTGCTGGAATTGTCGGATTCGCGCGCCTCCGGCCCCACCATCGGCGTAACCGCCAGCGGCACCGTGGACATGGACAACAAGCTCATGGACATCAAGGGCACGGTGGTTCCTGCCTATGCCATCAACGCGCTGTTGGGCAAAATTCCCATCATCGGCGAATTGTTCACAGGACCTGAAAAGGGCGGTGGACTGTTCGCCGCCACCTATACGATGAAAGGTACGGCGCAAAACGTCAAGATCACCGTCAACCCATTGAGCGCGCTGGCGCCTGGCGCGTTGCGCGGCATCTTCACCGGATCTGGAAAAGAAAAAGACATACCTGAAAAAACGGTTCCCCAAGCCAAGCCGCAACAAGCGCCAGAATCAACTACGCCGCCAACCACGCCGCCGATACCGCAGAGCGCACCGACCCAGCCGGTGACGCCCGCGCCGGTTCAATAAGGCGATCAGTTCGCGTGCAGCAGGGCGTGGCGTTTTTTGCCCGCCGACAGTTTCGCCACACCGTCTTCGTTCAGGTCGGCAAGCGTGACCGCTTGGGTTTCGTTGGCGAAGGCTTTGTCGTTGATACGACCGCCGCCGCCCTTAATCAGGCGCCGCGCTTCGCCGTTCGACGAACACAAGCCCGCTTTGACCAGAGCGGCGAAGGCGGGGATGCCTTGCTCCAGCTCGGCCTTGGCGACGTCTATGGTTGGCAGATCGTCGCCCAACTGGCCCTGCTCGAAGGTTTTCTGCGCGGTGGCGTGGGCGGTTTTGGCGGCGTCCTCACCGTGGCACATGCGCGTGGTTTCGTCGGCCAGGACCTTTTTGGCTTCGTTGATGTCTTGACCTTCAAGTTGTTCCAGACGCTTGATCTCGTCGATGGGCAGTTCGGTGAACAAACGCAAGAAGCGGCCCACGTCGGCGTCTTCGGTGTTGCGCCAGTACTGCCAATAATCGTAAGGGCTAAGCTGGTCGGCGTTGAGCCACACGGCCCCGGCGGCGGTTTTGCCCATCTTCGCGCCAGATGACGTGGTGAGCAGCGGGGTGGTCAGGCCGAAGGCTTCTGCGCCATCGACGCGACGGGTCAGTTCCACACCGTTGATGATGTTGCCCCACTGATCCGATCCGCCCATTTGCAACGTACAACCAACACGGCGGTTGAGTTCCAAAAAATCGTAGGCTTGCAGGATCATGTAGTTGAATTCCAAGAACGTCAGCGGCTGTTCGCGGTCCAGGCGCAGTTTGACGGAATCGTAGCTGAGCATGCGGTTGATGGTGAAGTGCGGGCCGAAATCGCGCAGGAATTCGATGTAGTTGAGGCCTTTGAGCCAATCGGCGTTGTTGACCATCACCGCGTCGGTGGGACCGTCGCCAAAGGTCAGGAACTTTGCAAACACCTGCTTGATGCTGTCCATGTTGGCCTGGATGTCGGCCTGCGTCAGCATTTTGCGACTTTCGTCTTTGCCTGACGGATCGCCCACCAAGGTGGTGCCGCCGCCCATCAGGACGATCGGCTTGTGACCTGTTTTTTGCAATGTTCGCAGCATCATGATGGGCAGTAGCGAGCCCACGTGTAGGCTGGGGGCGGTGCAGTCAAAACCGATATAGGCCGTCACCACACCTTTTGAGGCTTGCGCGTCCAATTCGTCCAAATCGGTGCATTGGTGCATGTAGCCGCGTTCGACGACGGTTTTCAGAAAATCGGACTTGTGATTGCTCATGGCCAAAGCGGGTTCCGTTGGGGGCTTTTCTCAAGCCTGTTGCATGTTGGATGGGGACTTAGCACAATGGCTTCAAGCACACAACGCGCGCCAACAAAAACAGGGGGAGGTCTTCGGGCCTTTATGGCAATGAACACAGACAAAATCTATACGGCTATCGGCCTGATGAGCGGCACGTCCTTGGACGGTATCGATGCTGCGCTGATCAAGACCGATGGCGAGAATGTCGTGGAATTCGGCCCGTCTCTAACTGTACCATTCGAGGACGAATTCAAGGACCGTTTGCGCCGTATTCTCGGCCCGGCGGGGCGCGCCGCGCCGGGTGCGGACGATGTCGAGCGTTATCTCACCATTTTACACGCCGACGCGGTGAACACTTTGCTCGGCCGTGCGGATCTGGAAGCTGACGACATCGATCTGGTTGGGTTTCACGGCCATACAGTATACCACGATCCTCGAAATGGGATCACCGTGCAGCTCGGCGAAGGGGCACTTTTGGCGGATTGGCTCGGTATCCCGGTGGTCAGCGATTTTCGGTCTCGCGATGTGAATTCCGGCGGCGAAGGGGCGCCTTTGGTGCCCGTTTTCCACGCCGCATTGCTCAAAAGCGCACCCGACATCAAATTGCCCGCCGCCGTTCTCAATATCGGCGGCGTGTCAAATGTCACCTGGGTGGGTGAAGATGGCGATCTGCTTGCTTTCGACACCGGGCCGGGCAATGCGCCGCTGAACGAGTGGGTGCGCGACCATACCGATGCGGACTTGGACCGAGACGGCGCGTTGGCGGCGGCGGGTACGGTGAACGAAGAGCTTCTCACCGCCGCTCTGGCGCACGATTATTTCGACCGTAAACCGCCGAAATCCATAGATCGCCAGGAGTTTTGCCAAGATTGCGCCCAGGACCTCGGTTTGGAGGATGGCGCGGCGACCATCACCGCGTTCATCGCCCAGGCCTCGGCGCGGGCGGCGGAACACTTTCCCAAATCCGTCAACACCTGGATCGTGACCGGCGGTGGGCGGCTCAATCCGGTTTTGATGACAAGGCTGCGCGAAGCCGCCGGCGTGGATGTGCGCACGGCCGACGGTATCGGCTGGGACGGGGATGCCCTGGAAGCACAGGCGTTCGCCTATCTCGCGGTTCGTTCCGAGCGATGGCTGCCGATCACCTTCCCCACCACCACCGGGGTGGAGGAACCGATGAGCGGCGGCAACCTGCATCAACCGTCATGAGGACGATGCGGCCCTCAGGGTTTCGCAAGCGCCTTCATAGGCTGGGGAATAAGCCGGGGGGTTAAGCCGCTTTCGTCAGGGATTTGTCCAGATAGTCATCGACGATTTTGTTCAACTGGGGCATGTGATCGCCAAAAAAGTGATCGCAGCCTTTGACGATTTCGTAGTCGATGGTGATGTTTTTCTGGCTTTTCAGTTTCGCCGCCAGTTTGTCGACGCTGTCCACCGGAACGATTTCATCGCGTTCACCATGGATAAGGATGCCGGACGCGGGGCAAGGAGCCAAGAACGTAAAGTCATGCTGGCTGGCGGGGGGCGCGACGGAAATGAAGCCGTTGATTTCCGGGCGGCGCATCATCAACTGCATGGAAATCCATGCACCGAAGGAAAAACCACCGATCCAGCAACTCGATGCATTGGGATTGTGCGCTTGCATCCAATCCAGAGCCGAAGCGGCGTCACTCATTTCGCCCTGGCCGTTGTCGAATGTACTCTGCGAGCGGCCGACTCCACGGAAATTGAACCGCAATGTGGAAAAACCACGCTTCACGAAGGACTTGTACATGGCGTACACGACCTTGTTGTTCATGGTGCCACCAAATTGCGGGTGGGGGTGCAAAATAAGCGCAATCGGCGCTCCGGGTTTCTTTGAATGATGGTAACGCCCTTCGAGGCGTCCCTCGGGACCGTTGAAGATGACTTCAGGCATGAATTTTGATTAACCACTTAATTTCAACAGGTTGCGCCAAAGTTAACAATGTCGTGCCACCGCTTATTTTTTTTACGATACGCGCCCTGAATACTTGACTGCTGTAGTCGGGTATCGTATATTCGCAACGTGTAATGCAACATTGAGTTCGGGTGTTGCGCAAGGCGGTGATCGGAACCTAATCCGGTCGCTGTCCGCGAACGCTTGGATACAAACATATTGGATGAGCCATGTTTTTCAAGAGGCTTAAAGAAGATATCGATTCGTTTATCGCTCGCGACCCTGCTGCTAGGTCGCGTTTGGAAGTGGCATTGCTGTATCCGGGCTTCCATGCGATCCAAGTTTACCGCATATCGAATTGGCTATGGAAACGCGAATTTCACTTTATGGCGCGCATTATGTCGCAAGCCGCGCGGTTTTTCACCGGCATCGAAATTCATCCCGGCGCGACCATCGGGCGGCGTTTTTTCATTGATCACGGCGATGGCGTGGTGATCGGCGAAACCAGCGAAATCGGCGACGATGTGACGCTTTATCAAATTGTCACGCTGGGCGGCATTTCACCCAGTGTGGATAGCCACAAGCAGGTTAATCAAAAACGCCACCCGACCCTGGAAGACGGTGTCATCGTCGGGTCCGGCGCTCAGGTTTTGGGTCCCATTACGGTGGGCAAGGATGCGCGCATCGGCGCCAATGCGGTGGTGACCCGCGATGTGCCGCCGGGTGTGACGGCGGTTGGCATTCCGGCGCGCGTGGTGATGCCGCGCGACAAGGAGCACGCCAAGGACTTCGTTGCGTACGGCACGCCCACCGACGGCTGTCCCGATCCGGTGCTGCGCACCATCGACAATATGCGCGCTCAAATGGCAACGCTGATGGAGCGCATTGATGAGTTGGAAAGTCAGCAGGAAACGTCGAGCAATGCGGGCGGACAAGCCGACGCCCGACCTGTCGACAAAAAGAAAAAAGTGGTGATTTCCGGGGGGGATGCCTAAATCAGCCTTCCCGCGATTTAGGGCCACCGCATATTTAGGAGAACGAACGTGAAGTTGAGCACCAAAGGACGATATGCCGTGATGGCGATGGCGGACCTCGGCAAAATGGATGCCGTCAAGCCTGTCGCCTTGGCCGATGTTGCGGAGCGACAGGAAATTTCTCTGTCGTATCTTGAGCAACTGTTCGGCAAGCTGCGCCGTGCCGGATTGGTGAAAAGTGTGCGTGGCCCGGGCGGAGGGTACTTGTTGGCGCGCGGTGCCGATGAAATTCGCATTTCCGACGTCATCGCGGCGGTCGATGAGCCCATTTCGGCGACCCGCTGTTCCAACTCGGGCGGCTGTCACTCGGACAAGGCGCGGTGCTTGACGCATGATTTGTGGCAGGCACTGAGCTACCAAATCCATCTGTATCTCAGTTCCGTGACTTTGGCGGATGTTTGCGCGCGTAGAATTTTAGGCCCTCAGCCCGAACTGTTCGAAGACATGGTGTCGCAAATCCCCACCGATATCTCAACGGACACCATCGCCGCCGAATAATGCTGAGCACACTACTTTAATCGTTTCACTGAAAGGCCCCTGACGCCATGCGCCAGCCGGTATACATGGATCACAACGCAACCTCGCCGACCCGCCCCCAAGCGGTGGATGCGGTCGTACGCGCCATGGAGATCGGGGGGAATCCTTCTGCGGTGCACGCCCCAGGCCGCAAGGCGCGCCGTGTGCTCGAAGATGCTCGTGAACAGGTGCGTGTGGCGGTCAACGCGCCCGGTAGCGCACAGGTGATCTTCACCTCGTGCGGGACGGAAGCCAATGCTCTCGCTCTTCAGGGATGCGGGTGCGATAAGGTGTTCGCCGGGGCCACGGAGCACGCTTCGGTGATGCGTGCACATGGCCAAGTCGAGCGCATCCCGGTGGATGTCAACGGCTTGATCGATCCGTTTCAATTGGAAGAAATGCTCGCAGGCGGCGGTGACGACACGGTTATTTCGGTGATGATGGCCAACAACGAGACCGGTGTGTTGCAGCAAATCGAAGGCATCGCGCACATCGCACATCGCTATCACGCCCTTGTCCACACCGATGCGGTGCAGGCCTTGGGCAAGGTGGATGTCGATTTCCAGGCATTGGGCGTGGATATGATGAGCCTGTCTGCGCACAAAATCGGCGGCCCTCAAGGCGTCGGCGCGCTGATTGCGACCAAGGACGTGACGCTTAGCCCCGTCAACGCCGGTGGCGGACAGGAAAACGGCCTACGCGGCGGCACCCAGAACGTGCCGGGCATTGCCGGTTTCGCCGTCGCCGCCGAACTGGCTGTAACCGAACTGGCGGACATGAAGCGCGTAGAGGTGCTGCGTGATCGGCTCGAAGCGCGCATTTTGGAAATCGCCCCGGACGCCACCGTGATTGCCGCGTTGGCCGATCGGTTGCCCAACACCAGTTTCATCACCATGCCCGGCGTGGATGCCGAAACGCAGATCATGGCGCTCGATCTGGTGGGCATTTGCGTCAGCGCCGGATCGGCATGCGCATCGGGAAAAACCAAGGCCAGCGCCGTTTTGGGCGCAATGGGCATTCCTCAAGACACCGCGCGATCAGCCGTGCGGGTAAGCCTTGGCCACAGCAACACCGAAGACGATATCGAGACCTTTATTTCCGCCTGGAGCGAACTATATCAGCGCAAAGGCGCGGCGCGCTCGGCGGCATAGACAACAGCTTTAACCATAGAACAAAGAACAAGGTTGAAAACAATGACGGCCAAAACGTGGACCCAGAACGACCCCCTTTATCTGGATTATCAGGCCACCACGCCGACCGACCCCCGTGTGGTCGAGGCGATGGCCCCTTACTGGACCGAAAAGTTCGGCAATCCTCATTCGCGCAACCACCACTACGGTTGGGAAGCCGAGGACGCGGTTGAGATTGCGCGCGGCCACGTCGCCGACATCATCGGTGCATCGGCCAAGGAAGTGATCTTCACGTCCGGCGCCACGGAATCCAACAACCTTGCCATCAAGGGTGTGGCGAAGTTCTACGGCGACAAGCGCAACCACATCATCACGTGCGTGACGGAACACAAATGCGTGTTGGAAACCTGCCGTTCGCTCCAGCAAGAAGGCTTCGACGTCACCTATCTGCACGTTCAGGAAAACGGCTTGATCGACCTCGACGAGCTGAAAGCGGCGATGACCGACAAAACCTTGATTGTGTCGATCATGGCGGTGAACAACGAAATCGGTGTGATCCAGCCGCTCAAGGAAATCGGCCAGTTGTGTCGCGACAACAAGACCTTCTTTCACACCGATGCCGCCCAAGCGGTGGGCAAAATTCCGTTGGATGTGAACGAAATGAATATCGACATGATGTCGATTTCCGGCCACAAGGTCTACGGCCCCATGGGCGTCGGCGCGATGTACGTGCGCCGCAAGCCGCGCGTGCGCTTGGTGCCGCTGATCCACGGCGGCGGGCAAGAACGCGGCATGCGCTCCGGCACCCTGCCGACCCCGTTGGTGGTGGGCTTGGGCAAGGCGTGCGAACTGGCGAAAAAGGAAATGGCGGCGGAAGCGGAACGTCTGCACGACTTCCAGCACCGCCTGTACGAAGGTCTGCGTCAGCGCATCCCGGAAATTTTTCTTAATGGTGACGAAGAAAACCGCATTCCCGGCAACCTCAACATCTCGTTCGCTTATGTCGAGGGTGAGGGCTTGATGATGGGCATCAAGGATCTGGCGGTGTCTTCAGGCTCGGCGTGTACGTCGGCCTCGTTGGAACCGTCGTACGTGCTGCGCGCGCTCGGCGTCGAAGAAGAACTGGCCCACACCTCTCTGCGCTTAGGGTTGGGCCGTTTCACCACGGAAGACGACATCGAGTACGCGATCGAGCGTATTTCCAAGGAAGTGAACCGTCTGCGCGAACTGAGCCCGCTTTGGGACATGGCGCAAGCGGGCATCGACATCAAGTCCATCAAGTGGGCTGAACACTAAAACCCATCACCCGTCCCCAATTAAGAAGGGACCTAAAGGAGAATAAGACATGGCCTATAGCAAAGAATTGATCGATCATTACGAGAACCCGCGCAACGTTGGCTCCATGGAAGATGGCGACAGCAATGTCGGTAGTGGTCTAGTTGGCGCCCCGGCGTGCGGCGACGTGATGAAGCTGCAAATCAAGGTGAGCCCGGAAGGCATCATCGAAGACGCCAAGTTCAAGACCTTCGGCTGCGGTTCGGCAATTGCGTCCAGCTCGTTGGTGACCGAATGGGTCAAGGGCAAGACCATCGACGAAGCCGGTGAGATCAAAAACACCGATATCGCCGAAGAACTGGCTTTGCCGCCGGTGAAGATTCATTGCTCGGTTCTGGCCGAGGATGCTATCAAAGCGGCCATCGAAGATTACAAAGGCAAAACGGGCGCGACCGACAAGGCTCGGGACGCGGCTGAATAAGTCTTTTCGAGCGAACAGAGGATTAAGACGATGAACTTACCCGCGCCGATCAACATGACGCCCGCGGCCCTCACTCAGGTGAAGTCCCTGCTGGACAGTCGCGGCAAACCGTCGGTGGGCATTCGCATCGGGGTGCGCACCAAGGGCTGTTCGGGATTGTCGTATACCCTTGAATTCGCAGATGAAAAGAATGAATTCGATGAAAGCATGGAAGTCGATGGGATTACCATTCTGATCGACCCCAAGGCCACCATGTTTATCATCGGGACCGAAATGGACTATGTCGAAGACACCCTGGAAAGCGGTTTCGTCTTTACCAACCCCAATGAAAAGGGACGCTGCGGGTGCGGTGAGTCTTTTCACGTTTGAGGGGAAGGTTCTCCTTTGCACCCCCATGCAGCCGCCCTTCGGGGCGGTTGCGTTTTGCGACCCACAGGACATGACCGCTTCACTATGATCGATACGCATGCTCAATCGCACCAAGCCGTTCTCAAACCTTGTTGGTCCTGTAAAGGGCCGACGCCGGTAACGGCTTTGTTTTGCGCGACATGCAAGGCCGTGCAAGCTCCGGCCCCGGTCGATCACTTCGTGCGCCTTGGCGTCGAACAAGGTTTTGATATCGATGTGCCGGCGCTGGATCGTTTGTATTTCGACCTGCAACGCCAACTGCATCCCGACCGCTTCGCCACAAAAGCACCGAAGGAAAAGGCGCTCAGCCAACGCCAAGCCACGGCGTTGAACGACGCTTATGAAACCTTGAAAGATCCGCTCAAGCGCGCCGATTATCTGGTGCATTTGCTGGGCGTCGATGTGTTGCCCGAAGGCTGCAATCTGGTTCAAGATCAATCGATCCTGATTGAAGCCATGGAAATGCGCGAAAAACTGATGATGGCCGACACCATGGAGGCGCTTAACGCCATTCAGCGTGAAACCAAGGCGGAAATCGACGATGTTCTGATCGGCTTGTCGCTGGCATTTCAAGGCGGTGATATCGAAGGCGCGTGCCAGTTGACCACACGCTTGAAATATTTGGATAAAATGATGGGTGAGGTGCGCCAAGGCCGCGCCCGCCTGCTTTCATAAAAATCACAACCAGGACGCTCTCACCATGGCCCAGATTATGCAAATTCACGAACCCGGACAGACCCCCGTCCCTCATCAGGATGAGGCGGAGCTGGCCGTGGGGATCGATTTGGGCACCACCAATTCGGTGGTCGCGATCAGTTCTGAAAACGAGATTGAGGTCCTCAAGGACGATGATGGCGTGGCTTTGGTGCCGTCCATCGTGGCTTACGCGCCGGACGGTTCGCCCATCGTCGGCGAACTGGCCAAGCGTTTGTTGCTCAGCCGCCCCGACAGTGTTGTAAGTTCCATCAAGCGGCTCATGGGCCGCGGCGCCGAAGACGTCAAAAGCCTGGGCGGTCAGTTGCCGTTCGACATCGAACCGCACCACGAAGGCGAAAGCCAATTGGTGCGTTTGAACATCGGCGGGCACACGCTGACGCCGATCGAAATTTCCGCCGATATTTTGCGTGCGCTCAAAGATCGCGCCGAGGGTCATCTGGGCGCGAAGGTCGAAAAAGCCGTCATCACCGTACCGGCCTATTTCGACGACGCCCAGCGCACCGCCACCAAGGACGCCGCGCGACTGGCGGGGCTGGACGTCCTACGTTTGGTCAATGAGCCCACCGCCGCGGCGCTGGCTTACGGCCTGGATAAGGGTGCGGAGGGGCTGTTCGCGGTGTTCGATCTGGGCGGCGGCACCTTCGACGTGTCGCTTTTGCGCATGGAAAAGGGCGTATTTCAGGTGTTGGCGACGGGCGGCGACGCGGCGCTCGGCGGCGACGACTTCGATCACGCCATCGCCGATTATTTCCTCAAACAGCGCCAAGAAGAACTGGGTGAAAGCGAACTGAGCGGCGGCGAAGTCAAAGTCGCGTTGATGACCGGACGCTTGGCCAAGGAATGCCTGACCACGGAAGACAGCGGTGAATGGGTGCTCAGTGCGGGCGACACACAGACCAGGCACGCCTTGGATCGAGCGACTTTTGATACCCTGATCCAGGCCGACGTCAACCGCACCGTCAAAATTTGCCACGAAGTTCTCACCGAAGCGGGCTACGATCCGCTCGACGTCAAGGGCGTGGTTCTGGTTGGCGGTTCGACCCGCGTGCCCCAAGTGCGCGCGGCGGTGGCGTCGTATTTTGGGTCCGAACCGTTGGCCGACATCGACCCCGACCAGGTGGTCGCGGTGGGCGCGGCGTTGCAGGCCGAAGCCTTGACGGTCGGTTCCGACACTTTGCTGCTGGACGTCACGCCGTTGTCGCTGGGCTTGGAAACCATGGGCGGTTTGGTGGAAAAAGTCATTCCCCGCAACACCCCCATTCCGGTCGCGAAAGCCCAAGAATTCACCACCTTCCAAGATGGCCAATCGGCGATGGCGATCCACGTGGTGCAAGGCGAGCGCGAAATGGTCGACCAAAATCGATCCTTGGCGCGCTTTACGCTCAAAGGCATTCCGCCCATGGCGGCGGGTGCGGCGCACATTCGCGTGACGTTTCAGGTGGACGCGGATGGCTTGCTGACCGTTTCAGCGGGCGAGGAAACCTCGGGCATAGAAGCCCAGATCGAGGTCAAACCGTCCTACGGACTTAGCGAAGACGAAATGTCGACGATGCTCTATGACAGCATGAAAAATGCCAAGGACGATATGGAATTGCGCCTGTTGACCGAAGCGCGGGTCGAAGCCGAGCGCGCCATGCTGGCGGTGCGCGCGGCCCTTCAGGCAGACTGCTCACTGTTGTCGGTCCAAGAGCGCGAAACCATCGGCGAGCAAATGGACGGCGTCATCGAAGCCATCAAGGGCACCGACCGCGATGTCATCAATAAAGCTGCCGAAGCCTTGGACGAAGCGACCCGCGTGTTTGCCGAAAAACGCATGGATAAGGGTATTCGCGATGCCCTGACCGGGGTGAGCATGGACAAACTTGAAACCAGCATCGGTGACGGTGAAAACGCTTAAACCTTGTTCCCGCGCCCGAGTCACTGTAAATACAGGCCATTGTAAGCCAGAGCCAAATTCAGTTTTTTGATTTCTAGGAGACGACGACACATGCCGAAAATGACCTTCATTGATGCGGATGGAAACCGCAAAGACGTGGATGCCCCGGTTGGCCTATCGGTCCTGGAAATCGCCCACAAAAACGGCCTCGACCTTGAAGGCGCTTGCGAAGGTTCGCTGGCGTGCTCGACCTGCCACGTGGTGGTCGAAGACAAATGGTTCGACAAGCTCGACGAAGCAAGCGAAGAGGAAGAGGATATGCTCGATTTGGCGTTCGGCCTCACCCACACCTCGCGTCTGGGCTGTCAGATCAAAATGAGTGAAGAATTGGACGGCCTGGAAGTGACCTTGCCATCAGGCACGCGCAACATGCTTTTGGACTGATCTTTCAGTCTGTTCAAACGATTTGAGAAACCCGGCGGCCATGGATGGCTGTCGGGTTTTTTGCTGCATATTGACAATGTATTACCGCTTGCAGGGCTCAAATCACAACATGATTGTGGAATACTTTGTCTGACAGATATCTGATTGAAGTGCTGGGTTATATGGCACGGCGAAATCCTCGTGCAAACGGCGAATTTGATAGGGCGCATAATGCAAAATGTGCGGTAAAACACGTTGCATTATGCGGTGTGATTTTCCATATGCCTGTTATCAACCACACCAGGGCAATCGACAGCGCAACTTACCGGTTGATTTGCAAGGGGTAATAACGCAGCGAATAATTCGGGTATTTTGGCACGGTATTTGCTCATCTTGGATTGCCGATGTTTGTGGCGCTTTGTCTCGGCCTTTATCGCTGGGATGAAGCAACCAAAATTCGTGATCGCGGGTGACGGAACATGTCAAAAGACAAAATGAATAAGACCTCTATCAAGTGGTACGTTGTTTTGTTGACGACGTGTTTGCTCCTTTTGGCTTTGTCCGGCATTTATTTCGCCGTCTGGGAAATTTCAGCGGCGGATGCCGCTCGTGAGAAATCTTCCCTGTATAATCGTACGTCTCAGCAGCATGCTTCGGCCGCGCTGGAAATTCTCAATGACATTGAAAAGACGGTCGAGATTCCGTTGATGGCGGTGGCGCTGAAAGGCGCGCCCAACTTGAGCATTGCCGCGATACCCTTCGGTGAAGTGACAAATCTTTACAACGAATTGAACGAAAGAATTGACGCTCTCACGGCTTTACAGAATCAATATGGTGATGCCGTTTATCGTCCGGAGATCGAGGTCCTTTCGACCGATATTCAGGATTTCAATTTGGCTGTGGAACAGCTGAGAAACACCCAGGGTGATGTGTTCGAGGGTGTGAATGGTTTTCTGATTTACCTGCATAGCCTTCAAAGCAGTCTGAACAAAATCCACAATCTTCATTTCAACGGCCAGGATTTGGTTATGCGTGACCTGATTGCACAGGAAGAACATAAAGCCATGCAATTTGTTGTTATCATGCTGTTGTTCATCGGGGTGTCCTTGTTTGCGATGATCAAGGGATTGAGACTCTTGAATACGGGGCGTCGCCGTGAAATGGAAGCGTTGGCCGTTACCGCTCGGCTCGGTCGTATTCTCGATGATTCCTGGAACGAAATTTATGTGTTCGATGGCGAAACGTACAAGTTCATTCAGGTCAACAAGGGCGCGCTCCGCAACATGGGCTTTTCCATGGATGAGATGCGTGAGTTTACGGCGTACGATATCAAACCGATGTTCGATCACGAAGGTTTCGCCCAGGCGGTTCAGCCCCTGCGCGACGGTACGGAACAGTTCTTAATTTTCGAAGCGGTTCATCAGCGCAAGGATGGCACTTGTTATCCCGTCGAAGTGCGTTTGCAATATCTGCCCGATGAAAGCCCGTCGATTTTCGTGGCCGTCATCAACAACATCACCAAGCGCAAAGAAGCCGAAAGTGAAATTATTGCACTGAACGAATCCCTCGAACGGCGTGTCGTGGAAAGAACGACGCTGTTGGAGCGGGAGGTCGCGGAGCGAACACGTATCCAAGATACATTGGAGGCAAGCGACGCGCGGACGCGTCAAATCGTCAATTCCGCCGTGGACGCCATCATCACGATCGATGAGCATGGCATCATCGATACCTATAATTCCGCAGCCGAACAGATCTTCGGTTATTCGGTCACAGAAGCCGCTGGCCGGAATGTGTCGATGTTGATGCCGCAAGAGATGGCTTCAAAGCACGGCGATTATATGGCGAGATATCTGGAAACCGGCGACAAACATGTTGTGGGCAACAGTCGCGAAGTCATCGCCAAGCGCAAAAATGGCGAGACGTTTTTGGCCGATATCGCCATCAGCGAATTCCGTCATGGCAACAAAATCAATTTCGTTGGCATCGTTCGCGACATCACCGAACGCAAGGAAGCGGAATACAGGCTGAAAACAACCCTCAACGAATTGCAGCAAACCCAATCGAGCCTGGTTCAGGCTGAAAAAATGGCCTCGCTGGGCGGCTTGGTCGCCGGCGTTGCGCATGAAATCAACACGCCCATCGGCATCGGCGTGACGGCCGTTTCTCATTTGAAAGAACGCGCCGACCATGTCGCTAAGTTGTTCGCTAAGGGCGAGCTGCGCAAAAGCGATTTTGCCGATTTCGTCGATGCCTCGACGGCCTCGACGGGTATCATTCAGGCGAATTTGAACCGTGCTTCGGACTTGATCAAAAGCTTCAAGCAGGTCGCGGTCGATCAGACTAGCGACGAGAAACGCCAGATCAATTTGCTGGGTTATGTCGATGAGGTTCTGGAAAGCCTGAAGCCCAACCTTCGCCGTACCAAGCACGAGATCACGGTCAAGGGCGATCGTGACATCATGATCGACACCCACCCCGGCGCGTTGTCCCAGATCATCACCAACTTGGTCATGAATTCGGTGATCCATGCCTATGGCGAGGATGAGGCTGGGCACATTGAAATTTCAGCCGAAAAGAATGGAAAGTCTCTTTCTCTGACCTACAGCGATGATGGAAAGGGCATGGACGAAGACGTTTGCTGCAACATCTTTGAGCCCTTCTTCACCACCAAGCGCGGTTCGGGCGGCAGCGGACTGGGTATGCACATTCTGTTCAATCAAGTGACCCAGACTTTGGGCGGCAACATCGAACTGCACAGCACGCCGGGGCGCGGCACGGCTTTCGACATCACCATTCCATACAAATCGGACGACCTTCAAGCGGGAGAATTGCAATGAGTGCATTGATGGAAGCGGAAAACAGCTTGCTGTTTGCTGATGACACGGATGATACACTGATACATGCCCCGACTTCGAAGTGGAAGGTCATGTTGGTCGATGACGAACAGGACGTTCACGAGGTCACGAAAATGGCGTTGGGCGGGTTCACCTTCGATGGTCATGGGGTGGAATTCATCAGCGCTTATTCCGGCGCTGAGGCCAAGGATATGATCCTGGAGCATCCCGATACCGCGGTGATCCTATTGGATGTGGTGATGGAAGCGGATCACGCGGGCCTCGATGTTGCGCGCTTTATTCGCGAAGATGCCGAAAACAAGGCCGTGCGGATCATTTTGCGCACGGGCCAGCCCGGCCAAGCTCCGGAGCGTCAAGTCATCACCGATTTCGATATCAACGATTACAAGGAAAAGACCGAGCTGACGTCGCAAAAGCTGTTCACGTTGATGTATGCCTCGTTGCGGTCGTATCGCGATATCATGGCCCTGGAAGCGAACAAACGGGGGTTGGAGCGCGTCATCGAAGCCTCGACGAACATCTTCGAATTGCAGAATTTGACGCACTTCACGCAAGGCGTTCTAGAACAGATCACGTCTTTGCTGCATCTGGATCAGGATGCGGCTTACATTAAGGCCGATGGTCTTGCAGCGGCCCATGAAGGCGATGACTTGCGCGTGATCGCGGGGATCGGCGCCTTTGAATCGCTGGTCGGTTGCGATGGCATAAAACATCTGGATAAAAGCGTTGTTAGCGACCTACATAGCGCGATAGAGGTTGGACACAACCTCTATAACGAGGGGCGGTTCACAGGCTTTTTCAAAAGTTCGCGCGGCACGGAAAACCTGGTCCACATGGCGGGCCTTGGCGCCATCAGCCAGTTGGACCGCTCGCTTTTGGAAGTGTTCGCCAATAATGTCGGCGTGGCGTTTGAAAACATTGAACTCCACCATGACATCGAAGAAACCCAACGCGAAATCGTCTACATGTTGGGCGAGGCCGTGGAAACGCGTTCCAAGGAAACCGGCAATCACGTCAAGCGGGTTGCGGAAATCAGCAAACTGTTGGCGTTGGACATCGGAATGAGCGCTGAGGAGGCGGAGATCATACGCTTGGCGTCGCCGATGCACGACGTGGGTAAAATCGGCATCCCTGACGCCATTCTCAACAAACCCGGCAAGCACACGCCCGAAGAATGGGACATCATGAAAACCCATGCCCAGTTGGGCTATGACATGCTCAAAAACTCCAAACGGCGCATTCTGCGCGCCGGCGCGATCATCGCCCGCGATCATCACGAAAAATGGACCGGCGGCGGTTATCCCAGAAACCTCAAGAGTAATGATATCCACATTTATGGCCGTATTTCAGCCGTTGCGGATGTATTCGACGCCTTGGGATCGGATCGTTGTTATAAAAAGGCCTGGTGCATGGATAAAATCATCAACCTGTTTAAGGAAGAGCATGGTCAGCATTTCGACCCGCGTCTCGTAGACAGCTTGTTGAACAACATAGATAAGGTGATCGCCATCCGTGACCACTACGCGGACTGAGCAAAGCGTGTTAGATTGTCCCGCGAGACCGAGTTTACATAAGGGACGAGATAACCATGCGCTGGACCGACGTTCACGACATCGCCATCGAACTGGAAGACGCCCACCCCGACGCCGACATCATGCACGTGCGCTTCACCGATTTGTGGAAATGGGTGCAAGAGCTTCCGGGCTTTGACGACGATCCGGAAAAATCGAGTGAAAAAGTCCTCGAAGCCATTCAAATGGCGTGGCTGGACGAGCGCGACTGAGCGGCTTTAATCGTCATCGTCCTGTTCGACATCCCCCCAAAATCCGCCACTCTTTTCTCCCCCCATTGAGTATCCGCCCCCTTGACCAATGGTGCCGAGGGAGCCAGGACGGAACGCCAATGCCATGAGCGCGATGATGGCGAGGAAAATCGTGGCGATGACGATGTTTTTGGCGACCATGGGTGCGTTTCCCCTGCTATATTTCAGACTTTATTTTGTGGGCTTATTTTGTCCCGATAGATTAAAGTCGGCAATCTGAACCGTTGCTGAATTATTAAGATTTGGACCTTAGGGCATGCCTGACGTATCGATGATCGACTTGGCCGCATTGGTGTGGTTTTTGCTGATGTGGAACGGCTACACCATCTTCGCCGACCGACTGAAGGGGGGCGGGCTGTCCCTGCTCACCGTGATGAAAAAGCATCGCGCGGGTTGGATGCGCCAAATGCTGTTGCGCGACAATCGCATCGTCGACGCCACCATCATGAGCACCTTGATGCGCAGCGTGTCGCTGTTTTCTTCCACAACGTTGCTCATTCTCGCCGGTCTGTTGGCGATCTTGGGCGCGGTGGACAAGGTCCAGGCTTTGGTGCAGGGCATCCCGTTCGTGGTCGAAGCCTCCAAAGCGGCATGGGAGCTGAAAATCCTCACCCTGATCTTGATTTTCATCTACACCTTTTTCAAGTTTGCGTGGTCGGTGCGCCAGTTCAATTATTCGGTGATTTTGATCGGCGCGGCCCCGCCGCCAACTGAGGCCGACACGCCCGAGGCCCAAGCCTTCGCAAAGGGGGCCGCCGACGTGATCGCGCTGGCGGTGTCCAACTTCAACCGCGGCATGCGCGCGTACTACTTCGGCCTTGCGGCGTTGAGCTGGTTCTTGCACCCGGTGTTGTTCGTGTTGACGACGCTGTGGGTGGTGGGCGTGGTGTATCGGCGCGAATTTCGTTCGCAAACGCTGGGCTTTCTTGAAGGTGTGCCGGGAACGGCGGACCAAAAGGGCAAGCTGGTATGAAACTCGACCTGCCCGCAAGCGCGCACGCCAAGCCGCCGTCTGAAACCCGCGTGGTGGTCGCCATGTCCGGCGGGGTGGACAGTTCCGTCACCGCCGCGTTGCTCAAGGAAGCGGGCTTCGACGTAATTGGCATCACCTTGCAACTGTACGACCACGGCGTCGCCATCGACAAGCCCGGCACCTGTTGCGCGGGCCGCGACATTCACGACGCGCGCCGGGTCGCCGACCACATCGGCATCCCGCACTACGTGCTCGATTTCGAACAGCGCTTCAAACAACAGGTGATGGAGGTGTTCGCCGACACCTATCTCAAGGGCGAAACGCCGATCCCGTGCGTGCATTGCAACGACACGGTGAAGTTCAAAGACCTGCTCGACAAAGCCAAGGACTTAGGATGTGACGCGCTGGTCACGGGTCATTATGTGCGCCGGTTGGACGGGGAGGGCGGAGCCGAACTGCATCGCGGCCAAGACCACGACCGCGATCAAAGCTACTTCCTGTTCACCACCCCGCAAGACGCGCTGGACATGCTGTGGTTTCCGTTGGGCGCGTGCACCAAGGACGAAGCGCGCGCCGAAGCCAAACGCCTCGGCCTCGACATCGCCGCCAAGCCCGACAGCCAAGACATCTGCTTCGTGCCCCAGGGCAAGTATCTGGACGTGGTCGAAAAGCTCCGCCCCGGCGCGCTCGACCCCGGCGACATCGTCGACCTCGACGGCAACGTGCTGGGCACACACGACGGCGTGATCAAATACACCGTCGGCCAACGCAAGGGCCTCGGCCTCTCCGCGCCGAACCCGATCTACGTGGTGGAAATCGACGCCGACCACAACCGCGTGGTGGTCGGCGCAAAAGAAGACCTCTTGAAACGCGCGCTGACCATCCGCGACGTCAACTGGCTCGGCGACGGCGAGGCGATGCCCACGGACGGGATCGAGTGCACCGTCAAGCTCCGCTCCACCAGCCCCCTGGTCCCGGCCCACGTCACCCCCACAGCCAACGGCCGCGCCACCGTCACCCTCAAAGAACCGTTCGCCGGTATCGCACCGGGTCAGGCGTGCGTGTTTTATGATGGCGAGCGGTTGTTGGGTGGGGGATGGATTGAGAGTAATTAAAAAATTCATGGGTTGCAATTTATGCTTAGTATTTTTTATTTATTGAATTATATATAATGTATAAAATGCCTCCAGAAATAATGCGAGAATTATACATATAATAAGTGACTTTGATATTTGAATCGCATTTATTTCTTCTTTAGTTTTATTTTTTATAAAATGAATTTTATTCAAGAATGATTGGTACATGAAGTATGATAGTACTTTTAACCATATCCATACGGAAGTCGCATATGTTGTTGCAATCAAAGTTGTAAGAGGGATATCTACGCTTTTGGTATCGAAGAGCCCCTCGCTGAGTGAACTAGGGGAAAAATATACAAAATTAATAGATTCATAATTTGAAAACAAATTGATAGGATGGCTTATGATTGCAAATAGAATATGCTTACATGTAAATATTATATTCAGTATGATGTTGTCATTTGCGTTTGTGTTATATCCTGCGATGTGTGCATCTAAGTATAGATCTGCATTGCGTAAATTGTAATAATAAACGAAACAATTTATTATTAATGACGATAATACAATAAATATAATTGTTGTTGTTAAAAAATCAATTGCAATTATTTTGTATACTTTTTTTCTTTTGTCATCGTATTTGATTTTTTTAAAAAAATATCTCGTTTCTACAACGGAAGCGTAGTCGATAAAAACTAGCAAAGAGATTATTAGTATTGTCTGTTCATAATTTGCAAATGGGTTTAAGTAATGAAGGTATTGAAAATTAAAATAAAATGAAAAAGTCAACGGGCCACTTATATTAGTCGCTCTTATGTATTCATCGATGCTTTCTGTCCCAGAAAATAAACGAGCTAAAATTACAAATAAAATATAAAGGGTAATGCTAATTCCTGCAGATGCAATAAGTGATCTCAATGAAATTAATTTATTTCCAAACAAACGAGACTGGGTATCTGATGTTAATGAAATAACAGCAGATATTTTTTTTGCATGCAATTTCTGCACGCCTGAATCACGAAGGTTTGTTGAGTTAACGACATAGTAAGCACTAGCGAATGCTATAGATATTCCAACAATGCCAATATGAGTGGGAAATTGAGTGTCATTCATTTTTTCACAGGTACGGATAAGGTTGAATTAAATCTTAGCTATTTTTTATTATAATCTGCACTTATTTATTTAAATTGTCATTATATTATGCAATCTCCGCTTTTGTTATCGCCTCAAAGAATTCCCCGTCCGTTCCAAAGTCTCCATCGCTTCCGACGCCTCTTGCTGGCGTTGCCACATGGTGGCGTAGAGGCCGCCTTGTTCGAGCAGTTGGGCGTGGGCGCCGCGCTCGACGATTTCGCCTTGATCGAGCACCAGGATTTCATCCGAGTCGACCACCGTCGAAAGACGGTGCGCGATGGCCAGGGTGGTGCGGCCCGCGGCGACTTCGCCCAGCGAGGTTTGGATTTCTTTTTCCGTGTGGGTGTCGAGCGCCGAGGTGGCTTCGTCGAACAGCAAAATTTGCGGCGCTTTCAAGATCGTGCGGGCGATGGCGACGCGTTGCTTTTCGCCGCCTGATAATTTCAGGCCGCGTTCGCCCACCACGGTGTCGTAGCCGTCGGGCAGGGTTTGCACGAAGTCGTGGATCTTGGCGAGTTTGGCGGCGTGTTCGATCTCGTCCGGTGTCGCGCCGGGGCGGCCGTAGGCGACGTTGTAGCGGATGGTGTCGTTGAACAGCACGGTGTCTTGCGGCACGATGCCGATGGCGGCGCGCAGGCTGCTTTGTTTGACGCTGCGGATGTCTTGGCCGTCGATCAGGATGCGCCCATCAGAGACGTCGTAAAAACGAAACAGCAGGCGTGAGATGGTCGATTTGCCCGCGCCCGACGCGCCGACGATGGCCACCGATTTGCCCGACGGCACGGTGAAGCTGACGTTTTTCAGCACCGGGCGGCGTGGATCGTAGGCAAACGTGACGTTGTCGAAGCGCACTTCGCCTTTGGCGGCGTCAAGCGTCGGCGCGCCGGGGGGGTCTTGGACTTCGGCGTTGGCGTCCATCAGGGTGAACATGTCTTCCATGTCGGTCAGCGAATGCTTGATTTCCCTGTACGCGGAACCGAGGAAGTTCAGCGGCAGGTAAAGCTGTAACAGGTAGGTGTTGACCAGCACGAAGTCGCCCACCGTCAATTCGCCACGGCTGACGCCAAAGCCCGCCAACAGCATCACGATGGTCACGCCCACCGCAATGATTGCGCCTTGGCCGGTGTTGAGCATCGCCAGCGAGGTCTTGGACTTGATCGCGGCTTGCTCATAGCCCGCCAGCGCGATGTCGAAACGCTTGGCCTCGTGCTCTTCATTGCCGAAATATTTGACGGTTTCATAATTGAGCAGGCTGTCGATGGCTTTGGTGTGGGCGGAGGAATCGTTGTCGTTCATTTCGCGGCGAAAGCGGGTACGCCAGTTGGTCAGCATCAGGGTCCACGTCACGTACGCCGCAATGGTGCCCAGCGTGGTGATGGCGAACAACGGGCTGAGCATGGTCCACAACAACACGCCGACCAGGGCGATTTCGACCATGGTGGGGATGATGTTGAACAGCAACATGCGCAGCAGGAACTCGATGCCCATGGTGCCGCGTTCGATCGCGCGGCTGAGCCCGCCGGTTTGGCGTTCCAAATGAAAGCGCAGCGACAGCTTGTGCAGGTGTTGAAAGGTCTTCAATGCCACTTCACGGATCGCATGATGGGTGACCTTGGCGAAGATGGCGGCCTGCATTTCTTTGAACGTCAGGGAGATGATCCGCGCCGCGCCATACGCCAGCAACAACGCCACCGGTACGGCGGCCAGCCCGGCGGCCAAGCTCGGCGCGCTGAGTTGATCGACCGCGTGCTTCAAGAGCACCGGCACCACCACCGTAGCGCCTTTGGCCGCCAGCAAAAGCACCATCGCCAGCGATACGCGCAGGCGCAGATCGAAGCGTGCTGTGGGCCACAAATAAGGCAGCAGCGCGCGAACGGTCTGCCAGTCGTTGCGAGAACCGCTATGCGCGTCGGGGCGTTCCGGTCGGGAAGATGGGCGGGCCATGCCTCTCATGGTGGGGCGGCGAGTCCTATGGGCTGTTGCGGGGTCGGTACCTTAGAAAATAGGCACAATGAACCCCTGATGCCATGGTTGCACGGCAAAAAAAACAGACCCGACGGTGGTGTACGCCTATGCCGCGGTGGAGTGGTTGTGAAATTGGGGATCGGCCAACAGCTCGATGGCTTCGAGCGCAAGCAGGGCTTGCTTGAGGTTTTTGGCCGCCTGATCTTGGGAAGTGCTCAGCTCCGCCGCCAGAACGTCTTTGGCGATGCGGGCCTGGGCAAGGATCAGGTCGAGACGGCTTTGGTCATTCATGGATACGGTCCACTCTTAAAGTCTTGGCCGTGCGTATTGTTTTGTTTTTGTGCACGAATCGTTTCTAGGCAAGAGCGCACACCCATATACCCGTTGCGCAGGCTTTTGACCATAGGGCGGACGGATTATGTATGGTGTGGATCGCAAAATTGTACACAAAAAAAATCCCCTCCACCATGGGGCGAGGGGACTTTTGCATTGGTTTTGGATGTTTTTTTGGCTGAATTCAGGCGGTGCGCTGGATCAGGTGGTAGCCGAAATCGGTTTCGACCACGTCGCTGACCGTACCGACCTCCATAGCAAAGGTCGTTTCTTCGAATTCCTTGACCATCTGGCCCTTGCCGAACGTGCCGAGCGAACCGCCGTCCGCGCCCGACGGGCAATCGGAATGTTGCTTGGCAAGCTCGGCAAAGTCCGCGCCGCCATCGATTTCGGTCTTGAGGGCCTCGATCTGCGCCTTGGCGTCGTCCTTGGAACGTGATGCGGAGGAACGCGCGGAACCTGCGTACATCAACAAGATATGTGAGGCGGAAACGGTGTCGGACATGAGGAGTGCTCCTTGAATAATCTCAAATTAGGGCCCTGGTATACACCGGGGCGGCATGTTTGGCCAACGCCAATAGGCATCGCTTCGTTCCAACACCATATAATCGCTCGACAGTCATTTGGTAGCCGCTTTTTAGGCTCGAATTGCGTAGATCATGCCGCTGAGCTGAAAATTGATTGAAATGCGGCTTTTCAAGTGTTGTTGAAATGCCTAATCTGCAGACATCCGCATGCAGGGGGATGTGATGACCGATGTATTGCCGCAACAGCGTTTGTTGCTCGAACTTATTGTCCAATCAGGCGATATCGCCGTTCCAGCTGAAGACAACGGTACCGTCTTGTACCGGACGTTGAAGGAATGCGAAGCCGCGCTGTGGTTGAACATCAAACCTTTCGGCGCGGGCTTCAATAAAGCCAGCGTTACCGATCTCGGCCGCAAGAAAGCTCTCCCCTAGCGCTTTTGCCCTCTCGACATCCGTGGTGGCGACTGATTTAATGCGCGCTCAATCATTGAGTGCATGAGGCGCCGTACACTTCCGGGGGGAAGCGTGCAGATATTGCGACACACCACCGCTGCGTTAATGATCGGCTTCGGCGCGATTCTCGCCTGTATGCTGGGCAGCATATATATCGGGTTCCAGCATTTGGAACATACCCGTAACGCATGGCAGCGTGACGCGCTTTTTCGTGAAAAAGTGCGCTCTGCGTTCTTGATGCGCGAAGCCATTCGCGAGCGATCATTCCATCTGACATTCGCCACAACAATGGATGATTTTTTCGACCGTGACGAGCAGCGTCAGCTTTATGACGCCAAAGCGGTCAATTTTTTGCTTGCTCGCGATAAATTAATTGAAACGAATATAACGCCGATGGAACGCAATGCCATGGATGTCGTGATCCGGCGCATTGCAGAACTGCGCCCTTCCATAGATCACGCCATGGCCCTGGTGGTTGAAAGTGGCGACAACAAAGAGGCATTGCATCAAATGCGTATAGCGCTAGACGGACAGGTCGGCGTGATTCAGGAGATCAATGACTTCATTAAGGTGGTCGAGGCGGAATCGAAACTTGAAGCCCAGACTGCAGCGCGCGAAATTGCGGTAACGCAGCGCAACATGTTGATTTTGAGCGGTTGTGCGGTGACATTGGCGGCTATCATCGGAATCATGGTGATTCTCCGTGAGGCAAGCAATACACGCCGGTTACGCCATCATCGCGATGAGCTGGCGGCGCTGTCCGCGACCGACGCCCTGACTTGTCTTGCCAATCGTCGACGCTTTGACGAGTTTTTGTCCATGGAATGGGCGCGGGCCATGCGTTCGCGGACTTCGATTTCCCTCATTATGATCGACATCGATCACTTTAAGAATTTTAACGATGAATACGGCCATGCAGCCGGAGACAGGTGTTTGAGGGATGTTTCGGAGGCTATGTGCACGGTGATCGTGCGCGCCACGGATTTACTGGCGCGCTATGGCGGCGAGGAGTTTGCCTGCGTCCTACCGGAAACGCGTGCGGAACACGCTCAAGCGATTGCGGAAAAGCTGCGTACCTCAGTGGTGACGTTGAGCCGCAAGCACGAAAAATCGTCGGCTGCCGACCACGTCACCGTGAGTGTCGGCGTCGCGACACTGCAGCCCGCACCGGGTGATGATATCGAGGAATTGTTCGAACTGGCGGATAGCAACCTGTATCGGGCTAAGGAACAAGGGCGCAATCGCGTGGTCTCATAGTCGCACGTTTGCAAACGCGTGTGTAAATGAAGCCTCGGATCATTCCCACTCGATGGTCCCCGGCGGTTTCGAGGTGATGTCGTAGGTCACCCGGTTGATGCCTTTGACCTCGTTGATGATGCGATTGGAGACGCGGGCGAGGAATTCCATGTCGAAGTGGTAGAAGTCCGCCGTCATGCCGTCGGTGCTTGTGACGGCGCGGAATTCTGCGGTTCCCGCATCAACTGATCGCATTGTGCTTGTCGCCCGTGCAGGCTCTCATTTCCTCTGTTTAGACATTCTGGCCGAAAGCGGACCCACAAATCAGCCCACAGTCGACCGGCTCACAGCGACCAAATGACTCACAGTCTGACACAGCCACCTTGGGGGAAGATTAGGACTGCTACGAGCTGTTTTCAATCAACTTGTTTTTAGGCTCAGGACCTATTAATTTTTGTTTCATTTTTTTCGCCGATGATTCTCTGACTGGGTTTTGGAGGACATCATATGAGCGATCTATTCTGGCTGACGCGAGCGCAGCTTCAACGCATTGAACCGCACTTTCCCCTTTCGCACGGCGTCCCACGGGTCGACGATCTGCGGGTCATTTCCGGCATTATTCACGTCATTCGCAACGGTTTGCGCTGGCGCGACGCGCCGCAGGACTATGGGCCGCACAAGACCCTCTACAACCGCTTCATCCGGTGGAGCCGCATGGGCGTGTTTGACCGGATTTTCGCGTCGCTCGCGGGTGAAAAGGGAAAGCCCGAACAGCTGATGATTGATGCGACGCACCTGAAGGCTCACCGCACCGCGGCGAGCTTGCTCAAAAAAGGGCTGTTCCCCGCCGTCTCGGACGCACGAAGGGCGGTCTGAACTCCAAGCTTCATGCCGTGGTGGATGAGAACGGGCTGCCCCTGGTCCTGTTGCTTACCGAAGGGCAGATGAATGACCACAAGGGCGTCAAAGCCTGCATACCGCCCAGAAAGACCCGCAAAACCCAGCATGCGTACTGCAAAACACTCTACCGTCAGCGCCACAAAGTCGAATGCATGTTCGGAAAGCTCAAGGATTGGCGGCGTGTCGCAACACGCTATGACCGGTGTGCGCATACCTTCTTTTCCGCAATCTGTCTCGCCGCTGCGGTCATCTTCTATCTCAAATAATGAGTCCTGAGCCTAAACACCTAGGGCGTAACTTAAGTACTTATGTTCTACTCGGAGGCTGCATCAGCGGCAAAACGATGGTGAACGTTGTGCCCTGACCCGGTGCGGTGTCCACTGTAATAGTGCCGTTGTGATTTTTGATGATGTTTTGGCAGATGGCCAACCCTTGGCCGGTGCCTTTCCCCGGGGGTTTGGTGGTGAAAAACATATCGAAAACCTGGTCTTGATCGGCCTCAGGAATGCCCGGTCCGTCATCGCCGATCGTCACCTCGATGCTGTCATCGACTTGGCGTGTGAAAATGGAAATGGTGCCCGGGTCCGCGCGCCCTTGTTCCTCGATCGCCTGACTGGCGTTGACGATCAAGTTGACGAAAACCTGGTTTAATTCGTTTGGATTGCATTCCACGGACGGCAGGTTCCCGGCCAGATTTTTTTCGAGCACAGCGTAGTATTTCCATTGATTGTGAGTGATGGTGGTGACGTTGTCGATCAGGTGATTGATTGAAATGCTCTGCATTTCCTGCGATCCGGGGTGCGAGAATTCCTTGACCGCCTTGACGATGTTGGCGACTTTTTCGACGCCATCCAAGGACTGACTGATGGCCAACGGCACCTCCGTGCGCAAAAAGTCCATATCCATATTCTGCTGTCTTTGGTCCACTTGGTTCACATCGTCGGCCAAATCTTCAACGGCCTTGGCTTTGGTGTACAGATTTTCATAACAATCGAGGAGCGCGAAAAAATTCACCGCCTCCTTCTGGAGAAACATGATGTTGTCACCGATGTATTGAATTGGCGTGTTGATTTCATGCGCGATGCCGCCCGCCAAGGTCCCCAGGGATTCGATCTTGCTGGTCTCCAAGGCATGCAGAAGCATCTGTTCCTTTTCCTGACGCAGTTCCATGCGTTCGGTGATGTCCACCTGTATGCTGACGATGTTGGTGGGGACCTGATTGTCGTCATAGATTGAAAACAGGGTCAGCGAGTTCCAGAAGGTCGTGCCGTCTTTTTTGTAACACAGCATTTCGAGGGACACGCGCTGCTTCTGTTCGATGACTTGATCCAGCATTTGCCATGCCTCGGGGTCGGTATCCGCCCCGAACACGAAAAAAAGATCCTTGCCCTTGATTTCATCGACCGCATAGCCGGTGATTTCGGCATACGCCTTGTTGCAATATACGATCGGGCAATGTTCTCTGGTCGTGTCGGAAATGGTGACGCCGATCGAGCTGGCATCGATCACGGCGGCCAGCAAGCGGTTGCCTTCCAGTTCTTGACGCAGAAATGCCTCAGCCTCCCTGCGGGACTGAACTTCGCAACTGAGCACATCCATGGTGCGCACCGCTTCCGTGACGTCGGTCGAGGTGCCCCGGTATCCTTGAAACACGCCGTCGTCATCGAACATCGGAACGCCATTGTCCGAAAAATAGATTTCCGTTCCGTCGTGGCGCAAGGTTTTGTAACGGAAATCCTTGAACGGCAGGTGCCTTTCCAAATCCGCCAGGTGCTTGACCGTGTCCGGATCGTTTACGTCCAAGGCGGTGATTTCCGCGCGCGTTTTCCCCAAGATTGCTTTCATGGGCAGACCCACGATGTCTCTGAACCGGTCGGACAGATAGGTGAAGCGCAGATCGGGGCCCAATTCCCAAAACCAATCCACCGATGATGTTGCGAAATCCCTAAACCGACTTTCACTTTCGAGCAGCGCGATTTCGGCCTGTTTGTGCTCGGAAATGTCTTGCAGGATGACCGTGAATTCGAGACCGTTTTGTGTTTTGTGTTTGGTGATTGATCCTTCGGCAAAAAATTCCTCGCCGTTCTTGCGCCGTCCCCGGATTTCGCGGCGGGTGCCCATTTTTTGCCCGGTCTGATTTCTGGTCCCGAATGTATGCACCAGATGTTCGTGCCGGGTTTCGGATCCTTTCGGCAGCAGTAGGTTGAGGGACCGGCCGAGGATATCCTTTTGGGCATAGCCAAAAATAAGCTCCGCGGCCTGATTGAAAGAGACGATCTCCTGTTGTTGATTGATCGTGATGATCGCTTCGTTCGCGTAATCAATAATTTTTTGCGCCCGCTCGTGGGTTTTAAGCTGCTCGGCCTCGGCTTTCTCTCGCGCGGAAATGAAGGGCTTGGTGATCCACAGATAGATCAGCGGCGCGGAAAAGATTGTCAGGAGCAGGGCGTCGAGGAAGGCTTCTAGAAACTCATGAGTTTGCACGTCCACGAACCGGAACGCCACCATAATGAGGGCCTCGACACAGAAAATGATGATGGAGATGCGAAAGATAACCGAATACTGTGTCATTGAGCCTCCTGCGATCATGGCCATAGCGTCCTGGCCTGGGATGTGTTTAGCCGGTTGACGTTTCCGATGTGGCGCTCATGCCGTCGATCCACGCGTCCAGGTCTTCGGACTGCAACGGCTTGGCGAAAAAGTATCCCTGTCCCAGGTCGCAGCCCATGTCCTCCAGACACCGCAGATGCTCGGGCTCTTCCAGGCCCTCGGCGACAATGGTGAGGTTCATGGATCGCCCGACCGTGACCAGGGAATGAACGATGGCGGCGCACTTGTCGTCGCTCAGCATCCCGCGCACGAAAGAGCTGTCGATCTTCAATTTCCGCACCGGCAATTCCCGAAGATACGAAAAATTCATGAAGCCGCTGCCAAAATCATCAAGGGCGAAACCGACACCCATGTCGGTAAGGTCCGTGAGGGATTGGCGCAGCACGTCAAGATTCTCGACGACCTCCGTTTCCGTCAGCTCCAGTTCCAGTTGCCACGGTTCGAGATCCACCTCGCGCAAAACTGTTTTGACCGTCCGCACCAAATCAAGCTCGTCGAGATGTGCGGCGGAAATGTTCACGGCGACCTTCAAACGCCCGTGGCTTTTGTTCAAATCGGCAATTTTCCGGCACGCCGTTTTCAGCGCCCACCGGGTCATGGGCACGATCATGCCGTTGATTTCCGCGGTGGAGATGAATTCCGACGGCATCACCAAGCCGTACGTGGGATGAGACCAGCGGATCAAAGCTTCGAAACCCGTGAGTTTGCCGGAAGCAAGCTCGACCTGGGGTTGATAAACGAGGAACAGTTGTCCGCCTTCGATCGCGTGGTTGAGTTCGCGGCCCCATTGCACGAAAGCCTCCCGGGTCAGGTCTTCTGCGCGCGGCCCCAGACGGTCCTCCAAATAACATTCAATCGCGCCGTCGATCACTTCGCGCAACTGCGGAATGGCGATGGGCTTGGTCAAGTAGCGATAAATGTGTCCGTGGTTCACGGCATCGATCACTTGGTCTTTTCCGGCCCACCCTGAAAGGGCGATCTTGACCGAATTGGGGGCGATGCGGTGCGCCTCCTTGAGGAGTTCAATTCCGTCCATGCCGGGCATTTGAATATCACTGATGATTACGGCGTACTCGCCCTTGTTTTTAATGCGCTCAACCGCCGCCTCGGCGCTGGTTTCGGTATCGATTTCATAGGATATGGATAAATTACGACGCAGTGCGGCCAAGAGGTTCGCGTCGTCGTCAACGAATAAAATCATCTTGCGATCCTTTCTTTGCCCTGTTCCAGCATTGAGCTCATGATCAAGCTTGCTCGGAATTTCGCCGTTCGATCTCGACAGGTTCGACCAGAGAAATCAAACGGTCGATGTTGCGCAATTTTTCCACCTGAATTGCAGACAGACGCACGCCGCCCGCCAGCAACAGGTTGCCATCCTTATGGTACACATCCGTGATCAGCAAATCGCCGGGACGCAAACCTGCGGGGGTCACGGCCAGGTATTCGACGCCATCTGTGGCGGCACCTGTTGCGGCGGTCCCATCGTTGTCAGTGAAGTGGGTGGAGATAATGTGCAGCAGGTTGGGGTCATATGCTTCGCGATGGGCCATCAGGTGGGCAATGCCCCGGCGGTCGGGAACTGTCCCTTTGGTGAATGAGGCCAAGTCTCCTAAAATTTTCAAAATCCGCGCGCCATATGGAATATCACCGCCGCACACGCCGCCTTCGGGCACACCGGAACCGTCATATCCCTTCCATTGATATTCGAGAATATGGGCCACATCGTCCATGCGCGGCAAATTGCGGATCAGATTGCTGGCGATCTGCGGTGCGCTGGCCAATATTTCGCGTTCACCGGGTGTCATCGGTTTGTGCATCCGGTTGAGGTCTTGGATGTCTTCTGGGATGGCCACGAGTCCGATCCGAGAGATCAAAGCCGCGATTTCCAATACCCAAAGCTTTTCGATCTCAAGCTTCGGCGCCATTTGTTGAATCCAATACCGGATCACGCCAGTGCTTGCGAACGCCTCGGGTGCCACCAGCGCCATCACGTCGGTCAAGACCTTGATGCTGCCTGCCAAGGTCTGCTGCAACAATTCGTGCTCCGCCGTGACCAATTGGTACTGCCGTATGCCCGTGTCCAAAGCCATGATCAACTCGTCATCCGGACACGGTTTCGTCAGAAAACGAAAAATCCGGCTCTTGTTCACGGCGTCTATGGCGGTTTGCTGGTCGGCGTTGCCGGTGAGCATGATCCGGCAGGTGTTGGGGGAAAGCTTCGCAATTTTCTCCAGGACTTCGATGCCGTCCATGCCCGGCATGCGCATGTCGCAGACCGTGACGGCGACCGGCGGGCCGTGACGGATCGCTTCGAGCCCGGCCTCGCCCTCGACGGCCATGACGATGTCGTAATCCTCATTGCGCAACTTGCGGCGTATGCCGCTGAGCAAATTGGAATCGTCGTCGATAAACAGGATGCGCTTGTTCATGCCGCGACCACCGACTGACAAATCGATGCCCATTGATCCAGTTTGGACCTGATGCCTACTTGGGCCACGAATTCGGCGTCCAACAACCCTTCGCACACTTCGGGCGCGTTGTTTTCTATGCGTTTGCCAAGGTACTGAGCCACATGGGTGCAAATCAAAACGGGGTCCGACATGGCGCTTTGCGAGGGGTGGTGATGGTGAAGGATGGGGTCGACGATGTTGTCGTTGAACCCCCACACCCCGAGCAGGTAAGCGCCCACGGCACCATGATCGGTGCCGAAGACCCTGCGCTCGGCGGTGGAAACGTCACAACCTTCCTGCTCTATGATTTCCACCACGCGGGCGAAGTCGTCGGGAAACTGCGACACCAGCACCAAAGAGCCCACATGCATCAGGGCGCCGATACAGCTGATTTCCTCGCATTCCGTTTTTGAGACCTCGTAAGCCGAGGCGATTTGGGACGCCATCTGAGCTATTTGCAGGGAGCGAACGTTGATCCGGTGCACGTCGGCCTCGGTGCGCGCGGGGACATTCAGTTGCGTGTTGGCGGCGGTCAGCATCACCACCGTCTTGACGGTCTCGAAACCAAGCATCGCCACCGCTTTTTGCGGGTCCGTGACGGTGACCGGCAACCCGAAATAGGCCGAGTTGGTCAGTTTAAGAAGTTGCGCGCTCAACGCCACGTCCTGGGAAACCAACGCGCCAATCTCACGCGTCGAGGCGTGCTCATGATTGACGAGCTCAATGATGTCGATCAAATGTTTTGGCAGGATGGGAATGTTGTCGATTTTGTTGATGATACGCGTCAGAGCTTCATCGCTTAGGATTTTACGCATGCCGAGGGCGTGCTTGATCGTATCGATCAGGACTTCGTTTTCGCACGGTTTGGCGAGATAACGATGTGAATTTCCGATGGTGCGCAGAACGGTTTCCTCGCTGGAGAAACCGGAAAGAATGATGCGCACGGTTTGCGGCCAACGTTTTTTGACATGAGACAAGAACTCGGCACCATCCATTTCCGGCATCCGCATGTCGGACACCACGACATGCGCCGGGGCCTTGGACAATCCGGCCAAGGCTTCCCGTCCCGATGTGAAAAATTCCATATCCCAATGCTCTCGCATACCCCGTAGGGAACGCCGTATGCCATTGAGGATATTGTGTTCATCGTCGACAAAAACGACCTTGGCCTTGTTTGACATTTTGTGCGCACTCCTACCTAGAATGGCGCTGCATCGTCATTCGCCCTCTCTATGGTCATATTGAGTGCGCACAGTCGAATATCAAGGCGGACCTTGGGATGACGGAGATTGTCCTGAACCCCATAAATTGGACGGCCATGAACTGGAGTGCGTGAAGTGGGAATATTCTCAAACGTGATGTGCCAGTACGGGAGAACGTCAATTTTAGGAAATCGAAATCGTTGGTAATAAAGCACGACCTTGCAACTTGGCTGGCCCGTCGCCCCCGATAAGGCCGATGCGCTCGTCACAGGAGGCAAAGACCTGCTCGTGTTGGCAAAAACATTCCTTGTATCAATTCTGAAGCCAGCGGTATTCAAAAAGCAAATCACGCCCGATTGAGTTTTCAGTGAAGGCAACACTTTTTAAATTTCTTGCCCGATCCGCACGGACATGGGTCGTTGCGCCCCACATCTCGAAATGCGTTCGCAACAGGCTGGTCAGGTTGATTCCAGAACGACTTTGCTAGCCCCTCCTCCTTGAAGGATGCCCATTCGGATAGTCTTTCAACGATATTGGAAAATGGGCGAGTAGCGGTTTCCTCAAACAAGGCAACCCGGTTCTTAGCCCGCGCGTCTTTCGCCATATCTGCTCTAAAATGCGCCTCGGTCGTAAACTTATACGGCATCCGGCCGTCTCGGATGATGGCGGCGCCCTTGTCGATCAGATCGCCAAAACCTAAACGGCTGACGTTCATCAGCCACCCGCCCCAAATCATGTTTTCCGTTTTTGGCTCCAGGGCGTCGAAGGCGTCTATCAGATAGCGATGGGCCTCTTCCCGATCGATGCGACCATCGGCCGCCAGATACCCCCAAACGTCAAAAGCGTAGTTCCGCAGAAATTCATCCAAGCGGGTATCTTCCATAAGATCATAAAGGGCTTGCTTGTCACCGTCATAAACGGACAACAGAACCTGCGGCAGAGAATCTGGGTGCTGGCGATCAGCAGCCAAGCCTCGGCGCTTTCGATGGTTTTCTCGAAGTCCTTGGCGAGGCGTCGATTGCGGCCAAGCCATGCGAATGTTCGTTCGACGACCCAGCGTCGGGTCAGCAGCACGAAGCCTTTGGCCGCATTCGAGCGCTTGACGATTTCCAGCGCCCAAGCGCCGAGTTCGGTCAACGCTTCTTTGAGCTTCGGCCCGGCGCAACCGCCGTCGGCGAACACATGGCGCAACCAAGGAAAGGCCGAGCGGATCGAAGCCGGCAGTGCCGGGGTGCCATCGCGGTCCTGGCTGTCGATCATACCAGCCGATGGACTGGCTTCGCGTCCCACCGCCTCGCGCGCCGCCATGAGAAGGTGATGGTTGAGCGCGCGCAACGTGCCGTCACAACGCCAAGCGTAAAAGTAACGCTGGACCGTGCTGTGCGGCGGAAACTCCCGAGGCAACATCCGCCACTGGCAACCCGTGCGCGCCATATACAAGATCGCGTTCAGCACCTCCCGCAAGTCCGTGGACCGCGGGCGCCCCAACATCTTCGTCGGCGGCAAAAACACCACAATCACGTTCCATTCGTCGTCCGTCAGGTCGCTTGCGTAGCGCAGGTTTGAGCGGTCATACTGGCGGCGAGTGATTTCAGTCCACATGGTGTGTCTCCTCATTTGCTTCATCACAAACGAGGGAATCACAATACGCTGAAATCACTCAACTCTTTTCGGGCCGGACACTTAGGTGTGCAGAGATGGATATCACCTGACACACGTTACTCCGCCAATACGTGAGGCCCTGCAATGCGTTGCAGGGCCTTCTTTTTATAGGCCGTTATCCCAGCCGGGTCGGCTCAGCATAAATTACAAAAAGTCTGCAATGCGTTTGGCCATCTCCTCGGGCGGCATGCCGTGGGCGAATTTGACCAGGAACTCGTTTTTTGGCGACATCAGGAAAATCGACGCGGTGTGGTCGATCAGATATTCGCCTTGGTCCCAATTTTTGGGGTGATGCTTGATGCTGACGACTTTATAGCGTTTTGTGACGTTGTCGACCATCGCTTGCGGGCCGGTTAGGCCGATGAGGCGTTCGTCGAAATTGGCCACATAATCGTGCAGCCGCTCAGCGGTATCGCGCTCCGGATCGACGGTGATGAAAATCGGGGCGATTTTGCTGGCCCGCTCACCCAGGGCATCCAGCGCGTTGCTCATGTTGACCAGATTGGTCGGACAGACATCGGGGCAATAGGTGTAACCGAATGTGATCAGCAAGAAGCGGCCTTGAAAATCCTGGTCGGTCACGATTTTGCCGTTGTGGTCTTTCAGCATAAAGCGACCGCCGATGGTGGACGACAGGGCTTGGGCTTGTTCCTGCGGCGGTTCTTGTGCGTGAAGAGGCGTTGTCGCCGGGCCCGAAAAAACCACAAAAAACGCAAAAACCCAGACGCCGAAAAGGCTCCTCAAAAAAACGGACATTGGCTGCAACCTTTATAAGATCATTGAAACGCCGAAAAGTCGTCGCGAAGACACCGTACGCCGCTGCAATCGGGAACGTGGCGTCCATATGACGCCAAGATGATGCGAAGCGACTTGACCGCCGTCAAACCACTCCTGCATACATTAGCATAGACTGGACAACGTCCTAAATACACGATCTACCAAACCGCAGCGGCTCGGGGATACTGCGGTTTGTTCTATTTTTAAAGCAGCCCGAGGGAGGAATAATCCTATGCAACAATTTGGCAAACGGGCCTTGATGGCGCTCAGCGCCGTCAGTGTGGGCTTGGTTACCGCTTCAGCGGCCTGGTCGGCGGAAAACCTAGACACCGTTATGAAACGGCGCGGGCTGACCGAAAAGGATGTGCTGGCAGCGGCAAAAACCTACGTGCCGACAGGTAAACGCGACGAATTTATCGCGTTTGCGTCCGGTGGACAAAGCGGTCAAGTGATCGTTTATGGCATCCCGTCCATGCGCATCCTGAAGTACATCGGGGTGTTTACGCCGGAACCCTGGCAGGGCTATGGCTTCGACAACGAATCGAAAGCCGTTCTCGCCCAAGGACGTATCAACGGCAAAGATATTCTGTTCGGCGACACTCACCATCCGGCCATTTCGGAAACCAACGGTTTGTATGATGGCAAGTTCTTGTTCATCAATGACAAGAACAACCCGCGCATGGCGGTGATCGACCTGCACGATTTTGAAACCAAACAGATCGTCGTCAACCCGATTATGAAATCGGAGCACGGCGGCGCGTTTGTGACGCCCAACACCGATTATGTGATCGAGGCTTCACAGTATCCGGCACCGCTTGACGGCAGCTACGCCCCGCTTTCGCAGTTCAATGAAAAGTATCGCGGCGCGGTCACGTACTGGAAGTTCAATCGCGAAGAGGGCCGCATCGATCCGTCCAAGTCGTTCTCCGTTGAATTGCCGCCCTACAGCCAGGATTTGTCCGATTTCGGCAAAGGTCCGTCCGATGGCTGGTCGTTCACCAACTCGTTCTGTTCCGAACGCTATGTCGGCGGCATCGAAAAAGGCCGTCCGCCGTTCGAAGCGGGCTGCTCGCAAAAAGACACCGACTTCTTCCACATGGTCAATTGGAAAAAAGCGGCCGAACTGGTCAAGGCCGGCAAAGCCAAAATGATCAACGGCCATCCGGTGATCATGATGGACACCGCCGTTAAAGAAGGCATTCTGTTCCTGGTTCCCGAACCGAAAAGCCCGCACGGCATGGACGTCAGCCCAGACGGCAAGTTTATGATCGTTGCCGGTAAACTGGACAGCCACACCTACGTGTTCAGCTTCGAAAAGATTATGAACCTGATCAAGAACAAGGATTTCGCGGGCAAAGACCCTTACGGTATTCCCATTCTCGATCTGAAAAAATCCCTGCACACTCAGGTCCAGGTTGGCTTGGGTCCGCTTCACACTCAGTACGATTCCACGCCTTGCGTCGTCTACACTTCAATCTACGTGGACAGCCAGGTGACCAAATGGGACTACTGTGAAGGTAAAGTGCTGGACAAAATTTCCATCCACTACAACATCGGTCACTTGATGACGATGGAAGGCGACACGGTTAAGCCGAAAGGCAAATATCTGGTTTCCTTGAATAAGCTGGCGATCGATCGCTTCAACCCGGTCGGACCTTTGCACCCGCAGAACCACCAGCTGATCGACATCAGCGGCGACAAGATGGAACTTCTGTACGATATGCCGCTTCCGTTGGGCGAGCCGCACTACGCGGTGGCGATTTCGGCCGATAAGCTGAAACCGATCATTCGTTACAAGAGCGGCTGGAACACCCGTACCGACAAACGCCATAAAGGCCGCACCCGTCCGGGTAAGGAAAAAGTCGTTCGCGATGGCAACAAGGTCACGGTGTACGGCACCACCATTCGTTCGCACATCACGCCTGAAATCGTTGAAGTCAAAGAAGGCGACGAGGTCACGTTCATCATGACCAACTTGGAACGCGCTGAAGATCAAACCCACGGGTTTGCCATCAGTGGCACCAACGCCAACCTTTCGCTGGAACCGGGTAAAACCGCTTCGGTGACGGTCAAGGCCGACAGGCCCGGTGTGTTCCCCTACTACTGCACCGAGTTCTGCTCGGCGTTGCATCTGGAAATGCAGGGTTACATGTTGGTCCAACCCAAGGGCTACAAGGAAGTCGCTTCCAAGGGCGCCGAGGGCACGCTCTATACCCAGGCCGATTACGACAAGCAGCACAAGACCAATCTTGAAACGCAAGGCGTAATCGATACCGTGGTGGGCTACATCGTCGCACGAAACTATCAGGACTTCCCGCCTGTGGTTTCGTTGGTCGAAGACGCCACCGAGCAGCTGGGCTTCGCCGCCGACACCCGCAAAAAAGCTGAAGATTTTGCCGCGAAGAAAGATTGGCAGAATGCGACGCTGTGGGCCGGTCAGTGGTGGCAGTACCAGGTTAAGGCAGCGGACATCGGTCTGCGCGCCAAGACCTACCTTGACCAGCATGGTGCGGTTAAAGTGAAGAAGGATGAGGTCAAGAAATAACGGCCTTACGCCTTACACCTAAGGCACAAGCGAGGGGGAGCCAACATGTTCGCGGCTCCCCCATCGTTTCTACAAACTGGAGACCAAGAATGAATAAAAACGTCCTGAAGAGTATCGCACTGTTGACCGGCGTTCTTATGTCCGTGTCCATGGTATCTGTATCGGCGAGCGCGGCGGAAAAGAAAAAACGCGATCCCGGCAAAAAGCTATTCATGAGCAAGGCCTGCATGGCCTGTCATGGCAAAGATGGACGCAAGGCGATGCTGGAATATCCAAATATTGCGGGCCAGGATGAAAAATACATCATCAATCAGATCAACTACATCATTGGCGGTAAACGCTTGGGTAGTCCTGATGCGACTGGAAATCCACGTGCGCAGGGCATGCGCGGCGCTTTGCTCAGCGTCAGCGACAACAAGCCGCGCGTTTCCAAGGATGAAGTCAAATTGATCGCGAAGTGGCTTGCCAAGCAAAAGCCCGCCGATCTGAAGCCGCCCAAGACGCCGCTCGATCCGGCCAGCGTCAAGGCTGGTAAAAAACTGTTCAAAAAGAAATGCAGATCCTGCCACGGCGCAGAAGGTAAAAAGCCGCTTAAGGGCAATCCTTACCTTGCCGGTCAAAAGCGCAATTACCTGTTCACCCAGCTTCAAGACATCAAGAGCAAGGCGCGCAAAACCCCCAAAACCGCGGCCATGTACGGCATCGTGAAAAAGATGACGGATGAGCAGTTTGCAACTTTGGCCGATTACCTGTCCCAGGTTGACCGCAACGCTGGGAAATAACCCCCCAACAACGTCATGCCATGCGCATTGATGGAGAGCACAATGATACCCAATATGAAAATGACCGCATTCACCTCAACCCTCGCGACGGCGTTGGTCGCCACCGTGATGATGACCAGTCCGTCTTTAGCTGAGCAGGCTAAGACCAAGGGTTGGAACCAGGGCGGTGGTGAACAAGATGCTGCGCTTCACCTGACGCCGAACCTGGAAAATGGGATCGAAGTGTATGAAGTCTGCGCCGCCTGCCATCTCTACGAAGGCTGGGGCCAACCCGATGGCACCTTCCCGCAATTGGCCGGTCAGCACCAGCACGTGATCATCAAGCAATTGGCCGACATTCGCGCCCTCAACCGCGATAATCCAACCATGTATCCGTTCGCCCTGCCGGAATCCATCGGTGGACCGCAATCCATCGCCGACGTGGCCGCCTATATCGCCACGTTGCCGATGAACCCCGAACCGGGCCGCGGGCCGGGCACCGACTTGGAGCATGGCAAGCAGCTTTACAAGGACAACTGCGTGCGCTGTCACGGCGAGCACGGCGAAGGCAACGAGGAAAAATACTATCCGCGCATCCAGGGGCAGCACTACAATTACTTGGTGCGCCAGTTCGCATGGATCAGGGACGGCAAACGCCGCAACGCCAACCCCGATATGATCAAGCAGATTCAAGGCTTTTCCGACAAAGACATGGACGCCGTGTTGGATTACGTGTCCCGTCAGAAACCGCCTGCGGATATGATCGGGACACCCGGTTGGGAAAACCCGGATTTCCAATAATTCTTGAGGTTTGAATCTTAAGGATGGGCCGAAGCGTGGGGTGGTGGGCGACCCCCCGTTCCTCCGCTTCGGTCTTTTCCCCCTGTCTCTTTTTCTGGTTTGGGGGAGAGAAATGCCGTAAAAACGACCCTGAACGAAATGCCCCGCAAATAGGGCTGGCATTGAGGACACAAGATTAAATGACCGATCCAAACAGCACCCGTCAAACGGGCTCGGGCCGCATGCTGCTCGTTCGCGCCTTGGCGTTCGCCGCTCTTGTCATGCTGGGCTTTGCTTACGTCTCGCCGACGTGGTGGGTGTCGTTGAAAGCACCTCAGTATCCGGCAGTCGCATTTCCTCAGGGCATCCGCATTCACTTTCACATGGACGGCGTGTTCAACGGCTGCAAGAAAATTGAAGTCGCGGAAAAGCAAGAAGACGAAGCGCTCAACTGCAAGCATGAAATGGACGCCATCAACCACTATGTCGGCATGTATCCCATCGCCGCGGGCGGTCCGGTGGAACGCCTGTTGTCGCCGTTCGTGTTTACGCTTTTGGGCTTGATGATCGTGGTCTTTGTGGTGCCGGGACGAAAAACGCGCACCATTGTGATGACCGTGGGCGGGGTGGCTGTCGGCGCATGGATGACCGTTTCCTTGTATACCCCAGGCGGCCATCAATACTTGTCACCCAATTACGTTACCGACGTGGTATCGACCATGGATTTGGACCCCGACGAGTACGAGACATGGTCCGGCGTGCAGATGATGCAAGAGGGTTATACCGAAGCGCTGGGCCGCTATTTCCGCCAACATGACGTCATTGAACGCAACGTTAAACACATGACCCTGGCGACGCACATCGCATACGGTGGCCTCATCGGCGCGCTGTTGTTGCTGATCGTTGGCGTTGGGCGGTGGCGGCCTATTTACTGGCTGACGATTCTGGTGCCGACTTTGCTTCCGGTATTTTTCATCGTCGATTACGCGGGTTGGCTATGGTGGTTCGGCCACAGCCTCAACGAAATGGGCGCGTTCACCTTGAAACCGTTCATGCCCACCGTTTTGGGGCAAGGCAAGGTGGCCCAGTTCGCCACCTATTCGTATCCGCATTACGGCTATGGTCTGCTGGTTGCGTCATCCGTGGCGCTGGCGTTTGCGGCGCTGCTCAGACGCAAGCACATCATTGAAACGGGGGACGACAGCTAAGCTGTCGTGGATGCGGTCATGGGCACCCCGTATCGCCGTTTTACAAAACAAATTGCGGCGCTGGCTTTGCTGGTGGTGTTGATAGCGATGCCGGTGTCGCCATCATGGGCGACGGCGTTGCCATCTCTCCAACCGCTGATCGACGCCGCCAAGCCCGGCGACGTCATCACGCCTGCGCCGGGTGTTTATGCGGGACCGTTACTTATCGACAAGGCTCTGACCCTGGACGGTGCGGGCCAGGTCACCATCGACAACGGCGGGGTTGGCAGCGTCATCGTGTTGAAAGCCGATGGCGCGACGCTGCGCGGGTTGCATCTGCAAAACACTGGCGAGTCCCATAACGATTTGGATTCCGGCATTCAGGTGCGGGGCAATTACAATGTCATCAAGGACAATATCATTTCCGACAACTTGTTCGGTATCGACATTCAGCAATCCAACAACAACGTCGTTTTGCGCAATCGCATCGGATCGAAGGATTTCGACCTGGGTGTGCGCGGCGATGGCATCCGTTTGTGGTACAGCAACGAAAACCGCATTGAAGGCAACACCATCACCGACGCGCGCGACGTGGTGGTGTGGTATTCGCGCGACAATGTGATCGCATCCAACACCATCAGTGGTGGTCGATACGGCCTGCACTTCATGTATGCGCAATACAATCTGGTCAAGGACAATCGCTTCGAGGGTAACTCAGTGGGCACGTTTTTGATGTACAGTGACGGGGTCGAGGTGCGCGGCAACTACATTTCCCGTGGAATCGGCGCCACCGGCATGGGCATCGGCATGAAGGAAAGCAGCGACGTCACGCTGGAAGACAACACCATTGTGTATTGCGCGACCGGCATCTACATGGACGTATCTCCCTATCAGCCGGGAACCACCAACCGGGTGCGCCGCAATCGATTGGCGTTCAATTCCATCGGCATTTTGTTTCACAACGACTGGACCGGAAACATTCTCGAAGACAATCGCTTTGAATCCAATTTCGTTCAGGTGTCGGTGAACGCGGGCGCCAGCGCAAGGCGCAACGATTGGGACGGCAATTATTGGGATGACTATCAGGGTTTCGACCGTGATGGCGACGGCATCGGCGACAGCCCGCATGAACTGCGCGTTTACGCGGACCGGCTGTGGATGGACGTGCCGTCGGCGTCGTTCTTCAAGGGCTCTGCGGTGCTGTCGATGCTCGATTTTTTGGAGCGTCTGGCCCCGTTTTCCGAACCCATCGTCTTGTTGAAGGACCCGCGCCCGAAGATGACCCCGGATGTCAAGATCGCACGCGCCACAGTGATAGAAGGTGATAACAACGACCCCGACAGCGACAGCAAAATTAAATACGATCCGTTCGGCCTGTCCAAACGTGTGCCGAAATATATGAAACAGTAACAACCAGAGACGCAAGATGTCAGACGACAACGCACATCCTAAAAAAAAGCCGATTACGGTGCGACAGCTCCGCGAACGCCGCCGCGTCTTGCGCTCCATCGGCGCGGGATTCGGTGTTGTCGGCGCTGCGATGCTGGGCTTTTTCCCGGTCGTCAAACATTGGATGGATCGCTTGCGCCCGCCCGGCGCGTTGGAAGAGAACAAGTTCCTCGCGGCGTGCATCAAGTGCGGTCAGTGCGTGCAGGTGTGCCCGGTTGAAGCCATTCACCTCGGCGATTTGGATGAAGGTTTCGGCGTCGGTGTGCCGTTCATCAACGCACGCACACAGGCGTGCGATTTTTCCTGCGACGCGGTGCAATGTGTGTTGGCGTGTCCGACCGGCGCGTTGTCTCACGATGTCGATGTTAAAGAGCAGGTGCACATGGGCGTGGCGCGCCTGTCGCGACCCAAGGCATGCCTGGCGCGTCTTGGCAAAGGCGTCAAAGGCACGGCGCGCGGCGACGATTTTTCGGGCTTGCATCGGTACATGGAAGTGGACCGCTGGACGCCGATTCCCATCGCCGATCACCCTTACGATCTTGACCTCTGCGATCTCTGTGAGCGCGAATGCCCCATCGAAGGGGCCATCACCATAGAGCGGGACAACTTCGATCTGTTCGACCTGCGCGGAACGCCGGTGGTGTTCGACAAGTGCGTCGGCTGCGGCATGTGCGAGATGATTTGCCCGGTCGATCCGCCCGCGATTGTCGTTGATATACGCAAGCATTGGGAGGACGTGTGATGTCGATGTTGTCCACAATCGCCGAAATGTTCGGCCGCACGCCCTCTAAAAAACCCGACGACAGCGCTTACAATGAAGGCGCGCGCGCCATCCATGAAGCCAAACGGAGCGCAGAGGGCAAGAAAGAGCGGGTCGCCGCCATCAAGGCCGAACGCGATATGGCCCCATCGCACAAATGGCGCAACCGCCGCTGGGCCTCGATCATTATCGTCAACGCCCTGTTCGTAATTTCGTTCTCTTGGGACGTTCAATTGATCGAGGGCTCCTTGTCGGCGTCGCGGGTGATCGGGTTTCATTTTGCCGATCTCAATGCATCGCTTCAGGTGATGCTGGCGTTCAAGGACATTCTCATCAATTTGGTGATCGGCACGGCGACGGTGTTGCTGTTGTGGTGGATCTTGGGCGGGCGCACATTTTGTTCGTGGGTGTGTCCGTATCACCTGTTGTCCGAATTTGCGGAATACATTCACCTCTACCTTGCCAAGATGAAATTGGTGCGCGATCTGCCCATGCACCGCGGCGTGCGCACGGTGCTTTACGTGGTTTTCGCGGGCCTGGCTTTTGGCACCGGCTATACGGTGTTCGAGGCCATATCCCCCGTGGGTATCTTATCGCGTGCGATGATTTACGGCCCCGGCTTGGCGTTGATCTGGGTTGTGGTGCTGTTGGCGTTTGAGGTGTTCGTCACCCGCCGTGCTTGGTGCCGGTATATGTGCCCCATTGGTTTGACCTATGGCATGGTTGGCATCACCTCGCCGGTTCATGTGACGTACAATTTGGAAAAATGTCTGCACGAAGGCGACTGCCGCGCCATATGTCTGGTGCCCCATGCGCTGGAGGTGACCAAAAAGGGTTTTGCGTTGAAAGAAGACACCGCCCTTGGCCCCGATTGCACGCGCTGCGGCATGTGTGTGGACGTCTGTCCGACCGATTCCTTGACGTTCGATGTTAAAGGCTTAAACAAGTTACTCTAAACCAAAGAAAAGAAAGAAAAGAACGCCCCGCAAATGATCGAATTCCAAGCGATATCAAAAACCTTTCAGCACCGCGCCGTGCTTGACGACATATCGTTGACGTTGGGGCGGGGCAATCGGGTTGCGCTGGTTGGCTCTAACGGGGCGGGCAAGACCACGTTGATTCGTTGTCTGCTCGGTGAGTACGTGTGCCAGGGCACGGTGGCGGTGGATGGCGTCGACCCGCGTCGTGATCGCCGCGGCGTGTTGGCGCGCATCGGCTTTGTGCCGCAATTGCCGCCGCCCTTGAAAATCCCCGTTGGCGAGCTGATCAATTTTTCCGCCAGTGTGTGCAATTCCGATCCCAAACGGATGGAGCGAGTTGCCGAGCAACTGGGGTTGGACATGGATGTGATCCGCCCGCAACCGTTTGTGAAATTGTCCGGCGGGCAAAAACAGAAGCTGCTCATCGGCATCGCATTGGGGCGCGACAGCGACATCTTGGTGATGGATGAACCGGCGGCGAATTTGGATCCGGAATCGCGCAAGATTTTTTTCAACCTGCTCTCCGAACGCTCCGACGGCACGGTGATGCTGATGTCCAGCCACCGCATTGATGAAGTGGCCGCGTTGGTCAACCGCGTTGTGGAATTGGACCGGGGCAAAGTGGTGCTGGACGACCACGTGGCGGACACCGTGGACCCGTCGGCGCTGCAATCGTGCACCTTGCGCCTTTCCCGAGCGGAGGACGCTTTGGCCAAGTCGCTTGCATCCTGGGGATTTTCCGCTGGGGGCGATGGGATGACGTGGTCGGGCACGGTGGCGGGACCGGACCGGCTGCGCTTTTTAGGCATGATGTCGCGCTACGCGGGCCTAATTGCAACGTTGGAACTCAAATGATGCAACGATATTTGGCGCGTGTGGTGATGGTTGGTTTTATGCTGGTTCTCGGCGCGTGCTGGGGGGGTGAGAAGTCGGGGCCCGAAGACATCCATTGGGACCGCGACGCGTGCGAGCTGTGTAAAATGCTCATCAGCGATGCACGCTTCGCCGCGGAGGTGCGCGGCGGCGATAAAAACAAACTCTACAAATTCGACGACATCGGCTGCGCCATCAATTGGCTCAACGATCAACATTGGGCTGGGGACGAGGCTGCAGAAATCTGGGTGGCCGATGGCGCCAGCACCCGCGACAACTTGATTTGGCTGAATGCCCGTGAAGCCCGATATGTAAAGGGCGCGCTGACGCCGATGAACTACGGTTTCAGCGCGGTGGCGCCTTCCTCATCCGTATCCGGTCAAGCCGTCGGCATCGGTTTTGTCGAGTTGACCAGAAAAATCCTCACCGATACACCGAACCATATCTGCAAAGTCCCTGAACGAAATGAATAATCACATGCTCAAACCGCTTATTCACACCGCCCGGCTCGAGCTTATGGAATCCGTCCGTGCGCGGTGGTTTCTGGTGTACAGCCTGGTGTTCGGCGCGGTGATGGTTTTGTTGTTGGCATCAGGGTTAACCGATTCTCGCGTGATGGGCTTCACAGGACTGTCGCGCACGTTGACCACTTACATTCAAATCTGCATGGCTATTTTGCCGATTTTCATTCTCATCACCATGGTGAGGTCCGTCGCGGGTGACCGTGAGGCAGGGGTGTTGGAATACATGCTCGCCCTGCCGGTGCCGCTGGGTGCGTGGTACTGGGGCAAGCTTTTCGGGCGCTATATCACGGTGTTCCTGCCGGTTTTTCTCGCCGTGGTGGTGGCGGTTGTTTGGGCGGCGGTACGTGGTTTCGATGTGCCGTGGATGGAATTTATGTTCAGCACCGCCTTGCTGGTGTCGTTGACGTGGTGCTTTCTCGGCATCGGCATGCTCATTTCAACCATCGCCAAGACCTCCGACGTCGCCCAGGGCGCGGCGTTCACCGTGTGGCTGATGATGCTGCTGTTTCTCGATCTGATCTTGCTGGGTGCCATGGTGCGTGAGCAGATTCCCCACGAAGCGGTGGTGATGATCGCCCTGCTCAACCCCATGCAGGTGTTTCGCACCGCATCGATGCTGGTGTTCGATCCGGAATTGATTTTGATGGGACCGGCCGCGCATGTGATCTTGGATGCGTTGGGGCGGACCGGGTTTTTGATTTACGGCTTCGTCTATCCGGCGGTGTTCGGCACCTTGTGTTCCGTTTTGGGGTTTTCCATATTTCGTCGAGGGGACCTGCAGTGAAGAGCCTTTTCATCGCTGTTTCTGTGTTGTGCAGTTTTGCTTGGGCAGGCGTCAGCGTCGCCTCCGGATCGGAAGGCTATGCTGATGATGGCAAGGATATTTATGTCGTTTGCGCGCCCTGTCACGGTCCCGGAGGTCAGGGAGGATCGAAGGGAAGTTACCCGCGTCTTGCCGGAATTTCACCGGAATACATTATCAGCCAGTTGAAGGCGTTCAAAGCGCGTGAGCGCGTCAATATTCCCATGGTTCCCTTCACGGCGGAGCGTGAACTGAGCGACCAGGACATTTTCGATGTGGCGGCATATATCACGGAGCTGAAGCTGGAAACCAGGATTGCCACGGTAGAGGGGCGCGTGGATGGTTATACGCGCCTTCTGGCGGCGCGGCAGGTTCTGCAAATTCCCCGCGTTCCGGGTGATGTGGATAAGGGGGCGGTGCTTTACAAAGAGGGCTGCGAGCGTTGTCATGGGGAAAATGGTGAGGGCCGTACCAATGCTCCGCCGTTCGCCGGCCAATACACCAAGTATTTGAAGAAACAGATTAACGATATAAACGCCGATGAACGCCTGCACCCACGCCCAAGCCGAATTATCCAGCCCCTGTCAGCGGATGATGTCCAGAATCTTCTGGCGTATTTTTCGATCCTCGACGATTAGGGCTTTTGCCTGAGGCTGTCGGCGCGCGATATGAAGGCGCGTTCGGTGGCCTCGGCGTGCAGGCGCATGGCCCGCTCGAACAGACCTAATTTTGGACCGGGCTGTCTGAGAGACATCTCAAACAAAACCTCGCAACCGTCGGCGTGGTCGAGAAAACGCCATTTCAGCTCAAGGTCGATCAGCAAACCGTCGATGGACTTGATATCAATGCCGTGCGGCGCATCCAACGTGGCGTGGGTGCGAAACCTGATCGGCACCGGCCCCCAACGAAACACATTGTCCACCAGCCATTCGTGGCCTTGACGGCGGCGGATGCGCGTCGCGACGCAATTGGGCAGGAATTGGGGATAGGCCTCTATATCGGCGGCGACGGAAAACAGCTCATCGGGTGTCAGATCGACAACGCGGCGAAGGGCTATGTGAACCATCGCTTCCTATCAGTCCGTTACCGTGCGGAACCGTGGGCGACGCGCCCACAGAATGAACCCGGCGGCAGAGATGTTCATGACCAGGGCGTAGGTGATTGCCGGAACCACCAAGATTGGATTGCCCAGAACCGAAACCGCGATGAAAATCGCCAGTGCGGCGTTTTGCAATCCGCATTCCAAGGCGATAGCGATACGATCGCCGCGGCCCAGCCCCAAGGCGCGGGCGGTGAACAGTCCCAGTGCCATGGTGGCGAGGTTGAGAACAACAAGCCGAGGACCGATTTCGGCAAAGTAATTGAGGATATTATCCATCTGGCCGACGAAGGCGCTGGCGACGATCAGCGCGAAAATGATGGTGGCCAAGTGGCGGGCCTTGGGTCGCGCCCAGTTGGCCCAGTTGGGCTTCCAAGCTTGAAGGGCCATGCCGAGCGCGATGGGTAGGCCGGTTACGACCAGGATCGAGCCCATGATGAAGCCCATCGGCATCTGAATGTCTTGTCCGCTGCCCAAAAAGAACGTTTGCGAAAAGCCCAAAATGATGGGCACGGAGATGACGCTGATGAGGCTGGTGAGCGCCGTCATGGACACCGACAGCGCCGCATTGCCGCCGGCCAGCGTAGTCAATAGGTTCGACGTGATGCCCCCCGGTGATGCCGCCAAGATCATAATGCCCAGGGCGAATTCAGGTCGCCCTTCATATCCCACCAAAACCGCCAGACCGATCAGAGGCAGCAGCACGATTTGGTTCATCAAGCCCACAAAAATCGCACGAGGGTAGCGTGCAATACGGGTGAAGTCGCTGACTGTGAGGCCGAGGCCGATGGCGAACATGATGAACGCCAAACCGATAGGAAGCAGGATATCCGTGGACATTGTGGGGCCCTTCCAGGTGTGAGGATTTGCCTATCCTAGCCGCGTTTCGATGGCGGGTATAGGGGTGGTAAGCCTTTAATTTCAGGGCAGTGGCAGAAACATGCCCAGTGCGGCGGTCAGTGCAAACAGGCCCTGAAACCGTACGGTGGCGCCCAACAACGGGTTCAGGTTTACACCTGGGGCGGTTGTGCGGAACGCTTGAATATTTCTAAGCGCCAGCGGCGTTGTGACAAAACCCAAAAGCGCCCCGACCGGTGTCAGACCTGCGCCAACACAGCACGCCGCCAAGACATACGGTGCGATCAAAAAGATACCATAAAGTACGCGCGAAGCCCTGACGCCGATCAAAATTGCCAAGGTCCGCCGTCCCGCTTGTCGATCGCCCGCTGCGTCGCGCACGTTGTTGAGCAGCAAAACGGCCCCGGCGGGAAGGCCCAGGACAAGGCCCCAAATCAAAGCTGTGGGCGTGAGATGGCCGGTGTGCAGATAAAAGGTGCCGCCCACCGCCGCGACGCCGAAAAACAAAATAACGATCACCTCTCCGACCGGCGAGTGCGACACCGGGAAAGGGCCATGGGAATAAAGATATCCCGCTCCAAGCGAGGCGAGGCCGAGAAAAAAAATCGGCCATCCGCCGATGGTGATCAAATGCAATCCGCCCAAAAGGGCAACCAGAAAGGCTGTAAGCCCGGCGGCGGAAACTTGGTGCGGCAACGCCCAACCCAGCGCGGTGACGCGCGGCGGGCCGAGACGCTCCGAACCGCGTGCGCCGTCGGTGCCGTTAAGAAAATCCTGCGCGTCGTTGAACAGGTTGGTTCCGGCCTGAATGGCGACGGCGCACAGCAAGATGACGAACGGAACCTCAACATGAGCGATGGGTGCGGCGCTTGTCCACGCCAACGCAGCGCCAAGCACCACCGGGCTCACGGCCATGCCCAACGTCTTGGGGCGGATCGCTTGCCACCAAAGACGCAAGCCCGTGGGGCGGGTGGTGGGCGCATTCATACCGCTTTGCTCCCGACATGGATCGCGGCGATGCCGAACGAGAGATTTTTGAACGTCACGTCCTCAAAGCCCGCATTTTCCATTTGTGTCTTCAAGGTGCGTTGGTCGGGAAATTCGCGGATTGAATCCACCAGATAGCGGTAGGCTTCAGGGCGTCCTGCAACCATCGCGCCCAGGCGTGGGATGATGTGTTCGGAATACCAATCGTAAAAGGGTTTCAGCCACGGCGCGGGTGTGCTGAATTCCAAGCATAAAAACCGACCGCCGGGTTTGAGCACGCGTACGGCTTCGGCCAAGGCCTGCCCGGGTTGGGTCATGTTGCGCAAGCCGAAACTGACCGTAAGCAGGTCAAGCGAGGCATCGGCGAACGGCAAATGCTCGCCCAATCCAGCGGTCCAAGCGATTTCAGATGGATGGCGTGGACGACCTGCGCGCATCATTGCGGCGCTGGGATCGCACACCGCGACCCGCCAGCCGCGTTGGTGCAGCAGACGTGCGATGTCGCCTGTGCCGCCGGCCAAATCCACGGCGATACCGTTTGGGCGGTGTGGTGCGTAACGCACAAAAGCGCGTTTCCACAAACGATGAGTGGCGAAGCTCATCAAATCGTTCATCAAGTCGTAGCGCGGCGCGACCAGTTCGAACATGGTTTGGATGTTGTCGCGGTGCTGGGTGTCAGATGGGGTTTTATTGCGTGTGAGCATGAGCCCACAATGCCTGAATTTTTACTACGGATCACGACACTTTTTACGTCTGCGTAGAAAATACAAACGTTGAGACTTAACGACCGATGGGCTTACGTCGCGCGCCCTTTTTCTCCGCCAGCAAACACAGCAGGTCGTGGGCGATGGTGGCTGCCGCGATGGCGGTCACTTCCGATACGTCATAAGCGGGCGACAGTTCGACCACATCCATGCCGACGAAATTCAGCGCCCCCAGGCCGCGCACGATGTCCAGCGCCTGGGCCGATGACAGGCCGCCGGAAACGGGGGTGCCGGTGCCGGGGGCGAAGGCGGGGTCCAGGCAGTCGATGTCGAAGGTTAAATAGGCTTTGGTGTCGTCTACGTGTTGCAAAATGGCGTCGATTGTGGCGTCCACGCCGTTCCTGTGCACCCATGGCGCGGTCAGGATATCGAACCCGTGGCTTGAATCGTTGTGCGTGCGGATGCCGATCTGGATGGAATTCGCCACATCCAAAAGCCCTTCGTTTTTGGCGCGCAAAAACATCGAACCGTGATCGAAGCGCTTTCCGTCATCGTCCCAGGTGTCGCTGTGCGCATCGAAATGCACCAAGGCCACGGGGCCGTGCGTGTCGGCGATGGCGCGCAAGATTGGATAGGTGATGAAATGATCGCCGCCGAAACTCATCGGCAGAACGTTGGCGTCGAGAATACGTGCGATGTGGCTTTGGATCGCATTGACCACTTGGTCGGGATAATGACTGTCGACGAAGCAATCGCCAATGTCGATCACGGCCAGACGGTCGAACGGATCGAAACCGAAGGGAAAGGCTTTGAGTTCCGCAAGCTGTACGGACGCTTCGCGAATGGCGCGCGGCCCCAGACGTGCCCCAGGCCGGTATGTGGTGGCGCAATCGTATGGAATGCCGCTGACCGCCACGTCCGCGCCGCCCAGATCGTCGGTGTATTTGCGGCGCAAAAAACTCAGCGCGCCGCCGTGGGTCAGTTCCGGCCAGCGCCCCAAAAGGCTGTCCTTGCGAAAGGCTTGGTCGCCGCGCTTTTCGTCCGACATGGTGTTTCCACTTCCTTCAGATCGTTCCGCTCACGGTGATTTCTCAGTATACGCCATCGCCGTCACGGTTGAATGCTGCTTGATCTTACAGAAGATCTCTCAGCTTGAAATAGGCCATGGCCAAAACCAGGGCGGGCTTGCGCATCAGTGCTCCACCCGGGAACGACATGTGGGGGATACGCGCAAAAACATCGAAGCGTTCCGCCGTGCCCTGGACGACCTCAGCCATCAGCTTGCCCGCAAGGCCGGTGAGCAAAATGCCGTGGCCGGAAAAGCCATGCGCGAAATAGATATTTTTGCCGACCCGCCCAAAATGCGGCAGGCGGTTGACCGTGATCGCCACGTTGCCGCCCCAGGCGTACTCAACCTTGGTGTTTCGGAGCTGCGGATAAATGGCGCGCATGGAATTGCCCATGGTTTGTTTGAGATCGAACGGCACGAGCCCCGAATAACTGACCCGCCCGCCGAACAGCATGCGTTTGTCCGCAGAAAGCCGCCAATAATTGAGCACGAAGTTGATGTCGACCACGCCTTCGTCGTTGCGGATCAGGCTCTGCGCCAGCTCATCGTCCAAGGGTTCGGTGGCGACGATGAAGGTGCCAACCGGCATGATCTTGCCGATGATGCGGGGCTCCAATTTTTCCAGATAAGCGTTGGCGCACATGATGACGTGTTTGCAGCGGACGGTGCCCGCCGCCGTCGTGACGATGGGCTCCGCACCGTCTTGAATGTGGATGGCCGGTGAGTTCTCGTAAATTTTGGCGCCCGTGTTTTCCGCCGCCGCGGCAAGACCCAAGGTGTAATTGAGCGGGTGCAGATGGCCGCTGCCGGGATCGAAAAGCGCGCCGATGTATTTTTCGCTGCCCACGCGCGCACGAGCCTCGGCCGTGTTCAGCATTTGCAGGCCCGGATAGCGAGATTCCGTCTCCATTTCCTCTTTGGCGTCTTCCAACTCACGCATTTGTCGGGGTTTGCTCGCCATCATCAGGTGGCCCCATTTGAGATCGCACCGGATGTCGTGTTTTTCGACGGTTTTGATGAGCAGGTCCTTGGCTTCAAGGCCGAGGTCCCAAAGTTTTCGGGCATCATCGCGTCCGACCAGGGCGGCGATGTCGCGCACGCCCTTGTTGTAGCCGACGATCGCTTGACCGCCGCTGCGCCCCGAGGCGCCCCAACCCACCTGATGGCCTTCGAGCACCACCACGTTGTAACCTTGCTCAGCCAGATGAAGGGCGGCGGATGCACCCGTAATGCCCGCGCCGATGACGCACACATCGCAACGAACCTCGTCGTTCAGCGTGGGCCGGGCTGGTGCGGGGTTGGCCGATGCGGCGTAATACGAACGGGCATGGCGGTCATTGTGAATTGTGCTCATCGCATCACCACGAAACGGTCATCTGAAAACAAGTCGAATTCGGCAAAAGCGGTCCTGGCATTTTGCGCCCCTGGAACGTCAATTAATTGTCTATTATATTTAAACAACCTAAATGGGCAATGGTCATAAATTGCAATTGTATGGGTGGATTATACTCATCTAAGATGATGAAATAGAATATAAAATAATATTTTTTGAAGGTCTGTCCTTGGCCGTATTCGTTGGCTTGTTGTCTCGCGAAGTGCGTGATAATGTTGCATATATCAAACGTAAGGCTGATGAATTTTTAAAGTGTCAAAGGTGCGGACCATATCATGCGCTCTCAGCCCATTGTCGCCGTTTCGGCATGTGTGAAAGAGGTTGACGGGTATCCGAATTACGCCGTTGGAACCAAGTACGTTGACGCCTTGGCCGAGGCGTCCGGCGTTACGCCGCTGATCTTGCCCGCGCTGGGCTACGGAACCCACGCCGAAGACGTCTTGGCGATGTGCGACGGTCTTTTTCTGACCGGCAGTGTGTCGAACGTAGAGCCCCACCATTACGACGGCGAACCCAGCGACGAAGGCACGCTGCACGACCCGTTGCGCGACGCAACCACCTTGCCGCTGATCCGTCGCGCGGTGGAAGACGGCGTGCCGGTGTTTGCGATTTGTCGGGGCTATCAGGAAATGAACGTCGCCTTTGGCGGTTCGCTCCATCAAAAAGTGCACGAACAGCCGGGCTTTATGGATCACCGCGAAGACCGCAGCCAACAACCCGACATCTACTTCGGTCCCGCCCATGACGTCGATTTAGCCACAGGAGGTGTGCTGGCCGAGATTGCGGGGTGTGTGCGCGTCACGGTAAATTCCTTGCACGCTCAAGGGGTGGAGTGCCTTGCGCCGGGTCTGGTGGTCGAAGCCAGTGCGCCGGACGGTCTGATTGAAGCCTTTCGTGTCAGGGACGCCAAGGCATACGCCGTTGGCGTACAGTGGCATCCTGAATGGAAAGTGATGGGCAATGCATTTTCACGTGCGTTGTTTGAGCGTTTCGGCGAAGCTTGCCGACAGCGCGCCAACCAGAGACACGAACCATGAGCAACATCGACAGCAATTTCGACATTGAAGTGTGGTGCGCCGAGCGCCAGATCACCGAGGTTGAATGCTTGGTGCCGGATATTTCGGGCATCGCGCGCGGCAAAATTCTGCCCACGGAAAAATTCCTCAAAGGCATTGTGACGGACGCTCATCGCTTGCCGGAAAGTATGTTCACCCAAACGGTTACCGGCGATTTTCCCGAAACCCACGGCTTGGTGTCGGTGGTCGACCGAGATGTGGTGATGCACCCTGATCCCACCACCATTCGTCCGGTGCCGTGGTACAAAGAGCCTACCGCCCAGGTGATTTGCGATTGCCTGTACACCGATGGGGCGCCGGTCGATATATCGTCGCGCCAAGTGCTGCGCGAGGTCCTGACTCTTTATGACAAGAAGGGCTGGAAGCCGGTGATCGCCCCTGAAGTGGAGATGTATCTGGTGAAGACCAACATCGACCCGGACTATCCGCTGGAGCCGCCGATCGGACGTTCGGGCCGCCCGGAGACGGGCCGCCAAGCCTTCGGCATCGATGCCGCCAATGAGTTCGACGCCATATTCGAAGACGTCTACGACTATTGCGAAGCCGAACGCATCGATATCGATACGCTCAACCATGAAGGCGGCGCGGCGCAGATGGAGGTCAATTTTCTGCATGGCGAGCCGCTGGATCTCGCCGATCAGGTTTTTCTGTTCAAACGTACGGTGCGCCAAACCGCCATCAATCACGATGTCTATGCGACCTTCATGGCTAAACCGATGCAACATGAAGCGGGCAGCGCCTTGCACATTCATCAGAGCCTATACGATCTGGAAACCGGCGTGAACGTCTTCAGCAACGGCGAAGACGGTGACACTACGCTGTTCCTGTCGTATCTGGCGGGCTTGCAGACTTACGCGCCGATGATGATGGCACTGTTTGCTCCGAACGTGAATTCGTATCGCCGCTTCACTTATGAAGAAGCACCGATCAACACCCATTGGGGGCGTGACAACCGCAGCTGCGGCTTGCGCGTGCCGCGTTCCGGGCCGAACAATCGGCGGGTGGAAAACCGCTTGCCCGGTGCCGACGTCAATCCGTACCTGTCCATCGCGGGCACGTTGGCATGCGGCTATCTGGGCATGGTCGAAAACCTCGCCCCCAGCGAAGAAGAGCAAGGCAACGCCTACATCTTGCCCAAGAACCTGCCGACGCATTTGTCCGACGCCTTAATCCGCTTTGAGCAAAACGAGTCCGTGCGCTCCGTGCTCGGCGATCGCTTTGTCGATTTGTTTTGCATCGTCAAGCGCGAGGAACAGGAAACCTATGATCAAGTCATCAGTTCGTGGGAACGCGAACACTTGTTGTTGAATGTTTAAGCGGCCGTGCAATTTCGTCGCTGCTTAACGAAAAGGAAAAGCCCATGAGCCTCGTTCTCAACAGCACCAGCGAATGGCAACGCGAAGACCGCGAACACCACCTGCACCCGTTCACCGATATCGCTGAGCTGAGCGCAAAAGGCGTGCGCGTCATCACGCGCGGCGAGGGCGTGTATCTGTGGGATTCTGAGGGTGAAAAAATTATCGATGGCATGGCCGGGCTATGGTGCGTGAACCTCGGTTACGGGCGCAAGGACTTGAGCGCCGTTGCGGCCAAGCAGATGGACGATCTGGCCTACTACAACACCTTTTTCCAAACCACCACCATGCCCGCGACGTCTCTGGCGTCATTGTTGGCTGAGGTGACGCCGGATGGATTTAACAATGTATTTTACGGCAACTCGGGCTCGGAATCCAACGACACCGTGGTGCGTTTGGCGTGGCGCTATTGGGACGCCAAGGGCCAACCGTCCAAGAAGATTTTTATTTCCCGTGAGAACGCCTATCACGGCAGCACGCTGGCGGGAGCGAGTCTTGGCGGCATGGGCTACATGCACGAACAAGGACCATTGCCGTTGGCGGGGTTCGAGCACATCGAACAGCCCCATTGGTATTTCAACGGCGGCGATTTGAGCGCGGAAGAATATGGTCTTCAAGCGGCGCGCAAGCTGGAGGAAAAAATCCTTGAGCTGGGCGCAGACAACGTCGCCGCCTTTATCGGTGAGCCGATCCAAGGCGCGGGCGGCGTGATCGTACCGCCCGATAGCTATTGGCCTGAAATTCAGCGCATTTGCCGCAAGTACGACATCTTGCTGGTGTCCGACGAAGTGATCTGCGGGTTCGGCCGCACCGGCGAATGGTTCGGTTGTCAGTCGTTCGGGTTCGCGCCGGATATGATGACCATGGCCAAGGGTATGTCGTCGGGCTACATCCCCATTTCCGGCGTGATGGTGCACGATCGCGTCGTCGAGGTTTTGAAGGGCGGCGGCGATTTCAACCACGGCTACACGTATTCGGGCCACCCCGTTTCGACCGCCGTTGCTCAAGCCAACATTTCGATCTTGCGCGACGAAGGCATTGTCGAGCGGGTCAAAACCGACATCGGCCCTTACCTGCAAGACCGCTTACAGGACTTCGTCGATCATCCTCTGGTCGGTGAAGTGCGCGGCCGCGGCCTGATCGCCGCGTTGGAGTTGGTGAAAGACAAGCAAACGCATCGGCGTTTCGACACCGTTGGCGAGGTGGGCGTGATTTGCCGCAATCACTGTTTTGAAAACAACATCATCATGCGCGCGACGGGGGACGCAATGCTGTTGTCGCCGCCTTTGGTGATCGCTAGGGAAGAAGTCGATGAGCTGTTGGAGAAAGCGCATATGTGTCTGGATATGACCGCCAAGGATATCGGTGTGATGTGATCGGGCCATAGAATTTTCATGTTTGTTGGAGGGTTGAAATGAAAAAGTTTGGTGCAACCGTTTTGGCCTTGGCGAGTCTCGCCTTGGCGGCATGTGGCGATAAGCAGGAAGAGAAGGTCGTCAACGTCTACAACTGGTCAGATTACATTGACGAAGAAATTCTCACCGACTTTGAAGCCGAAACCGGCATCAAGGTCGTTTACGACGTGTTCGATTCCAACGACGTTTTGGAAACCAAGCTGCTGGCGGGCGGATCCGGTTACGACGTGGTGGTCCCGTCCGGAACCTTCCTGGCGCGCCAGATCAAAGCGGGCGTATTTATGAAACTGGACAAAGACAAGCTCACCAACTGGGGCAATCTTTGGGACATGGTTTTACAGCGCACCTCTATCTGGGACCCTGGCAACCAGTACGCCGTAAATTATATGTGGGGCACCACGGGCATCGGTTATAATGTGAAGATGGTCTCCGCGCGCATGGCCGACGCGCCGGTCAATTCCTGGGACATGGTTTTCAATCCGGCCGTTGCCGCGAAATTCGCCGACTGCGGCATCTATATGTTGGATGCAAGCGATGAAATGATCCCTGCCGCACTCAACTACATCGGTGAAAATCCAGACAGCAAAGACCCCAAGGTGATCGCCAAGGCCGAGGCTGTGCTGATGGCGATCCGGCCCTTCATTCGTAAATTCCATTCCTCCGAATACATCGACGCGCTGGCCAATGGCGATGCATGTGTGGCGGTTGGTTGGTCGGGCGATATCTTGCAAGCCCGCGATCGCGCCGTAGAGGCCAAGAACGGGGTCGAAGTGAACTATGTGACGCCGGACGGCGGCGCGCAGATGTGGTTCGATATGATGGCTATACCGGCAGACGCCGCGCATCCGGACAACGCACATAAATTCATCAACTACATCATGCGCCCCGAAGTGATGGCGAAGGCGTCCAACTACGTTTACTACGCCAACGGCAACAAGGCGTCTCAGAAGCTCCTGGCCGAAGACGTGATCGGCGACCCGGCGATTTATCCGACGGCGGCGGCGTTGAAAAAACTGTTCATCATCACGCCGTATGACAAGGACTCTCAACGCGTGCTGACCCGCTTGTGGACTCATGTGAAGAGCGGTCAATAAATTCCGAAGACTCGGCCGCCCCAATCGCATGAGTGGGGCGGCCATCGTTTTACTGTTGAGGAGGGCTCGGGCATCATGGCCGACGCCAATTCACAAGCCCGCAACGTGTTTGCGCCTTGGACCAAAGCGGATACGCAACCGTTCGTGCGCATCGAAAACGTTACCAAGAAGTTTGGTGGTTTTAGCGCCGTCGACGACATATCCCTCGATATTTACGAGCGTGAGTTTTTTTCGCTCCTCGGCCCCAGCGGGTGCGGGAAGACGACGCTGCTGCGCATGCTCGCGGGGTTCGAGAGGCCCACGTCGGGCCGCATCATCATCGACGGTGAAGACATGTCGGCGGTGCCCCCGCACAAGCGCCCCGTGAACATGATGTTCCAATCCTATGCTTTGTTCCCGCACATGACGGTCGAACAAAACATCGCCTTTGGATTGAAACAAGACCGACTGCCGAAAGCCGAGATCGCCGTCGCGGTCGAGCGCATGATCGATTTGGTAAAGCTGGGTACCTTCGCCAAACGCAAGCCCGATCAGCTTTCCGGCGGCCAGCGCCAGCGCGTCGCCCTGGCGCGTTCGTTGGCCAAGAACCCGAAAATTCTGTTGCTGGACGAACCGCTCGGCGCGCTGGACAAGAAGCTGCGCGAAGAAACCCAGTTCGAGCTGATGAACATTCAAGAACAGCTCGGCATCACGTTCGTGATCGTCACCCACGACCAAGAAGAAGCCATGACGGTATCGTCGCGCATTGCGGTGATGGATCACGGTGCCGTGGCCCAGGTCGCGGGGCCGGGCGAAGTCTACGAATTTCCAAATTCGCGCAAAGTGGCGGAGTTCATCGGTGACGTGAATATTTTCGAAGGCCGTATTGCCGACGTGCAGGCCGACACCGCGCGGATTTTCGTCAATGGCGTCGACGTTCCGGTACGTACCGGGCGCAGCGTCAACGCCGCACCGGGCGAAACCGCGTGGGTGGCGATCCGACCGGAAAAAATGATTGTCAGCTTGAACGCGCCGAGCGATCTGTCGGAAAATATTTTGCAAGGTGAGGTGTGGGATATCGGCTATCTCGGCAAGCTGTCCGTCTATCATGTGCGTATGACCGACGGCCGCATGGTGAAGGTGGCGATGACCAACCGTTCACGTGAAACCGAACGCACCATCACGTGGGAAGACCAAGTCTATGTGACGTGGTCGCCCGACGCCTCCGTGGTGTTGTTGAGTTGAGTGGGAGAGACCTAAAAATGTCATCTCAACGCATCCGCACCGGCGCGGTGGCGCGGTGGCTTTCTCGGCGCTGGGGGCTGCAAGGACGCACGCTGACGGTGATGGTTCCCTATGCGTGGTTGCTGGTGCTGTTTCTGGCCCCATTTTTGATTGTTTTCAAAATCAGCTTTTCCGAAATTCGCATTGCGATACCGCCGTACGCGCCGCTTTATGAGATGGTCGAGGGCGCGTATCTGCAAATCACGCTGAACTTGGCCAACTACCAGCGGCTGTTTTCGGATACGTTGTATGTGAATGCGTATCTCAGCAGTTTGAAGATCGCGCTCATTTCGACGGTGCTGACGTTGGTGGTCGGCTATCCCATCGCCTACGGCATGGCGCGCGCGCCCAGGTCGTGGCGCTTGGCGCTTTTGATGCTGGTGATCTTGCCGTTTTGGACGTCGTTTCTGATCCGTGTTTACGCGTGGATCGGAATCTTGAAGCCCGAAGGTTTTCTCAATATGTTCCTGATGTGGATGGGCGTGACCGACGCGCCTTTGGTGATGCTGCACACCGACATCGCGGTCTATATCGGCATTGTCTATTCGTACCTGCCGTTCATGATTTTGCCGCTGTATTCAAGCTTGGAAAAGATGGACCATTCACTGTTGGAAGCGGCGTCCGATCTCGGCTGTCCGCCGTACCGAGCATTTTGGAAAATCACCTTCCCTTTGTCGCTGCCCGGTGTGATCGCGGGCTGTTTCTTGGTGTTTATCCCCGCCGTGGGGGAATTCGTGATCCCCGATCTATTGGGCGGGTCGAGCACTTTGATGATCGGCAAAACCCTGTGGGCCGAGTTCTTCAACAACCGCGATTGGCCGTTGGCTTCGGCTGCGGCGGTGGTGTTGCTGATGATGTTGGTCGCGCCGATTGTGTGGTTCCAGAGGTTCCAATCGCGGCGAAACGCGCTGGTCGAGTAGAGAAGGGGAGGGGGTCATGATCAAGCATTGGAGTTGGTTCAACAAAGTCTCCCTCATCCTCGGCTTTGCATTTCTGTACGTGCCGATTTTGCTGCTGGTGATTTACAGCTTCAACGAATCGCGCTTGGTGACCGTGTGGGCTGGGTTCTCGACCAAATGGTATGGGGCGCTGCTGCAAAACGACGGCATTCTCAACGCCGCCATGGTGACGGTGAAGGTTGCGTTGATCTCATCGACCTTGGCGACGATCTTCGGTACCATGGCGGGGTTCTCAATGGTGCGTTTCGGACGTTTTCGCGGCCGCACGCTGTTCAACGGCATGATCTATGCGCCGCTGGTGATGCCTGAAATCATCACCGGATTGTCTTTGTTGCTGATGTTCGTCGCCATTTCGTTCGATCGCGGCATGTGGACCATAACCTTGGCGCACACCACCTTTTCCATGTGTTACGTGGCGGTGGTGATCCAGGCGCGACTCAGCTCGTTCGATCGATCCATCGAAGAAGCGGCCATGGATTTGGGCTGTACGCCGCTGAAAACATTTTTCGTCATCACGCTTCCGGTGATCATGCCCGGTGTTGTGTCGGGTTGGCTGCTGTCGTTCACTCTGTCCTTGGACGATCTGGTGATCGCCAGCTTCACCACCGGGCCGGGCGCGACCACCTTGCCGATGAAAATCTATTCGATGGTGCGCTTGGGCGTGACGCCGGAAATCAACGCGATCTCGACAATTTTGATCGGCGTTGTTGCGATGGGCGTGCTGATTGCATCCATTGTGCACAAGCAACGCGAAGATCGGCGCAAACAAGATGAGATGTTGGCCTCGGCCTCGTCTTAGGCGACACTCAAGGCTCGATAAGCGGAGAACCTTTCATGAAGTCCCACAATCCCGAAGCCGCGCACTTGGAAGCCGAATCCTTTCTCGATACCCACCCGCGCATCCAGCATGTGGACGCTTTGTTCGTCGACATCAACGGCATCATGCGCGGCAAACGCTATCCCCGCGCCGAGGTGGCGCATCTGTTCGAAAAAGGCATGTTGATGCCGTATTCGGCGATGGTCGTAGACGTCACCGGCAACACGTCGGATGCCGGTGGCGTGGGCTTTAGCGACGGCGATCCCGACGGGGTGATGTTTCCCGTGTCCGGAACCCTAGCACCGGTGCCGTGGGCGCGTGAGCCGACCGCGCAGTGCATCGTGTCGTTCGACGACAGCAACGGCGGCAAGGAATTCTTGGAGCCGCGCAATATCTTGGAGCGCGTCGATGAACGCTTGCGCGCCGACGGGCTGAACGCGGTGTGCGCGTTGGAACTGGAATTCTACTTGATCGATCCCGAGCGCACCCCCGACGGTCGTCCGCAAGCACCGATGTCTCCCGCGACAGGCGAACGTGAAATTTCCACTCAGGTCTACGGTATGGAAGAACTGGAAGACTATTCCGCCGTGCTCAGCGACATCGAAAAGACCTGCCACGCCCAGGGTGTTCCGGCGTATACCGCCAGCGCCGAATACGCCGCCGGGCAGTTCGAGGTCAACCTCAAGCATTCCGCGCCCGCCGTCGCCGCCGCCGACCACGCGGCGTTGCTGTGCCGGGTGGTGCGCAACGTCGCCCTGGAGCACGGCTTTCGCGCCACCTTCATGGCCAAGCCGTTTTTGGATCAAGCGGGCAACGGTCTGCACATCCACACCAGCGTTCTCGATGATGGGGGCAACAACCTGTTCAGCGACGGCGACGACCCGTTGAGCAACGCGATGCTGCGTCATGCCGTGGGCGGAATGCAGGCGGCGCTGTTTGAATCCATGGCGGTGTTCGCACCCAGCATCAATGGTTATCGTCGTTATCAGCCCAACATCTATGTGCCCATGGGCAAGACCTGGGGGCTGAACAATCGTTCGTTGGCGTTCCGTATTCCGCTGGGCGAGCATCACGCCCGGCGCATCGAACACCGCGTCGCAGGCGCGGATGCCAACCCGTATCTGGCTTTGGCGGCGGTCTTGGCGGGCTTGCATCACGGCATCGTCAAGAGGCTCGATCCCGGCGAGGCCGACACCGGCAACGCGGGTGCGGAACCCGACCCCGGCTTTCCGCGCACCATCGAAGACGGCTTGGTTGCGTTCAAAGACGGCGAAATTCTCAAGGATTATTTTGGCGATATGTACGCCCACATCTACCACCTGACCAAGGTCGCAGAGGTCACCGGCTTTCGCGATTATATCTCCAAGCGCGAATACGATTGGTATCTCTAAGCGGCAGGGTTCTCAGCCGAGGTCGATCCAGGTGGATTTGATCTCGGTGTATTTGTCCAGCGCGTGCAGCGACTTGTCGCGGCCGTTGCCCGATTGTTTGTAGCCGCCGAACGGCATGGTCATGTCGCCGCCGTCCCAGCAGTTCACCCACATGTTGCCTGCGCGGATGCGGCGCGACAACTTGATCGCTTTGTTGACGTCGCCGGTCCACAAGCACGCGGCGAGGCCGAAGATGCTGTCGTTGGCGATGGCGACGGCTTCTTCTGCGTCCTTGAAGGTGATGGTGGACAGAACCGGGCCGAAGATTTCTTCCTGGGCGATGCGCATGGAATTTTTGACCTCGTCGAAAACCGTCGGTGCGACGTAGTATCCGCCTTGGTTGAGCAGTACACGTTCTCCACCGCACAACAAATTAGCGCCTTCGTCCTTGCCCGTTTGGATATAGCCGAGCACACGTTCCATGTGCTTTTCTTCGACCAAAGCGCCCATGGTGGTGCTCAGGTCCATGGGATCGCCCGGCTGCATGGTTTCGGCGACTTTGAGGACTTCTTCCAAGAATTGATCTTTGATGGTGTCTTGCACGATCAGGCGCGACGCCGCGGTGCAGACTTCGCCTTGGTTATAAAAGATGCCGATGGCGGCGTGCTCGGCGGCTTTTTTCAAATCCAGGCAGTCGTCGAACACCACGTTGGGGGTCTTGCCGCCGCATTCCAGCCACACGCGTTTCATGTTGGATTGGCCCGCGTACTGTAAGAACAGCTTGCCGACTTCGCCCGATCCGGTGAACACAAGGCTATCGACATCCATATGCAGGCCCAGCGCTTGACCGGCGGTGGGGCCGAAGCCGGATACCACGTTGAGCACGCCTTCGGGCAAGCCCGCCTCCAACGCCAGTTCAGCAATGCGCAGCGCGGTGAGCGGCGATTGTTCCGCCGGTTTCAACACCACCGAATTACCAGCGGCGAGAGCGGGGGCAAGTTTCCAGCACGCCATAAGCAGTGGGAAATTCCACGGCACCACGGCCGCGACCACGCCAATTGCCTCGCGGGTGATGGTGGCGAACGCATTCGGTCCGGTAGGTGCGACTTCGTCATAAACCTTGTCGCAGGCTTCGCCGTACCAGCGCATGCAGTTGGCGGAGCTGGGTACATCAACGGCCAAGCTGTCGCCGATGGGCTTGCCGACGTCCAGAGTTTCCAAAATCGCCAACTCTTCGGCGTGCCGGTCCATCAAATCGGCCAAGCGGATCAGGACCTTCTTGCGGTCCTTGGGTGCCATGTTCGACCAATCGCCTTTGTCAAAGGCGCTGCGCGCGGCGGCGACGGCACGGTTGATATCCTCGGCGTCGCCTTCGGCGATTTGGGCGATCACGTCGCCCGTACCGGGGTTGATGCAGTCGAACACTTTACCTGAGGCGGCCTCGACGGACCTTCCGTCGATGAACAGCTTGCTTGAAAACGAAAGTGCTTCAGCGTGGGCCTTGAGGGATGCGGTCGTGCGTGGATCTGTCATGATTGCGGCCCTTTGCGACTAGAAACTCGGCGGCGTGGCGGCGCTGACGATCACGGCCTCGCCCTTGCCGACGTTTTTGAAACGGTGGGGAATTTTGGTGTTGATGTAATACGAATCGCCCTCGCTCAAGACCTTGCTTTTTTGCCCCACCGTCAATTCGATTTTGCCTTGGATAACCATGCCGGCTTCCTCGCCGTCGTGGGTGAGCATCTCATCGCCTGAGTGTGCCCCCGGCTCGTAGCGTTCGTGCAAGAAACGCAATTTGCGGTCCTTGCGGTTTGCGCCGACGAGCTTCAGATGCGCACCGTTTTCAAAAAATTCCAGCAAATCGTCCTTGGCGAAGAACAGCTTATCGTCGGATTCTTCCAGATCCATGGTCAAAAATTCCACCAAGGAGAGGGAAAAACTGTCCAAAACCTTCTTCAACGAATCAACGGATGGGCTGACTTTGTCCTGTTCGATCAAGGAAATGGTGCTGTTGGTGACGCCTGCGCGCTTCGCGACTTCGCGTTGGGAAAGTCCATACATGGCGCGAAGGGCCTTGAGGCGTCCGCCGATATCACTGTCCATGGGTCGGGTGTCCTTTGATTGTCAATTATATTAGACAGACAATCTCAAGAATAATAGAGGGCTGGCCCTAAAAGCTGGGCGGCGTGCAGGCGCTGACCACTTCGCACTCATCATCGCTGACGTTGCGAAAACGGTGCGGCAGGCGGGAATCGAAATAATAGGCATCCCCCGGACCCAGAACCCGCTTTTGTTTGCCGACGGTCAGCTCCAGTCGGCCCTTGATGACGATACCACCCTCTTGCGCGTTGTGGTGCAGCATTGCTTTGCCGGTGTCCGCGCCGGGGCGATAGCGTTCACGCAGGATTTGCAAAGTCTGTCCCGCACCGCCCGCGCCGACTTGCAGATATGAAATGCGTCCGTCCGCGATTTCCTTAAGCTCGTCGGCTTGAAAGAAGACTTGGCGTTGGGGCTCGTTCTCAAGGGCGAAGAAATCGGACATGGAAATGGGGATGCCGTCTAGGATGCGCTTGAGTCGCCCCACCGACGGATTGGTGCGGTTGTTTTCGATCAACGAGATCATGGCGTTGGTTACGCCGGAGCGCTTGGACAGGTCGCGTTGCGACATTCCGGCGGTGCGGCGTACCTGACGCAGGCGTGTGCCGATGTCGATTTCCTGAGGCATAGAGCGATGTTCCGTTAAATATTTAGTGAAATATTAGATTAGAAATGAAAATAATCAATGTGATAAATGTTTCCATGAAACCGTTTTCTAAAAATCGTTGGTCCTGATAGCCTGAAGGCATTCGAATATTCATGCCCGCCTGAGGAGAGCGTCATGGCCGATGGAACCCGCACCCCCAACGATCTCGAAGCCTATTGGATGCCGTTTACCGCCAACCGCCAGTTCAAGTCTCAGCCGCGCATGCTGGTGGCGGCCAAGGACATGCACTACACCGCAAGCGACGGTCGCCAGATTCTCGACGGGACAGCGGGGTTATGGTGCTGCAACGCGGGACATGGCCGCGCTGAAATCGTCGAGGCGATCCAAAGCCAAGCGGCTGAAATGGATTACGCGCCGCCGTTTCAGGTGGGCCATCCGGCGGCATTCGAACTGGCCAATCGTCTCACGGACATCATGCCGGGTGATTTGAACCATGTGTTTTTCACCAATTCGGGTTCCGAGTCCGTCGACACCGCGCTGAAGATCGCGCTGGCCTATCACAAGGCGCGCGGCGAAGGTTCTCGCGTTAAGTTCATCGGTCGCGAAAAGGGCTACCACGGCGTCGGCTTCGGCGGCATCAGCGTCGGCGGTCTGGGCAACAACCGCAAACAATTTGGCAATCAATTGCCTGCGGTCGATCACTTGCCGTTTTTCTATGACCGCGAAACCATGTGCTTTTCCAAAGGCCAGCCGGAAACGGGAGCCGAAACCGCCGACGCGCTGGAAGACCTTGTCGCGCTGCACGACGCTTCGACCATCGCCGCGGTGATCGTCGAGCCGATGGTCGGATCTGCCGGTGTGTACATGCCGCCCAAGGGCTATTTGGATCGCCTGCGCACGATTTGCGACAAGCATGGCATCTTGCTGATTTTCGATGAGGTCATTAGTGGGTTCGGCCGCTTGGGCGCGGCGTTCGCTGTCGATAAATTTAATGTCGCACCTGATTTGGCCACCACCGCCAAGGGCCTCAACAGCGGCACGGTGCCCATGGGAGCGGTGTTCGTGCGCGACGGGATTTACGATGCGGTGGTCAACGGCGCACCGGAAGGCGCAATTGAGTTGTTTCATGGCTATACCTATTCCGCGCACCCGCTGGCGTGCGCCGCGGCGCTTGCGGCGCAAAAGCTCTATCGGGACGAAAACCTGTTCGCCCGTGCGGCGGAACTGGAACCCTACTGGCAAGGCGCTGCCCACAGTCTCAACGGTGCGCCGCATGTCATCGATGTGCGTAACATCGGTTTGGTCGCGGGCATTGAGTTGCAGTCGCGTCCCGGCAAAGTCGGCGCGCGCGCCTTCGATGTGTTCTTGAAGGCGTTTGAGAAGGGCCTGCTGATCCGCACCACCGGCGACACCATCGCTCTGTCGCCGCCGCTGATCGTATCGAAGCCGCAAATTGATGAGATTTTTGGCATCATCGCCGACATCTTGAAAACCACGGCGTGACGCCCTGGCTGGTACTTTTTGGGAAAGCTGCTTCCACATTGTGAAAGTGTAGCTATGCCAAAGACGGCCTAATGCGCTATTGCCAGCCTTAAACGATATAAAGCCTTAAACGTTATGAAGCCTTAGACTTTTTAAAAACGGGGTGATCCCATGACCGAACAATTGACCCACTTCATTGATGGCGCGCGTGTCGCGGGCACGTCGGGTAACTTTCAGGACGTGTTCAATCCCGCAACAGGCGAAGTGCATGCCGAGGTTCCGCTGGCCAGCGCCGCCGAGGTGCGCGCCGCCGTGGCGTCGGCCCATGCGGCGTTCCCGGCGTGGGCGGCCACCGCACCGGCCAAGCGCGCATCGGTGATGTTTAAATTCCGTGAGCTGCTTTTTGCCCATCAAGATGAAATTGCCGAGTTGCTGTCGCGCGAACACGGCAAGACCCTGGACGACGCCAAGGGCGAGTTGGGGCGCGGTATTGAGGTGGTCGAGTTTGCTTGTGGCATCCCTCAGCTTTTGAAGGGCGAGTTCTCTGAAGCCGTCGCCACCAACGTTGACACGCATTCTATTCGTCAGCCCTTGGGCGTGGTTGTCGGCATCACGCCGTTCAACTTTCCGACCATGGTGCCAATGTGGATGTTCCCGGTGGCGCTGGCGTGCGGCAACACGTTTGTATTGAAACCGTCGGAGCGCGATCCGTCCTCGACCTTGCGGCTGGTGGAACTGTTGCATGAAGCCGGTCTGCCCAAGGGCGTGATGAACTTGGTCAACGGCGGCAAGGAAGCGGTGGACGCATTGCTGGCTCATCCCGACATCAAGGCGGTCAGCTTCGTCGGCTCCACAGCGGTTGGCGAATACATCTATTCTGAGGGCTGTAAGCACGGCAAACGTGTGCAGGCGCTGTGCGGGGCGAAAAACCACATGGTGGTGATGCCTGATGCCGACATGGACAAAGCCGTCGATGCGCTGATGGGCGCGGCGTATGGCTCTGCCGGGGAACGCTGCATGGCGATCTCGGTCGCGGTTGCGGTCGGTGACGGCACGGCGGACACGCTGGTCGAAAAGCTGACGCCGAAAATTCAGGCGTTAAAGGTCTCCCCTTACACCGACCCGGAAGCCGAAATGGGTCCGGTGGTGACCAAAGAGTCCAAAGCGCGCATCGAAGGCTATATTCAATCCGGCGTCGATCAGGGCGCGAAGCTGGTGGTCGATGGGCGTGGCTTGAGTCTGCAAGGATACGAGAACGGCTACTTCCTCGGCGGCACCTTGTTCGATGATGTCACCACCGATATGGACATCTACAAAGATGAAATCTTCGGCCCGGTGCTGGCGGTGGTGCGCGCCGATGAATACGAAACCGCGTTGCAGATGGTCAACGACCACGAATACGGCAACGGCACCGCGATCTTCACCCGCGACGGCGATGCGGCGCGTGATTTCACCACCCGCGTTCAAGCGGGGATGGTCGGCGTCAACGTGCCGATCCCGGTTCCGGTGGCGTACCACAGCTTCGGCGGTTGGAAACGTTCGCTGTTTGGCGATCACGACATCCACGGTATGGAAGGGGTGCGCTTTTACACCAAGCTCAAGGCCGTGACCTCGCGTTGGCCGTCAGGCATCAAAGAAGGCGCGCTGTTCCACTTCAAGGCCGGCAAGGATCATTAATCCACAATCCATTAACGAAAATCCCAATTGGGACCTCCCCGTAAAAAAGCCTTCCAATTTGGGGGGCTTTTTTTATGGTGGAAATCGTTCTCGATGTTCACGCCCCTAAGCCCAGCACCCGCGTATTCTATATGCAGGGTTTCTTATAAATAATTCATTTGTATCATATAAATTATTTTCGAATCATATGTTGCGAAGCGGACGGCGTGGCGCTAGCATCTACGACCTTAGACAACAAAATCAAGAATACCATGCTGGGGCGTAGGGTTGGATTATCGGGTGCTTTGTCAACATATTGAAGATGTATATGCAGGGTTGAGCCCACAGCTCAAACAGGCCGCACGACACGCGCTTGATCATCCCGATGACATTGCGTTGCTGTCCATGCGTCAGTTCGCCGCGAAAGCCGATGTGCATCCTTCCACGATGGTGCGCCTGGCCAAGGTCTTGGGGCTGGACGGATATACGGCTTTTCAGGACCCGTTTCAAACGCGCTTGCGCACACGCCCAGAAGAACATTACACCTCGAATGCGCGATCTCTTCAGGCCCGCGCCAGCGGCTCCATGGACGCCATGTTGAGCGAGATGCTGGCGATGGAGCACGCCAATCTGGACAGCATTGCAAACGATGTCGGGTTTGACGTTCTAAGCAAGTGTGCGGACAAGATCAAACAAGCTCGCCATATTTATGTCGGTGGCGTGCGCAGCTGTTATCCGGCGGCGTTTTACTTTCAGTATGCGTGCCGCATGTTCGAAAACAACGTCACCTTGCTGGACGGTCGCGGCGGAACGTTCGCCGACGACCTGAGAGGCGCGGGCGAAGACGATGTGCTCATCGCCATCAGTTTCGCCCCTTACAGCCGGGCCATCGTGCGTTCGGTCGAGTACGCATCAAGCCACGGTGCCCACGTGATCGCCGTGACCGACAGTGCGTTGTCGCCGGTGCTGAAAGCGGATGGGACCATACCCATTGTCGTGCGCACATCGTCGCCGTCGTTTTTCCATTCCGTGATCCCCGCCATGTCGGTGATGCAAGCGCTGGTGTTGTTGCTTTTGGCCGACGGCGGCGAAGACGCTTTGGCTGAATTGTCGGAAAGCGAAACCCAGTTGAGTACGTTTGGAGCGTATTGGTTTGAAGATTAAATGCCAGGTAGCAAAGAGAATATGACATGAACCACGTCTTTCATCGTGCCCCCAGAGAAACCCTGCCCCGCGCCGTGGGCGGCGACGGCATTTACGTCATCGACGAAGGTGGAAACCGCTTTATCGATGCATGCGGCGGCGCGGCGGTATCGTGTCTTGGTCACAGCAATGCCGAGGTGCGCCAAGCCATTCACGCCCAGGTCGATAAGCTGGCGTTCGTGCACAGCGGTTTTTTCACCACCGATGTGATGGAAAATCTGGCTGATCGCTTATGCGCCCTGGCCCCTGAGGGGTTGGACCGTGTCTACTTTCTATCCGGTGGATCGGAAGCGATGGAAGCGGCGCTGAAATTGACGCGTCAATATTTCCTCGAAGTGGGCCAGCCGAAGCGCACTCGCATCATTGCTCGCGATCAAAGCTATCACGGCAACACGTTGGGCGCGCTGGCGACAGGCGGCAATAAGCTGCGTCGGGACCCTTTTGCGCCTCTGCTGATCGACGCCGTTAGCCATATTCCCGCGTGCTACCCCTATCGCCATCAACAAGAAGGCGAAAGCCTGGAGGCTTACGGTCTGCGCGCAGCGCAAGCGCTGGAAGATGAAATTCAACGTTTGGGGCCCGATACGGTTGCAGCCTTCGTCGCCGAGCCGGTCGTCGGCGCGACGGCGGGTGCGCTGGTTCCCGCGCCTGGTTATTTCAAGCGCGTGCGTGAAATTTGCGATCAATACGGTGTGTTGTTGATTTTGGACGAAGTCATGTGCGGCATGGGCCGCACCGGAACGTTGTTCGCATGTGAACAAGAAGGTATCTCGCCGGATCTTTTGACCACGGCGAAGGGCTTGGGAGCGGGCTATCAGGCCATCGGCGCGCTGTTGGTGTCCGGCAAAATTTTCGAGACGTTGCTTGGCGGCAGCGGGTTTTTCCAGCACGGCCACACCTATATGGGCCACGCCACCGCCTGCGCCGCCGCCATGGCGGTGCTGGACGTGATCGAACGCGACGCCTTGTTGAGCAATGTGCGCAAACAAGGCGAAACCCTAAACCGGTTGCTGCACGAATATTTCGACAATCATCCTTATGTCGGTGATGTACGCGGGCGCGGCTTGTTCCAAGCCATCGAACTGGTCAGTGACCGCAAATCTAAAACGCCGTTCGACCCGGCACGTAAAATTCACGCCCGCATCAAACGCGAAGCCATGAACCGGCACTTGATGTGCTACCCCATGGGCGGCACGGCGGACGGCGTGCGTGGCGATCATGTTTTGCTCGCTCCGCCCTATATCGTGAACGAGGATCAAATTCGCGAAATCGTCGAACGCCTCAAGGACGCGGTAGATGTCGCCGTGCAGGAGACGGCGTGATGGATTGGACGCCGCTGGTCATTGCCGTGGCCCCCAATGGGGCGCGCAAGACCCAAAAGGATCACGAAGCCTTGCCGATCACGGCGGATGAGATCGCCCGCGACGCGAAAGCCTGTTTGCAAGCGGGGGCGGCGATGTTGCATCTGCATGTGCGCGACCAAGACGGAGTGCATTCCTTGGATGTCGGGCGCTACCGTGAAGTCATCGATGCCGTGCGCGGTGCCGTCGGCGACGACTTGGTGATCCAAATCACCACCGAAGCGGTGGGGCGATATACGCCCGACGAGCAAATGGCCTTGGTGCGCGACTTGCGGCCGGAGGCGGCGTCGGTGGCGTTGAAGGAACTCACCGCCGACGGCGAAGACAAAGCGGAGGACTTTTACCACTGGGCCTTCGAGGCGGGCATCGCGCTGCAACACATTCTCTACACCCCGGCGGAAGTCGCCCGGTTGGCCGATTTGGTGCGCCGCGGTGCGGTGCCCGGTGAGGGATTGAGCGTTCTGTACGTGCTCGGGCGGTATGGGGATGGGCAATCGCAACCCAGCGACCTTCTGTCTTTTCTGGCGGCGGCCCGCGAACATGAGCTTAAACCGAAACTGTGGAGCGTTTGTGCGTTCGGGCCGGGTGAAGGCGCGGTAGCTTTGACGGCGCTGAGCCTGGGCGGCCATATGCGGGTCGGTTTCGAAAACAATCTGTATCTGAACGACGGCGCATTGTCCCCACACAATGCAGCGCTGGTCAAACAGGTCGCCGACGGGGCAAAATTGCTCGCGCGGCCATTGGCGCGCGCCCAGCAGGTACGTGCAATGACGAAACAAAGCGGCGGCGGTGTCCGCGAAGGCTGGGAAGGGGCGGCGCTTGCCGAAAGAGATCAGCTTGGAAACACCGCAAAACCACATGATATATCCATGTCTTGACACACGATGTATCAATTCACATGACAACTCAGGGAGCTAAACAATGAGTAAATTATTCAAAGGGACCATGATGGCGGCGGCAGCCGTCGTGACCGCGGCGTCTTTCGCTTCGGCACCGGCATCCGCCGCACAGAGGTTCATTTCCATCGGCACCGGCGGCGTGACCGGCGTGTACTACCCGACCGGCGGGGCGATCTGCCGTTTGGTGAACAAAACCCGTAAAGAGCACGGCATTCGCTGCTCGGCGGAAAGCACCGGCGGTTCGGTTTACAACATCAACAATGTCCGCACGGGTGAACTTGAATTCGGCGTGGCCCAATCCGATTGGCAGTACCATGCCTATCACGGCACGTCCAAATTCAAGGATGCCGGTCCGTTCAAAAAATTGCGCGCCATGTTCTCCGTCCACCCGGAACCGTTCACCTTGATCGTGCGCGCCGATTCCGGCATCACCGGCTTTGAAGGCTTGAAAGGCAAGCGCGTCAACATCGGCAACCCCGGTTCCGGCCAGCGCGCGACCATGGAAGTCGTCATGGACGCTTTCGGCATGAAAGCCAGCGATTTCGCCTTGGCTTCCGAACTGAAGGGCTCGGAAATGGCGGCCGCCATTTGCGACAATAAGATCGACGCCATGATCTACACCGTCGGCCATCCTGCGGCGGCGCTCAAGGAAGCCACCACCGCGTGCGACGTCAAAATTATCGACGTCAAGGGCGCACCGATCGACAAATTGGTCAAGGAGAACCCCTATTACCGTGTCGCCACCATTCCCGGCGGTATGTACACAGGCACGCCCAACGACGTCACCACCTTCGGCGTCGGCGCGACGTTTATCACATCCGCCGATGTACCGGACGATGTGGCTTACATCGTCGCCAAGGCAGTCATGACGAACATCGATCAGTTCCGCAAGTTGCATCCGGCGTTCGCGCATTTGGACCCGAAGACCATGGTCACGGACGGTCTGTCCGCGCCGCTGCATCCCGGTGCTTTGAAGGCCTACAAAGAACTGGGCTTGATCAAATAAGGCCCATATGACGAAGCACCGCCGGACGCCGCAAGGTTCCGGCGGTGATTTCGCTACACCTATTCGTTACGTTATTTTTAAGGGAACGCAGAGCCATGACACAAGACAGCCAAGGCGCGCCGGAAACGACCACACCATCCGTCGACGATATGGTCGCCGAAAGCGACACCGGCGCGCGCAATCCTTCCGGCATGGCCGGGAAGATGTTGGTCTTCGTTCCTTTGGCGTGGTCTATTTTTCAGGTCTATATTTCGTCAACCGTGCCGTTTTGGTTGACCCGGATTTTGGGCGTCAACGTGACGTTCAATTCCGACGAAGCCCGCGCCGTTCATCTGGCGTTCGCCCTGTTCTTGGCGGCAACGGCGTTCCCCTTGTTCAAAAATTCTCCGCGACGCTATATTCCTTGGTACGATTGGTTATTGGCTTTTGTCGGTGTGGCCGTGTGTTTGTACATGCCGATTTTTAAGCAAGAAATTTCCCTGCGCCCCGGCTTGTGGACGACGACCGATCTGGTTGTGTCGGCGACGGGTATGGCTGTGTTGTTGATCGCCACGTACCGCGCGCTGGGCTTGCCGTTGGTGGTCGTCGCCTCGGTCTTCATGTTGTATGTGTTTTTCGGCCACTTGCCATGGATGCCGGAAGTCATTCAATGGAAAGGGGCGTCGTTCTCCAAAGCGTTGGGCCACTACTGGATGCAGACCGAAGGCGTCTACGGCGTCGCCCTTGGCGTGTCGGCTTCGATGATATTCTTGTTCGTACTGTTTGGTGCAATCTTGGAAAAAGCCGGTGCGGGTGCGTACTTCATCAAGACCTCGGTGGCGCTTTTGGGCCACTACCGCGGCGGTCCGGCCAAGGCCGCCGTATTGTCGTCGGCCATGACCGGCATGATATCCGGCTCGTCCATCGCCAATACAGTGACCACCGGCACGTTCACCATCCCATTGATGAAGCGCACAGGCTTTCCGGCGGAAAAAGCCGGTGCGGTCGAAGTCGCGTCGAGCACCAACGGCCAGCTCACGCCGCCGGTCATGGGCGCGGCGGCGTTTTTGATGATCGAATACGTCGGCGTCAGTTATATGGACGTGATACGTCACGCCTTTTTGCCGGCGCTGATTTCGTACATCGCGCTGCTTTACATCGTGCATTTGGAAGCCTTGAAGCTGGGGCTTGAAGGTCTGCCGCGTGGTGGGCCGCAACGCACCATCCTGTCGCGTATCGCCAATGCGTTGCTGGGCTTTGTCGTCGTGGCGGGATTGGCGGGGGCGCTCTATTACGGTTTGGGCTGGACCAAGGACGTGTTTGGCGAGGCGACCATATATGCCGCCATGGCAATGTTTTTGGTGGCGTATGTGGCCTTGGCCAAAGTCGCCGCGAGTCTGCCGGATTTGGATGTCGACGATCTGACCAAACCGATGTTGGTCACGCCGGAATTGGGCCCCACGGTGAAAACCGGGCTCTATTATCTGCTGCCCATCGTGGTGCTGGTGTGGTGTTTGATGATCGAACGTTTCTCGCCGGGGCTGTCCGCATTTTGGGCGACCATGGGCATGATGTTCATCGCGTTGACGCAACACAGCCTGAAAGCCGCGTTGCGCAAGCAAGGCGATCTCATGGCGGGCTTTAAGCATGGCTGGTCTCAATTCATCGACGGCATGGTTGGGGGTGCGCGCAACATGATCGGCATCGCCGTTGCCACCGGCGCGGCGGGGATCATCGTCGGCACCATATCGCTGACGGGTGCCCATCAGGTCATGGGTGAATTTGTCGAGTTTTTGTCCGGCGGCAACCTGATGTTGATGCTGGTTTTGGTCGCGGTGCTCAGCTTGCTTTTGGGCATGGGCTTGCCGACCACGGCCAACTATATTGTGGTCTCCAGCCTGATGGCGCCGGTGATCATCGGTGTGGGCGCGCAGTCGGGTTTGATCGTGCCGCTGATCGCAGTGCATATGTTCGTGTTTTATTTCGGTATCCTCGCCGACGATACGCCGCCTGTCGGCTTGGCGGCGTTTGCGGCCTCGGCCATATCCGGCGGCGATCCGATCCGTACAGGTATCCAAGGTTTCATGTACGACATCCGCACCGCAATTTTGCCGTTCTTGTTTATCTTCAATACCGATTTGTTGTTGATCAATGTCGAGCCGCTACATGCGGTGCTCGTCTTTTTCATCGCGCTGGCCGCTATGCTGACGTTTGCGGCAGCCACCCAGCAATACATGTTCGTGCGCAATAAGGCGTGGGAGACGGTGGCGCTGTTGCTGGTCGCGTTTACTCTGTTCAGGCCGGGATATTGGCTCGACCAAGTCAGCCCGCCGTTTGAGCATCACCCGGGCGCGGAGATCGTATCGGTGGCGGAGCAAGCGCCCGCCGACGGGTTTGTACGTTTCGTCGTTTCCGGGCCCGACAGCCGCAACGGCGAGATGTCCCGCACCACCGTGGTGGCTCCCTTAGGCAGCCGCGCCGATGGGGAAACCCGCTTGATGACGGCGGCGGGGCTGATGGTCAACATCGACGGTGACCGTGCGATCTTGGACGAACCGATGCCCAACACCGCATTGTCGCAGACCATGCTGGCGTTCGATTTCTACAGCGATGAGCCGGTTCAAATCGAACGGGTCGAAGTGCCGGCGAAACGTATGGCGAAGGAACTCTTCTACATACCCGCCATCGCACTGTTGTTTTTCGTAATCGTGTTGCAGCGCCGACGTTTGCACGCTGAAAAAACTGTTTGAAGGGGCGAGCCGTGTTTAAAGATATTTTACTGGCGATCGACTTGAACGATGAAGGGTCGTGGGCCAAGGCGCTGCCGGTGGCGTTGGATTTCGTCCGCGCATCCGATGGAACGTTGCATATCATGACCGTAACGCCGGATTTCGGTATGTCCATCGTCGGTCAATTTTTCCCCAAGGGCTTTGAGAAGGGTGTCGGCGAGAAAGTCCTCGACGCGCTGAAGGTTTTTGTCAAAACCCATGTTCCGGGCGATGTGAAAACTCAACGCATTGTCGGGGAAGGCACGGTCTATGAGGTCATTTTGAACATGGCGGACAAAATCGATGCCGACATGATTGTGGTGTCTTCGGGGCGCGACGACCTCAAGGATTTTTTACTGGGGCCCAATGCCGCGCGCATTGTGCGTCATGCCAAATGTTCGGTTACGGTCGTTCGGTAACAGCGGTTTATTATGAGCACTCAATTGTGGAAACCGTCGGAGGATCGCGTTCGCGGTACTCTGCTAAGCCATTTTTTGCACCGCGCCGAACATCGCCATGGCCTGGATTTATCGTCTTACGATGCCGCGTGGGAATGGTCGGTCAAGCAGCCCGATCAATTTTGGCGGCTGGTGTGGGATTTCTGTGGGGTGTTGTCCGAAGGCGACGCGGGCCCGGCCCTGGAGTCGGGTGGTGAACTGATCGATGCCGCCTTTTTCCCCGAAGCGGAATTGAACTTCGCGCGTAATTTGTTACGTCGCCGGGGCAGCGGCGCGGCGATCGTTTTTCACGCGGAAAGCGGAGAGCGCCGGGAACTGTCGTGGGACGACTTGCACGACAACGTGGCGCGCACCAGCCGCGCGTTGAAGAAAATGGGCGTGGGCAAGGGCGACCGGGTGGCTGGGTTCATGCCCAACATGCCCGAAACCGTGATCGCCATGCTGGCGACGACGGCCTTGGGGGCGGTGTGGTCGTCGTGCTCACCCGATTTCGGGGTGCAGGGGGTGCTGGACCGCTTCGGCCAGATCGAACCCAAGGTGCTCTTTTGCGCCGACGGCTACAGCTATAATGGAAAGACCTTCGATAGCTTGAGCGTCGTTGGTGAACTGGTGGCCTTGATCCCCAGTGTGAGCAAGGTGATCGTGGCACCGTACACGGCGGCCACCCCCGATCTGTCGGCGCTTGGCGACAAAGGGATCAGCTATCCGGACATGCTGAAAAGCCAAAGCCGGGGGCGGATCGACTATGAGCCGGTGGGGTTCAACGATCCACTGTGCATTCTCTTTTCGTCCGGCACCACAGGCGCGCCGAAGTGCATCGTGCACAGGGCTGGCGGCGTTTTGCTGCAACACCTCAAAGAGCATCAATTGCAGTGCGATGTGCACCCCGGCGACCGCGTGTTTTATTTCACCACGTGCGGTTGGATGATGTGGAATTGGCTGGTGTCCGCGCTGGCCAGCGAGGCGACGATCATTTTGTTCGACGGCTCGCCGTTTTATCCCGATGGCAACCGCCTTGCGACGATCGCTCAGCGCGAACGGGTGACGCATTTCGGGACCTCGGCGAAATATCTCGATGCCTGCGCCAAGGCGGGCGTGCAGCCGGCGAAGACGCATGACTTAAAACACCTACGCACCATCCTCTCGACCGGCTCGCCGCTGTCGCCGGACGGTTTCGATTATGTGTATCGCGATTGGAAGGCCGATTTCTGTTTATCGTCCATCGCGGGCGGCACGGACATCGTGGGGTGTTTCGTCGGCGGCAATCCCATCGGGCCGGTGTATCGCGGCGAGTGTCAAAAACGTCACCTGGGCATGGACGTTCAGGCGTTCGATGAGGACGGCGTTGCTGTGCAAGATCAACCCGGTGAGTTGGTGTGCCGTTCGCCACACCCATCGATGCCGTGGGGCTTTTGGAACGACCCTGAGCGCAAGCGTTACCGCGCGGCTTATTTTGGGTCCTACGACAACGTCTGGCGTCACGGTGATTTGATCGCGGTGAAGGACAGCGGTGGCGTTGTTTTTTATGGGCGTTCCGACGCGACCTTGAACCCCGGTGGGGTGCGCATCGGCACGGCGGAAATCTACCGTCAAGTCGAGCGTATCCCCGAAGTCTTGGAAGCCGTCGTCGTCGGTCAGACATGGGACGACGATGTCAGGGTGGTGCTGTTCGTCAAGCTGCGAGAAAATGTCAGCCTGGACGATGCGCTTATCCAACGCATCAAAAGCGAAATTCGCACCAATGCGACACCGCGCCATGTACCTGCGAAGGTGTTGGCGGTGTCGGACATTCCGCGCACCAAGTCGGGTAAAATCGTCGAACTGGCGGTGCGCGACGTCATCCACGGTCGCGCGGTGCGCAATCGGCACGCTCTGGCCAATCCCGAGGCGTTGGACCTCTATAAGGACCTTGCCGAGTTGACCGTGTGAATGAGTCTGGACCCTAGAAACCGCTTTCGCGGATCAGAACACCTCAGATTCTGTTCCATGCCCGCGCGATCAGGCTTTGATGTGCGCCTTCGATCCGCGTCACGCCGCGCGTGACCATGATGGGGGCGTCGATATTGGGTTCCGGCGTCAGAGACACCCGATAGATGCCCCGGGCGGAGATCAGGCTGCCCTGGCTATTCACTTCCACAGGTATGCCGCCGCCGTGCACCGAAGCCAAAGTGGGCTCATCCAAGGTTCGACTGTTGACATCGTCCACCGAGTTTACGCGCGCCCCGACGGCTATTCGGCCAACGTCGCGCTCATTGATGAAGCCGCTCAAGCGGGCGTGGTCTTGGGCGATCTCCGTCTATCATTTGCCGTGAGCTGCACCGCAATGCACTGCCCAAAGCTGGCGACAACCCGGCCAGCGCTGACCGCATGGCTATGGCCCGCAAACGACGAGGCTCCAAGATTGAGTGCCTGAGACCGCTAAAAACCTATGTCCTGGCTCGTCTTGCAATGGAACATACCCCGGAGCAGATTTCCGGCAGGCTCACGCCATAGCGCTCCTTCCCGGGATTAAGCATCTCGAGCGCCAAGACAATCTATGCCTGGGTTTACGGACCCGACGGACGGTACCAAAAGCTTCAATCAAGCCTGATCAATGCCGAGCGACGCACGGTTTTGCGACAAGCGCCAAATCGTCATGAAGTCCCCGTCCCAGTACGTCGGCGGTCGGGAATATAAATCCGATTGCTATTGTGCGTGGCGTCCTTAATCATTCAGACTTTATGTATGGATGAATGTGAACGGATATGACGGACAAACGGAAAAAAAATAATACCTCATGTCTGTTGGTCGCCCCAAATCCGGACGACCCTCGACTGACGGCAGAGGTCGGCGGGATCGACCAAGACGGCGAAAACATCACGACTTCGGTGTCGGTCGAAAGGCCGCTGACGCTGTTTTTGAACAGTCGGGAAATCGTCACGATGATGACCATCGGCGACTATCCCGGCTATTTGGCCGTGGGTTACCTGCGCAATCAGAACATGCTGCGCGACGATGATGAAATCACGGCCATAGACCATGACGATGACATCAACACCATCGTTGTGCGCACGGCTAAGGACACGGACTTCGAAGATAAACTGAAAAAGAAGACCCTGACGTCGGGCTGCGCCCAGGGCACCGTGTTCGGCGACGTGATGGAGACGTTTGAAACCGCCCATCTGCCGCGCGATACCGAAATTCGCACCAGCCGCCTGTATCCGTTGCTTAAGGCCATCAATCTGGCCCCCAGCCTTTACCTCAAGGCCGGGGCCATTCACGGCTGCGTGCTGTGCGCGCACGACCGGCCGTTGGTTTATATGGAAGACGTCGGTCGCCATAACGCAGTTGATAAAATCGCGGGCTGGATGTTCATGGAAGGGGTGTCCGGCGGGGACAAGATTTTTTACACCACCGGGCGGTTGACCTCGGAAATGGTGATCAAGACGGTGCAGATGGGCATCCCCGTATTGGTGTCGCGGTCCGGATTTACTGCCTGGGGGGTGGAGTTGGCGCGAAAGGCCGGATTGATCTTGATCGGGCGCGCCCGTGGGCAAAGGTTCGTCGCTCTGTCCGGCGAGGGTCGCATCGCCTTTGACGCCCCCAAAAAAGACCAAAAGGATACGCAAGAGCATGAATGAGACAGTCATCGGCTTGTTGTTGGCGGGGGGACTGGCGCGGCGCTTCGGCGGGGGCGACAAGTGTCTGATCGAGCTGCGTGGTAAACCGCTGCTGGACCATGTCATCGAACGCGCCGGACCGCAGGTGGATCGCTTGCTGCTCAGTGCCAATGGCGACCCGGATCGTTTTCGGGGCTATGGGCTGGAGGTGATCGCGGATGTGGTTGAAGGCTACGCCGGACCCTTGGCCGGGATCTTGACGGGGTTGGAGTGGGTGCGCGAGCATGCCCCTGAAGCCGCCTGGGTCGCGAGCTTTCCCACCGATGCGCCGGTATTGCCGATGGACCTCGTGGCGCGGATGCTCGCCGCCATTGCCGAACAAGGTGCGGATATGGCCTGCGCCATGTCCAACGGACGCGCCCATCCGGTTATTGCGTTGTGGCCCGTCGGTATCGCTACCGAACTTCGTGCGGCCCTGGTCGATAAAGATGTGCGCAAAATCGATCGCTTCACGGCGGGGTACCATATCGTTCACGTGGACTTTTCCGTGAACGACCTTGATCCGTTCTTGAACGTCAACACTCCCGATGACCTTGCCCACGCCAGCGAATTTTTAGACCAATGAGACAACTGATATGACCTCCTCAATTGCTGATGAAAATCGCGTTCATGTCCGCCGTATCGGCGTTGTGGTGGAACGGCGAGAAAGCGCCAATCCATGGTCGGACGGCACGTGGCGGGCTGTCGAAGTTTTGGCGGATGCGCCCGGGGACGACACCTGGAAATTGCTTGAGCGGGGCGAGGGATGGGCGCGCTATCTCGCGGGGAGCTTGGATGTCGAGCTGTTTAAGCGCGAAACCGAAGCTTACAAGATGAACCTGTCCCAGCCGACGCCCGCCCTTTACATCGTTCTGCGCCCTGGCGAAGAGGCCGATGAGCCGGATGTCGTACCGTTTCTGGCGACATTCAGCCCCTATGAAGCCGAGGACTATACGGAAAGCGGTGAGATGATCGTCGATGGCATCGCCATGCCTGAAAGCTTGATCGCGTGGGCCGGGGCGTTCGTCGAGGCATTTCACGTCGACCGGCCTTTCAAAAAACGCAAACAAAAGCGCAAGTCCGACAGCGCCACGGGACGCGGCACCGACAGCTTTGCGAGGTCGCGCGATGGCCGATAAGATTGACGACAAGGGGTTCTTGCAACGCTGGTCGGCGCGCAAACTGGATGCGCGGGCGGATGGCGATGCATACGATGTGGAAAATGCAGACCCACCCGTGAAGGATGAAGGCGACGCGTCCAAAGGCGGTGCGGCTGGAGACGGCGCATCCACCGGAGACCCGCCCGTTGATGATTCGCAGGTGCTGCCGCCAGACTTGCCGGATGTGGAAACCTTGGACGCCGATTCTGACTTCACGGCGTTCCTTGGCGACAACGTGCCCCGAGATGTGGCCAAGATGGCGTTGCGCAAGTTGTGGCGTTCCGACCCGGTGTTGGCCAATCTTGATGGGCTCAACGATTACGACGAGGATTTCTCCAAGGTCGGCATGGTCACCGAGGTGGTGAAGACGGCCTATCGAGTCGGGAAAGGCTTGTTGAGAGATGACGAAAAAACCATTCCCGACGAGTCCCTGGACGAAACCGGCGGGGAAGGTTCATCGGATGCGGATACTCAAGTCTCAGTGGATATGGAATCTCAGGTGAATAACGGCGATGTCGCTTCTTCCGAGTTAACGCAAGCGGCGCCCTCAAACGGCGAAAACGATGCGGCGGCGTTCCACGATGCGGAATTTATAAAACCTGACGAATGAGGCGTCTTGGGCTCAAAGCCTTGATACGTGCGGCATATCGTCATTTTCTAATGTTTGGGTGGCGACAATTCCGGCTTCAATGTCGAGTGGGTGGCGTGGAAGTTGTTGAATTACAGACCCTTAAGGTGCTCTAATACAGGCCAAGATAGTGTTGGTTCTTTTCGTTTGGCGTCAACGTCAAAGCGTCGACCGAAGCGGTGCGGTTCGGCTCCTAATGGGAACTTAGGAGGGCGAACGTGAATGGGAAGTGGGCATGACAGGCATTCATTCTTCGCCCGAAAACACGAACGATGGCGGCGAAAGCGATGCGTCCGTGATCGCTGAGGAAGACCTCTTGCGCGCCAACTGTTATGGCTTGCTGTCCTCGCTCTTGCTTGCCCCGCCCGGCGGCGCGCTTCTCGATACGCTCAACGACCTGAATGGGGATGACAGTCCCTTTGGCGCGGCCATGACAGCCCTAGGCGATCTTGCCCGCAGCACCAAAGCGGAAGATGTCGAGGACGAATTTACGCGGCTTTTTTACGGTCATGGTGCGGGTGGCGAACTGCACCCTTATGCAAGCTTTTACCTGACGGGCTTTGTTTACGACAAACCTTTGGCGCTGTTGCGCAACGATCTTATCGCCTTGGGACTGGCCAAGTCCGATGTGACATCCGAACCGGAAGACCACATCGCATTTTTGATGAACGTCATGCACGACCTGATTGTCGGCGCTCACGGCGCACCCATGGACTTGGGCGTGCAGAAGGCTTTTTACGACAAGCATTTGGCCCCTTGGGCGAGAGCCTTTTTTGAAAATCTGGAGACGGCGGAAAATGCAATGTTTTTTCGCCCCGTCGGCGTGATCGGAAAAATGCTGATGGACATTGAAAATCAGGCTTTTTCCATTGCCGCATAGGCAATTGGCGAAGCGATGAATGGATGGTTTTGAGTTTGAAGCCGTTTCGAAAGGGAGGCGACAATGACTGAGCAGGACAATGATAAGGCCGTGCGGTCGCGGCGTGCATTTCTCAAGGGTGCGGGCGTAGCCGGGATGGCAGCGGTGGCGAGCGTCGTTGCCAAGGATGAGGCCGAGGCCAAGAGCGTCGAGACGAAAGACGCATCCGGCTATCGCGAGACGGACCACGTCAATGCTTACTATGAAGCGGCTAAGTTCTAAGGGAGGACGCTGATATGCTCACCAAGAAATCCACACGTCCGGCTGCGTCTGCGCGCCTCAAAGCTGCGCTTTCGAAGAGTATGGGCGGTGCCGTTAATCGGCGCTCCTTCTTGAAGGGCTCCGGGCTTGCCGCAGGCGGCGTCGCTTTGGCGGGCACGCTTCCGTTGGGTGCGGTCAGGAAGGCCGACGCCGCGGAACCCGCAGCCGGGGGCGGGGCGGAGATCAAGAGCTCTGTCTGCACGCACTGCTCCGTCGGTTGCGGTGTTAAGGCCGAAGTTGAACATGGCGTGTGGACCGGACAAGAGCCGGATTTCGACAGCCCCTTCAACCTCGGCGGTCACTGCGCCAAGGGTGCTTCGGTTCGCGAACATGCGCACAATGAGCGTCGCTTGCGCTATCCGATGAAGTTGGAAGGCGGAAAGTGGAAACGGATTTCCTGGGAAACCGCCATTGATGAAGTCGGCGACAAAATGCTCGACGTGCGCAAGCAGTCCGGTCCGGATTCCGTTTACTGGCTGGGTTCGGCGAAATTCTCCAACGAGCAAGCCTATCTGTTCCGCAAATTCTACGCCTTCTGGGGGTCCAACAACGGCGACCATCAGGCGCGTATCTGTCATTCGACCACGGTTGCCGGTGTCGCCAACACCTGGGGCTACGGGGCGATGACGAACTCGTTCAACGACATCCACAACGCCAAGTCGATTTTTCTGATCGGCTCCAACCCAGCCGAAGCCCATCCTGTCGCGGTGCAACACATCTTGAAGGCCAAGGAAGAGAACAATGCACCCTTGATCGTGTGCGATCCGCGCTTTACACGCACTGCGGCCCACGCCGACGAATTCGTGCGCATGCGTCCGGGCACCGACGTTGCGCTGATCTGGGGCATCTTGTGGCATATCTTCGAAAACGGCTGGGAAGACAAGGAATTCATCAGCCAGCGCGTTTGGGGGCTGGATCGCATCCGCAAGGAAGTTTCCAAATGGGACCCGCAAGAAACCGAATTGGTGACGGGCGTTCCCGGCGAGCAGCTCAAGCGCGTCGCGCGCATGCTGGCGCGTCACCGTCCCGGCACTGTGGTGTGGTGTATGGGCGGCACCCAGCACCACAACGGCAACAACAACACCCGCGCGTATTGCATCTTGCAGCTGGCCCTGGGCAACATGGGCAAAGCCGGTGGCGGCACCAACATCTTCCGCGGCCACGACAACGTGCAGGGCGCGACGGATATGTGCATTCTGTCGCATTCTCTGCCGGGCTACTATGGACTGTCGGCGGGCGCGTGGAAGCACTGGTCGCGGGTTTGGGACGTCGATTACGACTACGTTAAGGGGCGTTTCGCGTCCGAGAAATTGATGCAGTCCGCAGGCATTCCCGTGTCGCGCTGGATCGACGGCGTTCTCGAAAACAAGGACAATATGGACCAGCCCGACAATCTGCGGGTCATGGTTCTGTGGGGGCACGCGGTGAACTCACAGACCCGTCTGCCGGAAATGAAAAAGGCGATGGAAAAGCTCGACACCATGGTGGTGATCGATCCCGTGCCGACGTTTGCATCGGTCATTCCCGATCGCACCGATGGCGTCTATGTGTTGCCGGCTTGTACGCAATTCGAAACGTACGGTTCGGTCACCGCGTCCAACCGTTCATTGCAATGGCGTGAAAAAGTCGTCGACCCGATGTACGAATCTCTGCCCGATCACACCATCATGGCGAAGTTCGCCAAGAAATTGGGCTTTGCCGATCAGTTCTTCAAAAACATCAAGTTCAATGGCGAAGAGCCCGTGGTCGAAGACATCACGCGTGAATTCAACAAGGGCATGTGGACCATCGGTTACACCGGCCAGTCGCCGGAGCGCATGAAGAAGCAGCTCAAATACAAGCACACCTTCCACAAGACCTCCTTGCTTGCAAAGGGCGGGCCTTGCGATGGCGAGTACTACGGTCTGCCGTGGCCGTGCTGGGGCGACGACAAGATGGCGCATCCGGGCACGCCTATTCTTTACGATCCGTCCATGTCGGTGGCCGAGGGCGGTTTGACGTTCCGGGCGCGCTACGGCGTCGAACGTGAAGGCGAAAATCTACTCGCCGAGGGTTCGTACTCGAAAGGTTCCGAGCTGAAGGACGGTTATCCCGAGTTCACCATGGCGATGCTGAAAAAGCTCGGCTGGGATGGAGACCTGACGGCGGAAGAACGCGCCAGCATCGAAAAAGTCGCGGGCGACAAGACCAACTGGAAAACCGATCTTTCCGGCGGTATTCAGCGTGTCGCGATCAAGCACGGTTGTGCGCCGTTCGGCAACGCCAAGGCCCGTACCTACGTGTGGACCTTCCCGGACCCGACGCCGCTGCACCGCGAACCGCTGTACACGCCGCGCCGCGATCTTTTGCCCAAGTACGAAACCTACAAGGATACGAAGAAGTATCGTCTTCCGACGATGTACGAGACGATCCAAAAAGTCGATCACTCCAAGACCTTCCCGACCATTCTCACCACCGGACGTTTGGTGGAATACGAAGGCGGCGGTGACGAAAGCCGTTCCAACAAGTGGTTGGCCGAATTGCAGCAGGACATGTTCTGCGAGGTCAACGTCAAGGACGCCAACGATGCGGGCATCCGCGATGGCGCCGACATGTGGGTTCACAGCCCCGAAGGCGGAAAGGTTCTGGTCAAAGCCCAAGTGACCGAGCGGGTTGCGCCGGGCGTCGTCTTCATGCCGTTCCACTTCGGCGGTTGGTGGCAAGGCAAGGACCTGCGCGAGAAGTATCCGCCGGGCGCCGATCCCATCGTGTTGGGCGAAGCGGCCAACATGTGCGGCACCTACGGTTACGACGTGGTGACGCAGATGCAAGAAACCAAATCGACGCTCTGTCGTATTGAATCAGCGTAAGGAAAGGGAGACGTAAAATGGCACGTATGAAATTTCTTCTCGATTCCGAACGCTGCATTGAATGCAACAGCTGCGTGACGGCGTGTAAGAACGAAAACGAAGTTCCCTGGGGCGTCAATCGCCGCCGGGTGGTGACGATCAACGATGGAACGCCGGGCGAGCGCTCGGTGTCGGTGGCCTGTATGCACTGTTCGGATGCGCCGTGCATGGCGGTCTGTCCGGTGGATTGCATTTATTCCACGGAAGATGGGGTGATTTTGCACTCGAAAGATCTGTGCATCGGGTGCGGTTACTGCTTCTTCGCTTGCCCGTTTGGCGCACCGCAATTTCCCAAGGACGGAAGCTTCGGTTCGCGGGGCAAGATGGACAAGTGCACCTTCTGCAACGGCGGTCCGGAAGAGGACGGCTCTCAGGTTGAGTTCCAAAAATACGGCGGCAATCGTCTTTCCGAAGGCAAGCTGCCGCTGTGTGCGGAAATGTGCTCAACCAAGGCGCTGTTGGCCGGTGATGGCAACAAGGTCTCCGACATTTACCGTGAACGGGTCGTGTCGCGCGGCTTCGGCACCGGTGCATGGGGTTGGGGCACGGCCTACGGCCAAAAAAACAAAGGTCGGTAATGGGTTCTCTATGAGCGCTTCGCCCCTAAGTCCGGGGCGGAGCGTCGGACGAAAGCTTGACCGTCGAACAATACAGGAAGAGCGACTATGCAAGCCATCCCGATTGCGCGTCTGATGTTTATGATCGGCTTTTGCGCCCTTGTGTCGTGGGGTCTGTCAGCCGGTTCAGCTCAGGCGCAGGCTTCATCCTCGGTGCGCGCGCCGCTCGCCGACGCCGCGCCCGCCGACGGAACCGTTCCCGGCGGAGCCCTTGGCAACAGCTCCGATGCGGAGTTCTGGCGGGGCGTCAACCACGGAACCATTGGAAAGGTTTCCATTCCCGATAAAAAGTCGGGGCTGATGATCAATCGCCAGGGTGAAGACTGGCGTCAGTTGCGCATGGACAAACTTGTCTTGTGGGGCGGGGTGTTGTTGGGTCTCTCTTTGGCGGGCGCTTTAGGGTTTGGCCTTGTGTATGGAAAATTCAACCTTCACGCTCCGCGCACGGGACGCGTCATTCCGCGCTTTTCCCAGGCCGAACGTTGGGTGCATTGGTTCGCCGCCAGCCTCTTTATTCTGTTGGGATTGACCGGGTTGGTGATCTTGTTTGGGCGTTTTTTGCTGAAACCGATCATCGGTGCGAACGCATTGGGCGCGGTCGCCAACGCAAGCCTGCAGGCGCATAACCTGCTGGGGCCGATCTTCATCGTCGCCCTGGCCTGCATGCTGGTGCTTTATTTTAAAGATAACTTCTTCCAAAAAGGCGATTTCGTCTGGGCGCTGAAAGGCGGTTTCTTCTCCAGCCATCATCCCCCGTCGTGGAAGTACAATCTTGGTGAAAAATCCTGGTATTGGCTGTTGGCTTTTGCCGGTGGCGCGCTTGCGCTGTCGGGGGTGTTTTTGATCTTTCCCACGCTGCTTGACGACCTTAAAGGCCTGCAACTGTCTCAGATCGTGCATACCGTCGCCGCCGTGGTCCTGATTGCGGCCTCCATCGGCCATATATACTTGGGCGTTTGGGGGGTTGAGGGCGCGCTGGACAGCATGACGCTCGGCTACGTCGATGAAACCTGGGGGTTGGAGCATCATCGCTGGTGGGCCGAACAGGAAATCAAGAAAGACCACGTTGTCGAGGGTGCGCCGGACGCCGTTTTGGCGGCCAAGAAAGCGGAATCTTCATGATGCCCAACCGTTCCATGATGATGTTAGAAGGAGGTGCGCGTGACCTTTTTAGAATTCGTTGAAGGACCGCTTTGGTATCTGAGCGCATCGGTGTTTGTTATCGGTGCGCTGTGGAAAGTCATTGGTGTTTTACGATTGGGCCGCAAAGCGGATTTGTCGATCCCACGCGCATCCGCGTCCGTCGGCGCGCTCAAGGCGCAGTTCCTCCACTTCGTGCCCCATGGCGGATTTAGCTTTCGCACCGTCTACCACTTGGTGGCGGGTTACATGTTCCATATCGGTCTGTTCGTCTTGTTGTTGTTCGCCGCGCCCCATGTGATTTTCGCGCAAAACAACATCATCTCCATCGAATGGCCATCTCTTCCGTACTGGGGCTTCGTGGTTGCGGCTCAATTTGCCTTCGCGGGACTGATTTTGCTGTGGGTTCGCCGGATTTCCGATCCCGTCATGATCAAGATTTCAGATCGCGACGATCACGTGGGAACGTGGCTGACCTTTTTGGTCATGCTGACGGGCTGCATGGCGCTGCAAGAAGCCAACGAGGCGTTGCGGGCGACGCATATGCTGTTGGTCGATGTGTGGTTGATCTACTTCCCGTTCAGCCGTTTGATGCATGCCGTGACCTTTGCCTTCAGCCGGGGCTATACCGGCGCATTCTTTGGACGTCGGGGGATCGTGCCATGACCGTATCGGCCGCTATCGAGACCTTGGTCGCGAACATCGACGCTTCCGCCGCCAGTTATCTGGACGCTTGCGTGCATTGCGGCCAGTGCGCGGAAGCTTGCCACTTTTATGAAAATACCGGCGATGTCCGTTATACCCCGGTCTACAAGCTGGACCTGTTGCGCCGAGCCTACAAACGGCACAAGGACCCCTTGGCACCGATCAAGAAGCTATTCGGCTTCGTGCCGCGTGAACTGACCCAAGACGACCTCGACGAATGGTCGGACCTGATTTATGACAGCTGCACCCTGTGTGGGCGTTGCTCCATCGTCTGTCCCATGGGCATCGACATCGCAGGTTTGGTGCGCAAAACCCGCGAGGGCCTGGTCGCTGCTGACATCGTGCCTGAGGGTCTGACCGGGGCGGCCGGACGCGCGCTGGAAACGGGCAGCCCACTGGGCATCAAGCCCGAGACCTTCCGCAAAATCGTCGCCGAGCAAGCGCAAGAAACCGGCATCCCCATTGAGTTGGACAAGGCTGGGGCCGACTACATGGTCATTTTGTCGGCGATGGAAGTTCTCAACTTTTACGAGGTCATCGGCGCGCTGGCCCGCATCTTCAAAAAGGCGGGCGTCAGTTGGACGATGTCCACCAAGGCGTACGAAGCGACCAATGTCGGCATTCAGATGGGCGACAAAGCCATTGCCAAGACGCTGGTGTCGCGCGTTGTCGACGCCGCTGAGGAACTGGGCGTGAAATACGTCATCAGTCCCGAGTGCGGACACGCCTATTCGGCCTTGAACTGGGAAGGGCCGAACCTTGTTGGGCGCACCTACAAATTCAAGGTTATTCATATCTTGGAGCTGCTGGACCAGCTCTGTGCGGAGGGCAGGATTGTTACCAAGGGAAAAGACAATCGCCGCCTGACGTTTCACGATCCCTGCCAGATCGTGAGGCGGGGCGGCATCGTACAAGAGCCGCGAAATCTGCTCAATCTCGTCGCGAGCGATTTTGTCGAAATGAGCCCCAGTGGTTCAGCCAACATTTGTTGTGGCGGTGGCGGCGGGGTCAGCTCGAACCCGAACGCGGAAGACTTGCGCCTTCGCGCCTTCGGCAGCAAAAAACGTCAGTTGGATGAGGTGAAGCCCGACGCCATGGTCACCGCGTGTGGAAACTGCCGCAATGTGTTGGAAGAAGCCATTGACGAAAATGAGATGGCCATGCCGGTCCTTGGGCTGACGGAGCTGCTGGCTGAATACTTGGACGATTGACCCGTCTTGAATATGCCGTCTTGAAAATAAAGGTGGATGCGTGATGAAAATATTTGGAATCGTTGGCTGGAGCGGCAGCGGAAAAACAGAGCTTTTGATTAAGTTGCTGCCGGAACTTCGGCGGCGGGGCTTCAAGGTTTCGACGATGAAGCACACCCATCACAACTTCGATATGGATAAACCGGGCAAGGATTCCTACCGCCATCGGGAAGCCGGGGCGGAGGAAGTCATGATTGCGTCCGGTTGTCGATGGGCGCTGGTTCACGAATTGCGCGATGAGCCCGAGCCGGATATGGATTTTCTGATTTCTCAAATGGCTCCGGTGGATTTGCTGCTGATCGAAGGGTTCAAACGCAACAGACATCCAAAAATGGAAGTCAGCCGTCCGGCAACCGGGAAATCGTTGATCGCCGCAGACGACGACACCATTGTTGCGGTGGCCAGCGATGAGGACATCGCAGACGTCACGATTCCGCTGCTCGGTCTCGATAACGTGGCCGGGATCGCGGATTTTATCGTCAAGTTTTCCGGTGCAAAACCGTCCAACCTACACACGAATATGAACGCGGCGGAATAAGTCGTCCGCTTCAGGTGCGCGGCTTCAGGTATCAGGCGCGGGCGTCGGCTTCTTTAGGTCTCATCGGACGTGCCGCCCGCTTTGGCGGCCTCGCGTTCACGTAGGTAATCGTCGGTGGTGCGGGTGACGGGGCGTTGAACGGATGAGACGAACGGATCGCTCTGTTCCTCGGTCATCGCCGCGACGCGGCAAACTTCGCACATCTTCAGCTTGTCCAAACCGCCGGGGGCGCTGAACATCGCGTGGTCCTTGAGTTTCTCGACCATGCGCTTGATCGAAGCCTTGGTTCCGAACGGTTTGTTGCAGCGGATGCATGCGAACGGCTCTTCCGACTTGAGGACGGAGGTGTTGCGCGCGGTACCCGTGAAATCGATGCCCGGCACCAGGGTGATCGCCTTTTCCGGACAGGTTTTCAGACACAGGCCGCATTGAACGCAGGCATTTTCACGAAACCGTAGCTCGGGCCGCTCGGGATTGCTTTTCAACGCCGCCGTGGGGCAGGCGCTGGTGCATGATAGGCACAAGGTGCAGGCGTTGTCGTCAACGACGATTGCCCCGAACGGTGCACCCATGGGCAGGGCGATGCGGTCTTGCGGCGTGGGGGCTTGGGCGTGCAGATGGTTCAGCGCCAATGATAAGGTTTCGCGTTTGTCCCCCGCGACCGTGAAGGAACTTGCTGGCGTCGGGCCATCCTTGGGCAGGGACCAGAGTATGTTTTCGACGGAGCTGGGGTCGGGATTTTCGACGACGGCGATGCGTCCCGCACCGTAGCCCAAACCTTCAAGGATGACGTTGGCGTACTCGACTTGCTCGTTCAGAACGGACAACTCTTCGCCCTGGGTCGGGTTGGCAAGCAGAACGATGCGACTTGCGCCGTGGACCATGAGACTCAACAAAGTATCCAGGCCCACGCTGGTCACGGAATTCAGGGTAAACGGCAGAACCCGAGCGGGCAAGCCGCGCCCAAAGCGCGCCATCATGGAAACGGCTTGAGCGCCGTAAGTGGCATCCGCCACCAACAGCACCGGAGCCGTTCCGCCACCGTTTCGGTAGGTACCGAGCAGTGCTTGGGCGCGCGCCATGACGCCTTTCAGCGAAGGATATTGATAGCTGTTTGCGCCCGTCGGGCAGACCGCCGCGCAGTCGCCGCACCCCGCGCAGATATATGGATCGATAACGACGTGATCGCCGTCGGGTTGGATTGCCGAAGTGGAGCAGGCGTCTAGGCAACGCGTACAGGCGATGATGGCGTTGCGGGCGTGGGCGCATGCGTCGGCAGCGTGACGAACGTAGCGCGGCTTTTCAAATTCCCCAACCAGATTGAGCGCATCGAATAGGGTGCGCTCGACCGCCGCTGGATTGGCGGGATCGGCGCGCACATAGCCGTCGCGTTTTTCGGGTGCGGGAAACAGCGCGGGCTCGCCTCTCAGGTCGATGAGAATATCCGCGTCAAGGCGTTCGGTTTGTGTGGCTGAGCCTAAGAAACGTGCGCCGTCACGTGAACTCGGATCGAGGGTGCTCAACCCTTCAACGCTCACCGTGAAGTCCCCCAGGTGGCCAGTGGCGAGCGAGACTTTGCCGGTGAGCACCGGAACGTCGCCCAGGGATGGTGGCACGATGTCGCCGACCTTTGTCAGGAGCACTGTGACGTCCAAATGTTGCGCCAGACGCTTGGCGGCGTCCAGCGCCGTATCGTCGTGGCCCAAAATCAGCGTCCGCCCGTCCGATTGCATGGCGACGATGGTGGCCCCAGGCACCTCGACTTGGCTCTCGGCGATCAGGGCGGCCATTTTCGCCGTCGATTTGGGCCCCTCTTCGGACCACCCGGCGGTTTCGCGGATGTTGACGAAAGTCGGCGAGCTGTCGCGGCTGTCGACTTCCGCCCAAGCTTCCAAAAAAACGGGTGCTTCCTGGGTGCAGCAAATCGTGGTTGGGGTGCCCGCTGGTGCCGTTGCATTGAGCGCCTCGATCTGAGAGCGGCAAAGCTGGTCGTAAACCCTCGGCAGACTGTCAAGATCGAGAGCCTTGGCGATACCCTTGGCATCGACCTTCTGGCTATTATCACACGAACACAAAATCAAGGTCGGCTTTGAAGTCATCTTGGGCCACTCGGCTGAGGTGAAGGACGAAG